>ODAK010008005.1_pt1 | contig 10604 bp, 7 predicted proteins | sample 1539591 | NCBI WGS metagenome assembly ODAK01 (sample SAMEA3539303, study PRJEB22396) | soil metagenome | biome: tundra; feature: field; material: soil | place: USA | collected 2010-05 | depth 0.15 m | reverse complement strand
ACCTTGTAGGCGGTCACGATGTGCAGCGAGGCGCCGCACATCTTGGCGAGCTCGATGGCGCGCCGCACGGCTGCGGCCGCGGTGTCCGAGCCGTCTGTGCCGACGACGACCGACGAGAACATGGGCATGGATCAGCCTCCCCGCGCACTCTATCTATGTCGTCTCTGTCGTGGCGGGCTCGTGCTCGGCAACCTGACCGGCACCGGGGTGATGCGCCGGGTCGACCGCGAGACGATCGACGGGAGACGGCGGGACCGGCCCGGGTAGCCCTGGCGCTCCTGGTGGGGGCGTCGCCGCCGCCATCGACCGGGCCCGGCCCGCGGGGACCTCGACATCGCGGTGGGGGTCGGAAACTTCGGTGACACATGACCTCATCGGCGAAGTAGCGTTCGGGCACATGGAGCTGGTTCCGAAGAGGCGTCTCGAGCTCGTGTCCGGAAGGTCGCACCCGGCGCTGACCGAGGAGATCGCCAAGCATCTCGGTGTCGAGCTCGGTGGAGCCAACCTGCGCGAGTTCGCCAACGGCGAGATCCACTGTCGCTACGAGGGCTCGCTGCGGGGCAGTGACGTCTTCATCGTCCAGACGCACTCGGGACCCGTGAACGACTCGATCATGGAGCAGCTCATCATGATCGACGCCGCCAAGCGGGCATCGGCCAAGCGGATCACCGCGGTGTGCCCGTACTACGGATACTCGCGCCAGGACCGCAAGGCGACGGGTCGCGAGCCCATCACCGCCAAGCTCGTCGCCGACATGTTCCAGGTGGCCGGCGCCGATCGGGTCGTGAGCGTCGACCTCCACTCCGGACAGATCCAGGGCTTCTTCGACATCCCCTTCGACCACCTCACCGCCACGCCGGTGCTCGTCGAGGAGCTTCACCGCCTGGGCACGAGCGATCTCGTCATCGTCGCGCCCGACGCGGGCCGGGTGCGGGTGGCGGAGCGGTTCAGCCAGCACCTCGGTGCGGACCTCGCCTTCGTCCATAAGCGCCGCCCCCGGGGCACCCACAACCAGGTCGAGGCCCTCGACGTCGTCGGTGAGGTCCAAGGTCGGCACTGCGTCCTGATCGACGACATGATCGACACCGCCGGCACCATCTGCGCCGCGGCGGAGCTCCTGGCCGAGCGGGGGGCGGCCGACATCTCGGCCATGGCCACCCACGGGGTGCTCTCCGACCCCGCCATCCGGCGCCTGGAGAAGTCCCCCCTCAGCCGAGTCGTGGTCACCAATACCCTGCCTATCTCCGACGAGAAGCACATCGAGAAGCTCCAGGTCCTCTCGGTGGCCAAGCTCATCGCCGATGCCATCGACGCCGTGTTCGAGGACACCTCGGTGTCGGAGATCTTCGGGGGCGACAACCTCACCTGAGCGGGCGCCGGGATCGGCTTTTCTTCCCCGGTCCCACGCCTTCTATGCTGGGTCGCCCGTTCGTCGCATCCGAGGAGCCCTTCACCCATGGCCGAATTCATCTTGGAGGCCGAGGCCGGCCGTCCTTCCGGCTCCAGCTCGGCACGCCGGCTGCGCCATGACGGCAGGATCCCGGCCGTGGTGTACGGCCCGGGGGTCGACCCCATTCCCGTCTCGGTGGCTGCGCGCGAGCTGCGGGCCGCGCTGAGCACCGACGCCGGCCTCAACGCCGTGCTGTCGCTCCAGGTCGAAGGCAAGAAGTTCCTCACCATGGCGCGCGAGCTGCAGCGCCATCCCGTGCGGGGCATTGTGACGCACGTCGACTTCCAGGTCGTCGACCCCAACCGCGAGGTGACCGCCGAGGTCACGATCACCCTCACCGGAGAAGCACTCGAGCTGCACCGGGCCGACGGAGTCCTCGAGCAGCAGATGTTCTCGCTCACCATCAAGTCCCGCCCCGCCGACATCCCCGCGCACCTCGAAGTCGACATCAGTGACGTCGTGATCGGGTCCGCGGTGCGGGTGTCGGACATCGCGCTGCCCCCCAACGTGATCACCGAGGTCGACTCCGAGTCGATCGTCGCCGCCGGCAAACCCCCGCGCGTCCAGGCCGCCGAAGAGGGCGAAGGCGCCGAGGGTGAAGCTGCCGAGGGTGAAGCTGCCGAGGGCGAGGCCGGTGGTGCCGGAGCCGGAGACGCCTCGGCCGACGCCGGGGGCGAGTCGGGCGGGGAGAGCTAACCCCTGCGGCGCCTGCTGCCTACGTCCGGCAGGGGGGCGGCGGCCGACCTGTTGGTGGTGGGCCTCGGCAACCCGGGAGCGGAATTCGAGCGGACCCGTCACAACCTCGGCGCCGAGGTCGTCGGGTTGTTGGCGACGCGTCGCGGTCAACGGCTGCGGCCCGAGAAGGGAACTCGATCCGTCGTCGCGCAGTCCCGGCTCCAAGAGCAGCTGGTCGTGCTGGCCGTGCCCCAGACGTACATGAACGAGTCGGGCCTGGCCGTCTCGGCGTTGATGCGGCGGTTCCGCGTTCCCGCCCCGGACCGGCTCGTCGTCGTCCACGACGAGCTCGACCTGCCCTCGGGCCGGGTCAAGGTGAAGGTCGGGGGCGGCACGGCCGGCAACAACGGGCTCAAGTCCATCCATGGCCATCTCCATGACCCGGGGTATCTCCGGGTCCGGATCGGCATCGGCAAGCCCCCGGGACGCGAGCCCGGTGCCGACTACGTGCTGCACCGTCCGTCGCGCACCGAGCGGGGCGCGCTGGACGTTGCCATCGAGGTCGCCGCCGACGCCGTCGACGTGATCGCCCTCGAGGGAGTCGACGCCGCGATGTTGCGGTTCAACGGCGATACGCCGGGCTGAGACGACTCGGCCTCCGGCGCCGGCACCGGGTCCCGGCGCCGTCGGTAGCCTGCAGCTGTGAGCCTCCGCTCGCTCCCCCCCCTCCTGCGTCACGAGCCCGCCATGGTCGACGCCATGGCGGTGGGTGCGAGCGCGCTGGCGGTGCCGGCCGCCGCGGTGGCCTACGTGGTGGCGGGCATGGGCCGGCTCGGCGAGCGACGACCCCTGCTGGTGGTGACACCGACCGTCGGCGATGCCGAGCGGCTCAGTCACGACATCGGTGCGTTTCTCGGGAACGACGTCGTCGAGATGTTCCCCGCGTGGGACACGCTGCCCTTCGAGCGCGTGAGCCCCGAGTTGTCGACGATGGGACGGCGGCTGCGCCTGCTGTGGCGACTGCGCGACCCCTCGACGTCCCCCGACGTCATCGTCGCCCCGGTACGCGCCCTGCTGCAGCGGTTGGGCCCGATCGAAGAGGCGGCGGTCCCCGTGGTCGTGTCGCGGCGCGACCGTCTCGATCAGAAGGAGTTCGTGAGCCGGCTCGTCGCACTCGGCTACCGCCGTGAGTACCAGGTCGAGCACCGCGGCGAGCTCGCCGTGCGGGGTGGGATCGTCGACGTCTACCCCTCCACCGCAGAGCTGCCGGTGCGGATCGACCTGTGGGGCGACGAGGTGGACCGGCTGACCGAGTTCGACCCCGGCGACCAACGCTCGGTGTCGGATCTCGAGACGATCGAGCTCTTCGGGTGTCGCGAGGTGCTTCCTACCGACGCCGTGAAGGTGCGCGCCGCCGCACTCGTGGGCACCGAGCCGTGGGGACGGTCGCAGTGGGAGCGCCTCTCCGAAGGACAGGTCTTCGACGGGATGGAGTCGTGGCTGCCGTGGCTTGTCGACGACGAGCGGGTCCTGCCCGACCTCGTGGGCGCCGGTGGGCGCATCGTGCTCGTCGATCCGCGCCGCATCCGGGACCGCGCCGTCGAGCTCAACGACGAGGAGGCGGCCCTGGCGGGAGCCCTCGCCGTCACGTGGGGCGTCGTCGAGAGTGCCGACGTCGGTGATGGGCAGGAGGACAGCGCCGCCTTGGACGACAGGGCCACGCCGGGGGGCGATCCGTCGGAGCGGTTCCCTCGCCTGAACGTCGCCTTCGAGCGCCTGCTGGGGCGCTCGGTGGCTCCGGTGCTGTCGATGGTGCCGGTGGCCGAGTCGCCATCGACCCCCGCGGTGGTGGCGCGCGGCATCGAGCCGGTGCACGGCGACCGGGCCCTGCTCGCGGCGCGTCTGTCGGAGCTGGTGGCGGGCGGTTACTCGGTGACGGTGTGCGCCGAGGGTGCGGGCTCGGCGACGCGCCTGGCCGCGGTGCTGGCCGAGGAGGGCATGGTCGTCCCCATCGTCGCCGTCGACGACGGGTCGGACCTGGCGCGGCCCGGTCTTCGCATCGTGGTGGCCCCGCTCGAGCGCGGCGTGGTGGTGCCGGGCGCCAAGGTGGCGATCCTGGCCGAGGCGGACTTCACGGGCCGCCGGCGCGCCCATCGACCGGCCCGGGCCCGGGCCCGTCCCACCGACGGGTTCTTCGACGACCTCGCGCCCGGCGACTACGTGGTCCATCGCCAGCACGGTGTGGCCCGCTACTCGGGGATGGTGACGCGCACCGTCAACGGGGCGTCGCGCGACTACCTACTGCTCGAGTACCGCGGCGACGACAAGCTCTACCTGCCTTCGGACCAGATCGACGTCCTCACCCCCTACAGCGGGGGCGAGTCGCCCACGCTCAACCGGCTGGGGGGGTCGGAGTGGCAGCGCACCCGGGCCAAGGCCCGAGCGGCGGTGCACGAGATCGCCCAGGAGCTCGTCGAGCTCTACCGGTTGCGGTTGCACATGAAGGGCTACGCCTTCGCGCCCGACACGCCGTGGCAGCGCGAGCTCGAGGACTCCTTCTCTTTCACCGAGACCGTCGACCAGCTGCGCGCCGTCGAGGAGGTCAAGGGTGACATGGAGTCCGACGTGCCCATGGACCGCCTCGTGTGCGGCGACGTCGGGTTCGGCAAGACCGAGGTGGCCGTGCGGGCGGTGTTCAAGGCCGTCCAGGACGGCAAGCAGGCGGCGGTGCTCGTCCCCACCACCTTGCTCGCCCAGCAACACGCCCAGACCTTCGCCGAGCGCTACGCCGGGTACCCCGTGAGGGTCGAGATGCTGTCGCGCTTTCTCACCCCGGCCCAGGCCCGGGACGTCGTCGCCGGCCTGGCCTCGGGGGCGGTGGACGTGGTGGTGGGCACGCATCGGATGTTGGCGGGTGACGTCAAGTTCAAGAACCTCGGCCTGCTCGTGGTGGACGAGGAGCAACGCTTCGGCGTCAGCCACAAAGAGACCATGAAGCAGATGGCGGCAGGGGTCGACGTGCTGACCCTGACGGCCAACCCCATCCCCCGGACTCTCGAGATGGCGCTCACCGGCATCCGCGACCTCTCGCTCATCAACACACCGCCTGCGGCGCGTCAACCCATCCTCACCTACGTGGGCGAGTTCGAAGAAGCTGCCGTCGTCGAGGCGTTGCGCCGGGAGCTGCTGCGTGAGGGCCAGGCCTTCTTCGTGCACAACTGGGTGCAGAACATCGAAGGCGTCGCGGCGCGTCTGCGCGTGCTCGTTCCCGAGGCGCGCATCGCCGTCGCCCACGGCCAGATGGACGAGGGCACGCTGGAGCAGGTCGTGCTCGACTTCTGGGAGAGGCGGTTCGACGTCTTGGTGTGCACCACCATCATCGAGTCCGGTATCGACATGCCCACGGTGAACACCCTCGTCGTCGATCGCGCCGACCGGCTCGGGCTGGGCCAGCTCCATCAGCTCCGGGGCCGGGTGGGACGATCGGGTCAGCGCGCCTATGCCTATCTGTTCCATCCCGCCGACAAGGTGTTGTCAGAAGCCGCCTACGAGCGGTTGCGGACCATCGGCGAGCAGACCGAGCTCGGGGCGGGGTTCAAGATCGCCATGCGCGACCTCGAGATCAGGGGGGCGGGCAACCTGCTCGGCCAGGACCAGTCGGGCCACATCGCCGCGGTGGGATACGACCTCTACGTCCAGCTCGTGGCCGAGGCCGTGGCCGAGATGAAGGGCGAGCCCCTGCGGCCCGCGGTCGAGGTCAAGATCGATGTCCCCTCCGATGCCCATCTCCCTTCGGACTACGTCTCGCGTGAGGACCTGCGCCTCGAGGCGTACCGTCGCCTGGCGTCGGTCAGCGCGCAGTCCGAGGTCGACGACATCCGCTCGGAGTGGCTGGACCGGTTCGGCCCACTGCCGCCCCCCGCCGAAGGGCTCCTCGCCGTGGCCCGACTGCGGGTCGAGTGCCTGCGGACCGGCGTGCGCGAGGCGTCGGCGACCCCGGCCCGCCCCGGGCAGGGGGCGGGGAGGCCGGGTCGGCGCGGCGTCGTGGCCCGGATCGCCCCGCTCGAGCTGCCGGCCTCGGCGCGGGTGCGTCTGCGCCGATTGCGCCCCGAGTCCCTGGTCAAAGAAGAGACGCACTTGGTGGTGGTCCCGCTGGGGCCCGACGAGCGACCGGTCGAGGCGCTCACGGCGTTGCTCGTCGAGCTCGTCCCCGTGGCAGCGGTCCTCGGCGGGGCCGAATCGTCGGGCGCGGGGGCGCGCCGATAGAGTGCCCGTTCCGTGAAGCGCCTCCTGGCATTCGTCGTCGTGGGAGCGCTGTGCGCAGGGGCGGCGGGATGTGACCTGTCGCCCGATGCGGCCACCGTGAACGGCATCACCATCAGCCAATCCGAGTTCCAGGGCCAGCTCTCGGTGATCTCGGGGAGCACCGTCGCTCAGTGCGCCTTGTCCATCGAAGAAGCACAGAGCGGGGGCACGCTGCCGACGGTGCAGGGCACCGGCCAGGCCACGGTGTCCACGCGGTTCGCCGCCTTCGCGCTCAACGGGCTCGTCGCACAGACCCTCGAAGAGGGTGCCCTGGCCACGCGCCACGTCCAGGTGAGCGCGGCCGACGTCACCGCGGCCCGCGGGGACTACCTCTCCCAGGTCGAGGCGGCGTCGACGCAGGTCACCTCTCCGTGCAACCTGACCGGCACCGCCCTCGTGGGCCGCCTGCCGAAGGCGTTCGTCGACAGTCAGGTGCGAGCCCTGGCCGCCCAGGAGAAGCTCGAGGAAGTGGTCGGCCATGTCGACGTCAGTCCCGCCGCGGTGCACGCCTACTACAACACCCACCTGACCGAGGTCACGCAGCTGTGCCTGAACTTCATCATCGCGTCGAATCAGGCCTCGGCGCAGACCATCCATGACCGGGTCGCGGCGGGGACGACGTTCGCGGCCGCGTCCCAGGGTGCGGGCGTCGACGCCAACACCCCCCCGAGTGGGGCGGGCCCGTGTGTGTTTCCCACCGACGTCGTGTCCCAACTCGGGCAGGCGACGGCCACGGTCGTCCAAGGACTGGCCGACGGTCAATTGGCACCGCCCCAGGGGATCTCGGTGCCCAACCAGGTCACCGGGGTCAACCAGACCATCTGGATCGTGATCTCGGTACGCGCTCATCAGCTCGTGCCCTTCGCCAACACCGAGTCGGGGCTGCGCCAGGAGCTCCTGGCCAAGGGCGGCCCGAGCTTCAGTGCCGCTCTCGGGCACGTGGTGCGGACCGCCCGGGTCGAGCTCGATCCTCGTTACGGGACGTGGAGCTCCACCCACGGCGTTGCCGCCCCCACCCCGCCCAAACCGGCCTTTGTCCTCAACCCCTCCGGTGACGGGCCGACGTCGGGCTCCTCGATTCTGGGTTCGGGCGGCTCGTCCGCCGGTTGACGCCCTCCCCGGGTATGTCCGCGCCCCGGACAGCGGGTCGTCCCCGCGTGACGGTGGTCGGTCTCGGCCCCGCCGGTGCCGAGCTGGTTCCGGCCGCGACCCTCGACGCGCTGCGCGGCGCCAGCAGCTGCTTGGTGCGCACGGCTCGCCATCCCTCCGCCGCCGTCGTCGTCGACGTCGCCACCGGGCCCATCGAGTCCCTCGACCGTCTCTATGACGCGGCAGACACCTTCGACGACGTCTACGCGGCCATCGTCGAGGAGGTTGTGCAGCGCGCTCAGGGCGTTGCTGCTCCGGGGTACGTCGCCTACGCCGTTCCGGGCTCGCCGCTCGTGGCCGAGCGCACCGTGGTCCTCTTGCGTGCCGATCCGCGGGTGTCGGTCGACGTCGTCCCCGCGCCCTCCTTCCTCGACCTGGCGTGGGAACGCCTGGGAGTGGATCCCGTCGACGTCGGGGTGCGCATCGTCGACGGGACCGTCTTCGCCACCGCGGCGGCAGGGGAGCGGGGCCCGCTCCTGGTGGCGCAGTGTCACAGTCGGGCCGTGCTCGGCGAGATCAAGCTGGCCGCCGACGACGCATCGGGGCAGGATCCGGCGCGCCGCGCCGTGCTGCTGCATCATCTCGGGCTTCCCGACGAGTTGGTCGTCGAGGTGCCGTGGGCCGAGATCGACCGCACCCTCGACCCCGATCACCTCACCGCCCTGTGGGTGGCGCGCCTGGCGCCTCCGGTCGCGGGCGAGCTCGTCGCACTCGAGGAGCTGGTGCGCACCTTGCGGGCCAAGTGCCCGTGGGACCAGCGCCAGACCCACGGGTCCTTGGCGCGCCACCTCCTCGAAGAGGCCTACGAAGCGCTCGACGCCATCGAGGCGGTCTCCGCCACTGAGCCCGATGTGGCGCCCCGCGACCTCGACCACCTCGAGGAGGAGCTGGGCGACCTTCTCTTCCAGGTCTACTTCCACGCGCAGCTCGCGACCGAGGAGGGCCACTTCACCCTGGCCGATGTGGCCCGGACCCTGCACGACAAGCTGGTGAGCCGCCATCCCCATGTCTTCGGCGACGCCGTGGCCGAGACCCCGGAGGACGTCGCGGCGCGCTGGGAGGTGCTGAAGAAGGCGGAGAAGGGCCGGGCCAGTGTCACCGACGGCATCCCCCGGGCCCTTCCCGCTCTGGCGCTCGTGGCCAAGCTCCAGCGCAAGGCTGAATCACTCGGGATCGACATGGGGACCCTCGCCGAGCGGCGAAGCCAGCTCGCAGCGGGGCTCGAGACTCTCGAGGTCGCCCCTTTCCGAGCAAGTGAGGCGTCGGGGGAGACCCTCGAGGCCCCGGCCCAGACGATCGAGGCGGTCGGGGAGATGCTGTTCGTGTTGTCCGACGCGGCCCGGCGGTTGGGGGTCGATCCCGAGACCGCCCTGCGGGGCTACGCGGGAGGGTTCCGTCGCCGCATCGAGGCCGCCGAGGCGGAGCCTGGCGGGGAGCCCGAGGGCTGAGATCCGAGGCACCCGCCCTGGTGGGTGGGGGTGCACGGGGAAAAATCGTTCTGGCCACAGGGCTCGCCGGGGCGTGTCCGATCTCAGCGCCTCCGCCGCCGCCCTGTGCCCAGCGAGTAACTTCTACAACACTTACAACAGGGACAACAGCGAGCAATGACTGCCATCGAGAAGATCGCGGCCCGGGAGGTTCTCGACTCCCGCGGCAACCCCACCGTCGAGGTCGAGGTCGTCCTCGACTCCGGCGCAGGCGGCCGCGCCATTGTCCCTTCGGGCGCCTCGACGGGCGTGCACGAGGCGACCGAGTGGCGCGACGGCGGGGAGCGCTACGGCGGCAAGGGAGTCCTCGGTGCTGTCGAACACGTCAACGGCGAGATCGCCGAGGTGCTGTCGGCGTTCGACCCCTACGACCAGCGCGGGATCGACATGGCCCTCGTCGACCTCGACGGGACGCCGTCGAAGGGCCGGCTCGGGGCCAACGCCGTGTTGGGGGTGTCGTTGGCCGTGGCCCGGGCCGCCGCGGTCGACGCCGAGCTGCCGCTGTTCCGCTATGTCGGCGGCGCCAACGCGCACGTGCTGCCGGTGCCGATGATGAACGTCCTCAACGGGGGCGTGCATGCCGACAACTCCATCGACTTCCAGGAGTTCATGGTCATGCCCGTCGGAGCCGCTTCGTTCTCCGAGGGGCTGCGCTGGGGTGTCGAGACCTACCACTGCCTGGCCAAGGTGTTGAAGGCGCGAGGGCTGTCGACGTCGGTGGGAGACGAAGGCGGATTCGCGCCCGACCTTCCGTCCAACGCCGAGGCCGTCGCCATCTTGGTGGAGGCGATCGAAGCCGCGGGTCGGGTGCCCGGTGACGAGGTGGCCATTGCACTCGATCCTGCCACCAGTGAGTTCTTCAAGGACGGGGCGTACCAATTGTCGGGTGAGGGCCGCCGGTTGTCGCCCGACGAGATGGTCGCGTACTGGGTGGAGCTGTGTGATCGCTACCCCATCGTGTCCGTCGAGGACGGCATGGCGGAAGACGATTGGGACGGTTGGGTGGCGCTGACGAGCGCGCTGGGGGAGAGAGTACAGATCGTCGGGGACGACATCTTCGTCACCAACCAGGATCGGCTCGAGCTCGGCATCGAACGGGCCGCGGCCAACGCCATCCTCATCAAGGTCAATCAGATCGGCACGTTGAGCGAGACACTCGACACCATGGCGCTGGCGACAAGGTCGTCCTTCGCGTGCGTGATGTCGCATCGCTCGGGTGAGACCGAGGACACCACCATCGCCGATCTCGCCGTGGCCACCAACTGCGGACAGATCAAGACCGGCGCACCGGCCCGTTCGGACCGGGTCGCCAAGTACAACCAGTTGTTGCGTATCGAAGAGGAGCTCGGGGAGTCGGCGGCCTATCTGGGGCGCGGCGCGCTGTCGAAGTCGGCGCGGGGCAGCGGCTCAGCCCGGTGATGCTCAGCCGGGTGAGACGTCAGCCGCGGCACGCCGCCAAGCGGGCACCACGGCGCCGTCCGCAGCTGCACGCGTCCCTGCACGTCCCCCGGCCCCATCTGCACGTCCCCCGGCCCCAT
>ODAK010008004.1_pt1 | contig 10604 bp, 9 predicted proteins | sample 1539591 | NCBI WGS metagenome assembly ODAK01 (sample SAMEA3539303, study PRJEB22396) | soil metagenome | biome: tundra; feature: field; material: soil | place: USA | collected 2010-05 | depth 0.15 m | reverse complement strand
GCCGGCCGGGCCCGCGCCGCCCGGGGCGGCGCCGCCCGGGGCGGCGTCAGCCGGCGGCCGCGTCAGCCGGCGCTCTTGGTCAGCTCTTCGTATTCGGCCGCGGACAGCAGGTCGGGCGGTAGCGCCGCGTCGCCGTTACCGTCCTGGCCCACCCGCACCCGGAACATCCAGCCGGACGTGTAGGGCTCGGCGTTGACCAGCGAGGGGTCGTCTTCCAGCTCGGTGTTGACCTCGGTGACCTCGCCGTCCACGGGGGAGTACAGGTCGCTGACGGACTTGACCGACTCGACTTCACCGCACGGCTCGCCGGCGGTGACGGTCGCGCCGGGAGTGGGCAGCGAGATGTAGACCACGTCGCCGAGTTGCTGGGCCGCGTACTCGGTGATGCCCACCGACGCCGAAGTGCCCTCCATTGACACCCACTCGTGCTCGGGGGTGTAGTGAAGTTCGGCTGGAACGCTCATCGTTATCGTCTCCTGGAGTAAAACGGCAGGTCCGTCAGGTGCGCGGGGACAGCTTCGCCTCTGATGCCGACAGTGAGAACAGCGCCCGCCAGGCTAGCGGCAGGGCTACTAAGGTAGGCCATGGCGATGGGGACGCCGAGGGTGGGGGAGGGGGCGCCGCTCGTGACGGTGCCGATGGCCTCGCCGTCGGCGAGCACGGGGTAGCCGTGCCTGGCGATCCGGCGGGAATCGATGGTCAGCCCGGCCAGATGCTGGCGGGGTCCGGAAGAAGCGCGGGCGGACAGGGCCTGGCGGCCGACGAAGTCGCCCGGCTTGTCGAACTTCACCACCCGCCCTAGGCCCGCTTCAAACGGTGTCATGTCCGGGCCGAGCTCGTTGCCGTACAGCGGCATGCCGGCCTCAAGCCGGAGCGTATCGCGGGCCGCCAGGCCGGCCGGGACCAGGCCCGCCGCCGTGCCGCCGGACGCCGTGCCGCCCGCCGCCGTGCCGCCGGACGCCAGTGCGGTCCAGACGTGCTCGGCGTCCTCCGGGCGGCAGTAGATCTCGAACCCGTCCTCGCCGGTGTACCCGGTCCGCGCCACCCAGGCCTTGGCCCCCGCCACCTCGCCGAACGCCCCCGCGTAATACTTCATCGCGGCCAGCCCGCCGTCGGCCAGCCCGCCATCGGCCAGGGTGGCCAGCGGGGCCAGGATCCCGGCCGCCGCCGGGCCCTGCACGGCGATCAGCGCGTAGTCGCCGGTCACGTCGGTGACCTCCGCGTCATGACCGGCGGCCCGGTCGGCGAGCGCGCCGACGACGGTGGCCGTGTTGGCGGCGTTGGCGATGACCAGGAACTCCGCCTCATCCTGCCGGTAGACGACGAGGTCGTCGAGCACGCCGCCGTCCGGCGCGCAGATCATCGTGTAGCGGGCGCGTCCGGGCGGCACGGCGGACAGGTATCCGGTCAGCGCGTAGTCCAGCGCCGCTCCGGCGCCGGGCCCGGTCACCGCGATCTCGCCCATGTGCGACAGGTCGAACAGGCCGGCCGCGCGCCGCACCGCGTGATGCTCGGCCGTCTCGCTGCCGTAGCGCAGCGGCATCTGCCAGCCGGCGAAGGAGGTCATCGTGGCCCCGAGCCGCTCATGCACCATGTGCAGCGGGGTCTGCCTGGGCCGTTCTCCTGATGATGTCACCTGCGAATGGTATGCCGGAACCATGGACCTTCTCACTGATCTTCAGATCACCGCCGAACTGTCCACCGTCCCGGCCTGGAGCCGCGACGGTGACTCGATTACCACGGTCACCGAGCGCGCCGATTTCCGTGACTCGCTGCTGTACGTCGGGGCCGTCGCCTACCTGGCCGAGGCGGCCAGCCATCACCCCGACGTCGCGATCGCGTGGAACCAGGTCACGCTGATGCTGAGCACCCACTCGGCGGGCGGCCTGACCGCCGCCGACTTCGCCCTGGCCCGCCAGATCTCGGCGCTCAGCTCCTGACGCTGGCGTGCTGCGCCTGCTCGTACAGGGCCTTGGCCGTGGTGCCCAGGTCGGCTGAGTACAGCACGAGGCTGTTGCCCGCGTACCTGAACGTGGTCACCCCGGTGATGGTGCCGCGCCCGGTACGCGGGTCGAAGCCGGAGAACCACGGGCCGCCGCTGCCCCCTTCGGTCATCGTGCACTCGATGCCCGCGTCGGCGGAGCCGTAGGGATCCGGGAGCAGCATCCCGGCGCAGTAGTCGAGCTGCCGGCCGTTGTACGGGGGATCGGCCGGATAGCCGAACGCCGTCTGGATCGTGCCCCGGTAGCCGAACCCGATCCGCTGTCCCCCCACGACGTCTGCCACCGGCCGCACGGCGCCGCTCACCCGGGCCGGTTTGACCACCACGAAGGCGATGTCGTCGTCTTCGTTGCCGCCGTGAGCCCACCCGGCCGCCACGAAGTACCTGCGCGCCGGGTAACGGCCGTAGGGCTGGCGGCCGTCGCGGTAGCCGGGGACGAAGACCCAGTGCGTCGCCCACCGGCCGGCGCCGTCCGAGACGCAGTGCGCCGCGGTCACCACGACGCTCGCGTTGGCGCTGGCCACCGCCGAGCCGGAGCACGAGTAATCGGTGCCGTTCAGGGTGAAGAACACCCGGCCCGTGCTCCGCGCCACGGTCCCGGCGCCGGTCCACCGCGCGCCCGCCGCGGAGGCCGCGCTGGCCTGGGCCGCCCCCGCAGGTACCTCACGGTGCGCGCCGGAGGTCACGTCCCTGGCGGCCGCCATCCGGGCCCGGGTCCAGTAACGCGCCGGTGTGGCCGGGGCCCGTTCGGTCATCACGGCCGCGGCATGCGACCGCGGCGCGGCCGCGACATCAGGGCGCTCGTTCCGGATATGTCTGCAGTCTGGGGTGCTATAACCCCCAAAACTGCAGACAAAGGGCCGCGGTGCGGCGGCCCGCGGTGCGGCGGCCCCGAGGAGCCCGGCCACGGCGATCGCGCCCGCCACGATCGCGATCCGGCGAAGAGAAAAGGTCACATCGCGTGAGTCTTCCCCTGCAAAGAGTAGCTGAACCTCAATGATCATCCCGGCGGCGGCCTGGCCTGCGGGTTCCCCGGATTCACACCAGAATGCGCCTGATGTTCAAGCAAATTTGCACAAAAAGATACCTCTTCACCTCTTCTGAGCCGGCTGAAGGCGTGGCATCGTGGGCAGCCGCGGGCCCCGGCTTGGCGGGCCGCGCATCACGCGTGAGAGGAAATGCTCATGAGGACAGGACGGGACGCGCGCCGACGTCGGCCCAAGGACCCCAGAGTGACCTGGTTCCGTGTCACCGCGGCCGCTAGCTCGGCGGCCATGCTCGGGACCCTGGGCCTGGCCGGGACCTCGATGGCCGCCACCGGCGCCGCCGCGGCCCACGGGGCTGACGGGTCTAAGGTCACGCTGGCCAGCACCGCCAGCTCGTCATGCCACCTCGGCAACGGGGTCAAGCACGTGGTGGAGCTCACCTTCGACAACGTCCACTACTTCCGCGACAACCCGAACGTCCCTTCCGACCTGCAGATGATGCCGAACCTGCTCAACTTCTTCGAGAACAACGGAACGTTCCTGGCCAACAACCACACCCCGCTGATCGCGCACACCGCCGATGACCTGCTGACCACGTTCACCGGCCTGTACGGCGACCGGCAGGGGATGCCGGTGTCCAACAGCTACCAGGCCTACAACACCGACGGCCCGAACGGCGCCTTCGACAGCACCGACCCGGCCGGCTCGTTCGCGTACTGGACCGACCCGGTCAACGACACGGCCAGCAAGCCGAGCCCCGGTCACGACACCAACCCGAACCTGGTCTACTCCCCGGTGCCGCCGTCCACCGCGGCGCACACCGTGGCGCCCACCACCAGCACCCCGGCGCCGTGGGTGCCCTACACCCGGGCCGGGTGTGACGTGGGTGACGTGGCCACGGTGAACCAGGAGCTGGAGAACACCACCCCGGACATCGCGGACGCGTTCGGCGCCAGCTCGCCGGAAGCCCAGCAGCTCGCCGCCGACCCGGACTCGTTCAAGGACGCCGAGACCGCCGACTACGTCGGCCTGGCCGTGCACTGCGCGCAGGGCAACGCGTTCTGCTCGACCGCCCAGGCGGTCAAGTACGGCCAGACCTCCCCGTCGCCGACCGCGGTCGGCGACGTGCTGCCGGACGAGCCGGGCGGCTACAGCGGGTTCCAGGCGCTGTTCGGGCACAGGTACGTCGCGCCGCAGCTCGGCGCGGGCACGCCCAGCCTGATCCGGAACGGGTACCAGGTCACCAACGCGGCCGGGAACCTGGTGGACGAGAACGGCAACCAGATCAACGGCGCGTTCCTGACCAGCCACCCGGGCTTCCCCGGCTTCGGCCCGATCAACGCCTCGCAGACGCTGGCCTACGCGGCCGACATGCTGGAATCCGGCGTCCCCGTGGTGAACGGCTACATCGCCGACATCCACGGCAACGAGCACATTCCCGGACTGGCGGCGTGCAACGGCGCCCCCTCGGCGCTCGGCCCAGGCACCCCCTGCTACGTCGCGCAGGCGCAGTACTACAACGCCGCGTTCGGCGCCTTCTTCCAGCGACTGGCCGCCGACGGCATCAACGCTTCGAACACTGAGTTCGTGCTCAGCTCCGACGAGGGCGACCACGTGGCCGGGGCCAACGTCGGCCGGGCCATCCAGCCGACCCCGGCCAACTGTGACGGCGTGACCGTGCCCTGCACCTACCCGGCCGGGACGTTCGGCGAGCTGGCCGGGAACATCACCGGCCTGCTCGCCACGCAGAAGAACGACACCACGCCGTTCACCCTGGAATCGGACGCGGCACCGGAGTTCTACGTCACCGGCGACCCAGGGCCGAACTCGCCCCAGGTGCGCACGCTGGAACGTGACGTCTCCGGCCTGACCGCGAGCAACCCCTACACCGGCACCACCCAGAACATCGCGAACTACCTCGCGGACCCGGCTGAAATGGCGATCCTGCACATGGTCAACGCCGATCCGGCCCGGACGCCGACGTTCGCGCTGTTCGCCAGGCCGGATTACTTCCTGTCGCCTGGCCCGGCCACCTGTACCGGGGCTTGCGTCGCCGTCAACAGCGGATTCGCCTACAACCACGGCGACTACGCCGCCGAGATCAACACCAACTACGCCGCCTTCGCAGGCCCGGGCGTGAAGCACCTCGGCCTGGACGGACTCCCGGCCAACGAAGGTCCGAGCTCGGCCGGCCCGAACAGCGGCCAGGTTGTCGTGGCCAGCAGCGGCACTACGGGGACCTGGACCGACGAGACCGACATCCGGCCGACGCTGATGTACCTGACCGGGCTGAAGGACGACTACGAGCACGACGGCCGGGTCATCACCGAGCTTCTCGCCGACCCGAACCACGCGCTCAGCGGTCCGGCCGTGGCCACCCTGGGGGCCTGCTACAAGCAGCTCAACTCCAGCGTCGGCCAGTTCGGCAACTACACGCTGCAGGCCTCGACGGCCGCCGTCGAGTCCAGCACCACCAACGACCGCGAGTTCACCACGGTGAACGCCGCGCTGACCGGCCTGGACCGGGTGCGCGACGCGCTGGCCCTGCGGATCAAGGGCGAGCTCGAGGCGGCCGCGTTCGCTGACCAGCCGGTCTTCGGCGCGTCCGGCCAGATCTTCGCCTGCCAGGCGATTATCGCCGCCGCCGGGGTCCTGGCCCACCACGTCTAACCCTCGCCCGATCGCGGGCCGTCACCTCCCCAGGTGACGGCCCGCGGTCATGTCCGGGGTCCCCGATCCGCCGCCGCCCGACGTCCCTGTCAGGGCGGCGGGTGCGGTCACGCCCCCGGTAGCGGACAATGGAGCGGTGGAATCCCAGGCGCCCGCCGCGGCGGGCCGGAACCCGGCCCCAGGCCCCCGCGAAGTCGTGATCCTCGGCTCGACCGGCTCGATCGGCACCCAAGCGCTCGACATCATCAGGCGCAACCCGGACCGCTTCCGGGTGGTGGCCCTGGCGGCCGGCGGCGGGAACCCCGAGCTCCTAGCCCGGCAGGCGGCCGAGTTCGGCGTGGCGGCCGTCGCCGTCGCCAACCCCGGCGCCGTCCCCGCCGTACAGGCCGCTCTCCGCGCTCTTTTTTCCCGAACGGACTCCGCTACCACCGCCCCGCCCCTACCCGCCCCGGCCGGTCCCGCCGGCCCCGGCACCCCCGCGCCCCCGGACCCCCCGGCCGGCGGCCCCGAGGTGCTGGCCGGCCCGGACGCGGTCTGCGAGGTGGCCGGGTGGCCGTGCGACGTGGTGCTGAACGGGGTGACCGGCGCGGCCGGGCTGCGGGCCACGCTGGCGGCGCTGGACGCCGGCCGGATGCTGGCCCTGGCCAACAAGGAATCGTTGATCATCGGCGGCCAGCTGGTGACCAGCCGGGCCAAGCCCGGGCAGATCGTGCCGGTGGACTCCGAGCACTCCACGATCGCGCAGTGCCTGCGGGCCGGCCGCGAGTCCGAGGTGCGGCGGCTGGTGCTGACCGCGAGCGGCGGCCCGTTCCGCGGCTGGGCCAGGGACCGGCTGGAGGCGGTCACGCCGCAGCAGGCGCTCGCGCACCCCACCTGGAACATGGGCCCGCTGGTCACCGTCAATTCCGCGACGCTGGTGAACAAGGGCCTTGAGGTGATCGAGGCCAACCTGCTGTTCGGCTTCTCCCTGGACCGGATCGACGTGGTGGTGCACCCGCAGTCGATCGTGCACTCCATGGTGGAGTTCGCCGACGGCGCGACGATCATCCAGGCCTCGCCGCCGGACATGCGGCTGCCGATCTCGCTGGGGATGGCCTGGCCGGACCGGATCGCCGACGCCGCGCCCGGCCTCGACTGGTCCACCGCGACCTCGTGGACGTTCGAGCCTCTCGACGACACGGCGTTTCCCGCGGTCGCGCTGGCCCGCGAGGCGGCCGCGGCAGGCGGCACCGCGCCGGCCGTCTACAACGCGGCGAACGAGGCCTGCGTGGCGGACTTTCTGAGCGGAAGGATCAGCTTCCCCCGCATAGTCGGCACCGTGGCCCGGATAGTCTCTGAACATGACGTCGCGCGCACGGCCGTGACGACCGTGGCCGAGGTGCTGGCTGTGGACGACTGGGCTAGGCGGCGGGCCCGGGAGCTGAACTCCCGGTAGAGGACGACAGAAAGGGACGGCTGGATGGACCTGATCGGCTGGGTCATCTTCATCGTCGCCTTGCTCTTCTCCGTGATGCTGCACGAGACCGGGCACTTCGTGACGGCCAAGAAGTTCGGCATGAAGATCACCAGGTACTTCGTCGGCTTCGGGCCGACGATCTGGTCCACCTGGCGCGGCGAGACCGAGTACGGGATCAAGGCCCTGCCGTTCGGCGGCTTCGTCAAGATCGTCGGAATGACCTCGCTGGACGAGGTGGATGACCCGGCGGACGAGCCGAGGTCGTTCCGCAGCCATCCGGCCTGGCAGCGGATCATCGTGCTGTGCGCCGGCTCGTTCATGCACTTCGTGCTGGCCTTCGTGCTGCTCCTCGTCCTGCTGCTCGGCATCGGCCTCCAGAATCCCAGCAACGCCGCCCAGCTGGGCACGATCATCCCTTGCGTGGCGTCGAATGTCACGGCGCTGGACAACGGCGTCTGCACCGCGTCGAACCCGCCGTCTCCGGCCAGGCTGGCCGGGCTGCGGCCCGGCGACAAGGTGATCGCCTTCGACGGCACGCCGGTGAGCAACTGGACCCAGCTCGGCAACGCGATCAGCCGCGCCAGGCCCGGGTCGCGGGTGACCATCACCGTGGTGCGTGATGGCAAGACGCTGACGTCGCACACCACGCTGGCCGCTGTCAAGGGCCGCAGCGGCGGCTACCTGGGCATCGAGGCGCCCGAGGTGTACACAACGGTCAGCCCGGTCCGCGCCGTCCAGTACGCGGGGTCGGCGTTCGAGCAGGTCATCGTCGGCTCGGTCAAGGGGGTAGCGGCGCTGCCCGCGGCGCTGCCCAAGCTATTCGGCAAGGACCGGGCGAACACGGCCGCCGGCCAGGTCAGCAGCGTGGTCGGCTTGGCCAACAACACCGGCCAGGAAGTGGCCGCCAACGTCGGCTGGCAGTCCAAGGTCAGCTTCGTGCTGCTGCTCATGGCCGAGCTCAACATCTTCTTCGGCGCCTTCAACTTGCTGCCACTGCTGCCGATGGACGGCGGCCACGTCGCCGCGATCATCTGGGAGCGGATCCGGGCCGCCTTCGCCCGGCTGCGCGGGCGCCCCGACCCCGGCCTGGTGGACATGACCAAGCTGTTGCCTGTCAGCTTCAGCATCTTCGCGGTCGTGATCTTCTTCAGCGTCGTGCTGATCCTGGCCGACATCGTGAACCCGGTGAATATCGCAGGTTAACAGTCGGGTTCATCCCCGACGCGCCCGTCAGCGTCCGGCCCCGGCCGGTCGCCGGGGGATGGTTCAATGGCGGGGTAGAAGATCGGGGATCTGCCTACCGAACGGATGGGGGCTATGAGTACTGACCTCGGAATGCCGCAGGCGCCACCGGCGCCGCTGGCCGAGCGCCGGCTGTCCCGCCAGATCATGGTGGGTTCGGTGCCGGTCGGCGGCGGAGCGCCGGTGCCGGTTCAGTCGATGACGACGACGCTGACCGCCAACGTGAACGCCACGCTGCAGCAGATCGCCGAGCTGACCGCCTCCGGCTGCCAGATCGTCCGGGTCGCCGTGCCGTCTGCGGACGACGCCGAAGCGCTGCCCGTCATCGCCAAGAAGTCGCAGATCCCGGTCATCGCCGACATCCACTTCCAGCCCAAGTACGTGTTCGCGGCGATCGACGCCGGGTGCGCGGCGGTCCGCGTCAACCCGGGCAATATCAAGCAGTTCGACGACAAGATCGCCGAGATCGCCCGCGCGGCCACCGACGCCGGGATCCCGATCAGGATCGGCGTCAACGCGGGCTCGCTGGACAAGCGGCTGCTGGCCAAGTACGGCAAGGCCACCCCGGAGGCGCTGGTCGAGTCGGCGCTGTGGGAATGCTCGCTGTTCGAAGAGCACGGGTTCCGCGACATCAAGATCTCGGTGAAGCACCACGACCCGGTGGTGATGATCAACGCCTACCGGCAGCTCGCCCGCCAGTGCGACTATCCGCTGCACCTCGGCGTGACCGAGGCCGGGCCGACCTTCCAGGGCACGGTCAAGTCCGCGGTCGCGTTCGGCGCCCTGCTGGCCGAGGGCATCGGGGACACGATCCGGGTCTCGCTGTCCGCGCCGCCGGTCGAGGAAGTCAAGGTCGGCATCTCGATCCTGGAATCGCTCGGCATGCGCCAGCGGCGCCTGGAGATCGTGTCCTGCCCGTCCTGCGGCCGGGCCCAGGTGGACGTGTACAAGCTGGCCGAAGAGGTGACCGCCGGGCTTGAGGGCATGGAGGTCCCGCTGCGGGTCGCGGTCATGGGCTGCGTGGTCAACGGCCCGGGCGAGGCCCGCGAGGCCGACCTGGGCGTCGCCTCGGGCAACGGCAAGGGCCAGATCTTCGTCCGCGGCGAGGTGATCGCCACCGTGCCGGAGTCCCAGATCGTGGAGACGCTGATCGAGGAGGCCATGCGTCTCGCCGAGGCCGCTGAAGTAGCCGACGGCGACGAGGGCAAGCCCGTCGTCACCACCTACTAACAGACGAGGCCAGGCCCGTCGTCACGACCTGCTAAAGCTGGCTGCCATGCTGTCGGCCAAGATCACCTGGCCGACCTGATCGGCCGTCTGAGCCCGGGCGTCGGGCGCGAGCATGTCGTCCGTGATCAGCACGTCGACCTCGTTCAGGCGCGCGAACGAGCTCAGGCTGACCAGGCCCCACTTGGTGTAGTCGGCCAGCACCACGACGCGGCGCGCGACCCGGATGAAGGTCCGGTTGGTCTCGGCCTCCGCGAGGTTGGGCGTGGTCAGCCCGGCCTCGGCGTCGAAGCCGTAGCAGCCGAGGAAGAGCAGGTCGAAGTGCAGCGACCGAACGGTCAGGTCGGCGACCGGCCCGACCAGAGCGTCTGAGGGGGTGCGGACGCCGCCGGTCAGCACCACCGAGTCGGCGGTGCCGTCCAGGCCCCGGGTTCCGTTGAACAGGTTGGTCACCCGCAGCGAGTTCGTGACGATGGTGAGTCCCGGCACGTCAAGCAGGCACTGGGCCAGCGCGAACGTGGTCGTCCCCGCAGCCACCGCGATCGCGGTACCCGGCCTGACCAGGTTCGCCGCAGCCCGGGCGATCGCGGTCTTCTCCGGTCGCTCGAGCACCAGCTTGGCCTCGAAGCCCGGCTCGTGGCTGGCCGGAGTCCCCGGCAGGACCGCGCCGCCGTGAACCTTCTCCACCAGGCCATCGCGGGCGAGGACCTCGAGGTCTCTGCGGATGGTCATGTCCGAAACGCCGAGGCGCTGAGTGAGATCGCTGACCCGGGCGCTGCCATCGCTCCTGACGGCCTGCAGGATGAGCGACTGGCGGTGTCTGGCTAGCATCCGTGCTTCCCCTCCTTCTCGCGGACAGCGCCGAGGCCGGGCGGGGGGCCCCAGTTCGCGCAGCCCGTCCAAGGTGAGACGCTCGCCCGCCGTGTTCGGTTCCGGGCCCCGCTGTCCGAAGCAGCTCAAATTCACCGCCCTCACCCACCCCCACCCCCACCCGCCCCGACCCGCCCCCCAAGACCCACCC
>ODAK010008003.1_pt1 | contig 10605 bp, 11 predicted proteins | sample 1539591 | NCBI WGS metagenome assembly ODAK01 (sample SAMEA3539303, study PRJEB22396) | soil metagenome | biome: tundra; feature: field; material: soil | place: USA | collected 2010-05 | depth 0.15 m | reverse complement strand
TGTGGATGTGCATGACGCTGTAGGCGCCTATATGTATACGCTGATGGGCGATGTTCTCGTGCGCTTGCTCCTGTCCGCGCAAAAAGCACCTCGCAGAAGCGAACTACTAAAAAGAGCGAAACTCGGCGTCGATGTCGTTCACCAGTTTGACCGCACCTATTCTACCCGTGATTAACTGTGCGGACTGCCGACTCCTTCCAGATGGAACAGGAGCTAGCAGAGTTTGCCGTCCGCTATTGGGAGGAGACGCTACGCAGCGCAGTCCCGCTTCACAATATCCAGGACAGTATTCTTGGTCGGGGAGCTGATTCTTGATCGGGTGCATGCGGAGATCTTCGTGACGCTGCAAAGCCTCAGACATTACGCGCTGAGCTGTGGTCTCTTGCTCATCCCGATACTCGTTTGGCAGGATACCGTGCGTGAAGTTGCCTTTCTGAATGCAGGCCGTGAATGAGCGATCGCCACCAAACAGACTCCGCGACCGGAGCCCGATAGATGCCGGGAGCATCACCGACCGCCCGGGGCGTGGACAGCGGAACTCAATCGCCATCGCCGCTGCCGTTCTTCCTCTTGGTATTCGCCCTGGCGGTTCCGTTTTGGACCCTCGGCATGGTGGTCGACGTCCAGCCGATGCCAGGGTTGCCCATCGCCGCGACGATGTTTGTGTGTCCGGCCGTAGCCGCGTTGATCCTGGCCTACCGCGAGCGCCGGACAACGGGTGCGGCCGCGCTGCTCAGGCGTTCGTTCGATGGTGGACAAATCCCGAAGCTCTGGTATCTCCCCATCGTGCTGTTGATGCCCGGCGTCACGGTGGCCTCGTTCGCGCTGTTGCGCTCGACCGGGGTGGCCGTTCCAACACCACACATTGCGGTGCTCCCGGCCATGGGCCTATTTCTCGTGTTCATGGTCGGCGCGCTGGGTGAAGAGCTCGGATGGACCGGCTATGCGCTGGATCGATCGCAGGCTCGGTGGGGCGCGCTCCAATCCGGACTTCTTCTGGGTGGTGTGTGGGCGATCTGGCACTGGGTCGCGTTGATGCAGGCACATCGGTCGCTGGTGTGGATTGCGTGGTGGTCGCTGGGCGCCGTGTCTGCGCGGATCATCATGGTCTGGCTCTATAACCGGACGGGTCGAAGCGTTTTCGGCGTGTCAGTCCTCCACGCAGTGTCGAACGTCTGCTGGCAGCTGTTTCCCGTCCAGGGCTCATTCTTTGATCCGCGCGTGAATGGCCTGATCCTGTCCCTCGTGGCTCTGGCTGCGATCGTGATGATGCGCGGGAAATGGCCTGCCGAGCGCCGTCCGCCATGACAGCAACCACGTTAGGCTGGCTATGCATACTCGGTGTGCTGGCGCACAACGCCGAGGACGCACTGTACCTGCCCAGCTGGTCGCAGAGTGCTGGTCACTGGAATATTGCAGTCGGCGCCAACGAGTTTCGCTCCGCAGTGGGCATTCAGTCGCTGGCACTGTTGGGGGTTGCAAGCGCCCTCGCCGGCGAAAGTTGCCGGCCCCGCCCTGCGCCGGAATCCCATCTTCAAAGGTAAGACCTGACCCCAAGCTGACGCCGGCCGATGACTGCTTAGGAGCAACCAATTCAATGCCGGAACTCGCGTCAATGCGGGCCTCTAGTTTGGAGGTCCCACTTCGTGGGTGCAGTCGGCAGCGCGCAGCAGCAGGAGGCTGCGCTCTCGCGCGTTGTGTGCCAGTGATGCCGCGTGCGAGAACTCGGCACGCGCCTCCTCGAATCGGCCGAGTCGCTCCAGCAAGTCGCCCCGTACGCTCGGCAGTAGGTGATAGTCGCGGAGACGCGATTCGTCCCGCAACGTGTCGACGATTTCCAAGGCCGCCGCGGGTCCATAGGCCATCGATACCGCGACCGCTCGGTTCAAGGTCACGATGGGGGATGGCTGCACTTCAAAGAGAGCGTCGTACAACGCCACGATTCGTGGCCAATCGGTGTCTTCCGGCGTGCGTGCCCTGGCGTGGCAGGCCGCGATGGCGCCTTGCAGCGTATAGGGGCCGAGTGGGCCGACAAAACTCTCGGCACGGGCGAGGGCCGCGAATCCTCGGCGGATCAGCAGTTGATCCCACAAGGCGCGATTTTGTTTGAGCAACAAAATAGGTTCTCCCGATGCGCCTATCCGCGCCGGTGTTCGGGAGGCCTGCAGCTCCATCAGGGCGACCAGGCCGTGAACCTCCGGTGCCTTCGGGTCGATCTCGGCGAGAATTCTGCCCACGCGCAACGCTTCCTCACACAGCGCGGGTCGCATCCAATCCTCTCCGGAGGTCGCCGCGTATCCTTCGTTGAAGATCAGATAGATCACTTCAAGGACCGATGCGAGTCGCTGGGCGCGTTCCGCGGCCTCAGGCACTTCAAAAGGTACGCGCGCTTCGCTTAAGGTCCGCTTGGCGCGCACGATGCGCTGCTGGATCACCGCCTCCGAGGTGACGAAAGCTCGGGCAATCTCCGCGGCGGTCAAGCCACCCACCAACCGCAGCGTTAGCGCGACGCGCCCTTCCATGGAAAGCACCGGGTGGCAGGCCGCGAAGATCAGTCGCAAAAGATCGTCGGCAATCGAATCGGCTTCTTCCTCGCCGAGGTGGCCGCTACGGAGAAGATCGGGATCGTGCGTCATGAGAGCGCTTTTTCTCTCCACCAGTTGGTGCCGTCGCAACTGATCAATGGCGCGATTTTTCGCCGTCGCCATAAGCCACGCACCCGGGTTCTCCGGAACACCCGCATCGGTCCACTGTTCCAGCGCCGCGACCCAGGCGTCCTGCGCGATCTCCTCGGCGAGCCCAACGTTGCGCAGCATCCGCGCGAGCTTTGCGATGATCTTGGCAGACTCCATGTGCCACACGGCTTCGATCGTCTTTTCTATGGCGCTGCGATTCACCGCGTCTCCTCACAGCAAGCGATGCGTCACTGAAAACACGGCCCCAATTCGCGCACTTCGATCGTGGCCCACTCGGCCGCCGGACACGCTCGCGCAATTTCGAGCGCTTGCTCCCGCGTCTCGCAGGTAAGGAGAAAGAACCCGCCGATCATTTCCTTCGCCTCGGCGAACGGCCCGTCGCGCACCATCGTCTTCTCGCCCTGCCGGGTCACCCGCACGCCTGCCGCGTCGGTTTTCAGGGACTGGCTTAAGGTGAGCAGCCCGCGTTCTTTCAGATCTGCGCTGAAACGCAGCATGCGATCGTAGAGCCCCCGGCCCTCGCGCTCCGATCGTGCGGCGCGATCGCCGGCCTTTTCCACCACGAGTAGCATGTAAGCCATTCGCTCACTCCTTAATGAGACGTCACCGAACTACCTACCGAAGTCCGTCGTCATTCGCCGTTGACGATCCACTGCAAAGCCAATGGTTCTGTCAGCATTCCCAAAATCTTAGTCCAAAGCATCGGTTACAGCCCCGACAGGTTATTGGCGTGCGTCGGTTCGGCGCCGCTGGACAGCTTCCTGGGCTTTGAGTTCGGGCGTCAGTGCGTCGCCGAAATCCTCGGGTCCGAATACGGGGCGGATTTCGATATCCGAGTCCGTCAGCATCGGATTCGGGCAACGCCTAACCCACTCGACCGCCTCCTCGATTGAGCGAATCTGCCAGAGCCAGAATCCTGCGACCAACTCCTTCGTCTCCGCAAACGGGCCGTCAAGGACTCTGCGACTCCTGCCTGAGAAGTGTACCCGCTTGGCGAATCGGCTCGGTTTGAGACCCTCCCCTGCGAGCAGGATCCCGGCCTTGACGAGCGATTCGTTGAATTGGCCCATCGCGGTGAGCAGCTCCGGGGTCGGCATTACGCCCGCTTCGCTCTCTGCGGTGGCCTTAACTAATATCATCACCTTCATACTATATCTCCTCATGAATCCACAGGTTAGGCGAGTCGTCGCCAGGGACGAAGTGCGCCACCAATTAGCTACACATTTATTACGACGAATGACCGACCCCAAAATCGACTGCCGCAGCGATATTCTTCCGCCCTTGCCGGTTGCGGGCGCCGTCAGCCGGTCACTGATGGCCGCGGAGCAGGGGAACCGTGACCGTCCGATCTAGCGGGCGTGACGGGTTGGCGGGTGCATCAATCGGATCCTGTCGATCTGTCGTTGAAATTGGAAGTGTGTCAGAGACGCACCCCCATTGACATGTTCCGCTGGTACGATTCAATATCTGCGCTGGTACCGGTTGGTACCAGTCATCGATCACCGTCCGCGGCGCCGCATGGCACCCGCATTAGGATCACGGGAGGCGACGAGCGTGACGGAGCCCGCAGCGCGATCAACCGTGGTACGCCTGATGCATGTCGGCAAGACGTATCGGGCCGGTGCCGTTAATGTCGAGGCCCTCAAGGACATTACGTTCGAGATTCCGGCCGATCGGTTTTCTATCGTCATCGGAGCCTCTGGCAGCGGCAAGACCACATTGCTGAATCTTATCGGCTGTATCGATTCGCCGAGCTGCGGCTCCGTGGAAGTCTGTCAACAGGCGATCGCCGAGCTCGATGACGATGCGGTCGCCGACTTTCGGGCGCGGAACATTGGATTCATCTTCCAGAATTTCAGCCTGATCCCGGTTCTATCGGCCTACGAGAACGTCGAGTACCCTCTGTTGCTGGTCGGCATGCCCGCCGCGGAACGGCGCCAGCGCACGCTCGCGATGCTCGAGGCGGTGGGTCTCGCGGCGCAGGCGCGCCAGCAGCCGAACGAGCTCTCGGGCGGGCAGAAGCAACGCGTGGCAATTGCCCGCGCTTTGGTCAAGGCGCCGCAGCTGGTTCTCGCCGATGAGCCAACGGCGAACCTCGACAGCACAAATGGGGCGGCCATTATTGAACTGATGCGTCGCGTTCAGGCCGAATCGCACACGACGTTCATCTTCGCGACCCACGACCCGCAATTGATCTCCCATGCCGACGAGATCTTTGCGATCCGCGATGGCGCACTTAGCGAGCACCGGACCGTCGCGAACACATGACCCTCCTTTTTAAGATTGCCTGGCGAAACATCGTGCGAAACCGCCGGCGGTCGCTGATGACGGCGTCGGCCGTTGCGGCCGGGGCACTCGCCATGCTGCTATTCCTCGGCTACTCCACCTACATATTCTTGGGGATGGAGACCGGCAACGTCCAGCGCATCGGCCATCTGAGCGTGTTCCGCGCCGGCTACTTTCTCTATGGAACGGGCAATCCTGCCGCGTACGGGATCGACCGCTACCAAGATGTGGTCAGTCTGATCGCGCATGATCCGGTGCTGCGACCACTGGTGAATGTGCTGACGCCAACGCAGTCGCTGATGGGAATCGCCGCGAACTACTCCGGCGACAACGCGGCGTCGCGAACCTTCGTCGGTATAGGTCTCGTTCCTTCCGATCGTGACCGGATGCGGCGATGGGACCGGTACGGAATAGGTCGCGTCTCTGCGGCAGAGTCTCGGATGAGTGACGCGGACGAGAGTCGCGGCCTGATCGGCACCGGTCTCGCGCGAATTCTCAACCTGTGCGCGCCGCTCGCACTGCCTGACTGTCCGCCTGCCGTAGCGCCGGCCGCCCCGGCCGATCACCCGGACGTCGTTCACGAAGATCTTACCGAGCTCGCTCGACGCGAATCCGCGCCGAGCTTGGCGCGCAAGCCTGACGCCCCGCGGATCGACCTGCTCGCCGCGACGGTCGGTGGCGCGCCGAATGTCGTCAGCCTCAATGTCAGCGGTGCACAACCCCAGGGTGTAAAGGAACTCGACGATGCCTTCGTGCTGATGCATCTGGGCCTCGCCCAGCAACTAGTCTACGGACGCTCGGAGCACAAGGCGACGTCGATCGTAATACAGCTGCACCGCAGCGACGACATGAAGTCCGCGCGCGCGCGCCTGACACAGCTATTTCGGGAGCGTCACCTGAACCTGGAGGTCCGTGACTTTGGTGAGTTGACGCCATTCTACGGCCAAGTCGTTCGAATGTTCACCGGCATCTTCCTATTCATCGCGCTGGTCATGGGAATGATCGTGTTGTTCGCCGTGATCAATACGATGACGATGAACGTCATGGAGCGAACCAATGAGATCGGTACTATCCGGGCGATGGGCCTGCGGCGGAGCCAGGTGCGGGCGCAGTTCATCGCCGAGGGCGCGCTGATCGGGCTCATCGGTGCTACGGTTGGCGCGGTCCTCGCCGTCGTTGTTGCGGCACTCGTGAACGCAAGCGGCCTCACGTGGGTACCGCCGGGAAACAACGTGGCGATGCCGCTGGACCTGAACGTCGTCGGGCGACCGGTGCTGGCATTCGGGGCGTGGCTCGCATTAGTGCTGGTCGCGATTGTTGCGGCCCTGCTGCCGGCAAACCGTGCGGCGCGCCTGTCGGTCGTCGACGCGCTGAGGCACGTGTGAGCCTTTCGGCTGGTCCAGGACGTCTAATTGTTGCCGTGCTGCTCGGAGCAGCATGGGCGATCGCGTCAGCCGCCGGCGAGCCCCCGACCGCACAAGAGATCGTTGCGGCCACAGACCGCGTGCGCAATCCCGAGCAGCCGTTCCGGCTGACCGTGACGCTGACAGAGTACATCGCGGGAAGTGAGCGGAATCACGACCGGCTCGTGGTCTTCTCCAAGGAAGATCGGAGTACGCACCAGTTTCGCAATCTTATCCAGTACGTCGAACCGCCGCGCGACGCTGGGAAGAAGGTGCTGTTGGACGGACATTCGCTGTGGTTCTTCGATCCGGCCTCGAAGATCAGCATCCGGATCTCCGCGCAGCAGCGCCTGATCGGCCAGGCTGCGATCGGCGATGTCCTCACCGTGAATCTCGCTGCCGACTACACACCGACAATCAGCGGCACGGAGACGATTCAGGATGCCATGCGCACCGACCGCAATTGCTGGCATCTCGATCTTAAGGCCGCGAACGATCAGGCCGTCTACAACCGCGTCGAGTACTGGGTCGAGCAGGGATCGTACTATCCGATCAAAGGCAAGTTCTACTCCGATAGCGGACGGCTGCTGAAGATCCTCTACTACCGCGGCTTCGCGGAACAGCTGGGCGCGGTTCGGCCGACCGAGGCGGTCATCATCGATGCCGTCGACACATCGCTTGCCACGACTGCCGTCTATCGCGACCACCGGTTCCAGGATATCCCGGAGGCGTGGTTTCAGCGCGACTACCTGCCGCGCCTTCAGATCCAATGAGCGCGCGGCGGCCGCGTGGAGTTCCATGTGCCGCCATCCTCTGTGGCCTCCTGAGTGTCGTGACGTCGATCGCGGCGGAGAACCCGCCTGCGTCGCAAGAGAACCAGGACCTCGATCTCATTCCGCCCGCGGCGCAGCCATCCTCGGCGGCAATGGCGGAGCGCGGGACGACTGCCGGCGCATCGCAACGACTGTACGTAGAGAATGTCCTCACTGTGTCCTCCCAGCGAGATGACCTAGTCGTGGCGGCTCCGCCGCCGCCGCCGTTCGATTGGCAGGAGCGACTCTTCGTGGACGCGCGCCGCCAGTGGGACATCGGCGAAACATCCCACCTTTTCTATAGCGGCCGCCTCAACCTGCGCGCTGAGAATGACATCGCGGCGCCAGACCATGAAAACCTGATCAACGACCTGCGTGAGGCCTACGCCAGTTTCGAGCCGTTTACCCGGACGTACTTCGACATCGGCAGGATCAACCTCAAGAGCGGTGTCGCGCTTGGCTACAATCCGACCGACTACTTCAAGACGCGGGCCGTCGTCGAGCCGTTATCGGCGGACCCGACCGTTCTGCGCGAGGACCGCCTCGGGACAGTCATGCTCCGGGTTGAGCGGATCTCAGAGCTCGGATCACTGACTGCCGCTGTTGCCCCTGCGCTGCACCGAACCAGCCCTATCTATACCAATCTCGACCTTCCCAGCTTCGACCCGATGCTGGACCGGACGAATGCCGAGAGCCGGGTATTGCTGAAGAGTAGCGTCAACGTCGCGCACGACTTCAGTCCCGAAATCCTCCTCTTCCGAGACGGCAGCGAGACAAGGGTCGGCACGAATCTGACCCAAGTACTCGGCCAACGCGTCATTGGTTATGCCGAATGGAGTGGAGGCCGGCGAGCGAGCTTGATCGACGACGCCTGGCGATTCGGCCGCGAGAACGGGACCCTCCCGGAAAATGCCCCGCTGCCGCTGTCGGATCTCGGCCATGAGAGCTTCGTGAACGAGCTCGTCGTTGGCGCATCCTATACGCTCGGGACCAGTGTCACGTTGAATCTCGAATATCACTGGAATGCGGCTGGATTCTCGAGCAGCAACTGGAATCAGTGGTTCGCGTTGGGCCGTGGGCGGAGCGCGCATGATCCGGTGGTGCTCGAACTCTGGTTCATCCGTGACTACGCGCTCGACCAGCAGGAGCTGATTGGTCGCCACGCCATCTTCCTGCGGGGCGACTGGGTCGACGCCTTCGTCCCGAAGCTCGAGCTGACTGGGCTGGTCGCCGTCGACCCGCGCGATGGCTCGGCACTGTTGCAAGTCAGCGCGGACTATTACGTTGCCGACAAATGGACCGTCGGTGGACTCATCATCGCGGACGGCGGCGGCAGGCTTTCAGATTTCGGCAGTCTGCCACAACAGGGGAGCGTGCTGGTGAAAGTCACGCGCTATTTCTAGGCGATGGAGCGGAGACCGGACGTTCCGCGCCCGCTCCACTGTCCCTCCGAGCCTCTGCGCAGCCATCGCGGAGGCGGCAAGGAGTTGGGATGGCGCGAATCCAGTGCGCGAAGTAACAGCCGAGATACCTCGGTCGGACGCAAACCGCGTCCCGCGCTTCCACAGCCAGTATGAGTTTCCCTTGAAGCGGTCCGCACTTTTCCTTGACGATGGCCTCGCACGAAGGCGACGTGGTGTCTGTCCACGCGGCCCGGGCCGACCGCGTGTCATGAAGACGATCGTCGAACTCATTCTTCAGATGGCGCTTGAAAATCCCTCCTGGGGGTACACGCGAATCCGAGGCGCACTGGCCAATCTGGGACATCAGGTTGGGCGCGGCACGATCGCACACTGATTTGGCTAAGGCCGTCACGGGCGCGGAGCTGGTGCAGGAAAACGGTCCGGAGCGGATCGATTTCAAGAAGACTCTCTACGGTCAACTGGACGCCTTGCTCCCACCGACCGCCATCATCGCATCGAGTTCCTCAGGACTCACTATGAGCGAGATTCAATCCGGATGTCCGACGCATCCGGAACGTTGCGTGATCGGACATCCGTTCAACCCGCCACACCTAGTCCCCCTTGTCGAAATTGTCGGCGGGACGAAAACCTCGGAAGGCACTATCCGGCGGGTGACAGATTTTTACACCGAACTCGGCAAACGGACCATCCGCCTGCACAAGGAAGTTCCGGGACACGTGGCCAATCGACTCCAGGCAGCCCTATGGCGCGAAATCGCGTATCTCATATCGGAAGGGGTGGTGGATGTGGCTGATGCAGACACCGCAGTCTGCTGGGGTCCCGGGCTTCGTTGGGGCGTCATGGGGCCAACCTTGCTGTTCCATCTCGGCGGAGGTCAGGGGGGCATCGAGCACTTCTTCGATCAATTCACGGGACCCATGACGGCGTGGTGGAAAATCCTTGGCAATCCAGAGATCACACCGGAGCTGCGCAAGACGGTGGTGGCGGGCGTTTTGAAAGAAGCCGGCACTCGCTCGCTGGACGCCTTGGCCTTGCAGCGGGATGAGGTGCTGCTCGGTCTCCTGAAGCTGCGCGCAAAAGAGTAGCTCACCGGTGCAAGAGTTTGGCGAGATCCTCTACGCGGTTGAGGCGGGCGTCGCGACCGTGCGACTAAATCGCATGTGGATTTGGCGGCTCGACAGGTGCGCGTTTCACCGCCGGGGCTGGCCGATAGAACTGTGGACTTCGACTACCTCATCGTGGCGACGGGCGTGCGCCCAACCTATTTCGGGCACGACGAGTTTGCCGCATATGCGCCCGCTCTCAACACACTCGCCGACGCCGTATCGGCTCATTGAGGGGTCTACGCCGTGTATCGACGCCACCGAAAGTTCTTAACAACGGAGTGATTCCATGCCTGCTTTTGAAAATATTTCCTACGAGAAGAAGGATGCCATTGGCTACCTGACCATCAATCGTCCGAAGGCGCTCAATGCCCTGAGTCAGGCCACACTCACGGAAATCAGATCAGCTCTGGAGGATGCCCGCGATGACAGTATCGTTCGAGGCGTCATACTCACCGGTGCCGGCAACCGGGCATTCGTCGCCGGCGCCGACATCACTGAGATCGCGACCATCTCGGCTGTCGAGGCCGCCGCGTTCACGCGCAGGGGACAGTCTGTGCTCAACCTGATCGAGAACCTCGGCAAGCCTGTCATTGCCGCCGTCAACGGCTTCGCTCTCGGCGGCGGATGCGAAATCGCGATGGCGTGTACCCTGCGCCTGGCTACCGAGAATGCGAAGTTCGGTCAGCCGGAAGTCAAGCTTGGGGTCACACCCGGCTTTGGCGGCACGCAACGCTTGCCCCGCCTGATTGGCAAGGGTCGAGCGCTGCAAATGATTCTGACGGCGGAGACCATCGATGCACAGGAGGCGCACCGGATTGGTTTGGTGAATGAAATCATTGCGCCCGATCGATTGCTTGCGCGCGCGGAAGAGATATTGC
>ODAK010008002.1_pt1 | contig 10606 bp, 8 predicted proteins | sample 1539591 | NCBI WGS metagenome assembly ODAK01 (sample SAMEA3539303, study PRJEB22396) | soil metagenome | biome: tundra; feature: field; material: soil | place: USA | collected 2010-05 | depth 0.15 m | reverse complement strand
CGGAACAGAGAAACACACCGCTTGACCATCTCCGCGTCGAGGAGTGTTCCCGCTTGCCCCTCAAGCTCGAGTAGCACCACCTCGAGTTCCAATGCCGGCCGATAAGAACGGACTGATGTCATCGCATCAAGCACATCGGCAATCGCCACAATACGTGCGATAGGCAGGATCTCGTCACCCTTCAAACCTCTCGGGTATCCCGAGCCATCCATGCGCTCATGGTGCTGCCGAACTGCCTCTGCAATCGGCCACGGGAACGGAATGTCCTTGAGAATGACATAACCAGCCTCAGGATGTAACTTCACTTGAGTAAATTCCTCTGCGGTCAACCGCCCTGGCTTGGTCAATATTTCTTGAGACACGATGATCTTCCCAATATCGTGAAGAGCAGCTGCCACCCGTACTCCCTCAATATGCTCTTCATTCCATCCCATATCACGGGCAATGGAACAAGCGACCGTGGCGACGCGCTCCTGGTGACCTGCGGTGGGTTGGTCGCACGCCGCCATTGCAGAAGCCACCGCGTTCACGACCTCCGACATAGCCCCGGCGGGGTCGCCATGGGCCATTTCACGTGGGAGGTACTGGTCCGCGCGTTTGGGAAGTGGCCATAGGGGTATGTCGATCTCAGCACCCAGTTGAACGATGGCTTCAATCATGACAAGTTCATAACCAGGCAAAGATGCCATCTAAGCTGTTCCTCCCAGACCAGTCCCTACACAAGTGCAGGCGAGTCCACTTCCATCGGCATTTTGCGGTTTTTGTTCAGTGGTTGGATCGAAAAGCCGTGTTTTGGCCAACCTTAGACGGATCCGCCAGCCTTGGCAACGCCCGCCAGTCAACCGTGTGTTTGGTGGACGCGTACGGAACAGCTGGGAGGAAACTGACGCCGAATTCCGAGTCGCTGGAAAGGGTCAAGACAGGCGCTTAGACGGGATGCAGACCCAAGCAAAGTCAGGCCGCTGTCGAGCTCCGCTTAACTATGGGAATATCGTCAGTTTAGGGAGTTAACTATGTGAATATAGGTGGCTGTTCTCACTGCGCCCGTGCCGGTGTGTACTGAGAACAGGGCCTTTGCTTGACTTTTCTCGCACTTTCGCGAGATGAGCCGGCTGCCGAGATTAACGTAGTTAACTCCCAAATTCCCATAGTTAAGCGGACAACTTCAGCCAGCTAACGATGTTAACTTATTGAAAATAAATGGTGCTTATTAACATAGTTAAGCGGAGCTCGACAACGCGGATGGGAAGCCAACGGGAGTACACGCCGACCGTTACGAGTTCTGGCTATACCGCCAACTCCGAAAGCGCCTCAAGTCCGGCGAAATCTACCTGGACGACAGCCTGCAGTACCGATGCTTCACCGATGAGCTCGTCTCCCTTGAGGAAAAGGCCGACGTGCTCAGCCAGATGGACATTCCTTGGCTGCGTCAGCCGATCGACGTTCAACTCGACACGCTGACGGCCGAATTACACGAGCAGTGGTGGGCGTTCAACCGCGAGTTGAGCTTGGGAAAGCTGAAGCATCTCGACTACGACAGCGGGACCAAGAAGCTCTCCTTGCATCGGCCAAAGGCCGACAATGATGCCGCGCACGAAGATGAGTTTTATGAGCAACTGTCGTTTTGCGATGTCGCCGACGTGTTCCGCTTTGTGAACGAACAATGCCAGTTCCTGTCGGCGCTGACACCGCTGCAGCCACGCTACGCCAAACAGGTCGCCGATCCGGACAGCCTGATGGCGGTCATCATCGCCCAGGCGATGAATTATGGCAACCTCGTCATGGCCGACACAAGCGATATTCCGTACCACGTGCTGGAGGCGACCTACCAGCAATACCTGCGCCAAGCCTCGCTACAGGCGGCCAATGACCAAATCAGCAATGCAATTGCCGACTTGCCCATCTTTCCGTACTATTCCTTCGATCTCGACGCGCTCTACGGCAGCGTCGATGGCCAGAAATTCGGCGTGGAACGGCCCACCGTCAAGGCGCGCTACTCGCGCAAATATTTCGGCCGCGGCAAGGGCGTCGTTGCCTACACACTATTGTGCAACCACGTGCCGCTGCAGGGATGGCTCATCGGTGCGCACGAGTTTGAAGCTCATCATGTATTCGACATCTGGTATCGCAACACGTCGGACATCGTGCCAACCACGATTACCGGTGACATGCACAGCTTCAACAAGGCCAACTCTGCCATCCTGTACTGCTTTGGACGGCGCTTCGAGCCACGCTTCACTGATCTGGAAGAGCGACTGAAGGATCTCTACTGCGCCGACGATCCGGCGCTCTACGAAGAATGTCTGGTCCGCCCCGTCGGCCAGATCGACTGCCGCGCCATTGTCGATGAGAAAGACAACATCGACCAGATCGTCGCCACGCTGGGCCTCAAGGAAATGACCCAAGGAACACTGATCCGCAAGCTATGCACCTATACTCAGCCGAATCCCACACGGCGGGCGATCTTCGAACTCGATAAACTGATCCGCAGCATCTACACCTTGCGTTACCTGCGCGACCCACAATTGCAGCGCAATGTCCACCGTTCGCAGAACCGGATCGAGTCCTACCACCAACTTCGCTCCGCCATCGCCCAGGTCGGCGACAAGAAAGAACTCACCGGCAGGACCGATATCGATATCGAAATCAGCAACCAGTGTGCACGGCTCATCGCGAACGCCATCATCTACTACAATTCCGCCATACTGTCCCGCTTAGTCGCGAAATATGAGGCAAGCGGCAATACGAAAGTACTGGCTTTAATCAAGAAGATGTCGCCAGCGGCCTGGCGCCACATCCATCTGAACGGCCATTACACTTTTCGTGGCGATAGGAAACCTATCGACCTGGATGCGGTTATGGCGGGGCTCGATCTGGCGTGACGGAATTTTCGGCGGTTTGGGCTTACAACCCCTTATCCGGAAGCCGGAGACTTGATGCCTGGCACAGGCGGGTACCGCAAGCTGCGCTTTGCACGTTCCGGCATGGGAAAGCGCGGCGGCGCACGAATCGTTTATCTGTACGGCGGTGAGGATCTGCCGATTTTCCTCATCACCGTGTATGCCAAATCGGAGAAGGGCAATTTGAGCAAGGCCGAGCAGAATGCCCTGGCCAAGATGGCGAAGAGTTTCTTTGCCGATTACAGGGGGAAGCGATGAGCAAATTGTTTGAAGAGATGGCACAAGGAACGGCTGAAGCCCGCGCCTACATGGAAGGTGAGCGCAAGGGTTATAAGGTCAGACTTCTGGAGACCGTGGACGTGCGGGGCCTTCGTAAGCGCCTGCGCCTGAGCCAGGGGCGTTTCGCGGATCGTTTTGGTTTGTCGGTGGATGCAGTTCGTCATTGGGAGTCTGGCCGCCGCCAGCCGGAAGCTGCTGCGCGCGCGCTTCTTATCGTCATTGCTGCCGACCCTGAATTTGTCATGCGTTCATTGGCTAAAAGTGCGTGAACACGTGTCAATCATGACGAAGAAAACGAATAGGGTGGTAGAGGGGCCGCCAACTTTGATACAGCCCCAAGGAGCGACAGTCTGCTAACGAGGGGATCGCGACAACGTGAGAAAAAGTGGAAGGTTTCCTATGCCGGCCGCAGGTAGAACTGGGCGGTGTCGCCATTTCCACTCAGATTGAGGCTTTCTGCGAATTCTCTCATTCGATTTCTCTGTGCGCGCGTGGGTGGAGGAACTTTAGTCAACGGAATTCCGCGCTGGTAAAACTCGCTCGCCCAGATTTGCGACTCCGACGTGTCAAAGAGAACCTGGTCGATCCGAAAGTCACTCTTCTCGGCTAACAACGAGAAGCTCTTGGCGGTGTGGACAAAGAGGTGCCGCGGGGCATCGATCTCTGCCCAATCGGTCGAGTAGTTCTCCCAAGTCCAGGCGAGGACTGGGATACAGACGACACAATAGCCATCGCTTTTTATATGTTCACGCGCCATCCTAAGAACATCGATGGGCATGTGCTCCAATGAGTGCCGAAAGAGGATGACGTCGAAGTTGCCTTTGACCTCGGCGAGCGTTTTTCTTTCGACGCGAACCCCATATTGATCAACGATCTCGGCTTGAACGAATGAGTTCACACCGCGGGCGTCATAGCCGAGGTCGCGCAAGTCATTGAGAAGACTCCCAGGGCCACCGCCGACTTCTAAAAACCTCATGTTCTTCTTGAGCTTCACACGGCGGATTACGTCAAGATCATCCCTTTGCCTCCAGTTGACCAAGAAGGAAAAGCGGGACAGATACAAGGCGTTTCGAAGCCGCCGCAGGAGGCATGACGGCCGGATCAGGAACGAAGAATGATCCTGTGGATAATACTTTTCAAGATCCGGCGGGACCTCGGCCAGAGACAGACATCCGCAATCGGAGCACTCTAAATAGCAAAATCTGTCCCGAGTTCCGAGCACCATCTCCCGAACCAGATGAAATCTACCCGTTCCCGATTGACATACCTGACACACCGTCGCACGAATTTCCACTTATTTACTCCCAACCTCTGGCTCTGAATGTGAAAACGCATATTGCCTTCAGCGATCCGGGTGCGTCTACTGGCGGTACAAGACTTATCCTTCCGATGTTTGTACAGAGGAGCCCGGGGATGAAGGGAGTCGACAGATATTGAACCCCACGGCCCATTGGGCTATGTCTAACCACTTCCCAAAGGCTCGCTTAACATCCAGTTTCAAGGATTGATAGCGCAGGAGCATCACCACAGGAAAGAGACCGCCGAGCACCATCACCCGGCAAGCCGCGCTGAGGAGTATTGCAAGACGGTAAGCAACCGCATACGCGGCGCCTCGATTGCGCTTGAAAAACCGGTAGACTGAATCCCGCATCATTACGGACGCAAAGCTATCCTCGCGGGTCTTGGTACTCTGGCCTCCGAAGTGAATGATCTGGGCATCGCCAGTATGTCCCACGTTATAGCCTGCCGCATGGATTTCCAGGCAGAGCTCCGTTTCTTCGGCGAACATGAAATAGTCCGGATTGAATCCTCCAACATTAAGGAATATGTCACGCCTCACCAGAATGGCGGCGCCGGACACGAAGTCTACTTCATATACTTTTCCAGGCTCGTTGGCATACGCAGCCTGTCTTCCCCATAGCGGCGAAGCGGGCCACCGACGCTGCAGCCAACCCAGTGCAAGGAGTTGATTGGCGATGGTTGGGAAGGGCTGGACGCATGTGGATTGCAGGGTTCCGTCAGGATTCAGTAATTTGCACCCAATTGCCCCGCCCTTCGGCATACGTTTCAATGCCAGAAGCATCTGGCTCAAGGAATCGCCCAACACAAGCGTGTCGGGATTGAGGAATAACAGGTACTCGCCTGATGAATGCTTCACTGCCAGGTTATTGGCCCTGCCGAATCCGAGGTTCTCGTCTGACAACAACAACGTGACCCAGGGAAACTGTTCGATCAACGTCGCGCAGGGCGCATCGGCAGAGTGATTGTCGATGACGATGACCTCGAAATCCAAATTGCGCACAGTGTCGCGGATGGAGGCGAGGCACTGCTCGGTATACGAGATGCAATTCCAATTGACGAGAATGATAGAGAGTTCTTTCATGGCACTTAGGTCAGGATGCCTCGGTGGTTCGGATGTGGGTGCGCGAGAGCAAGCCGAGAGCCATCAAAGCGCGGCGAATCGGCGTGGGAATTTGCTCTGGGGATACCAGGGAAGTGAGTTTACGGACTGAGTACGCGGAGTGCAGAAGGGTGGCGAAAATTCCAAGTCCGGCGGCATAGAACAACGGCAGGAATAGAAAGCCGCAGAACGTGATTGCAACCAGGGCAAGGGACAGGATGCCAGAGGTCTGATTCTCTTTGGACCAACGGAAACCGCTCAGGCGGCTGACGATGGCATACAGCATCAGGGCGTGGAAGACATAGGATCCAAAGTAAGCGATACCGGCGCCTTGCAAGCCGAAGTATTGAACCAGGCCCCAGGCAAGAAGCATACTGACAATGCCCCATGCCAATTCACAGCCGAAGAAGAGGGCTCGTTTTGCTTTGGCCACAATGACGAAGCCCATGGGCCAGCTAATCACTTGCAGCATGGTCCCGAGACATATCCAGCGAAGGAGTACTACTGCGGGGCCGAACTTCGCGCTGTAAAAGAGCGCAATCACTAGGGGCGCGAGCGTCAAAGTGGCGACGACTCCCGGGCCGGCCAACAATAGCCCAACCTGGGCCTGCTCATTGACAAGGCGATTGCAAGTCGGATCGTGATGGGCACTGGCGGTCAATCTCGGATAGAAATCAGCCCCCATCGCCTGGAGAATAAATCCGACGTACAAGCCGCCGAGTGTCCACGCTGATTGATATAAGCCGGTTGCCTCCATGCCCACCCTGTGAAGGACCATCACGCGAACGGCATAAGCAACGCCCAGCGTGATGAGGCTGCTGGCCATAAATGCCATTCCCAGTTTGAGCAAAGCCCCGGCTTCAATCCAAAAATGAGTGGGCAACATCGGGGAGGATGCGGTGGGCTGGAAGTTGAGCCTGCGACTGTACCACCAGGAGGAGGCAATCGTCATCGCGGCGACACAGATGAGAGATGGCACCACTCCCCGTTCTCTGAAGTAGTAGACAAGCGGGATACTGCTCAGGGTTCCAAACAATGCCCCCAGAACCTGAATCTTGGCCAGGTCAAGAATGCGGCGAAAGCCTTGTATGAGCGCCATCTGGCTGGCAGAGACGAGGGTGAGAAAGACGACAACGGCGAGCCAGGAGACCTCGGCCGCGTGGTTCACGGTCGCAAAGGTGATCATCGAAATCTGCCGGGAAAACGATACCATCAATGCAGCCCCGAGCAGCCCGAGCAAAAGCGAAATTCTGCGCAGTACGAGCACGGTCCGACGGATCGTTCCGTCATCCTGTGAACTGACGGCCGCGGCTATCTGGCGCACGCCGCTGCTGTTTACTCCCAGTCCCGAAACCGTTTGCGCGAGAGTGGCAACTGAACTGTACAACCCAAACAAGCCAAACCCCGAAGGCCCCAGGAGCACGGCCATGGCTTTAGTTCGCACCATGCCGATGACGATATTCAGTACCTGTGATCCACCCACTAAAGCAGAGGATTTTAAGATTTCCCCGTATGTCCCCTTGCCGGCGTGACTTGTCTGATCAGTCGCAACATCCCTGATATCGGATGAACTCTCGGCTATCAATGTCGGCATGGACGGTATCCTGAAAAGCTGGCAAGTAATCTGCGGAGCGAACTACGCTGTGTTGAACGTTTGCGACCAATGGAACTTCAGCAGGCACCGCGTCCGGAAAACATGGCTGCGGGTGTGCGAACCATAATTTTCAGATCGAGCCAGAAGTTGCGTGCCTTGGCATAGCGGATATCGATTCGCGCCATCTCGTCAAACGTGGTGAGCGATCGGGCCTCAACCTGCCACAGGCCGGTTATGCCTGGCTTCAGTTCCCTCACCCGGCGCTTGTGCCACGTGGAGTACTTTTCGTATTCATAGGGAAGCGGAGGGCGCGGCCCCACGAGCGACATGTGATTCAGGAGAACGTTGAAGAACTGGGGAAGCTCATCCATGCTTGTTCTGCGCAGGAATTTGCCGATGCGGGTCACCCGCGGATCGTTTTTCAATTTGAATATCCCGCCATTGGCATCAGCGTGGGCAGACCCGGAAATCAACTTAGTAACATACTCCCGGTGAATGGAAGGATCGTTGTTTACATACATCGTTCTGAACTTATAGAACGGGAACTCTTTGCCGTTGTGTCCGACGCGCATTTTGCAATAAAAGACCGGGCCCTTGGTGGACAGCTTTACAAGGATCGCAATCACCGCAAATATGGGCGAGAGCAGAAAGAGCGCTATCAGGCTTCCGACAATATCGATGCAGCGCTTAAGCCGATCATCAGCCCACTTGGCGGCGGAGTTTTTGGTGCGTTTGCGGCTGAAGGTTCGATTTTCGCATTCATGCGGGAATAGGCGAACGGTCACCGACATCCGGCAATACAGATCAGGACCCAGGCAATCCTGCAAGACTGCCGAGATCTTTCCCATGATGGCATTAATCACCTCGGAGGAGGCATCGGAGATCTCGGTCATAATCAGTCCGAGCGTCAACGACTTTTCGTACCATCCCAGCACGTCGGTTTCCCGAATGCATGCGGACAGGGAGGGTATCACTCCAGAGGAAGCATGGTTTGGGGTTTCGTCATCGAGACCCTCTCCGCTGATCAGGATCAGCAGGAAGGAACGGCCTGTGCGCTCCGTCCTCCGCTGCTCCAGTTGGAGATAGTGCAGGAAAGATTCTTCCGAAATCAACTTGGATTCGGGTGGGTACACGCCGGCAGCAAGCCTTCTGAGGGCCGAGCTGTGCATTCGGGGATTCGGAGACGCTAACTTCGATGTTGCCATTGCAGAGTCCTCATCGAGTACGCACATCTGAAGCGATGGTGCAAGGTTGAGATGATCACAGTCGATACAGCGGGAGCCCATGAGTTTGTCAGATCTACGATTCAAGGGCGCTTTGTTGGCTACATAACCTGGTTCGCCGGTTTGGGTATCCGTTCGAGAATGTTTGCGTTGACTTCGGTAGCAATTGACTGGTGAATCAGGCTGATCGATACCACGATGCGCAGTCGGTTGTTGCTACGGGTGACTACGCCTTGAAGTCCCTGGAGGGGCCCGGATGTCACTCTGACGAGATCCCCGGTCTCGGGAAAGGGATGCGGCTCGGAAATTTCTCCGCAAGTGAGACAGCGCCGTACGGCATCGATTTCGTGATCCTCGATAGCCGCCGGTGCGCCGTTGAACGCCAGCATCCGCACGACACTCGGAATTTTCAGAACGTGGGTGCGGTCTTTGGAGTCGATACGGGTAAAAACGTAGCCTGGGAAAAGGGGCTGATCGACGACGGCGTGACGATCCTTCCGCCGGCTCGCAGTCGTCAATAGAGGGAGAAACGACTCAATGGACTTGCTTTCGAGTTGCCGGGCTACGACCTTCTCGTGTCGCGGTTGGGTTGTGAACGCGTACCAGCGAATTGAATTCATGAAAAACCCTCGGTTGACACGTTCAGACTCCAGGACCGATTTCGGCCCGCATGGCTTTCCGCAGTTGGGGTGATCGAAGCACCGCGGAATTGCCCTTTTTTGATTGGCGCACAAGCCCGCAAACAGAAGTTCAAAATTTCCGGACCGATAGCACCATAGCCGCCGACCTCGCCGGAAATGGTTGGTGTCCGCCATGGTGATTGCAATTTACGGGCCAACCCAATAACACGCTCCGGTGTAACCGGGTGTTCACCCGGCAACCGGGAATGGGACGATAATTCGGCGGTTTCGGCGATAAGAATCCAATACGGATGGATGTGTGTGCAAACAATTGCTAACTTGGTCACGCCATGTTCACATCACCTGATGCAGGCGGGCGCCAGAAGGACGACCGGCCGGGAGACTGAGATCCGTTCGCGCACACCGCCACTCCTTGGAGGGCTGGTCGCCCATCAACTGGCAGATCGTGGTCAGATTTATGGAATGGAGCGGTTGAGCTTTAGATCGAGCCGGATGGTGAGCAGACCTAGGGCAGCACCTGATAAAGAGCCACCATTCCGCCTTTAAGGTGATCGTCCACATGGCAATGGAACAGCCAGGTTCCAACATCATCGGGAATCATGTCGGCACTGACCATCGCCATGGGATTGAGAGCGATGGAATCCATCCTCATTTTGTTCCACACGAGAGTGTTTCCGTGCCAATGGGCCATGTGAACATCGTCTTCATTGCTATTGGATAGCAAATACCAACGGATCTTCTCCCCTCGCTTCATCGTGATTAGAGGCAGATTCCCCTCGGTAAATCCATTGATCGAATAGAGAAGATTCTTTTCGCGGAGCAGGGGGTCTGCTGCCTTCAGACGGATTCCGCCTGGGTCACGCGAGGCATTGTGCTCGAAAAACCAGCTCGCGGTTTCGTCGAAGATCGAGAAATCGGTGATAAATTCCCGATCCACATCTTTAGGGGAACCATCGGGCCGCGCCATTCCACGTGCAGTTACGATGATCGGGCCGATGAGCCCGGTGTTGATATCGCGATTTTCTACGAAATGGGAATGGTACATCCAGAGCACGGAGCTTCCATCCATCTCTGCAGGCCCGCTTCTTTCTGGAACCCTCCATAAATAGGTGAAAGTAGCGCCGGCAGTGACTTTGTCATCAGCTTTAACCGTTCCCGCGGTGCCGTCGTTGTAGGAGGCCCCCTCCGCGTCTTTTTTATATTCGAGCCCATGGGGATGCATGGATACGGATAAATGCGTGTTGTTGCGGAAGACGACGCGGATGGAGTCGCCAACCTCGGCCCGGATCAGTGGACCTAAGATGCCCAGATGCTCCCAGTTTGCCGGCCGTGGTTTGAGATGTTTAAACGTGGCGTCTGTGTATTCCCTGTAAATGGCTTTGTGGTAGATCCGGTGACCAAGAGCATTGGCCTCGTCGGCCTCACTGTCTTCTACCCGGGGCAATCCGACTACATTGCGACCACGCGGAGTGTAATCCCAATCCACTTCATCAGCACCGATAAAGTAGACTCGCACGACCCCTGCTTTTTGAATCGCCACCTTATCGTTCGCCTGCGTGGGATCCAAC
>ODAK010008001.1_pt1 | contig 10607 bp, 9 predicted proteins | sample 1539591 | NCBI WGS metagenome assembly ODAK01 (sample SAMEA3539303, study PRJEB22396) | soil metagenome | biome: tundra; feature: field; material: soil | place: USA | collected 2010-05 | depth 0.15 m | reverse complement strand
CCGGCGACTAGAATGCTGGACTCGGCAAGTTTGTTCATTGCCATTCGCCGCAGCCATCAGCGTCGCAGAATTGCTCGACCGATAATCAGTCGTTGGATTTCTGAAGTACCTTCGTAGATGCGCGTCACCCGTGCGTCGCGATAGAATCGCCCGACAGAGTTGCCGGTAATGTAACCGGCCCCCCCCTGAATTTGCATCGCGGTATCGGCCACGAACGCCAACGTTTCGGACGCGAAGAGTTTCGCCATCGAAACAGTCTCCAGTATCTCTTGGCCACGGTCTGCAAGCGTCGCGGCGTGATACGTCAGCCAGCGCGCAGCTTCGGTCCGCGTCGCCATTTCGGCGAGCATAAATTGTATCGCCTGGAACTCCGCAATGGCTTTTCCAAACTGTTTGCGCATCTTTGCATGACCAGCGGAGATTTCGATCAAACGCTCGCAAGCGCCGACGCAGCGACCGGCAATTAATGGGCGCGCCGCGACGAGTGTTTTGGTCGTCGCAAGCCAGCCCTCGCCCTCAGGGCCGAGCCGGTTCTCCTCGGGCACTTCACAATCCTCGAAAATGAGCTCAGCGACAGATTGACCGCGCGTTCCCATCGTGTCCTGCACGGCGCCTACACGAAAACCTTTGAAAGCCGGCTCTACAAGAAAAACACTCATGTCTTTTGAATGCTCGTCGCTGCCGTTACGAGCGATGACCGTGATGAGTCCGGCACGCTCGCCGCCGCTAATGAAACACTTGGTTCCATTGAGATAATAGCGGTCACCTGCTTTGCGCGCCGAAGTCAAAATTCCGCCCGCGTCAGAACCTGCTTCCGTTTCGGTGAGCGCGAATGCCGCACGTAGCTCGCCCGTCGCCATGCGCGGCAAATAACGACGTTTCTGGTCGTCGGTCCCGATGGCCACGAGTGCATCCGAGCCGATGCCGGTGTGCGAGGCAAGTGCCGCCGCAAAACCGAAACCGCTACGGCCCAGCATCTGATGGACGAGGACGCGGCTGAACCGGCTGAGACCGGAACCTCCGTACTGCTGCGGAATGCTGATACCGAAGAGACCGAGCGCGGCCGCTTCAGCGAGCAGATCGTCAGGAATCCGATTATGCTCTTCGATCTCGCGCATCCGCGGGTCGACGCGCTTGTCTACAAAGTCCTTGACGCTTTGTTTGAGTGCTTGCTCTTCCGATGTGAGTTCGAAATCCATGCCACCCTTATTCCGCTGATTGGTCCAGCTCCAGGATGATTTCGGCTCGGTGTTGATCGAGACTCGGCACGCCAAGCATGCGCGAGTCGAGTTTTTCGTTCACTTTGATCGGAACGCCCCAGGTTAGAATCTCGCGACCACTTGCAAGACGAGCCATTTTCACCATGTTCCGCGCAAGCACCTGTTCTTCTGCTATGACGTCTTTGACCTGGCGCACATGGCTCACTGGAACGCCGGCCGCCGTGAACAACGCTTCCCACTCTTGGGCAGTCCGCGCCTGCAGGTAATCTTGAATCCGCGGCCGCAACGCCTCTCGGTTCTTGACCCGCAGCGGATTGGTCGCAAAGTTCGCATCGTTCACCAATTCGCTAGCACCAAGCACATCGCAGAAACGTCGCCATTGGATCTCGTTGCTAACCTGCACAAGGCAATACTCGCCGTTCTGCGTTTGGAATGCGCCCATCGGGTACATACCCATGGTCTCCGAACCCATGCGTATCGGGAGCGGCAATCCCACTAAACCGGCCTGCAAGTACGCATGCATGAAGCCAAGCGCCGACTCCATTAGGGAAACTTCGAGCAGAACGCCTTCTCCTGTCTTTGCAGCGGCGTGAATACCGGTTACGATCGAACCCCATGCGAGATACGCTGTTGCGATATCGATAGGCGAACCCCCGCATCGAACCGGCATTCGGTCGTTTTCGCCAGTGATGCCCATGATGCCAGTATAGGCTTGCATCATCGAATCGTACGCGGGGGCACCGGCGCGAGGCCCGCTCCTCCCGTAACCAGAAACCGAAACCCATACGAGCTTCGGATAAACGACATGAAGATTGCTCCAGCCGAGACCAAGTTTCTCCAACGTGCCAGGACGATAGTTTTCCACGAGCACATCGGCCGTCTGCAGCAGCCGGTGAAATAGTTTTTTCCCGTCGCTCGTCTTAAGATCGAGCGCGATGCTGCGTTTACCCCGATTGCAGCTCACAAAATACGCGCTCTCCCCATCCACAAAGGGTGGCCACTGACGCATTTCATCGCCGGCAGGCGGCTCGACTTTGATAACATCGGCGCCCATCTCTGCCGCCAGCATGGTCGCGACGGGACCCGCTATATTGCGGGTGCAATCGAGTATCCGGATGCCGTTGAGGATGCCTGAGGCCTCGATGCTCATTGCGACTCACTCGACTTTCACGCAGTCCACCACGAATAACGGTTCGTTTTTTCCAATTTAATCACGGTGTCATTCGTGTTATTGCCTCTCATTCTTGCTAATCGACGCCAGCACCGTTTCTGCGTGCCGTCTGCGGTAAACCGTCGCCGAGTTCGCCCGTAAGTCATTTTGCCGTTCTTATTGAAACGGCGGCATGGCGCCGAAAGCAGCTTCCCATGCCTGGGTCGTCGTATGCTTCATGATGGGAAAAACGCTCACATCCATATACGGATGCAGAGGCAGAGCGGTCAAAGTGGCATGTAACTCTTCTGGACTAGCAACCTCCCAGATACTGAAGTTCGCGCGCTGGCCTACGATCCTGAATATGCGCTTGAGCTTTCCATCCTTAACCGCTTGCATGCTGCGCGCGGTCTCACTCTTGTTGATTTGCTCGAGTTTTTCCTTTGGCCAATCCCCCGGTATCCGCACAACTATTTTCACCATGAATAACATTTATTGCTCCTTCGAGTGTGGGTAGCCGCAAAATTCTCCATACTACTGTTAGCGTAGCAGCTCAGGAATCGGCCTCAACGGCAGCGGTCTTTTGTCCAACAGTGGGGTTCTGCTGACGTTCATCATCATCGCCAGCGTCGTGTAGTAGCCAACGATTCCGAGAATTTCGATGACACCCGACTCTTCAAACTTTGCGACCGCCCTTGAGTAGGTCGGATCGCTCACGCTCTTGTTGGCGAGGAGTTCGGTCACGAAGTCATGCAGGATCTCTTCGTCCTCCGCCATGGCCGTTGGGCGCCGGCCTTCGGCAATCGCATTAGCGGTGCTCGGGGCAAGTCCAGCCGCGAGGGCTTGGTTAATATGCACATCCCATACAAACTGCTGTGTCCACGACCTCGCCGTCATCAAGGCAGCCATCTCGTTTATTCGCCGGTCCAGCGGACAGTAGTAACGAAAATGCGCACCGACCTTCTGAATGTGCTCCATATAGCCGGGACTGCGAATTATCGGCCAATACGGACCTTCGACTTTTCCACGTGGGCCGGCGCAGAGTTCAGCCGCAGCCTTCCTCTGCGCATCAGTCATCTTCTTGGTTGGAATCGGCGGCATTCGATCGGGAAGAATTGCATACCGCACTTCTGCGGTTGCGCTTGAGTCGGCCGCCGATTTTTCATTCAAAGTCATGATTTCTTCTCCCAGCATCAAACAGATTACAAACCATCATCAGATGCTCCACGCCACCTCGGCCAAATTGCGCACCGATTCAATGTTGGCAATACAATCAAACAGTTGCCCCGAGCGGTCATGAGGCAGCGCCGCTGTGAGCGTCGTGAATTTCTCGCGCAGCTGTGTGCGGTTCAAAGGGTCCTGCGGCATACCGGGGAAGTGCTCCATGTTCTGGATTAGCTCACGCCCATCGTTAAGCCGCACTGTAACTCGGCTTGCGAGCGGATTTCCCGTATTAGCTTCCCGGCGTAGCTCTAGTTTAACCTTGCGGCACAACGCCCGGATCGAGGGATCATTCAACGCTGCATTCGTGAACACATTCGGATCACGCGGATCGCGATAAAACGCGAGTGCCACGCAGAACGGCGTGCTGTACTGGGCCGTGGCCATGTCCTGTGGCTCGACAATATTGTGATGGCTGAGCATTTTGTCGCTTCCCGCCACCGTTATCGAGGCGATTTCGTCGCCTAAAATTTTATGCCGGGCTTTGAGTTCGAGCACTGCGGTGACCGGCACGTGCGCTGTGATATGACATGCGTAGCGCTTGAACATAATATTGAGCGTTTTCCACGCTTCACCGAGTCCGGCGGTAAAACGCTTCGGATCGCCATCACGGCAATACACGTTGAGGTAGCCGAATTTGCCTTCAAGGACGGTAGCAGGACCAGTAAATCCACCGTGGGCGAGCGAGGCTGCGAGCACACCGGACTCGGCGGCACGCCCAAGGTGCAGCCGCTTAACCATTCCTCCACCCGACTTAGAAAATTCGAGCAATCCCGCGGATAGTGAGCCGGCAATGCCCAAAGCATTGGTCATCTGTTCGACGTTCAGTTTCAACAACCGCCCAGCCACGATGGCGCCGCCGAACGTCCCCGTCACACCCGGTACATGGAAGCCAAGTTTTTCGCTGGTTTGCAGAGATGCGTCGCCGATACGGTGCATCACTTCAGATCCCGCGACGAAAGCCGTGACAAATTCCTTTCCGCTCGCGCCGATTTCTTGCCCCACCGCAAGGGCTGGAGCGGTGAGCGAAGCGCCCGGATGTACCCCAACGCTAGGGGATACTAAGCTGTCCATCTCGAACGCATGGGCGAGCGCGCCATTCGCAAGCGCCGCATGTGGCGCGTGCACTTTCAGTCGCGTGCCTAGGATCGTGCTGTTGCCACCATTGCCGTAGCGCGCGGCATATTCGATAAGAGTCTTGCTTGACGAAAGTGCACTGCCGTAGGTGCACACCCCAACGATGTCAATAACGCAGTCTTTAGCACGTTCAGCGACTGCGGAGGGAATACGGTCAAATTCCAATCCGACTGCAAATTCAGCTAAGGTTTGTGCGGCGGTGGTCATATCAATGTCGAAAGTTGGCCAAGACTGTGGGCGAGCTGCGCCAGGCAGATCCGCGGAGCATCGCCAATCCGGAAGCCTCCGAGCATGAGCAGATGCTTAGCTAATCCAATTTTCATTTGTCAAAGCACTGAACAATTCCCGTGCCAATTTTCCTGGAGTCGACATCAGTTCGTCGATTCGCCCGCGTTACTCTAGTTTCATATCCAATTTTGCCGTCTTCGCCACGCCGATGGTCCGCTTGATCTCGCGACTGATGATCGCCGCGAATTCTTCGGGCGTGCTTGCTTTCGGTTCGAAGCCCTGCTTGATAAGAATATCTTTCACTTCGGGCGCCTGAACAGCTTGGCCAATTGCGGCGTTGAGACGCATGATATTAGTTCGCGGCACGTTCGCTGGTGCGGATATGCCGTACCACGCAGAGTAATCAAACCCGGTAAGTCCAGATTCGTCGAGCGTCGGTACAGACGGTATCGACGAGAGTCGCGTCGCGCTGGTGACCGCGAGCGCCGTAATTTTTCCGGATTTTAGCAGAGGCAGCGCGCCCGCTGCGCTGCTAAAGCTCATTTGCACCTCACCGCTCGCTACCGCCAAGTCAGCGGGCATAGCTCCTTTATACGGTACGTGCACTAAGTCTACTTTGGCCGTTTCTTTGAAAAGCTCAAGCACAAGATGATGCGCGCTACCAACGCCGACAGATGCGGCATTAATTTTCCCCGGTTGGGACCGGGCGAGCTCAATCAATTCCTTGACACTACGCGACGAAAACGACGAATTCACTATGAGCACGAAAGGCCCAGTGGCTACCAACGACACCGGCGCCATATCGCGCTCTAGATCGTAGGGTAGATTTTTTCGGAGCCCCGAATAAACAGCAGTAGAAATCGGGATCAGCAACAACGTGTAACCGTCTGCGGCCGAGCGAACCACGGTCTCGGTTGCTATTAAAGTACTGGCACCAGGTTGGTTCCGAACGAGCACCGGCTGGCCCAGGATCTCGGATATTTTATGTCCGACTACGCGCGCTGTGATGTCGGTCGCGCCGCCAGCAGGGAATCCTACAAAAAGGTTTATTGGTCTGTCAGGAAAACTTTCCGCCGAGGCACGAACGAGCGGAAAACTTTGACAGACAGCAATTCCACCAAGCAACCGCAATATGCTGCGTCGTGATTTTGGCATAGGCGTCCTCTGCTTCGGTGTTAATAGCTAGTTCTCGTCGGCGTTTCTTGCCATTCTAAACTCGTTCTACTTTGGCGCTTTGCCTCGCTGTTTTTGCCACTTCAGAATGCGCGTCAGCGTTCAACTCAATCAGTACCTGATCGTCCTGGGACTTAAGCTTGGTGCCGTACTTAGCACTACGCTTTGCAATATCCTCGAACGCAGCCTGCTCATTTAGGAGCGCACAGGGAACAGTTTCGTTTATTTTGTTATGCCGCACGAATTGAAATGACGCGCCCGCCACCGCGCGGTTTTCCAGCGAGATTTTTGCGAGCATTCCGACCCAATCTTCAACCGCTACGCCTCCGTGGGCGCCAGTATGAAAAGAGAAACTACCCAGCCCATAGAAAATCGGTTTTCCTTTATAAACTTCGACCGCGAGCGAGAAGTGTGGCCCGTGCCCAATAACGACATCCGCTCCGGCGTCAATGGCTCCATGGGCGATATCAGTCATGTACTGCAAGACGTCCCGCCAGAGTCCCCAGTGGCAGGAGGCTACGACAATATCGACCTTAGAACGCAGCGCTGCGATGTCATCTTTGAAAGCCTGCAGATACTGGGAATCCGCCCAAGTCACAACCACCGGCGGAATGCCGGGACGATTTGCCGGCGGAACTTCGACGAGCGTCTTATGCAGTGGCAACTGATACGCAGTATGGCCGCGAACTACTGCAACCCCGGTCATCTTAGCGCCAGCTTCATGGCTGGTGGGCCAGTAGACTGAAGTGCGCTGCAAGAAACCGACGCGCAGACCGCCACGCTCGAGTATCACAGGCGCGCGCGCCGTATCTCGATTTTCGCCCGCGCCGGTGTGAGGTATTTTTAATTCGTCCAGCCGTGCAAGCGACGACTTAATCGCGGCCTCTCCGTAATTTACATTGTTGGCGACACCAACGGCCTGTATCCCGGCAAGTCTCAGGGCTTCACCAGCGATGGGATCTGCAATAAATCCTGCGTTCTCGATCGCTCGTCCACCGGGCGGGCGATAGAAACAACATTCTAGGTTGCTGAAAACGAAGTCGGACCGCTTTAAAATAGGCGCGACGAGCCGGAATGGCACATCAGGCTCGGTAACGTCCATTAAGTTCACATCACCGGTAAGCATCATAGTCTGCGACATGCGGCTTGCCCTTTTTTAGGCCTGCAGCGGAAGCAGCGATCACAGTCACGGCTTGTTGGCCGCGCGCTGCTCACAAGCTTTCGCTAAAGACGACTTGACCTTAAGTTCTATCGTTTCTTTGTAAATACGCTATAATGCACGATAGTTGTGAAATTCAGTCACCAATCGGCAAGTCATGGATAATCTGAACGCCATCACGGTTTTTGTGCGTATCGGCGAAACTCGCAGCTTTACTCTCGCTGCGCGCCGTATCGGGATCACGCCTTCGGCAGCAAGCAAGTCGGTATCGCGTCTCGAACGCGAATTGGGTGTCCGCTTAGTTAATCGCACCACCCGCACAGTCAGCTTAACCAGCGATGGGGCGAGTTTTTTCATACGCTGCCGCCAGATCCTGGCAGATATCGAAGAAGCCCAGATTGTGCTGACCCGGGCGAGCACCGTTCCGCGAGGAAAATTGCGGGTACAGATACCGGTGGGCTTTGGCCGAAGAGTGATAGTACCGGCGCTCGCTGATTTTATTGCGCGCTATCCTGAATTGATCATCGACATCGAGTTGAGCGATCGGGGCGTCGACCTTGCGGAAGAAGGATTAGATGCGGTTGTTCGCATCGGCGATCTCCCTGATTCACGGCTTATTGCCCGTAAGCTGTGCGAAACCTATTTTGTGACATGCGCCGCGCCCGAATACTTGCGGCGCCACGGTGAGCCGAAGACACCTGATGACTTGGAGAAGCATCGCTGTCTTACCTATGTTTCTCCTCAAACAGGCCACGTCACAAATTGGCGATTCACACATAAAGGAAAACATTTTTCGAAGACCATCAATGGTATTCTGAACATGAACAGTGTCGAATCCATACTTGATGTTGCGGTTGCCGGCGCCGGCATTATCACCTTGAGCAACTTTGTCGTGGCCGACGCCATTCGCGCTGGCAAGCTCAAGCTCATTTTACGCGACTATATCGCACGCGAATCCGTTATATCGATTGTCTACCTGCCGAATCGACAGATGTCGTCGCGCATGCAAGCCTTTGTCAGCTTCTTGAGCGATTTAGTGCGAGCAGATGGACCGTGGAATCGCATACTGTGGTCATCGCGTGGCGATTGAAAAATGGAATTGTGTGGTGGACTTCTGCGTGAAGTCTACATGCGCTCACCGATTAGAACATCGGCGCCATGGCATTCAGCTAATGCGTCGCTGTGCCAAAAATGGCCGACTAGCGCAACAAGCTAAGGGGGATTAGCGATGGTGATGCTCGGTTTTATTTGCGTATCAGAAGCGCAAATGATACCACGCCGATCGTAAGCTGCCCGACCCCACCCTGTGGGAAAGCGCCGAGATCGGCGCGTTGGATCTGCTCCAGCGCGGCCAGCGTCGTCGCAACGAACACTGTGAACAAAATTAGGCCCCCCGCGTCAACGCGCCGCGCAAGCCGTTCTGTCGTTGAGCGGTGAAGCCGCCACCTGAGCGCGACTGCGCCGCGTCCGATCGGCAGATTCACCAGGAAGATCGATTGCCATCCGAAATTCTCGGTCAGATATCGATCCGTAACCGGTCAAAATGTATTTGCGCAGACGCCGTCAGCGACGAGGTAGCCCTGATAGCGCGCTTGCTCGCGCGGCGCGATCGCCTGCCTATGGCTAAGGTGCTGCTGCGTTCGTTGAATTGTATTTCAGTGCGCCATCAAAACCGGCAAGGTAGAGTTGGCGAGGATATGCCGCGTTGCTCCGCCGAAGATCATCTGACGCAAACGGCTCTGTGTGTAAGCGCCTTTGACCAGTAAGTCGCAGCCGAGCACCGTTGCTTGGTCGAGAATGGTTACTCCGCTTTTCCGCGCTCCGGACTTCACTGTCAACGCTGTCGCTTTAATCCCATTCCGGCGAAGATGACGCGCGGCCTCCTCGCCTGACGGGCCTGGCGTCGTCCCGTCTTCCACCGTCAAGACAGTGACTTTGTCGGCGAAACGTAGAAGCGGCATGGCGAATGCATTGGTGCGAGCCTGTTCGACGCTGCCGTTCCAGGCAATCAGAACATTGCGTGCGAGCGTTCGCGGCGAGGTCGGCGGGACGACTAGGACGGGTCGTCCGGTGTCGAACAGCGCAGCTTCTAATGGAGGCATCCTGGGATTTTGCGGCTCGGGTCCCGGGCGGCCGACCACGATCAGATCAAAGACGCGGCCGCGATTACCGATGAATTGGTCCTCCGCGGCATCCTCCCGCGTCCAGCCATACGAAAAGGCGGTCGGCTCCCGCGCGCCTTGCGGCACGGCATGGACCCGCATGAAGGATTCGAACTCAGCGCGCACCTGATGTGCGGTATCGATTTCGAAGGCGGCCGAAACCGTAACGCTGCTAAGGGGATCTACGGTTACATAGGGCCTGGCCGAAGGACGAACCGCAAACCCTTCCATGTAGCCGTCGAACGCACGCGCGATCAACCGGGCGGCTTCGAGAACCGGAAGTATAGCATCGTGAGCCTCGATCGGGATCAGAATGGTCTTCATGGTAAAACCATAAGAGAACAATGAGCGTTGCAAAGATATTCAATCCTAGCGCATCGTCGCGTCAGGAACTACTACAGCGAGCGCATGCTTTGCCGCACTTATAGTTGACCTATGAATTGTCCGACAGCTGAGCCTGTGTGTGCGGAAAATTCAATTTGGCATAGTCGTCGGAAACAGATTAGGTATCGGGCCCGGCAAGATCTGTTTTGTCAACATTTAAGTTTTTGGGAATCTTAGGTGTGCGCGCCAAGTCGTGGCGCCTAACACAATGTGCGGAGATATCCGACGGTGATAAGGGTTTCGCCGTTTGGGCAAACAAGGAATCCGCTCATTGGAATTTAGCGAAGGTGAAAAATTCCTGGGGGTGACACAATGGCAAAACTGATCCGCCGAGTAGTAACCGGGCATGACGAGCGCGGCCGCACCGTCGTCATTTCCGACGGACCATCTCCATTCGTTCACGTAAACAAGCTCGACCAAAATTGGTATTCCATCGATCTCTGGAGGACGCAAAAAACACCAGCCCCCATCGTGTCACACGCGGAAGAGCCGACGCTTGGCCCGCGCCGGCAGATGCCCGCCAAAAACGGTAGCGTGCTTCGCATCAATCATTTTCCGCCCGAATCGGAAGCTGTGCGAAAAATGACTCCGGACGATTCTCTCAGCGTATTCGAAGGGTTGGGTAATCGAAAAGCGGCGACTTATGGCAAAGGCGGGCGTCACCCGTTAATGCACCGGACTGAAACGATCGACTATGCGATCATTCTCTCTGGTGAAATCACCATGATTCTCGATAGATCGGAAGAGCACACGTCTGAACTCCAGTCACTGAC
>ODAK010008000.1_pt1 | contig 10608 bp, 6 predicted proteins | sample 1539591 | NCBI WGS metagenome assembly ODAK01 (sample SAMEA3539303, study PRJEB22396) | soil metagenome | biome: tundra; feature: field; material: soil | place: USA | collected 2010-05 | depth 0.15 m | reverse complement strand
TTCGATCACTCGAAGACCCGCTATCCGCTGATCGGGCAGCATGTGCCGGTCAAATGTGAAAAGTGCCACACGCCGGGCGCCGACAACCAGCCTCGTTACATTGGTCTGCCTTTCGGCAAATGTAACGACTGCCACGCCGACCCGCATAAGGGCAGCTTCGCGCAGCAGACCTGTCAGTCCTGCCATACCACCAGCGGCTGGAAGCGAGTCGTCTCCGCCGGCCTCGCCGGGAGTTTCGATCACTCCAAGACCAAGTACCCGCTACTCGGCAAGCACCAGGCCGTGGAATGCATCGCCTGCCACGCCAACGGCGACTTCAAGAAAGAACTGCCGTTCGCCAAGTGCATGGACTGCCACAAGGACGCGCACAACAGCCAGTTCGCGAAGCGTTCCGATGGCGGCGAGTGCTCTTCCTGCCACGACGTTAGCGGCTGGAAGCCTTCCAAATTCGATGGAAAGGTACACGCCTCCACCGCATACCCGCTCGAAGGCAAGCACGCGAAACTCGAGTGCGCGCAGTGCCACATCGCGAAGGGAAGGGACACGCTTTACAAAATCAAGTTTTCCCGATGCCTGGACTGCCACCATGACGAACACCAGACGCAGTTCGCCGCTTCGCCCTGGCTAAATCAGTGCGAGAAGTGCCACAAGCTCGAGGGATTCAAGCCGTCGACGTTTGCTCTCGCCAAGCACAAACAAACTCGCTTCCCGCTCGCCTTTGGCCATCTGGCTGTCCTGTGCAGCGATTGCCACAAGGCCGCCTCAGCCTTCGCGAGCGCGTCGTTGCTCCCGGCTTCCGTGGCCGTGCAAACTGAGCCCGCTGCCGAACCGGCGAGCTACAAGACCACCGCGGTTTATCACTTCCAGGATCTTTCCTGTACTACCTGTCACCAGGACCCGCACCGTGGCCAGTTTGCCGAGCGCATGAAGGCGCTCCGCAGCGACGGTACTCCCGCCGGCTGCGAAGCTTGCCATTCCACCAAGAACTGGCAAGACATCACGCGCTTCGATCATGACCGGACCAAGTTCGTTCTCGCCGGCGCTCATCGCGCCGTAGGTTGCATCGACTGCCACCGGCCGCCGAACCTGGAAATGAAGCTCATCAACGTGGACTTCACCCAGGCCCCGACGAAGTGCGAGGAATGCCATTCCGACATTCATGGCCGTCAATTCGCCAAGGCCGACGGCGACACCCCCTGCGCCGACTGTCACAACGCTGCCAAGTGGAAGCCCTCGCTCTTCGATCACGACCAGCGCACGGCGTTCAAATTGGCGGGCGCGCACAAAAACGTCCGCTGTGCCGGCTGCCATAAACTCTTCCGCGATGTGGGAGACAAGCAGGTGCTGTTCTACAAACCCACGCCCAGGGACTGCAAAGACTGCCACGGCGCCGATCCGAAGTTTCAGCCAAAGTCCTAGTGCCGTGACCGGCCTGCCGACGGTAGCGCCGCCGTCTCGGCGGCTGTCCGGCGGGCGTCTCGCCCGCCGCGCCGAGGGCGAGACACCCTCGGGACAGCCGGCAAGGCTTGTCCTGAGCGAAGTCGAAGGATGCCGGCGCTACGGTAGTCATTGAGCGGTCACGGTACTAGGGGAAAAGACTGAGTGTCAAAGTCCTTTTTGTACACATCGTCCATTTTTCTGAAACGTATTTTCTTCGTGCTCCCTGGAAGAACTTACGCTTTGTTTGCCCGGCAACGGATCGGGGCACTTAGAACAGATTTTTGAACGAGATGCGGATTGTACCCTTGAACACTCACTACCGTAACTTGGGAACTTATGAGTGTTACAGCTACTCTTCTTGGAAATTAAATTGCTTTGGGGTTAGTAATTGCCCTCCATCAAAGATTTGTGGGTATTAAATCCTTAACAGCGGAGCTGGGGGCGTGGTGTCTCCGAGTCTAATTGCAAAATGGATGATGGGGTGGCTCCTGTTGCCGCCGTTCATCCCTGCTGGCCAGGCGCAAACCGCGCCGAACACGTACAGCCCCCATGGCAATCTGAATCTTTCCTGCCAGAACTGCCACACCGTCTATGGCTGGAAACCGATCCGTGCCGTGCCGGAGTTCGATCACAACCAGACGCGTTTTCCCCTGCGCGGCATGCATGAAGGCGTCACCTGCACCGGCTGCCATACCAAGATGGTGTTCACCAACGTCGGCAACAAGTGCGCCAATTGCCACGCCGACCTCCACAAGGGCCGCATGGGCGCCGCCTGCGAGAACTGCCATAGCGTCCGCGGGTGGAAGGTCTCGGTTACCCAGATCAATCAGCACATGAACCGGTTCCCGCTCACGGGTGCGCACGCCGCGGCCTCCTGCGACGACTGTCACAAAAGTGGAGCGCTGAGCGCGTACAACACCATGTCCACGGCCTGCTACAGCTGCCACCAGAAGGACTTCCAGGGTGCTCAGAGCCCGAACCACTCACTAAAGGGATTCGTCACGACCTGCGAGTCGTGCCATTCGACCGATACCTGGCTCGATGCCAAGTTCGATCACTCTCTAACCAACTTCCCCCTGACCGGGGCTCACACCGTGCCGCCGCGGGTCTGCACCGACTGTCACGTCAACAACAACTGGACAACCCTGCCGACCGACTGCTACGGCTGTCACAGGGCGGATTACCAGAGCACCAACAACCCGAATCACGCGCAGCAGGGATTCGCCCAGACTTGCGAATCGTGTCACACGACAGCGGCCTGGTCGCCCGCGCAGTTCGATCACTCGAAGTCGGGATTCCCGCTCACCGGCGCGCATACCGTGCCGCCGCGCACTTGCACCGACGTTGGCTGCCACGCCGGCAACAATTTCCATCTGACGCAGACGACGTGTGTCTCGTGCCACCAGACCGATTTCAACAACACCAGCAATCCTTCCCATGTGCAGGGCAACTTCCCGACGACGTGCGAGATCTGCCACAACACCTCAACCTGGTCGCCGGCGAGTTTCGATCACTCCAAGTCGGGCTTTCCGCTGACCGGCTCGCACACGGTGCCGCCGCGCGCCTGCACCGACTGCCACATCAACAACAATTACACCATCACCAACACGTCCTGCGTTTCGTGTCACCAATCCGACTACGACAAAGCGAAGACGCCGGTGGACCACGCTGGGGCCCATTTCCCCACCACCTGCGCCACCTGCCATGACACCACCAACTGGATGGATGCCACGTTCAATCACGCCGCCACCGGCTGGGCCCTCACGGGTTCGCACACCGTGCCACCGCGCGCCTGCACCGACTGCCACGTCAATGGCAACTACAACCTCACCAATACTTCTTGCGTCAGCTGCCACCAGACCGATTACAACAACGCCAAGACGCCGGTCGACCACGTTGGGGCCCATTTCCCCACCACCTGCGAGGGCTGCCATGACACCGTCAACTGGATGGATGGCACGTTTAATCACGCCGCCACCGGCTGGGCCCTCACTGGCTCGCACACCGTACCGCCGCGCGCTTGCAGCGACTGCCACGTCAATAGCAACTACAACCTCACCAATACTTCTTGCGTGAGCTGCCACCAGAACGACTACAACAACGCCACGACGCCGGTGAACCACATTCAGGCAGGCTTTCCCACGACCTGCGACACCTGTCACGACACCATCAACTGGATGGACGGCACTTTCAATCACGCCGCCACCGGGTGGGCCCTGACCGGTTCGCACACCGTGCCGCCGCGCGCCTGCAGCGATTGTCACATCAACAGCAATTACAAGTTGAATCAGACGGCCTGCATCACCTGCCACCAGACCGACTACAACAACACCAACAATCCTCCGCACACTCAGGTTGGATTCCCCACCACGTGCGAGGTTTGCCATGACACCATCGTCTGGACCGACTCAACTTTTGACCACAGCAAGACGGCTTTCCCGCTGACTGGCTCCCACACCGTGCCACCGCGCCAGTGCACCGACTGCCACGTCAACAACAATTGGACGACCCTGCCGACCGACTGCTACGGCTGTCACAAAGCGGATTACCAGAGCACCAACAACCCGAACCACGCTGCAGCCGGGTTCCCGACCACCTGCGCGACTTGCCATGACACCAAGGTCTGGACCGACGCGACCTTCAATCACACCTGGTTCCCCACCACGCACGGCGGCGCCAACGGTGTTTGCAGTACGTGCCACACCAACCCCAACGATTATTCGGTCTTCACCTGCACCAACTGCCACCTGAAGCCGCAGACCGACCAGAATCACCAGGGCGTGTCCGGCTACGTGTACAACAGCGTGAATTGCTATCAGTGCCACAAGAGTGGTGGTGGCGGGTAAACGGCAAAGGACGTGCTCCGCGGCATTGGGAAGACAAGAAAGCGTTTCGCGAAGCCCGGTTATGAAGAGGGAGAATGAAGCGGTTGATTCATCTGGGATGGTTCCTGGTCCTGTTGGCAGCGCTGCCGTCCCTGGCGGACGGCGGCTCCGTCGAAATACGCAAGGTGGAAGTCTTCCCTGCGAGGGGCGGGGGGAAGGGAGAGGTCCGCGTCGAAATCACTTTGAGTTCCGCAGTCACTCCCGCGGTTGAAACCGCGCAGAATCCAGATCGTCTGATTCTCAAACTTCCCGGGACCGTTGCCGATGCGCAACAGAAGCGAATTGCCGTTCGCAAATTCGGCGTGCGTTCCATCCGCTACGGCCTGAACCAGTCCGTTCCCCCCGAGACCCGTCTCGTCGTGGATCTGGATCAAGAACACACTTACAGGCTCTCGACCGCCGGAATGAAGATCATCCTGGTCATAGAAGCGCCTCTCAGCGCGTCGGCACGCCACCGCACCGAACCCGCCGCCGCGGCTACCCGGCCGCTGCTCGGTTCGCTCGGACGCAGGACAGACTCCGGCAGCGGTCAGTCGGGCAACCCGTCCAACCAGGATTCGGTCTTGCTAACTCCCCCTCCCTCGGGACCGCCGATTCAATTTCCAGCCCCGCCCGACGATTCCCAGTCCGCCGCGCGCGCAACCGCTGCTTCTCCTGCCATCGGAAATGTTCCAGCGGTTAGGGGGACCACCTCAGCCAGTGGATTCGACATCAAAGACCATCAGAGTTCGGCGAACGCGAATGTGCCGCCAGGATCGGCTCAACCGCCCCAGGAGCCCAAGCTCAGCACAGACGCATCACCCGAAACGGCAGCTTCTGCCCGCGAGGACGCCAAGACCTCCCTCCCCTCGTCCTCCGGGCAGAATGCTGCCGTCAACTCAAAGCCAAGCGCGGTCGTAGGTGGGGAGCAGGAGGTAGAAGGTTCTGGGCAGGGCGGTGCATTGCAGTCGGCTGCAGGCACCAGCGACAATCCTGATTTTCGCACTGCCTTCCGCGTCAAGTACGTAACGCAGGATGCTGTTTACCTGGATGGCGGACGGGCCGCCGGCCTTGCCGAGGGTATGAAGTTGGTCATCCGCGATCTGCCGAATGCCGGTGGGGTGGCGGCCGCGGGCGCCGATGCTGGCGCCGGCGGTGACATCGCCGAACTGCAAGTTTTATCGGTTGCGGAAACCTCCGCCGTCACCGAGATCCACACTCCCAAGCGCCCGGTGAAAGTCGGCGACCTTGCGTATCTGTCTTCCGCCGACCAGCAGGCACTGATGGCGAAGAACGCGCTCAGCGCCACGCGCAAATATCCGGCGGCGGTCAGCTTCACGGAAAACGACACGCTCGACGACGAGGCCCGTGCCGAAGTGCCCAAGCCGCCGCTGCCGTCCGTCAACCGGGCGCGGGGTCGCATTGGCTTCGACTACATGGGCGTCATCGATCATGGCGGTTCCGGCATGCAGAGCAGTAATCTCGGCATGGTCATGCGCGCCGATATCACCCGCATCAACGGCACTTACTGGAACGTCAGCGGATACTGGCGTGGCCGCCTCGACCACACCTCGGCCGGTCCCCAGACTTTGCAAGACCTTATCAACCGGACCTACCACCTCTATACCAGCTACGAGAACCCGCGTTCCGCGTGGGTCGCCGGTTTCGGGCGCATGTATCTGCCCTGGGCCACCAGTCTCGACACCATCGACGGCGGCTACTTCGGACGGAAGCTCAAGACCGGCGTGACCGCCGGCGTGTTCCTCGGCTCCACTCCCGACCCGACCTCCTATAACTACAACCCGCAACGCGAAATTGGAGGCGCCTTCGTCAATTTCGAAGGCGGCAGTTACGACGACCTGCACTACACCTCCACCACCGGCGGCGGCATAAACATGCTCAAGTGGAGCCCGAACCGGCCGTTCCTGTTCACCGAAAACGGCATCTTCTACAAGCGGGTATTCTCCATTTACCAGGCTACGCAAATCGACAGCCCGCAGGGATACTGGTACCTCGATCCGACCACGAACCAGAACGTCTGGAAGCCGGGGACGGGCTGGGGTGCGGGCCGCAGCTTTACCACGGTGCGCTTTCAGCCCCATCCGCGCATAGAGTTCAGCTTGAACCACACTTACTTCCGCGATCTGCCCACCTTCGCTCCAGCCCTGATTGGGACCGGGCTGCTCGACAAGTATCTCTTCCAGGGCTTCAGTGCCGGCACTCGGATCGAAGTCCACAAGCAGATTTGGGTGAGCGCCGACCTCGGCTCGAGCAACCGCAGCGGCGACAAGAAGAGCTCGCTGAACCAGATGTTCGGCATCACCTTCGGCCATGTGCCCTGGATCGGCGCCCACGCCGATCTCCGCTACTCGCGCTTCAACAGCGCCTTTGGCAGCGGTTCGTACGAAGCACTCAGCGTCACCAGGAATCTGGGCGAGACCTTCCAGTTGCAGGTTCTCGCCGGGCAGCAGAACTTCGCGTCCACCTTGACCAGCGCCACCCGCTCCCGCTTCCTCAATGGAATGCTCGAGACCACGCTCGGCGAACACTACTTCATGCAATTCGGCGGCACCATCAACCGCGGCGGCCAGATGAACTACGATCAGTGGCTTTTCACCTTCGGCTACCGCTTCGACAACCGGCACGGACACAGGGGGCAATAATAATGAAGACACATTTCCGCAACGGCCTGCGATCCTCCCTGCTGGTTTCGCTCCTGATCACCGGCACGCTCGCCAGCGCCCAGTCCAGCGCTGTGCCGAACGATGAACCGCTCGACAAAATCCTCGACCGCGTTACCCAGCGCGTCTCTGGTTTCCTCGATCTTTTTTCCGACGTCAAGTGCACGGAACAGGTCACGCAGGAAAAATTCAAGCCCAATGGGAAAGTCGAACTCGTCGAGCAGTCGACCTACGACTATCTCGTCCTCTTCACCAACGTCGGCGGAGAACTGAGCCTGGCGGAATCTCGCCTGCCCGTAAAACAGGCAACCGCGGACCGAAAAAAAGACATCTCGATGCTGCTCAGTAACGGCTTCGCCACGCTTTTTCTGGTCTTCCACCCTTACTACGTCAACAGTTTCGAATTCACCGACGCCGGCGCCGAACTGCTCAGCGGGCACAGCGCGCGCAAGATTCGCTTCCAGCACATCCGTAACACGCGTTCCATCGCCGCGCTGGCTCTTCGCGGACGCGAATATCCGCTGGAGATGTCCGGCACCGCTTGGGTCGATCCCGAGACCGGCAACCTGTTGCGCATCGAGGCCGGCATCGCCCCTACTCTGGAGGACATCGGCATGAAATCGCTGCAGTCACAGGTAACGTTCGCCCCCGTGGTGTTCCACCGGGAAGATCTTCACCCGGACGATCCGGGGTACTGGTTCCCCACGGAGGCCGTGATCGAAGTCGAGACTCCGAAGCAGCACTGGCGCAACACGCACCGTTTCAGCGCTTACAAACAATTTTCTGTCGCTACCGAGGAGCACGTCGCCCAAAAATGAGCACGGCCACCGTATCAGCCCCGCTGCCCGCCGCGGCAGCGGTCGCCGCAAAAAATCCGGACGCCGGCCACAGGTTACGCCTGTTTGCCGGATACGCCATTGCCATCGCTCTGATCGTCGGCATCGCAGCTTACGGCTTTGATTACTACACGGCCAGCCCTAACGACCGCCCCTTCATGGCGAAACATGTGTTGCTCCGGCCGAGCGGCCGCGTTGGGGTCAAGCTCGGCATCCTGGGCGTTGCCATGTTTCTCGTCATCTTCCTCTACCCCCTGCGCAAGTACTGGACGTGGCTCGGACGGCAAGGCTCGGCTCGCCACTGGCTCGACTTCCATGTGCTGCTCGGCCTCTCCGCTCCTTTCGTTATCGCCCTGCACGCCTCATTCAAGTTCCATGGGTTCGCCGGGATTGCCTTCTGGATCATGCTGGCGGTTTCTGTCAGCGGCATTGTAGGACGCTACCTCTATAGCCAGATCCCCCGTCGCGTGAACGCGGCCGAATTGTCGCGCAAGGAACTCCAGGAACTGCAGGAGAAAATGACGCAGCAACTGGCGCAGCAGAACTTTTTGCAGGCCGCCAGCGTGCGCTCCGCCCTCCGCCTGCCCAGCCAGCAAACGGTGGACAAACTCCCCATTCCTCTTGCCCTGGTCTACATGCTTCTGCTCGACCTGGCGAGGCCGTTCCGCATCGCCGGCCTGCGTAACGGAGCGCTCCACGGCGCCGAGCATCTCACCACCCTCGGCGGGATGCTGCCCACTCGCCACCGCGAAATGGAACGTGCCATCGCCGTCGCGCGCGAAGAAGCCGCGCTTTCCAAACGCATTCTCTTTCTCTCGCGCACCCAACAAGTCTTCAACCTCTGGCACGTGGTGCACAAACCGTTCAGCTACACGTTTGCAGTCCTGGTGCTCGTCCACATTGGCGTGGTGTTGATGATGGGTTTTTTCTAGGACTGTTATGGACACGCTGATCGCCCTCATCCTTGCCGCGGTATTGACCCTGTTCTTTCTGCGAGGCTATCTCAAGAGCCTCAAGAAAAAGGAAGAGCAGTTCCGCCAGTCCGCGGAGAAGGGCAAACTCTTCTCTGAGGGGCCCAAGTCCCAGCATCCCCACATTGACATCAACTACTGCATCGGTTGCGCCACTTGTACCACGGTCTGTCCCGAGGGCGATGTGCTGGCCATGGTCGGAGGCAAAGCCGCCATCGTCAACGGATACAAGTGCATCGGTCACGCTCTGTGCGCAGAATCTTGTCCCGTAGGCGCGATCACCATGGTCATGGCCACGCCCAGCATGAGCGCCGACATGCCCTACATGACCCCGGAGTACGAGACCAGCCTCGAGAACCTGTTCATCATTGGAGAACTCGGCGGCCTCGCTCTCATCAAGAACGCCGTCAATCAAGGGCGCGAATGCGTCGACACTCTCATCCGCCGCCGGGCCGCGTCTCGACAGCCAGCGCAACCTGGCGTTTATGACCTGCTGATCGTGGGCGCCGGACCCGCGGGAATCAGCGCCTCCCTCCGCGCCATCGAAAACAAGCTCAACTACGTAACCCTCGAGCAGGACGAGATCGGCGGCACCGTTGCCCAATACCCGCGCCAAAAAATTGGTCATGACCAGCCCCGTCGAATTTCCCATGTACGGGAAGTTCAAAAAAACCGAGCTCTCCAAGGAAAACCTGCTCGCCTTTTGGGATATGGTCCTCAACCGCGCCGACTTCAACTGCGTCACCCGCGAGAAAGTTGAGCACATCGCCAAAGCGGAAGACGGCGTCTTCACGGTGAAGTCCGCCAATAACCAGTACCGCGCCCGCGCCGTCATCCTCGCCCTGGGCAAGACCGGCACTCCGCGCAAACTCGGCGTCCCCGGAGAAGAGCTTCCCAAGGTGATGTACCGCCTCATCGAGGTCGACCATTACGTCAACAAGAAGATCCTCGTCGTCGGTGGCGGCGACAGTGCCGTCGAAGCCGCCATGGGACTTGCTAATCAGGTCGGCAACCAGGTCACGCTCTGCTATCGCGGAGCGCAGTTCAGCCGCATCAAAGATCGCAACTCCAAGCGCATCGAAGAGTGCATGCGCAGCGGCAAGGTCGAAGTTCTCTTCGAAACGAATTCGAAGGAATTCAAACCTGACTCGGTAATTCTCGATGTAAAAGGTTCGGTGCGCGAGATTCCGAACGATTACGTCTGGATCTTTGCCGGCGGCCTCCCTCCCTACGATTTTCTCAAGAAGATCGGCATCCGCTTCGGCCTGCACGACCTGACGGAGGAAGCCAGCCAAGAAGCCAAGCTCGAAGCCAGTCTTTCCCAAGCGGCTCACTAACTTCCGCGATCCCCGTCTGGGTCAATGGGTCAATGAGTGCTATCGCCTGTTTACAGCAGGTATCGGTAAACAGCAAACCGAGGGGATTCGGTTTCGACCACCACTCTGCGAAAACCCATGCCGTCTTGAAGGAGACAATCCCGTTCGCTTGAAAAGAATCCTGTGCCTTAGCTGGCGCGATCCTTCCTCCGCAATTACCCTAAGCCAGGCAAGTGAGTCATGCGAGTTCGCGCTCCGCTTTCACTCCAACAGGGAGGCCGGTGAAATATTCAACCGAACTATTGCTTAGTCTCTGACGCACCTCACTTCTCCAGTAGCTGGGTCGGTATAGCGATGCTGTCCCGCCGGACATGGTGCGCCCGGGCCCCGCTGGCCCTGTTGGCCGGACTGCCCCTGGTCACCCTGCTGGCCCTGTTGGCCGGACTGCCCCTGGTCACCCCGATGGCCCTGTTGGCCGGACTGCCCCTGGTCACCCCGAT
>ODAK010007999.1_pt1 | contig 10609 bp, 6 predicted proteins | sample 1539591 | NCBI WGS metagenome assembly ODAK01 (sample SAMEA3539303, study PRJEB22396) | soil metagenome | biome: tundra; feature: field; material: soil | place: USA | collected 2010-05 | depth 0.15 m | reverse complement strand
ATGGTCGTCCGCTCAATCCCCGATTGGACTTGTATAACCACAGTCCGACCGGATTTGAATGGGGCTACTGCGGCAGCGGTCCGGCACAATTGGCATTGGCCATACTCGCCGACCACCTGGGCGACGATGAACAGGCATTCAATCTGTATCAGCGCTTCAAGTGGGCGGTGATTGCAGAACTGCCACGGAAAAGAAGTTGGATGTTGACGAGCCGCGACGTTGACCAGGCCATCAAAGCTATTCGTGATCAGGAAACGGTTGCCGGAGGCGTAACATGAGCACAAAAGCCTGGCCGATTACCAAGTTTCGGCTTGGCAAGATCGTATCCACGCCGAACGCGCTCAGCCAACTGACGCAAGACGACATCTTGCTTGCCATTCAACGGCACCAGGCCGGCGATTGGGGCGACGTGGACGAGGATGACCGCACGAAGAACGAATTGTCCCTTGAACAAGGCTTTCGACTCTTTTCGGTCTATCACGCCGCCAATGGCGTCAAATTCTGGCTCACCACCGAGGCTGACCGAAGCCACACCACAGTTCTCTTGCCAGCAGACTACTAAACACAAGGGCGATTCATCATGGGTCGCCTTTTTTCTCACTTGCCACATCTGGCAAGAAAACCCGTCTATGGCGAATTCGTGCGGTGCCATACGCTTCACAGTGGGTTCACAGGGTTCTTTTTCAAACCAATAACCACAGGAGAAATCACATGAATATTCAATCGTATGAACGTATCACCGAACGGATCGTGACCTTGCTAGAGCAAGGCACTGTTCCCTGGCACAAACCGTGGAAGGTCAATACTGGCCTGCCCCGGAATCTCATTAGTAAAAAGCCGTATCGCGGCATCAATGTATTCCTGCTCATGGCCATGAGCTACGAATCGCCGCATTGGCTCACATTCCGCCAGGCCATCCAGCTTGGCGGCAACGTGAAGAAAGGAGAAAAAGCCTGCCCCGTCGTCTTCTGGAAAAAGATGGAGATTGAGGACAAGAAATCCGGCGAGCCGCAGAAAAAACCGCTGCTCCGCCTGTATCACGTCTTCAATGTGGCGCAGTGCGACGGCTTGAAAAACGCACCGGAAGAAATTCCGATGCCCGTCACCAAACCGGCGGAGATTGTGGCGAAGATGCCGCAGCCGCCCGTCGTGAAGCACGGCATGGCGCAGGCATTCTATTCCCCGACCGATGATTGCGTCGGAATGCCGGAGCCAGAACGGTTCGAGAGTGAGGCAAGTTATTTTGCCGCGCTTTTTCACGAACTGGTTCACGCCACTGGCCATGAGAAACGGTTGAAACGCGCCAGCATCGCCGAACGGAACGGTTACGGTTCCGATCCTTACTGCAAAGAAGAATTGATCGCCGAACTCGGCAGCGCGTTTCTGTGCGGTTACGCCGACATCGTTGACCGGACGATTGATAACTCGGCTGCTTACCTTGAAGGTTGGTTGAAGCAGTTCCAAAACGACCGGACGCTCATCGTCTATGCGGCGGCACAGGCACAAAAAGCGGCGGATTTCATTCTGGGCCGGACGTTTGCGGAAAGCGAGGCCGCCCATGAATGACTTCAACCCAAAGGAATTCAGGGTGGTTGCCCTACGGGATTGTCCAGTGCCGGAATCCATGCTGATTTGCGAGACGCCAGACCAGGCCGCCGAATACTGGCGGTTGCACGTGGCCACGAATCCGTATTTCAACCCGGAATGCGAATGCCTCGTGGTGCTGCTGTTGAACACGCGCCGCCGGGTGAAAGGACACCAGCTTGTGACCATCGGAACGATAGACACGATTCTGGTGCATCCGCGTGAGGTATTCCGGGTTGCAGTGATCAGCAGCGCGGCAGCCGTGATCCTCATGCACAACCACCCCTCAAATGATCCGACCCCATCGGAAGCTGACATCAAAGTGACGCGCGACCTCATTCGCGCCGGGCAGTTGTTGAAAATCGAAGTGATTGACCACGTTATCATGGGAAACCCTGGGCGCTCATCATTACGAGAGGCTGGTTATTTTTACAGCTAACCCGGTTATAAAACAAAAGTCTCAGATGCACATTGTGGGATAATTCAGGCCGGCCAAGACCATCTTGGCCGGTTTTTTGCTCTTTAATAACTTTTTATTGCATTCTCCGTCAAAAGGTTCATAAGGACAGGATGAAGTCAGGACAGAAAGTTTCACTTCGATCAAAACTGATACCACGCGCGCAGGCTTTTCATTCTCTAATAAAAGGCAATCATTACACTTTGCTTTTTTTATTACTGCTCACTTGCCTTATACCCACCGATTTGTTCGGATTTGGTCCGGGTGATCGTGTGAAAGTTATTTCTGCTTCCACCGTTCGGACAGGTCCGAGCACAAGCTATAAAAGCATTTTCACCAACCAAGTAGGTCAACTGGGCGTAATCATAACCCCAGCAGTTTACGACGGAAGCTCCTACTACTGGTGCTCCAACCAGTGGGATAACGGTATATGGGGTTATTCTGCGGTTCAGAATCTAAATGCAATTGCACCCGCTGCTCCTAACCTGATTTCACCTGGAAACAACAATAGTCCCGGCTCAATAATTACGAACTCACCGATTGCAATGATATGGAATTCTAATCTCGGGGCAACTAATTATGGTTTATACATACGCGACACAAGCATTAGCTCATCCAGCCCATTGGTTTATAGTAACGACTATGTTGGAATTATAACCAATTTGGCACTTCAAGGATTTACGCCAGGTCACAGCTTCAGATGGAACATGGAAGCAAGCGATAGCGCGGGCTTCAGCACAAATTCAATTTTATTCTATTTTCAATACATTCCTGCTGTTACTGGAATAATTACTTCAAATGCAACCTCGGTTACGTCCACATCTGCGGTCTTTTCTGCTTGTTTTTACCCTAATGGAACACCTGTAAGTGCCTATTTTCAATATGGAACCACAACTCAGTATGGCACTCCATTTGGTGAGGTCAACATTACGACAGGCTTAAATAATCAGTGGTCATTTTGGGTAACAAATAATAATTTGTCGCCAAATACGACCTATCATTACCAAGTTGTTGTAATTAATAATGGGGGATTAGGCCAATCCTACTTTGGGAACGATGCATCATTTATAACGTTAGGTAACACCCCCACAGCCCCATCTGGTTTAACTGCTGCGAATGCAACAAGTGGAATCTTGTTGTCTTGGCAGGATAACTCTTCAAACGAAAATGGCTTTTACATCCAACGACGTCAAGGCTCTTCATACGCCTATTTCTCCGTCGGCGTAAATCAGACGAGTTACACTGACACTAGCGTCTCGCAATCAATTCAATACTGTTATTCAATTTCTGCAACCAACAGTTCCGGAAGTTCGGCTTTTACGTCAGAACAATGCACGACTAATACTATACCCGGTTCGGCTCCCGTTGCGGTTATAGCTGGAAATAAGACACCCGTTACCGGCACATCCCAATACATTGGCACTTATTCCACTGGCACCGGAACTCTGAATTATTCTTGGTCAAGCAGTGATGGACAGCAATACACGGTCGCCAACCCGCAATTTCAATTTAATTCGCCAGGGAAATATAGCATTTATCTGACTGTTACAGATTCCGCACATCGAACTGGCAACGCGTCCATCCAAATCAATGTGCAGGCATCCAATAGCGGCACAACCACCTTTGTGGTGGCTATCGGGGCTGATCCAGTCGTTCTTTCAACAGGCAATTACATCCAGAACCGCGTTGATCTCCAAATGCCCGGAAAAGGATTTCCATTCGAGTTTAGACGTTTTTACAACAGCAAATATTCCGATCAGACCGGACTCCCGCTCGGATTCGGCTGGACGTTCAATTACAATGAACATCTTGTAAATACCGGAACGAATGTGCTGGTTATTCAAGGTGACGGCAGCACATGGACATTCTTCCACACCAACAGTGCATATGTCGGCGAGCCGGGCATTTTCGATTCTCTTGCCCATAACCCCGATAGCACTTGGGCGCTGACGAACAAAAGCCAGACCGTCACGCGCTTTGATACAAACGGGCACCTTCTTTCTATTACAGACAAAAATGCCAATACGCTCACCTGTTCTTACGTCGGCGGAGTTTTGAGTCAAATTATTGATACCGCTGGGCGCACAAATTATTTCAGTGCCAACACGCTCGGTTGTATTTCCACCATCACCGATCCGATTGGCCGCTTAATTAAATTTGTATATGACGCGCGGACTAATCTCATTGCTGTGGTGGATGCGAACAACCAGACGAATCAATATTTTTATGACAGCAACCACCAAATGACAAATGCCTGCGATCCAAAAGGCACCTTCTACATTTACAACGAATACGACCAGACCAACTTTTTTGTCATTCGCCAACACGACGCCTACACAAACTGGTCATATTTTGCCTATGATTTCACAAGCCAAATAACCTATGTCACCAATGCGCTCGGTAAAGTTTCAATCCATTCCTTCGATGATCGTCTGCTCGAAACCAATGTCATTGACGAATCGAATAACCGGCAAGTGTTCCTTTACGACACCAATCGGAATCGCACTTACATCAAAGATAAGAATGGCAACGAGACTCACTATGCCTATGACGCGCTCGGCAATGTAACGAATAAAACCGATGCGTTCAGTAATGTTACCAGCATCGCATACAACTCATTAAACAATCCTACAATACGAGTTGACGCTCTTACAAATATCACGACGTTCGGTTACGATTCACGCGACAACCTGACTTCTACAACGAACGCCCTTAATTTCGTCAGCAGGGTGCAATATGATTCGAGTGGATTGCCAACGATCCTCACGGATGCGCGCACATTTGGCACAACGAACCAATACGACAGTCAAGGCAATCTCACCAACGTATTTGACGCCCATGGTTTCGCAACCCAATTCGTGTATGACGGCGTTGGTCGAAAAATTTACCAAATTGATGCGCTTACTCACGTCAACTCGTTCGCCTATGACAACAACGACAATCTCCTTTTCACGACTAATGCGCTCAATCTTGTCAACGCATTCACCTATGACGCCAACAACAACCGCACGTCCTCGCGAAATCCACACAATGCAATCACGACAAATATTTTCGATTTGAAAGACCGATTGATTGCCATGCTTGCTCCGCTGAATCAGACGAACGGAACGATCTACGACGCGCTAGACAGAAAGATTGCAACATTTGACTCTTTAGGAAATCAAACCGGCTACACTTACGACGATGTCGGAAACTTAACCGCTATTACGAACGCACTCAAACAAGTCACGAGATTTACCTACGATCCACAAGGAAATCAGACGAGCGTTATTGATCCGACCACTCATTACGTCACGAACTTTTTCGACGCGCTCAATCGCAAGATTGTTACGATTAACGTTTCCATTTCCACGAATTCGACGGCTTACGACGCGCTTGGCCGAGTCACCGCGACGACAAATGCTAACAACCAAGTCACGCAGTTTTTCTACGATTCAATTGGACGGCTTACAAATGTCGTTGATGCGGCGTTCCAACATGTTTCTTTCACCTACGACGAAAATGGGAACCGAACCCATATTACTGATCCCAATGGCCACACGTGGACAAACAAATTTGACGAATTGAATCGGCTCTTTGAGCAGGATGATCCGCTCACCAACAAAATGGTTTTCCGTTACGATCCTGTCGGCAATCTTACGAACAAAGTCACCGCAAATGTTGACAGCATCAACTACAGCTATGACGCGCTCAACCGGTTGTTCACCATTGCGTATCCAAGTGGTCCACCGGTTACGTTCGGCTATGATGAGGTTGGAAATCGGACAAACATGGTGGACAGCCTCGGCACGACGACATGGCAATTTGATTTGTTAAATCGTCTGAGCAACGTGACCGACCCTTACGGCCAAACTGTTACCAACGGGTTTGACGCGAACGGAAATCGCACCAGCCTTGCCTATCCCGGCAACAAGGTTGTCAATTATGGATTCGACTCCTTAAACCGGATGATGGCGCTAACGAATTGGCTGAATGGCGTTGTCACCTATGGCTACGATAGCCGAGGCAATTTGATCGCGGCGACCAATGCTAACAGCACGACGACCGCTTACGCCTACGATGTCGCGGACCGCCTTGTTGGACTCACCAATGCCGCACCGGATGCCAGTGTAATTGCCGCTTACGCACTTACGCTTGATGGGATTGGCAATCACAAGCAGGCTACGCATAACCAACCGTTGTTCCCCATTTTGCCGAATCAGACCAATAATTACACTTACGATTCCGCCAACCGGCTTACCACCAATGACGGCCTGACCGTCACGCATAATGCAAACGGCGATCTCACAGGCATTGGCACGAACTCATACACCTACGATTTTGAAGATCGTCTCGTGCAATTGTCGCTGACGAACACTTTAAGTTCCTTCACCTACGATGGACTCGGCGATCGTCTTGCCCGCACGATAAATGGACAAGCGCAGCACTTCGTCATCGACCGCATGGGTGCGCTGACACAGGTGCTTGTCGAAACAGACACCAATAATTCTCCGTTTGCCTATTATGTTTATGGGCATGGCTTGGCAGAGCGGATTTCATCCGGTGCAACAGTTGCCACCTACCATTTTAACATCCAAGGCAGCACGGTCGCGCTTACGGATTCAGGAGGAAAAATTACAGACTCGTATGCCTACGACTCTTTTGGCGTCTTGGCAAACTTCGCCGGTGATTCTCCACAGCCCTTCCGTTATCTTGGCCGGTATGGTATATTGGACGACAGCACAGGTCTTTTATACGCCCGCGCCCGGTATTTCAGTCCGCAGTTAAGCCGTTTTTTGACGAAAGACCCCATCACTGGCAACGATAGTGATAGTCAGAGTTTGAATCGGTATATCTATGCGCTGAACAGTCCGCTCAAACTTGTGGACGTATCAGGCTTATGTCCGTTAAACCCCTATCCAAATACATTTTGGAGAGATTTTGGTTCAGCGTTAATTGAAAACACAGGGAACGCTATATTCTATATTTCAATAGGAGCAGAAGTGGTGGACGCTTTTATTCCGTTTGCTGACCTAGCAGCGCCAGGAATTGGAGCTCTCGGCATTGGTGCTCGGTCAGGAGCTAATGCATTAGGGAAAGCACTTGAAGGCAATGAGGAAGTCGTTCAAAACGAATTACCGGCCTGGAGGCAATATGAGATTAAAAACGGTGCCCAGCAGACAACGATGCAGACAACGTATAATGGTCAAAAAATTACCGTGCGTTTGGACACACCTCCCAAAGGCTTAACAATCACTGATTTTAAGGATTATGATTGGTCAAACCAAGCATACAATAAACCATTTATTCAACAACAGGTCATCAAAGATTTCCAAGCTCAAATACAGAAGTATCAAACGATTCAGCCAAATGTAGAATTCCAATTTTCAAAACAACCTCCAAATTGGATTGTAGATGCGATTAAAGAAGTTGGAGGAACTTATAATGTCGAACCATAATCAAGATAAAATTGAGATCCCTCCTTTTGATGCTCTCTCTGGGCAAGTGACTCCATTTCTTGGTTTTGGCGATATACTTTCCAAATCACCGGAAGTGGAAACACAGTTCTTTCTCGCCATTGCAGATGCTAAACGACGCATTGAAGGTGGGTTTGATGTAAGGTTGAATATTGCAAACGAAACAGCGAAAGAACTCGATAAAATTATCATAGATATGTGGGAAAGTGGGTGGAATCCAAAAACTGGGAACATTAATTTATTTGCGTTCGATTTCGGCTGTATCCTCGCAAAAATTGTTTTGGCCCAACTCGGCGGACAACCAACGTTCCGCTCGTCTAAAGAAATGAATCACTTTTCGATCTTTTGGGCAAATAAAAGATTGGAAGCCTTTCCATTTCACAAAGCTTTGAAATGTCTGCATATTCGTCAGGGGGAGACGATGACAAGCTTTGTAAACGGGCTTGCAAACAAATTGAATGAAAAAGGAAATCAGCGATTATGATCAAAACATTATTTTTTCACTCAATCTTTTGGGGAGGCAACTTTCTCATTTTTGCCAGCGTTCACGCTGCCACCTTCACCTATTCCTACGATTCCCTGAACCGTCTCACCAATACCGCATATTCCGACGGTTCTCGCGAAGTGTATTCGCATGATTTTGCCGGCAATCGGCTCTCGCGGGTTACGTTTGCACCAACTAGCCTCTTGGACAACACGCCGCCATCCGTTCCAACAAATCTTGTCTCGACTGCTTTCGTTCCCAGCCAATTGAGCATCGCTTGGAATCGCGCTTTTGACACCGGCGGTTCAGGCTTGGCAGGTTATCAGATTTACGTCAACGGATCGTTGGTCGCGACGACAACCGGCACAAATATTTCACTCTCCGGCTTATCTCCCAACAGCCAATATTGCCTTACCGTCGCTGCATTCGACCATGACGGCAACATTTCTGCTGCCAGTCTCCCTTTGTGTATCACCACGTCAGGCGGAGCTGACACAGAGCCGCCGCTTTTGACCCTCTTGTTTCCCACCAACAACGCGGTATTCTTCACCAATTTCATTTCTGTCGGCGGCACGGCAACGGATGCCGGTCAGGGTGGCAACGGCATCGGGAGCGTGACTTTGAACGGTTTGGCAGCCGCGGGCGGCACGGCATCCGGCACTGCCACTTCTCAATGGAGTTTGGTTGTTTCTTTGGTGCCTGGCTTCAATCCGTTCAGCATTGTTGCCCGGGACGCGAGCATCAACCAGAACCGTGCAACTATTGACGTGGTGTTCATCCGCGCCATTCCGAGCACCCAGCCGCCGGTGGTAGTCGGCAGCAGCATGTTGTCTGGTAGCCAGTTTGCCACCACGCTTGCCGGCAATCTGGGCACGACCTATGGAGTGTGGGCGTCCACAAACCTGGCCGATTGGATGTTGCTGACGAACGTGACACTGACGAATTGGGTGCAGCAACTGGTGGACATGGATGCCTGCAATTATTTACATCGCTTCTATCGCTTTTCCGTGTCCGCTAACTCTCCCTCGACGAATGCAACGGTGATCGCAAACGGGCTGAATTCGCCGTCATCGCTGGTTTTGGATGCAGGAAATGTTTACTTTGCAGACAACACTTCCACTGACGGGATTGTTAAATCGGTCAGCACATCGGGCGGTTCCGTAACCACTCTTTTTACGGGAGCAACGCTTTATGACGGTTGTTCTTATCATGGTGTAGGCCAACTCCAAGCGACTAATTCCACTATCTATGGATATTACGGTGGGTATATTCAGTTAAATATTTTTAGTGGATCTGAAACCGGTGGGGTTTTAACCACTCTTGCCCCTATCAGTGGCGGTGTGTTTATCGGTGTCGTTGGAACCAATTTGTTTTACAGCAGCAGTTTCTCCTATTTAAATGAGATGCCCGCTACGGGCGGTTCCTCTTCCCAATTGGTAAGTGGATATTTTATACGCGGTTATGCGTTCGACAGCGGAGCGATTTACTTTTCAGACTATAACAGTAAAGACGTAAAAAAATACGCCATATCGTCGGGAACACTCACCACCCTGATCGGAGGCAATTCCACCGAGGGCAGTATTTTCATCGATAATACAAATCTTTATTCCAACATCGACGGCAGCATTAAAGTGGTGCCGAAAGCGGGCGGCTCCGTGTCCACACTGGTTTCAAGTACCAATGCGCATGGCTACGCTTCTGACGGAACGTACGTTTACTATGTGGAAAATCATGCCATCAAGTCAATTCCTGTAACTGGTGGCGTGCCATCGAGTTTGATCAACATTCCAGCCTCCAGTCTTAGCAGCCTTGTGATGGATGATTCTTTTATCTATTGGAATGACATCAGTGGCGGAACAGGAGCGGGCAAAATCTTGCGGATGGCTAAACCGGTCCATGATTGATGAAAGCACCTCGTTCCCTTCCTTTTACGCATACTTATTGCTGAATCTGCCCAACCGCACCGCACGTTGTCAGTGATGTTTAACAAGTCCTGCACCACCGGCGTGTGGCTGGTCTTGCATGGCTCGCGAACATCTGGTGTTCGACGTTTGTATCGCTTAAAACCAATTTTTGGCAGCGTTCAAGGATTTTCACGATTGACGGCTATCTTTTCCGGTGTTAAATCACAACCCGTTTCCCACCGCGTCTGGCATTTGGGACTTCAAAGGGGCGGGAAAGTTGTTCACCGTAAACCATCAACCGCAGGAAACTATTATGGCCGACGAAATCACTATCAAACCGAAAGCGGAATCCGCACCCGCAGCCGGGGCGGAAAATCAAACTGTCAGCTTGAGCCGGACACACTTGGTCAACCTCTGCGCCGCCGGCCTGGGCGTCAGCTTCTTTCTGCCCTGGGCGCGCTTTTTTGGTGCCAATTTATCCGGCTTTGACCTGCAAAAATTGGGCGGCGGGCAACGGCTGCTTTGGCTCATCCCCATCTGTTGCGCGATCACCATCTTTGCCGGCCTCACCAAGCGCGGCCAACAAATCGCCGGACAGCTTACCGGCGTGCTTCCCTTCTGCGTCGGCGTATATTGGTACACCAAACTCGGCAGCGACCTGTTCCACATCCTGACCTTTGGCGCGTTTCTGTTACTGGCGTTTGGACTGGTCCTGTTCATTCTG
>ODAK010007998.1_pt1 | contig 10609 bp, 17 predicted proteins | sample 1539591 | NCBI WGS metagenome assembly ODAK01 (sample SAMEA3539303, study PRJEB22396) | soil metagenome | biome: tundra; feature: field; material: soil | place: USA | collected 2010-05 | depth 0.15 m | reverse complement strand
CTGCGGTTACGGCTGCATTTGCTGCTGTGGCGGCTCTGTGCGTGTCCATTGGCACCTTCTTTGGCGTCTATCGGCTGGTGAAGAAAATCAAGTAATTTTCGGGTGGGTTGACTGCATCCGCCCGGCCTAGCAATGGGTCGGGCGGGCTTCGTTTTACGACGGTGTAATTTTGGTAACTTCTAACAGATATGAAAAAAATATTCATGGTTTACCTGCTCGTGGTGTCGGCGTCGTTGGCGTCGGCGCAAGATTCTATCTATGTCACGTTCACGAATTACAAGACAAACGTCGTTGTGCATGTGATACAAACGGACGTTTTTTATTATGATTGGCAAGATGCGGGGACGCCCGTAGTGGGCAATCCGCCATTCAGCATGTCTTGCCTTGCTGCGTTTGACGTTGCGCCGGGGTCGGTGGTGACAAGACAGGCGGCAATCGGTCGGCCTGATGGGGGCTGGGTGATACCTGCTCAAATGCCTATTCGCATCACGTTTTGGGAAAGTGTCGGGGCGCAAACCAATCAGCTTGCCTTCGCGGGTGGAACGGGCTGGCGGTCCTCGCCTCATGCGGATACTTTGTTTAGCGGGGTGTTCACGGTGGGCAATCCGCCTAAGCGTCATCAGTTCGGAATGTATGTAAAAACACGGGGGCTTGATGGCGCGGTCGGTCATCGGCTTTACAAGGTGGGGTTGTCCTCGCCTATTCCTGCGGCTCAAGACAATTAACAAAACAAGAAATATGAACAAAAAAATATTATACGGTCTGGCGGTGGCGGTGGTCTGGTTTGCGGGTTTGGGGGTGGCGTTTGGTAATGCGACAACACCTGTGTATGTCGTGCATAACTATGGTGATGTTGCCATTCCGAATGGGGCGGAAATCAATGTTATGATTGCTGGTAACGGGGGTTGGGGGGCTGGGGTATTGGTCAATGGCATGGCGGCGGGGGGTTCCGCTTATACTTACCACGATTGGGGTTCTCAATACGGGGGTGGGCCTGCTACGGTGTCGTGTGCCAATACAAATATAAGGGTTCTTTACACGGTTGAAAGTGGCACAGATGGCAACGGTTCGCCGCATTGGGATACTTATATTGATTGGCATCCGGGGCCGTGTCTGCAAGATTACATTGTCTCTTGGCATAATCCCTATTCAACTAATGCGTCCATGACGATTGTTTGGCATTATGGGGTTAATGGGCCGTCGGCTGGGGTGGTGGGGCCATATGCGCCGGTTGCGGGGGATGCGTCGGGTAGTGAAACGGTGAATGCGGAGTGCAATCTTACTTACACGGTGGAATGGGGGCGGACGCCTAACGGCATAGACCAAGAGCCGATGCCCGACACAAGCACAAACGAACCGCTAATGGTTGACACGCCGTCAACGCCTGTCGTGTTGCCAACGGTTCCGCCTGTCGGCGGTAGTAACATTGTTTGGCAAGCTCCTGCCGGTGGCGGTGGGGCTACGGATCAAGGGCAGCATGATTTGGGAAACGGGTTGAATAACAGCATTTGGAATGGAACGGCGCAAAACTCGGCTGACAATTCGGCGATAGTAACGGCAATAAATGATTCCAAGACTCAAGCTCATGCTGACGCGGGAAGTCTCAAGGGGGCTGTTGATGCTGTGCGGGTGCAAGAGCATTCAGACGTAATAATTGTTGCCAATGGGCTGACAAAAAATGCCAACACGGCGCACACTGATATAACGGACTTGAAAACCTCGGTTGAAAAAATCGGGTCGGGTTCAAATTTGGTTGTGGTGAATATCACAAATTCATGGGCCGCGCCGATGACGAATTATGCCAGTGAATCAACGCTTAAAGAACTGGTTAATACGTTCTCCAATCTTACGTCAGTTACGAATATGGACGTGATGAGCGAAACAACAGGGCAGGGGATTTCAAACCTGCTGGCGGGCATTTCAAACAGCATAACGGGAACAAATTTCGGGCGTAATGGTGGCAACGTCACAAATTTTAGCTTGGAAACGACACAAGCGGGCATCTCTAACTCATTGGCGGATTTAAGCAACTGGCTGAAAACTAATGATGTTGCGGGCGGTGGGCTTACGAATAATGATTTAGAAACCAACATGGCGGCAATCAAGGCAAGGGTGATAATTGCTCTGGGGCCGTCGCAAGCCAAGTTGGACGAAATGTCCGGGGCGGTGGGCGCGGCTGATGGGACAATTCCGGGGGGCAGTGAAATAGATATTGAAGTGGATGGCGGTAACGGTCATATCTTTCGTTTCCGCCCTGAGCAAGGTTATTTTTCGGGGCTTTACTCGACAATGTTCAAAATGTGGGTTTTCATTTTTACCATTGCCTATGCGGGGGCCGTGATGAAATGCTTGGTGGGTGAAGTCAAGGTTTGGTTTACTGCAAATCGGGGGCGCATTCAAAACTTGGATGCTGCCGGGTTCAATGCTGCGGGGCTGGCGTTGTATGTGGTAATGGTCGTGGTGGTTCTGGCGTTCTATGCGGCGGCTATTCTTTATGTGCTCTCGACAACGGTGGGGGCGATTAGCTGGGTAAGCATGTTTAACAACATGGGCAACATTTCCACAATCTTTACTTACGCTGACAGCGGGGCGATGCACTTGTTGAACCGCGTCTTTCCGGTGCAATATGTGTTTTCCATGATTCTCGCGTTTATCATGTGGCGTATTCAAATTTACGGGTTTACGCTTATCGTGCTAAACGTCAAGGCGGCTACTCCTTAGTAGGTGAAAATACCTAGCAAAATAAGCTTAGGAAATAACAAATTATGCAAAGCCAAATAACAGGGTGGGTTTTATTCTTCGTTCAATTCGTGGTAGTGATGGGGGGTGCGCTCTTCATTGTCCGGGGTGTGATGATGAAGTTTCCGGGGTTGTGGTGGCGGAAATGGGTCGCCTCGTTGGTGTTGGCAATGGTGGCTTATCATCTCGTAGGCAACGGCTGGGGGCTTTACACGGGTGCTCCTCGGCACGTTGTCAGGCGGTTGGGTCAAACGGTGGTTGCGGATTATTGGACAACGAACCGTTATGAAGTGGTTAGCGTCCCCCGGTGGTCGGTCGGAACAAACGGATTGTGGGAAGTAGGTCGTCAATTAAAAACAAATGCCATGTGGTAAAGATTACACTGGTGTAAAAAGTAACAGGATAAACTATGATTAACCTTCAAACACTTGTCGCATTTACCTGCGGGGTTGCATTGGTCTATATGATGTTCCGCGCGGTGGATTGGGGCAAGCCTTAAAACATGAAAACTAAACTTGTCATAATGGTCTGCTTGCTGGTGGTTCAAGGTGCGTTTGCTCAAAGCAACGTATTAACTGAGGTCTCGTCTGTGGATGTGTCAACGCCGTTTGCGGCTGGGTTCGGGGCTGGGCTTACCATGTTCGGCTTCGGGTGGATGTTGCGGTTGCCGAAAGCGGGCGTCCAAACAGCTTGCCATGAGCCGCGCGACTATTGAACTGAACCGGCTGGGATAACCCGTCAAACCAGCGCGCGAAGCGCGCGGTTTGACGGGTTTCCCTTAGACTTGATTATAGGAAACAATTTCGCTTTAAGCTTTTTCACTCTTTTATGGCAATTCACTTAATTCTTGGCGCGTTGGGGGCGGGCAAGGGGCGTTACACGATGGAAATCATTTATGACGAATTGCGTGATACTGACCGCGTAATTTTGACAAATTTTGCTGTTGAGACTTTGCCTTGGGTCACGGGGCGGGGCAAGGTGCAAATCGGCCTGATTAATTATTTACGCTATCGTAAAAAATCCGAGGATATGGTGAAGGCGGCAGAGACAAGAATTTTCCGTATTCCTGACGATGATATAAGGCAGTTCTTTCTTTATAGGGCGGTTGCGCTTGGTGACGAGTCGGGTATTAACGGCTCTGTTAAGTATATGCCCGGAATCAAATACAACATTTGGCAAGCTGAAGCGGATTACAAGGGCAAGGGTGAAGACCAAAAAATTGTCAAGTTTGATAATTCACTTTTGGGCAAACATCCCATGTGTTACATCGTGGACGAAGCGTGGAAATTTTGGCCTGCGCGTGAATGGGATACAACGGCAAAGGCTTTTATTTATTATGCGTCGCATTCTCGTAAAACGGGGGACGAACTGTGGATGGCAACGCATAGTTCAAAAGACATAGACTCGTCTGTTGTTCGGAAAATGCAAGATTTTCACTTGTGCGTTAATCGGGGCAAGCGGAAATTGCTGACGTTTTTCCGCCAGCCTTCGGACATCAAGGTGCGGGTTTATTCGCATGTTCCAACGGGGACGCCTTCGGATAACATGATGTCAGAACGGACGCTGCAAATAAATCCAGATGGGATTGCGGAATGTTACGACACGACGGGCGGTGTCGGGTTGAAAGGTCGGATGCGTGGGGACATGGACGAAAAAAAGCATGGCATTCCCTTCAAGTATTTGATAACTGGCATGGTGTTGTTGCCGATTACGATTTTTGCGTTGCTCTGGTGGGGTCTGCAAGTGGTGCAAAAAAAGTTTGGCAAGGTGCCTTCGGCTCATGTGCAAGCGGCGGGCAATGTGCAAGCGGTTACGAATGTTGAGCCTTTCAATGTTCGGGTTGCGCAGTCGTTTTTGGAGTTGGGGCGTTCGCAAGGTTCTAATTACATGGGTGCTCCTGTGGCGGGTTATCCGGGTTCGTCGTCGGTGATGGTGGCGGCGGGTGTGTTGCCTGATACAAACGTCTATTGCGTCGGATACATAATCGTTGCCAATAAGCCTTTGGTGATGTTGAGTGATGGCAGCGTTTTGGACGAAACGGAAATCAAGACCATTGAAAAGCGTCGGGTGGTTGGGGTTGATGGCGTCGTTTATCCTCGGCGACGCACTCCTTTGTTAAGGGATGTTGCGCCGGGTGTGTCTGTCATTCCGGTTCGTCGGGTTCCGTCGGAATATGAAAATGAGCGGGGGTTACAGCCGTGAAAGCGTGTTTTAATAAACAGCAATTGGCGTTTATGTGGTCGGCGGAATACATGCGGGAAATAACGGGCAGTCTGTATTTTTGGACGTTTACTTTCCGGCGGGTGCATCATGCGTGGCATTATCCGCAGTTGTGGCACGCTTTTATGGAAAGTTTGGAAAATGTTTGCCCGGAAGATACTTATGGCATTCGGGTTGTTGAAATGCACGACGGCGAAAATGGTCGGGGGCATGGTTTTCATTATCACGTCTTGTTGAACCGTTGGGTGGATGCGCGGCGGGTGTGGCGGCTGTGTAAACAGCATGAAATGGGCTGTGATGCTCAAAAGGTGCGGCAAAAGGATTGGCAAAATTCCGTCAAGTATTTGACAAAGTATTTGACAAAAGATGCTGCGCCTTTTCCTATTTGCACGCGGCGGGTCGGCGGAATGTTTGGAATGCCGATGGAACGAAAGCGCGATATTCGTTTTATTCATCCTCATTCGGATTCGGTTTCGTATCTCACGCGGTTGTGGGGGCGGGGTGCGTTCGGTTCGGATGTGGTCGGGCGCATTTATGATTCTCCTAATTGCGCGGGGGATTACAAGACTTTGATTGTGGGTTTGGAATACAAAAACGAGCGCAAGTGTGATGTGTTCAACTGGCCTGAACGTTATTTCGACATGGCTTTAACGCGTTCACCTTATCGTGATTGGGTTTCGGCTGGCGATACAATCTGGCATCCGGGGTTGATGCCTTCGTTTTTGGCAGAGCAGCCTTTTTGAAAAGATAATTGCGAATAGTGCTTGCGTTAAAATTTACGACGGTGTAAATAATTGCTGACGGTAAATTAAACCAAAAATTATATGAAGAAAAAAAATGAAACGGGTCTGGTGGTGGTGGATGTTTCGGAAGTGTTGACTGAAAAGCAGCAACATGCCGTGACGTTGGCAAAGGCCATGAAAAAAGCAGGTGACGTTCTCGGCGGGAAGTTCCGGGAATTTGTTTCCTATTGTCGGGCTAATCTTTTGCCCAAAGAAATCGCGCCGGTGATGCGGGCTGCGGGTCTGCCGGATTCGCGGTGTTCGGAAATCAAAACAGTCTGTGCCTTGCCTGATTCAAATTACAGAATTTTTGAGCAAGGGCAGTTAGGTTTCAAGGCGTCGGTTGAAAAGGGGCGTGAACTGAAACGGGATAAAACCGGGCGCAAGAAACGGGGCAACTTTATGATTCCGGTGCTAAAGGGTGCGCGCACTTATTTGCGCCGGTCGGGTCAACGCAATGGGGTTGCGGTTCTGCATGAGTTTGCCCCTGCGGAAAAAAAAGCGCCGGTCATCTGCTTGGTGGTGTCTGACGGCAATTACCAATGCGAGATTGCGGGCTGGCACGTTAATGTCCAGATGGGTGAATTGTTGGCGGTCTAAAATTTCCCGGTGGAAAAGATTTGCAGTCGTGGCCGAAACTGCAAGTCTCATAAATAGGCTAAACTAGAAAACAGTTATGATTGATAAAGCATTGATGGACATGGCGGGGCGGTTAATGGAAGATGGCAAAACGGTCTGCTATGCGGAGTATCGCCTATGCGAGTCCGCAGAACGGGAGTTTATGTCTGCTGCGACTGGCAAGCGGGAAAGTTATTCCGGCGTGTGGCATACGGTGGAATTTCCTACCAAGTCTGTGCAAATCTCTGACGGTTCCATCCCTGACGGGTTTGACCCTGAAAAATATGTGTCGCCTTACAAAAAAGGCAGCATGGTTTTAATCGAGGTTGAATCGAAGGGTTATCAAAAGGGCAAAGGCGAGCGGTGGCGCGGCGTCATACACCTTCCTGCGGAAAAGGCGGTTGACAAGGTGGCGGGCAAGGTCTAGGCTTGTTCTAATGTGCGCAAGTTCGGCGTGTGGCGGCGTATGGGGTTAAAACCTCGTGTCTCGCGCAGTAAGAAAAATAACGGTAAACGCAACGTTCCCGGATGTGAAAACATCCGGGTTTCTTATTTGTCTGGGGTGGCGCGAAATTTCAACCAAACTCGGTAAACTTTCATGGTGTCCGTGGGTAGTCCGCGCGCGTTCAACCAGTTGGCTATTTGTCGGAATGAAAATCGTTTGGCGCGTAGAATCAAAATCGTCTGGTAGTAGGCGTCAAGTTTGATTTTTTTGGGTTCGGCTTGTGCGGCTTGCAATACGGTTTCGGGTGGTGTGTTTGTGTGTAGGCGTTTCATGGGTAGTGTTTTGGTGTGGGCAATTAGGGCGTGGCCAACTTGTGTTATGAAGGGTAGGCTGTGTTTATTCATCGGGCATGAATGGTTAGGGTTAGGTGTGTGTGTTTGGATTTGATGCAATCAAAGGTAATAATGGAGTTCCATACTGCGTGAACGTCGGCGTTGTGTTGCGCCCATTGCTTTGCTTGCTTCATCGTGTCGAGGGTTTTGGTTTCGCCGGTTTCGCGGCAAGTTACGGTAAATGTGGTTGTGGTCATAGGTGGATGGTGTGGTAAAGTTTTCGCAAATAGATTTTGAAAAGCAGGGTGATGGCGGTTAATGTGGTGTTATGACGTTTCGCTATTTGAACAGGTCTGGGCATTCCACGCGGCGGTGTTGGTTGGTGCGTTGTGGTCAATGGCAGTTCTTGCTGGGCTGGCGTCTGCTGTTGTGGTGGGTTAGTTCTGACGGGGTGGGGGAGTGGTTCAACCCTTGGGCGTCGGGTTCGGTGTTTTGGTGGGGGATAAAGGCTCGGCCAAAAGGGAAAAAAGGTTTGGCGCATAGGATTAGCGGTGTTTACGAATGGCGATGATGAAGGGTTGTTGCGCTCGCAAGTGGGTGTAAAGCCAGTTGAGGGCGGCGCGCTTGGGCATCGGTTCACTGGTGAAGCGGCCAATGCAAACGATGAATTTGCCCCGTTTCTTGGTGGTGATGGCAAGGCGTATTTTGCTGCGGAGTAGGTTGACTAGGCGTTGGCGTTTCATGGATATTTTCTCCAGCCTGCAAAGCGGCGGTCAAGGGTGTCTTCGATGGCGCGGGCGTTCTGCATGGCGGCTTTCGTGTTGCGGCTCTCCTTGGGGTCGGGGGCAAGGCGGTAGTATTCCCGCCAAGCCTGTCGGCGGCATTCAAGCAGGACGGCTAAAGTTTCGGGCGGTGCGATGGTGTAATTTTTTACGAAGTAGTATTTCATAGGGGTTCAAAGATTTCTCCGGGGTTGTAGTTGTGTCCGTCTGGAACATACACGCCGGCGTCCTCAAGGGATTTCCGGCTTTTGGTGCTTCCGGTCGCAAGTGGCGTCCAGAGTTCAATGGCGGGGCCGTCTCCGCACAAGTCCTCTTGCCATCCGGTGAAGCGCATAGCTTTTTTTGTCATAGTGTTTTTCATAGTGTAACAAGGAAAAGGGGGGATTGCATCCCCCGTTGTGTTAGTTGGCGAAATAGTTCAATTGAGCGCGGGTGAAGTGTCCCCTTCATGTCAGGCGCGTTCGCAACGGGCGGCAACTTCGTCAAAGTCCGCCAGTTCGGCGGCGGCCTGCTCGTTCAAGTCTTCCGTTGGGTCATAGTCGAAGGCGGCAATGAAGCCCGTAGCAAAGTTGTTGCTGAAACCGATGGCGGGCAGGACGACGAACCACAAAGCCCAGAACAGGGGGCGGTGAGTTTGGAAGCCAAGATGCGCACCTAACATTTGCAGCTTCTCGGCGTTGGTAGCTGGTTTGTTGATTATGATTTTGAAGGCTTTGGTGTCCGGCGCTTCAAGAGATTTTGATATTTTGTTTTTCATAGCTTTTTTTTTGTTGAATTTGACTTAGTTAGGATTGTATGCCGTTCGCTTCACTGCCCGCGTGGCGCGAAAAAAACTAAATGACGAGCATGGTGGCGAGCAACAACCCATGACAAGGGCAATTTTTTTTCCGGCGGCAGGGAAAAAAATTTCCTTGGCGTGGGTTTTGCTTGTCACCACGCGCAGGCCCGCGAAGCGGTTCTAAATTTATTTTTTTTCGTGACTAAGCAAGCGAACGGCATACAAGCCTGACTGAGGCGAATGACTTCAAAAGAAAAGGCGACTGAAAAACAACATACTAAAATCCTTGGAGCGCTCACCAAAACGAAAAATCACAAGCGGCAAAACAGTTGACAACGACGACGGCGGGCTGTAAATGTTGGGGGTGCAAATTGGTTCTAAATTCACCGCGTCGTGTTTGTGGCGTGTGGTGTGGCGTTCTCTCGTCGTCGGGTTCGGCGACGACGGGGCGGCGGGGTCATTGCTAATTGAGGCTGACACAATGGAAGACTTGGGCGGGCGGGTTGCTGCTGAACTGGCGCGGCGTGGCGTGTTGATGCCCGTGGCGGACGTGTCTGACATGAAGGGGCGCAAAGTTGCGCGGTTTGAATTTGTTTCGGCGACTAACACAACGGGGGGTGCGATTCACCCTGGTAGCGGTGGAAAGGAGAAAAAACTATGACGAAAAAAGTTAGGCGGCTTCCGGTGCGGGACTTGTGGGTGCGCGACGGTCAAGACTTTGGGCTGTGGCCGTCCCAATTGCGGGACGGCGGGTGGTGGGAAATGCCGTTGAAGGCGGGGGCGTATTGGCGGCGGTATGAACGCGGGGTTTTAGTCCGCGAGAAATGGGAACGGCAAGTAATCGAGCATGGCGGCGTCACGTTGAACTGGTTGTTGTCGTGCGCGGTGGTGTCGGATTGGAAGTCCGGCATCAGGATTTATCGGGGCGATTTGGTGGCGTGTCTGGCATACGCTGCGGGGGGTGCGGCATGAAAAACGGGGTGCCAACGGAAAAGCAGACGGTGGCGGCGGCGCGGACGGCAGCTTGGCGGTTGAATAATCCCGAAAAATATGCTGCTTGTAAAAAGGTCTGGGCGGTCAAATATCGGGCGACAAATCGGGCGAGTTCGGCAAGGTGGAAAGCGGCGCATCCTGTGCAAGCGCGGGCTTTGCAGAATTATCAGAATCATAAGCGCTATTTGGAAATGACTGACGATGAAAAGACGGCATTCCGTGCCAAGAATAGGGCTTACCGAGATTTGGCAAATGCGAAGTCAAAGGAACGGGCGGATAGGCATTTTGCGGGGTGGGATGGGTTGGACAAGCAGTTAGTCGCAAAGGGCGGGAGAAGTCTAAAGCAGTTGGCGCGGATACTTGGGCGCACAAATGTAGCGGTGTCAAACATGCGTCAAAGGCTGTATGCTGCGGGCATCATGGTAAAAATTGAGGCGGCTTGTTGAATATGATTTTCAATCTGGAAATTGTGCTAATGGCGGTGGTGGTGGGCTGGTCGTTATACAAGCAGGGGCGATACCTGGAACGCAAGACACTTGGCCGTCTGGCGGGGTGTCTGCTGGGTGTGGTGTTCTTCTTGGCGGCAAAGATAGTGCTTGCAAAGGTTCTACAGATTCATTAGAATAACAGCGTGTTAAGTGAACTGGTGATAAGGTCGTTTTGAGGTCATACGCTGACAATAAAGCGGCTACGCTGGCAAGCTTGGCTAAACAAACAAAGTAAAGTTATGAAACAGAATCAAATCATGGTCAACGCGGTGCGCTGTCTTGCCACCGTTCGTCAGTTCGTTGCGGCTCGTTGGGTGCTTACGCTGGTGTTGTTCGGTGTGTTTATGGCGGCGCAGATGGCGCGGGCGGAAACGGATGCAACGGCGATTACCACTGCGGTTACGGCTGCATTTGCTGCTGTGGCGGCTCTGT
>ODAK010007997.1_pt1 | contig 10611 bp, 11 predicted proteins | sample 1539591 | NCBI WGS metagenome assembly ODAK01 (sample SAMEA3539303, study PRJEB22396) | soil metagenome | biome: tundra; feature: field; material: soil | place: USA | collected 2010-05 | depth 0.15 m | reverse complement strand
ACAGGACGATGCCGAGCGAGAAGATGTCCGTTCGGTGATCGACCGCTTCACCGAGCGCCTGCTCGGGAGACATGTACGCCACTGTCCCGAGCGTCGTGCCGGCGCTCGTCGCCAGCATCGTGGCGGCCGCTTCGCGCTCGACGCCGCCGCCGGTCCACGTGGCGAGCCCGAAGTCGAGAATCTTCGCCGCTCCCTTCGGCGTCACCATGATGTTCGCCGGTTTGATGTCGCGGTGGACGATCCCTTCGGTGTGCGCTTCGGCGAGGGCGTCTGCGATCTGCGTGGCCAGATCGATCGCGCGACGGCAATTGAGCGGCCGACCGGAGATCACGGTCTTCAGCGTCTCGCCCGGAACGAATTCGAACACCAGAAAGATGTGTCCCTGCTCTTCACCGATCTCGTAGAGCGCGGCGATGTTGGGATGGGACAGCGCGGCGGTCGCGCGTGCTTCACGGACGAACCGCTCGCGCCGCTCGGGAACGTCGGCCACGTCAGCGGGGAGCACCTTGATGGCGACCGTCCGCCCCAGGCGCGTATCGCGGGCGCGATAGACTTCGCCCATCCCGCCCGCCCCGATGCGGTCGAGGATTTTGTACTGTCCCAGGGTGTCGAGCATGAAACGAGACGATTATAATCGTCCAGCCAAAGACGGACGCCCGTTTCGTTGAATCCTTACCTCTCGCTCCTCCGGTCGAATCGCAACTTCCGGCTTCTTTTCATCGGCCAAACCATCTCGCAGCTCGGCGACTGGTTCAATGCCGTCGCCGTCTTCGCGCTGCTGCTCGATCTGACCGGGTCGGCGACCGCCGTCGCCTGGATGCTGATCGTGCAGATTCTGCCGATTGCGATCGTCGGGCCGATGGCCGGCGTCGTGGTCGACCGTGTGGACCGGCGCCGCCTGATGATCGCGACGGATCTGGTGCGCGGAGGCCTCATCCTTGGACTCCTCTTCATCCACAGCGCCGACCAGGTGTGGATCGCGTACGTCGTCATGGCGCTGACGGTGTCGGCGTCCGCGTTCTTCGAGCCGGCCCGCATGGCGATCATTCCGAGCATCACGACCGCCGAGGAGCTGCTGCCCGCGAACGCCTTGTCGAGCGCGATGTGGTCCGCGATGCTGGCGGTCGGCGCGTCGCTTGGCGGGATCGTCGCGGCGGTGGCGGGTCGAAACGTCGCCTTCGCGATCAACGCCGCGTCGTTCTTCGCATCGGCGTACTTCATCGCGCGGACCCACTACGTGCCGGATCCGTCCGCGGCGCCGCCGCCCACCGCTCGCGGGCTCGCGGCCGTGACCGGCGTCACCGACCTCATCGAAGGCTTCGGCTACGTGCGGCGTCACGCGCACGTCGCGGCGCTGATGTTCGTGAAAGCGGGCTGGGGTCTGGCTGGCGGCGTCCTCCTGCTGCTCACGATCTTCGGCCAGCGGATATTCCCCGTCGGCGGAAGCACGGCCGCCGGCATCGGCGTCCTGTACGGCGCGCGCGGCATTGGCGCCGGCCTCGGGCCGATCGCGTTGCGCTGGATTCTCGGACAGAAGCCGCGCACCCTCAGACGCACCATCGGCCCCGCGTACTTCATGGTCGGCGTCTTCTACGTGGCGCTCGCCCTGGCGCCCACGTTACCTCTCGCGGCGCTCGCGGTGGCATTCGCGCACTTCGGCGGAGCGATTCTCTGGGTCTTCAGCACGGTGCTGCTGCAGCTGGAGGTGCCCGATCGATTCCGCGGACGTGTGTTTTCCGCAGAGCTCGCGCTCGTCGCGCTCACGACGTCGCTGTCGAGTTACTGGACGGGATACGCGCTCGATCGCGCCGGCTGGTCGCCGCGGACGCTCGCGTTCGTTCTTGGCGTGCTCTTCTGCGTACCGGGAATGCTCTGGCTGCTCGTCCAGTCGCGATGGCGCGCGCCCGCCGGGGAACCTGAAAAGCCCGAAGAGCCTCTCGCGCCTTCCGATCAGACGGCGGCGGGAGACGAGGAAGTGCTCAAAGGGCGGATCGGCTAGCGCGGAGCTCTTCCATCGCGCTTTGTACGAGCTGCTTCGCATCGTCGAGCTGCTCGAGCACGAGCGCGATGTCCATTTTCGGTTGGCCGGGAAAGCGCTCGGAGCGGCAATAGATGCCGTGCTGGCCGACGAGCGCGAGCGAGTCGGTGAGCAGGTCGAGCGCGACCGCGAGGCGCCCGCGCGCGGGACCCATCATGGTTTCGTGACGCTCGAGCGAATCGCGGTGCTTGTCGAACACGGACATGAATTACTTTCTAGGCTTCGACGGCCGCAGCTCCACGCGGCTGGCGAGGCTTCTCGGATTCTGCTGCAGCAGATCGCACACGACGTCGGCGACGTCTTCGGGCGCGGTCTTCCAGTCGGCGCCCTTCGCCTCGTCGCCTCCCGCGAATTCCGTCGCGACCGAACCGGGCATCACGTAGCTCACGCGGATGTTGTCGTAGCGAACTTCCTGCATCAGCGCTTCGCTGAACGCGTTCAGTCCCGCTTTCGACGCGCAATACGCCGCGGCCGTGGTGAAGGAGTTCTTCCCGGCGAGACTGCTGATGTTGATAATCGTGCCGCCGCCGCGGCGGCGCAGGTGCGGAATGGCCGCGTGGCAGACGTGAAAGACGCCCGTGAGGTTGGTGTCGATCACTTCGGACCACTGCTCCGGCGACATGTCCGCCACGTTGGCGAAGATGCCGACGCCGGCGTTGTTGATCAGGATGTCGAGCCCGCCGAACCGCGAGACGACGGCGGCGAGAGCGCGCTCGACGTCCTCGTAGCGGCGGACGTCAGCCTTGAGCGTTTCAACCGAAGCCGGCCCCTCGGCTTCAATCAACGGCCGCGCCGCCGACAAGTGCGCGTCGCTCTTGCCGGTGATCGCGACCTGCGCGCCTTCCAAGACGAGGACGCGCGCAATCGCCAGACCGATGCCGCGCGATCCGCCGGTGACGAATGCGACTTTCCCGCTGAGTGATCCCATGAAGTTACAATACCCCACACATGCAGGCGGTCGCCATCATTGGTGCGGGCGAGATTGGCGGCGCCCTGGCGCACGTCCTCGCGCGCCGAGACGTGGTCGGCGAGATCCGTCTCATCGATGAGTCGGGCCGTGTGGCCGCCGGCAAGGCGCTCGATATCGCCCAGGCCGCCCCGGTCGAGCTGTTTGCAACACAGACGTCGGGCTCGACCGACATCTCGACCTCAGCCGGCGCGGCGATCGTCGTGATCGCGGATCGCATGGGCGGCGGCGAGTGGAGCGGCGAAGACGGATTGATGCTGGTCAGGCGCCTCGTGCAGATGGCATCCGGCGCGATCCTGCTGTGCGCAGGCGCATCGCAGCGCGAGCTCGTCGAGCGTGGGGTGCGAGAGCTGGGCATCGCCCGCACGCGGCTCTTCGGATCGGCGCCCGAAGCGCTCGTCGCTGCGGCGCGCGCCATCGTCGCCCTCGAAACGCAGGGGTCGCCACGCGATGTCGCACTCTCGCTCCTCGGCGTGCCGCCGACTCACATCGTGTTGCCGTGGGATGATGCGACGATTGGAGGGTTCGCGGCCACGCGCGCCCTGGAGGAGCCGGCGCGCCGGCGCATCGACGCCCGCCTGCCGGCGCTCTGGCCGCCGGGTCCGTACGCGCTTGCGGCGGCCGCCTCGAAAGTGATCGAAGCGATGGCTGGCGGTTCACGACAGCGCGCGACCTGCTTTGTCGCGCCAGACGATGCGGCCGGGCGGCGGATGCGAGCGGCGGCGTTGCCTGTCCGCCTGGGCCCGAGCGGTATCGCGGGCGTCGTGCTGCCGTCGCTGAACGTGCACGACCGCGTCGCGCTGGACAACGCGATGCTGCTGTAGCGGACTTTCACACCCAAACGATCGACGCAGAAACCGCTGAACCCGCGGTCTGACTCGTCACATGCCGTAAGCCGGCCGATGCAGCGTGAGGCCGCCGGCAAAATCGGTGAGTTGCTTGCGCAGAATCAGCCGCCCGCGGTGCAGCCGCGATTTCAGCGTCTGATCCTTCACGCGCAGCATCGCGCTCGCCTCTTCGGTCGACAAGCCGTGAATGTCGCGCAGCATCACCGGCGCGCGATAGATCGCCGGCAGCGCCAGAATCGCGCGAAACACCCGCCGCCGGAGCTCGCGGCGCAGCACGTGCTCGTCGGCCATGTCCGACCAGTCCGCCACATCGAGCGGCGGCGTCGCGCCGATCTCCTGACCCTCGGGCGTGACCGCTTGACGCTCCTCGTCCTGAGGACGCTGGCGTCCCGTGCGCAGACGCGACATCGCCGCGTTGAACGTGATCCGATAGATCCACGATGAGAGCGCGGCGTCGCCGCGAAACGCTTCGATCTTCCGGTACACCTTGAACAGCACGTCCTGGGTGACCTCTTCCGCGTCCTCTTTGTTCCTCAGATACCGGAAGGCGAGCTGGTAGATCTTCGACCCGTATTCGGTGGCGAGATCGGCCACCGCCCGCTCATCTCCGGCCTGCAACCGCGCCAGCAGCGCCGCTTCTCTCGTGAAGTCCCGCATGAGATGTCCTCTCGTTGCGGATGAAAACCCCAGGGGCGGCCGGAATATTCCACACGTGAACTAGTTCTGGTAAGGTATTTATATACAGATAGTTACGTGATGGCCTGGCTACCTGAGCAATAGACCCATGATGACCGTCGGCGCCACGATCCCCACTGTCAGGATGGCACCGAGCAGCACCACCGCGACCGGGCGGCCGAAGTTGAGCGTCCAGCGCGATCCCGTGCGGGTGGGAACAAAGAGCGCCGGGTCGGCGGCGTTGCTGTAGAGCTGGCCGAATCGCCAGTGCTCGGCCACGAACGCGGGCGCCGGCGGCCGGCCAAGCCGCTTCTCCGCGCGCAATCCGACGATGATCGACAGCACGATGCCGGCGGCCGTGATTGCGGTGTACGGACCGCCAAGCTGCGCGCGGCCGCTGTGCCACATCATGACGAGCGCGACGCCGGCGTACGCCTGGAACGCCACCCAGATGAACGCCACGAGCGCCACGGCTTCGGCGGCCGTGGATGCGGCGACGACATCTGCGGCGGTCTTGTCGTCCTCGCTGTGCGACCGCCACAGCAGCAGCGTGCCGACGCCGCCGAAAATCAGCGCGAGCGCCACCTGCACCAGGGCGGGCATGAACACGCGCGCGTAGGTTTTGTACTGCCAGCCGTTGGCGCTCTGCCCGCTGCCGAAGCGCAGCCGCCCAAACGACACCGGCCCGAAATGGACCGGCAGGAGCGAGGGGAGCGACGGGTACGCGGCCGCGAGAAACGTCACGCTGAAGGCGATGATCGCGAGCGTGCCGCCGATCGCCAGCTGCGTCAGCAGCGTGGGACGAACGAGCCGGAGGGGGGATCGAGAGATCACGACACCTCTGTTATCGGCGTCGCGGCCACCGAGGATAAGGGCTCCCGCTCGAACACGGCGCAGAAATGGGCGACGATGCGATCTTCGACCTCCCGGCGGTCGATCGCCCGGCCGACGAGCGTCTCGAGCGAGGTCACGCCGCGATCGGCGATGCCGCACGGCACGATCAGCTTGAAGTAGTCCAGGTCCGTCGCGGCGTTGAAGGCGAAGCCGTGGCTGGTGATCCAGCGCGAGATGCGCACGCCGATGGCCGCCAGCTTGGCGTGGCATTCGGGGCCGGCCCACACGCCGGTCAGGCCGGCCACGCGGCGCGCGTCGACGCCGTAGTCGGCCGCCGTGCGAATCAGCACCTCTTCGAGGTCGCGGACGTAGCGGTGCACGTCGCAGCGATCGGGCGCGAGATCGATGATCGGGTAGCCGACAATCTGGCCGGGGCCGTGGTAGGTGATGTCGCCGCCGCGCCCGGTTTCGTGGACCTCGATCCCGCGCGCGCTCAGCGCCTCGAGCGGCTCGAGGATGTGCGACCGCCCCCCGTCGCCGCGGACGCCGAGCGTGAGCACGTGCGGGTGTTCGACGAGAAGCAGCAGATCGCCTACGCGCCGGGCGCGCCGATCCTCGACGAGGGCGCGCTGAAGCGCCAGCGCGTCGGCGTACGGCACGAGACCCAGACGCCGCACTTCCAGTGGGGTCACGCCTGAGCGGGATCCCAGTTCTCGAGCGCGCGCTTCACGTGCGACATGTATTCATCGGCGATGACGCCGTCGATCAACCGGTGGTCGTAGCCGAGCGTCAGATACGCCATCGGCCGGATCGCGATCGCATCGTCGATCACCACGGCACGCTTTTCGATGTTGCCGACCCCGAGAATCGCGACCTGGGGCTGGTTGATGATCGGCGTGCCGAACAAGGCGCCAAAGACGCCGGGGTTCGTGATCGTGAAGGTGCCGCCCGTCACCTCGTCAGGCTTCAATTGCTTGCTGCGCGCGCGCGCAGCGAGATCCGCGATCGATTTGCTCAACCCCAGGAGATTCCGTTCGCCGGCGTTCTTCACGACCGGCACGATGAGCCCCCAGTCGAGCGCGACGGCGATCCCGACGTTGATGTCCTTGTGATACACGACGTTCTCGCCGTCGATGGACGCGTTGACGATCGGCACCTCGCGCAGCGCGTCAACGGCGGCCTTGACGATGAAGGACAGGTAGGTGAGCTTCACGCCGGCGCGCTCGTATTCGGCTTTCTTCGCCTGGCGGATCTGGGCGATGCGGCCGAAGTTCACTTCGAACACCGAGTGCACGTGCGCCGATGTCCGCCGGCTCACGATCATGTGCTCGGCGATCTTCTTGCGCATCACCGACATCTTCTCGACACGATCGGACGCGCCTGGCTTGAACGGTGGCGCCGCCGGCTTCTGCGCCGCCGGCTGCCGTCCCTCCTGCCCCTCCTGCCCTGCCACGTAAGCCAGGATGTCTTCCTTGGTCACCCTGCCCGCGATGCCGCTCCCCTGAATGTGCGAGATGTCGACGTTGTGCTCCTGTGCGATTTTGCGCACGAGCGGCGAGGAACGCTGACGGATGGCGTCTTCGGTCGTGGGGGATGCGGCTTGCCCGGCCGAAGCGCCCTGAGCCGCCGCGGGCGCGGAGGCGGACGCCCCATCGGCTTGCGCCGACGGCTTGGGCGGTTGCGCCGGCTTCGCATCGGCCGCCATCGGCTCTTTCGCGGCGACGGCTTCGCCGGCCTGGCCGATCACGGCGACGACACTGTTGACGGCGACCGTCTCGCCTTCCTTGACCCGGATCTCGGACACGACGCCGGCAGCAGGCGAGGGGATCTCCGCGTCCACTTTGTCGGTGGAGATCTCGAACAGCGGCTCGTCGCGATCGACCTTGTCGCCGACTTTCTTGATCCAGCGAACGATCGTGCCTTCCGCGATCGACTCGCCCATTTGCGGCATCACGACATCGGTTGGCATAAAGATCCTACTGGGGGTCGGGAGCCTTTTTCAGTTTTTGCCCTGCACGGCTGTGGACGGGCATGGCAAAAACTGAAAAAGGCTCCCGACCCCCCTATGAGTGTATCGCGGCGCCATGCGCCGCATGCGCCGCCTCCCCCACCGCCTCCGCCATCGTCGGATGCGCGTGGACCGTGCGAATCAGCTCCTCGACCGTGCACTCCAGACGCAGCGCGAGGGTGGCCTCGGCCACCAGCTCGGTCGACCGCAGCCCGATCATGTGCACGCCGAGCACCTCGTCATATTGCTTGTCGGCGACGATCTTGACGAACCCGTCCGTTTCGCCCGCCATCTTGGCGCGGCCCAGCACGCCAAAGGGGAACGTGCCGATGCGCACGTCGTAGCCGCGCTCCTTGGCCTCCGCTTCGGTGAGCCCAACGCTGCCGATTTCCGGATCGCAGTAGGTGCAGCCAGGCACGTGGTCGTAGTTGAGCGCGCGCACCTCCTGCCCCGCGATCCGCTCCGCGGCGATGATGCCTTCCGCCGACGAGACGTGCGCGAGCTGCGGATGCCCTGGCCAGCCGAGCGTAATCACGTCGCCGATGGCGGAGATGCCGGGAACATTCGTTTTGTATTGCGCGTCGACCGTGATGTAGCCCTTCTCGAGCTGAAGCCCGACGCGCTCGACCTCGAGGCCAGCCGTCACCGGGCCGCGGCCGGTGGCGACGAGCAGATAGTCGGCGCGGAATTTTTCGGTCGCGCCGCCGGCGAGCTGGGCCTCGATGTCCACGCCGTCGCCGCGGACCGTGGCGTTCGTCACCCTCGCGCCCATATGCGACGTGATGCCCTGCTTGCGGAACGACTTCTCGAGCTCGGCCGACACCGCCTCGTCTTCCACCGGCACGAGACGCGGCAGCAGCTCGAGAATCGTCACGTCGCTGCCGAAGCGTCTAAAGATAGATGCGAACTCGACGCCCACCGCGCCCGCGCCCATGATGACAATGGCCTTGGGCACTTCGCGCAGGCCGATCGCCTCGTCGCTCGTGATGATGCGCTTGCGATCGATCTCGATGCCGGGCACGCTGCGCGGCGCGGATCCTGTCGCCACGATGATGTCCTTGCGCGCGCGCAAGGTCTGTTTGTCGCCCTCGAACACATCAATCGTCAAGGGTCCGCCGGGTGCACCCGTCAGCCGCGCGGTGCCTTTGATCCAATCGATCTTGTTCTTCCTGAACAGGAACTCGACGCCCTTCGAGAGGCCCGTGACGATCCGGTCCTTGCGCGTCTGCACCTGCAGCATGTCGATACCAGCCGTGCCCACCCCGGTAATGCCCCACTCTTTCGCGTGCTGCGCCACCTTCAGCGCGTGCGCGTGCTCGAGCAGTGCCTTGGTCGGGATGCAGCCCCACAGCAGGCAGGTGCCGCCGAGCGCCTTCTGCTTTTCGACGACGGCGACCTTCAGCCCGAGCTGCGCCGCGCGGATGGCGGCAACGTAGCCGCCGGTCCCGGCGCCGACGACGACGACGTCATACTCGTTTGGCACGGTTCCTCAGCGCGAGTGTACTGTCATCACCGCTTCAAGGACGACAAGGGGACAAAGTGCGTGGTGGCTTCCTGGCGCGCCGGCTGACCCACGTCGGCCCCGCCCGACGCGGGGTCCGGCGGCTCGAGACGGGCCACGCGCACGCGGAGCTGTCCGTTCTCGTACCGGAGCTCCCAGTACGACTCGGTCAGGCGCTCGAGCCGCTTGGCCACCCGTCGGGCCCGGAGGAGCGCCGCGGCGGCAACAAGGAGCGCAGCGACGGTGGCCAGCCAGTGAAGGGTCAACAAACCTCGTACCTTAGCGACGGCTTGCAACAGTGTCAACCGCCTGACACAATACCCGCGGTTTACATCTCCCTAAGCCGATGAGCCATAAGCCGAAAACCGTCCTCATCGTCGACGACGATGAAGGGATGCGGGACACGCTGACCGCGATCCTGAAGCGTGAGTATCGCATCCTGCGCGTCTCGAGTGGCGAGGCGGCGCTGCCGATCCTCAACCGCGAGGACGTCGATCTGATGTTGCTGGACGTCCGCCTGCCCGGGATCAGCGGCTTCGAGGTGCTGCGGATCGTCAAGGAGAACTACAGCCTCGTCGAGGTCATCATGATCTCGGCGATTAGTGAAATCGAAACCGCCGTGCAGGCAATGAAACACGGCGCGTATCACTACGTCACCAAAGACTTCGACTATGACCAGTTGCGCTCGCTCGTGCGCAATGCGAGCGAGCGGCAGGATCTCAACCGTCAGGTCCTGACGCTGTCGGCGCAGGTCGCCGAGCAGACCGATCGCGAGTTCGTCGTCGGCTCCAGCAAGATCGCGCGCGACATCGTGGACCTGGTGCACAAGATCGCGAAGCTGTCGGCGACGGTGCTCATCCTCGGCGAGAGCGGCACGGGTAAAGAGCTCTTGGCCCGGCTCATCCACCGCGAAGCGGGCGACCCCGAGGCGCCGTTCATCGCGGTGAATCTCGCCGCGATTCCGCGCGAGCTCGCCGAAAGCGCGCTCTTCGGCCACGAGCGCGGCGCGTTCACCGGCGCGCACCGCCAGCAGCTCGGCAAGTTCGAGCTGGCCTCGAATGGCACGCTGTTTCTCGATGAGATCGGCGATCTGCGCCTCGATCTCCAGGCGAAGCTCCTGCGCGCGATTCAGGAAGGCGAGATCGAGCGCGTCGGCGGGACCAAACCGATCAAGACCGAATTCCGGCTGATTGCCGCGACCAACGTCGACCTCGAGAAGGCGGTGAAGGACGGGAAGTTCCGCGAAGATCTCTATTACCGCATCAACGTCATTCCGATTAAGTTGCCACCGCTGCGCGACCGGCCGGAAGATATCCCGCAGCTCGCCGACTTCTTTCTGAAACGCTACAACGCGCGCTTCCGAAAGCGCATTCAGGGCGTCACCGACAAGACCATGGCCGTGCTGAAGAAATACTGGTGGCCGGGCAACATCCGCGAGCTGGAGAATCTAATCGAGCGGCTCGTGGCGGTGAGCGACAAGGACTACATCTCCGAAGAGGATCTGCCGCTCGAGTTCCACTTCGCGCAGCTCGAGCCTCAGGGGACGCACACCGGCAGCCTGTTCGAGGACGCGACGCTCACCTTCGAGCGCAACTTCATTCTGCGCGCGCTCGAGAAGTGCGGCTGGAACGTCACCGGCACCGCCGAGTACCTCGGTGTCCCACTGAGCACGTTGAAGTACAAGATGGACAAGCTCGACGTCCGTCAGCTCGCCAAACGCCTCCGCGGCGCCTAGCGGAT
>ODAK010007995.1_pt1 | contig 10612 bp, 10 predicted proteins | sample 1539591 | NCBI WGS metagenome assembly ODAK01 (sample SAMEA3539303, study PRJEB22396) | soil metagenome | biome: tundra; feature: field; material: soil | place: USA | collected 2010-05 | depth 0.15 m | reverse complement strand
CGCTATGACCGGGCTGCTTGAATCGGCTGTACGCAAGCTTTCATTTGTCTGTGCCCACGACCGAAGTGTCCGCTCATTCAGCCGGTTACGAAGGAGTCCCGCGCGTCTGGCCATTCAACGCCACAGAAAAGTTAGGTCCTGATGTCAGCGAACTCTTGAGTATGCACTGCTCCTGGTGCGTTTTGGATTGTGGAGAGGCACAGTTTATGTCGTCCTCCTCACCCCCAAGTTGGAAACTGCCCCGTGTGCCCCAGTGATTCCACTGCGCCCTATTCGCTGAACTCGCTGCGGCCCTAGCCGATAACTGGCGTAATATCGCCTTATCACAAGTAACGGTAAGTCCGGCCACTGCTCTACGTGTACCATTGCGTCCATGCGGCAGTTCATACCGTTCGGATTCCTTGTCCTGGCGAGTTGTCTCTTTCTCAGCAGCAATTCACTTGCGCAGCACATGAGTGCGGCAGATGCGCCCTGCCGGGATGCAGGTTCAAACGCTGAGGTGACGCAATGCTTCGTCACGGCTTCACATGCCGCCGATAAGCAACTGAACGAAACCTACGCTCGCGTTAGACGGGTAGTGTCACCGGATGAGCAGGAACAGTTGCAAGAAGCGCAGCGGCTGTGGCTGAAGTTCCGGGACGCGAACTGCACGGCAGAACGCAGCCTGTACGGCGGGGGAACCGCTGCCCCAATGGTTTACGCGGCCTGTTTAGAGGCCGATACCCGGCAACGCATCACTGAGCTAAACACCATGTACGGATGGCGTTTGAAGAAGTTCGGCAAAAAGACCGACTAAGATAGCTGGCGTAACATCGCCATTGCACAAGCAATCCGCACTTAGGTGCTGTTTTCAGGATTGATTGTGCTATGGCCTGTTCACAACACCTATGGCTGGTCGCGAGGAATCTCAGCCCGCTCAGCGTGCTGATTGTGTAGTTTTCTGGGTTTTCTCATCTACTACATGCCCATGTGTCTGACGTCACTGACAAACGGTTGCCACCTGGGTGAAAATTTGCAGGTGGGGGAGTCGGCCTTTTCCACCCGCTCCTAATCCAAGCTGCGTGGCGAGAAGTCAGCCCTCAAGCTTTTTTCCGCCTGCGCTTCGGTCATTTCTTTCTGAACCGCATGGAGAGGAGGTGGGACCCATGCGCAGCAAATCGCAATGCCGAGTTTCACTCTCCCGCACCATGTCGCCCACAGCGACAGTAGCGTTGGCAATGGCCATTGCCTGTACGCTGACGGCGGTCTTGCCCCAATCTGTGCAGGCGCAAACGTTCAATGTGATTCACAACTTCACCGGAGCGGACGGGGCGGCTCCATCTGCGGGCGTGACGATCGACAAACACGGGAACCTCTACGGCACAACAGCGTTGGGTGGGACCCTCGATGCCGGGACGGTGTTCGAGTTAAGGCGCAGCAACTCCGGCTTTGTGTTTAATCCCCTCTACAGCTTTGCGGGAGTGAGCGACGGAGCTGTTCCTTACAACAGGCCAATTTTCGGCTGGGATGGCACTCTCTACGGCACAACCGCCCAAGGCGCGGGAGGTGCATGCGACTACGGCTGCGGCACGGTTTTCAATCTACGTCCCCCGCCGACGATTTGCAAAACTGCGCTTTGCCCCTGGACAGAGACCGTGCTTTATCGCTTTCGTGGTGGCAGTGACGGAAGCGACCCTGAGGGTGATCTCATTTTTGATCAAGTGGGGAATCTCTATGGCACGACGACCTCTGGGGGCATAGGGAACTGCGGCCCCCCTGGTTGCGGCGTTGCCTACAAGTTGATCCCCTCAAATGGCGCCTGGACGCAAAACGTTCTTTACAGCTTTGGCAATGGCGCAAATGATGGGGCGAACCCCGTCTCCGGTGTGATTTTCGACAGTGCCGGTAATCTCTACGGGACAACTATGAGGGGCGGCAGCGGCGGACAATTCTATTGCCCCGGCAACGAGGGCTGCGGAACGGTTTTCGAGTTGACACCGTCAGGGTTAGGCTGGACCGAAAAGATTCTCTACAATTTCGGTGTCTATGGACGATGGGATGGAAGGTCTCCCGTGGCCGGCCTTATCTTTGATGGGTCGGGGAATCTCTACGGCGCTACGTATGCCAGCGGTTCGGGCGGGGGCGGAACGGTCTTCGAACTATCGCCCTCCGGCGGACTTGAAGTGCTTTACAGCTTTACCGGCTACGGCGGCCCCGCGGACAGACTGGTTATGGATGCCTCAGGCAATCTCTACGGCACGACCCGCCAGGACGGCTTGTATCCATCGGGTTCGGTCTTCAAGCTGTCACGCTCGAATGGGAGTTGGACGTACACTTCGCTCCACGATTTCACCGGCGGCAGCGACGGGGCATACCCTAACGGCGTGACACTTGACGCGAACGGCAATCTCTACGGCACAGCGCAATCGGGAGGAGCGTATGGCTCCTACGGCGTCGTCTGGGAGATCACGCCGTAACTGAGACGCGCCAGCACCGGAGCGTGTGGCTGTAATTGGTGAAACATCCCCATAGCACTCATTGAGGGTCAATGAGTGCTATGGCCTGTTTGCAACAATTACCCATGAAATGGCACATATGCGAGGTGTGCTTCACAAGCTTAAGCACGATGCGTCCTCTGCAACCTTTCTCGAAAGCGCCGGATCATCAGGGACATCGGCGCCAAATGCTTTTAGAGCTTTCAGAATTTTGTCAGCCTCACGAGGTTTGAGACCGGGGAGAACTCTCTGCCTCCTGCCTCCTGCCTTGAAGCGAAGGCCGTAAATTGAGCCTCCTTTGGCGCGGGCGATCGCTTGATATCTTATTTTCGCTATGTCTGCCAGCGCGTAAGACCGGGTATCCCAATGCTTGTTGTGGATGTCAAGCCATCGCACTTTAGAAATGGTTACCGTTGACCCGTCACAATGAAACGTTTCGTCTGAGGGGTAGGCCGACACTAGGTATCTCCACAATAGGAGGCTCATCAACACCGGGAAGCTCAACAATAGAATCAATGGGACGATGAAACCTCCTGAATCGACCGGGGATGACGAGAGGTCATGCCACATGCTTGGGCTGCCGTGCTTTCCTGGAAGGAATAGGAGTGCGCAAATTGCAAGCGCCCCAATGGCTATAAAGAAAACGCAGGCGTAGAACCTTGCTCTAGGGGCGTGTCCCGAGACATCAAGCCGGACGCTCACCGACCGATTGTTAACATCGATGTCAAAACCCTGCCCAGCCACTGTGCCCCGACTTTCCCTTTAACGGCTTCGCTGACTTGGAATGCCTCATTGGCAATACTAGCGCCCATTCAAGTCCAAGGCGAGATTACTGGCGTAAAATCGCCATTTCACAAGCAATCCGCGCTGACGCTCCTGTTTCGGGATTACTTGTGCAATGGCCTGATTACAAAATCATCCACAACATCTGGCACTGTACACCGCCTTGAGCGTAAATTGATCGAGTCCGGCTTACCCGCAGGAATTGTCTCGGCCAATATCTTTCGAGGTTTGTACCTATGCACTCTCGTATCGCCCTCATGCTCGTATTCGTCTCGCAAGTGGCTAGCGCCGGCGGGAACAGAGTTCCGGTGAGCAAACTGCTGGAGCAGATGATTCACCGGTCGACGCTGGCGGAACCGGGTGGTCGGCCTTTTTACCTGAAGGCCACAATCACCGACAAGGACGATAGCAACTCTGAGTTCAACGGAACCGTGGAGGAGTATTGGCTGTCGCCGACGAAATGGCGTCGGGTCATTAAGCTCCGAGACTTTTCGCAGACACGAATCGTCAATGGCGACCTGATTTATGAGGAGAACAACGGAGACTATTTTCCAGTGAACGACGAATTGCTGGCCAATGAGATCGTCGACCCACTGCCCAAATCCGCTGTCGATCTCATGAATCAGCTTGGACTTATGGGAGCGGAGCCCGGCTCGGGACAAGGCCAGTGCATGGCCGAGAAGTACTTCAACAATTCGGAGGGCCGGGAGACAAGAGTGCTCCTGGCGTACGATTGTAATACCGGCTTATTGATCTATCTGTGGTCGCCAACTTGCTGCTACGGAGTGATGACGGACTATCGTAAGTTTCATAACAAGATGGTGGCATATGCGACCAAAGACGATCCGATCAACATTCGAATCGATACGTTGAAGGATCTTGCTGCTCCGGATGAGTCACTCTTTGCGATTTCTCAGCCCACGCCTCCGAGCAAGCGAATCATTACGGAAAATCTGACCGACACGGAGGCCCGCACTTTCCTCGTTAATAAGAAGGAGATTCAGTGGCCTCAAGTCAGCAAGAAACCGCGTGAGAAGAGCATGACTGTGAATATCGTGATCGGTCGCGATGGACAAGTGAAGGAGGCGCGAACGTATAGCCCGGTGGAGAACGCGATCGAGGACGCGGCGTTGACAGCCATAAAGAAATGGACGTTCCAGCCCCAGAACGTCGACGGAGTTCCCGCACAGATCTCGACTAGCCTGACGCTGCCTTTCCCGGCTGAATATGAGAAGGTGGATGCGACCCAGCCGCAAGTCCGGCCTATCTTCGACCGAATGCGCACGACTGGCGATCTGCGACTCGACGGCGCTCCCGGTTTCCACATGAAGGCCAGTTTCCATTCGGAAGATGGTTCCGCGAAAGGCACGTACGAAGAGACTTGGGTGTCTCCAAAGAAGTGGCGCAGAGAAGTGAAACTGAATGATACGTCGGTTGTCGAGGTGCGGACGGAAACCGCGTTCTATCGAACATTTCCCGGGAAATACGCGCCTCGGCTGGCTGACGACGTGATAGACGCTATCTCCTTCAATTTGCCTGGTGACAACGGCAACGATTTCCACGATGCCGATTGGAACATCGTGGACGCGAAGCTTGCGAATCTGCCCGTGCTGAGGCTTTCGGCGGGCTACATCAGCCCGCAAGGGAAGCCGGACGCGCTTGCCAAGCTGTATTTCGTTGAGGACAAGACTGCGTTCCTGCGAGGCCGCTACCATTACTCGGCTGTTACGGTTTTCAATGACTTGCAGCCGTTTGGAGAAAAGACTGTAGCCCGCAAGCTCACGATCGTCGGGAGCAGTGCCGGCAAGATAGAAATCGCGATTGATACGTTGGAGCCGGCTGGAAACGTGAGCGAAGATGTTTTCAGGATGGAGGGAGTGAAGCCGCTTTATACGTCAGAAGGGGAAGATGAGCGCTTCACTCAGCCGAATGCTGTTTATACCGTCAGACCCTCCATTCCTGGGTGGCATGGACGAGTTACCTGCGCCGTTAAGATCGACGAGCATGGTCATGTTCGCGATGTGGACGTGAAGGGTACGGCGGACGAATCCGTCATCAAGCCCATCCGCGCAGCTCTCATGAACTGGGAGTACGAACCAGCCAGAATCAACGGACACCCGTCGCTCGGCTTTGTTCAAGTGAACGTGGAGTAACTTAGGAAAACAGCCCTCCAGCTGCAAGGCGCTATGATAGTTGGTGTTAAATCGCCATATCGCAAGTGACCCACGGCGGCCCTCCCGTTTTGGGCATTGTGATTGTAATGCCCTGTTATCGCCAACAACCTATTGCGATGTCGGAACGGCATTTGGCAGAAGCAAACGTGAGTCCGGGCAACCACCAAGACGGGTCAAGCAGGCTAGATTAAAAGCCCAGTCTCTGTGTCGCTCCGCTTCTGGATACGTGTTGTCATCGTCAATCGTGGTGTCACGCGCAGCACCTCCACGCACGATGTGATTCGGATACTCCTTGGGCGCAACGTCATCAGCAAATCCAAATCCGCGTACCGATTCGGTTACCCAAGCGAACCAGCCTATGCCTGGTAAACCGCCTGCATAGTCTCCTACACCTACCCCCGCATTTTTCCGCACCACCAAGCCGTCTTTGAAAGTGATAGACGCTCTGAATTCTGTGTATGGAGCCAACCGCAGCAGGTACATTCCTCTGTTGTCAAAATAGAATCCTAGTTGTTTTTGTCCCCCATTGGAGCTTTTCGTCCATTGGCGAGGATATCGTTCTGTGAGCCGTACCGCCGTGGCGTCATCCGTCAACCCCACTCGAATTTGGCTGAGTACAGCTAGAAATCGCTCCGTTCGTATCCGTTGAATGCGTGCATGAATAACGCCACATAGAGCGATGACCGAGAGGAACAGGACAATGCCGGAGAGTACGACAATCACATTTCGTGTTGGTTTTCTCATCGATCAAAAAACCGCTTCTGAGCATATTAGACACCATCCGTCTCAGGCGGGATGAGCAGTTGGCGTAATATCGCCATTACACAAGCAATCCGGCGAGCCTTTCCATTTCGGGATTGTGAGTGTAATGGCCTGTTCTCGCCAACTACGTGGCAATTCGCCTAGGCTTCGGCGTATGCTGCCTTCGGATGAACAATTCGCAACTCGTAACGGTACTGTTCCGTGCGCGACCCAACGCGCCATGGGCTGGTTATATCATGCCCGCGCTGGTCAGCTTGTTGTACGTTCTTGGGGGCCTTCTTGAGGACGGAAGTTTCGTGGGTATCTGGCCGCACGCCGTCCTCTTGGCAATCTGCTTGATTCAGGTTCGGTATCGTACCGTCATCGGATGGGTTGCGGTACTAGTGCCTTTCATCGCATATACGGTTATAAATGCATTCATTCCCGAAAAAGTAGGAGTCTATGCAGATGAGCGTGTCGTTTTTGTTCTCATGGGTATGATTCCTTCGGCCACACTCATTGCCGCCCATCCCTTTCGCAGGTCTACAGACGAAGGCAGCAAAACGTGATGGCAGAGAATTGTAACCGCTCAATTGTTGCAAAATCGCCATAGCGCTCATTGAGGGTCAATGAGTGAAATCGCCTGTTATCAGCAGTCATGGCGAACCACCTTACCCTCGGCTCACGTTCTCTTGCATAAAGGATTCCATCTGAGATACTCCAACCTTTCTCAACTCCTCCATGAATGTGACTGGGGTTACTGCCTCCGTGAGGAAATGGACGCCGGTCTTTACTCCTCCGTCCTCGGAGATCAGTCGGGCAACGGTGGCCGCGACGACCGCGTTCATCCAGTACTCGCGGCCCCTCTCAAACGTCACCTGATAGCGATGCGAGGCTTCACGGGCTTCACTGCGACCCCGAATCTCGACGACACTGAATCCGCCGACAGGCAAGGACTCCGCGAGCAGAGCCCGACGCATCTGTCGGATAGCGAAGTTCGTCGGAAGCGGCAGCAGCGCGATCAGCGATCCAACGACTGCAGTGCGTCGACTCGGCAGATACATGTACGCACGCCCATCGCAGCCCTTAAACCGGCCGATCAACTCTGCCATTTCAGGAAGGCACGACATCGAGAACAGGCAACGACCTACCGGACTTCCGACGTCCCTCTCGATTAGAACCTCAGGCAGTTTTGCACGAACCCATTCGCCTTTGCGGATGTACCTCGGTCGCCGTCGACCGAACTTGCGCAGATACCAGACAATGTCCCGCATCGCGCTATTTGACCACTCGCCGGAATCGCCAGAATGGATGGTAACGGAATCAATGGCATCCATCCGCGTCTTCGACATCGCAAGGGAGTACGCAGGCAGCAGCTCTGTCATCCCCGGAAGCCATCCGGCAGATACCACGCATGCTAGTCCGAGAAGGGAAAGCTCGTGATCGTGCGGCATCATGCTTTCCCGCACGAGCGTCAAGCCAGCAACATCGACGTAATGGCTCCGGGTTCTCAGCGCCGCTTGCGCAACCATATCCCGTAGCTCGGATACCGGCCCACCGCAGTTCACCACAACGGAGCAGCGGCCGCAGAACTCCTCCAGCGACCGCGGGTCGCGGACATCAACTCGTAGTGCCGATACTGCGGCACCAAGGTCGGCTGCAACAGCCTCTGAGTTGGCAAGGTTGCGTCCGCCGATGAGAATCGCTCTGTCCGTGGACCGCCGAAGCTCCTTCGCAACGGCTTTCCCCGTGCTGCCGGAGCCGCCTATGACACCGAAAGTGGCGGAGCGGTTCATCGATTTGTGTCGCGCACCCGAGCCAGTTTAGCTTGACGACGAAGGCCACGCAGCCATGATTGTTGTGAAATCGTCATAGCGCAAGTAATCGGGGACAGGCGTTCCGGGTTTGGGATTGTGAGTGCTATGGCCTGTTTACAACAGTTATTCTGCGATAATCCTGACATAGAGGTGCACTCACGACTTATCGTCCTATTCCGCTCCTTGCAGATGCTGGGTTGGCGCTCACGTTTCTGGTTTTTCCATTGATGTTGCTTCTGCTCATTCCAATCATTTTCATCGAGGCAATCGTCATTCGGAGGCGACTTCGATGTGCCGAGATGTGGCCGGTATTGCGGGTCACCGCCGTGGCCAATGTCGTTTCTACGATTCTAGGTATCCCGCTGACAGGAGCTGGTTATTTGCTGCTTGTGATTCTTAGTGGTTCGCAGAACCACTTCGTAAAGGCGGCGCTTGAAGCAGTCGTTTGGCCCTGGGATGCAAGCTCCGCAGTAACAAGAGCGTGGGCCGTACCGCTCGCCGATTTTGTTTTCTTGGTCCTACTTGTGCCGTATTTCCTCGTTTCCGTCTGGTCGGAAAGAAAAGTGATGGAACGCATGTTGCCTGTAGCGGCGGAAGCGAGCATCTTTCAAATTCCCTCTATCCTTGTTTCTCCTCCCACTCCAATAGCTGAGGCGTTGCCGTTACGGGAAGCCGTGTGGGTTGCGAATGTTGTGAGCTACGTTGTGATGTTCGGTGTCTTTTGTCTGTCGGCTCTGGGCTTTCGTGCCTAAAATGGCCGCTTAGGGAATGGCAACGCATTCGAAACTGGCGAGAAATATTTCACAAGTAATCCGCGCCGAAGACTCCCGCTCTGGGATTGGTTGTGTAATGGGCTGTTATCGTTGACCAATCGCCCCATGAACCATACGCCAGGTTGAACTGAAAAGTCTTGGGGCGCAGTGGCGGCCAGCGCTACAGTCTTTGAGGGGCATCGAATCGTCCATGACGCGATTCACTGGGTCCTAGGTGATGTCCCGCCATTCGATTGAGTACCTGTCGATTCTGCCCTTAGGACACCACGCTGCTCCCACGCTTGGAGGCCAAACTCGGCAGGGCGGAAGTGCTCGATACGGAAGTCGCGCTGCTGCCGTCCCACACTCTGTTCTGCGAACGCCAGTATCTCCCAGCCTTGGGTTGATTCGGCGGCAGAGTCTCCCGCAGCCGCAGGCAGTGGAAACTCGACCTGAAAGTTGATCCGGACAATGGGGCTGAGAAATGCAGGCCAGCTTCCCGCGCTGGAATCTTGCCCGTGGTTCTGCGAGGGCAGTATCACCCGGTTGTCCTGGAGCAGGCGCACCTGGAACCGGGCGGTACTGCCCGGCTCAAGTTCCACGCAGTCGAACACGAGCGCAAGGTTGCGCTCTCGCTGGTACGATTCGACTTTGCACCGTCGGCTGGCGATGACAAATTCTTGCTGTTTCCTCGGGGAAGGTACGGACACCCTGGCGACCGTCGTTCGGAACCCTTCCAGGAATAACGTGCCCGACAGCGTACTGTCGGCGCCTTTCAGGCCTTCGAAATCGCCCGGGCGGAGCGGGGCGAACGGAACCAGCTGGTCAGGCCCACCAGCATCCGCGAAGCGCGGGGAACCGGCGGCCGGCGGCTGAAAGCGAACCTGCGAACCCAGATAAGCCGGAACCGGTCTTTGTCCGGGAGACTCGAACTGAGCGGACAGGCCAAGATCGAATCCTACATTGTCAGACAGCCCTTCGGCCCGAAAGGGATAGTAAGCGGTCTGCGCCTGGGTGGCAGCGTCCTGAGCCGGGCGGGGCCGTGCAAGGTCGGTGAGGTTCGCATCGGGGCGGACCTGTACGGACTGCAGCTGGGTTGAAGCGTTACGGCTGGACCAGTGGACAGTCAGCGATGATGGCCAGAACCGCGCGAGCAAGGCACAGGCGAGTATGGCTGCCACGCCGAGGATTGCGGCGACCGAAGTGATCCGAAAACGGTACTGAAAGGCAACGACGGCCAGGGCGCCCACGGCAGCAACCGCGAGCAGCGCCCTAACAACATAGGTCGCGGATGGAGCGCCCACGAGTTCGCCTCCGGCGTTCTGCATAACGACGTAAAACGTCAAAAGGGTAATCAGGACTGCGGCGAAGCCGAGCACGACGGCGCGGCCGAAGCTGGCACTCAGGACAGCGAGCGCGGCGGCAACCAGCAGGAAGAATCCGAATTGAGCCGTCTTCCAAAGCAGGAGGCCGAAGGCGGAGGACAACGAAAAGCCGAAGTAGCGAATCAGTATGACGTCGTGCAGAAGCATGGGCAACACGGCCCACACGAGCACGAACATGAGCTTTTCGAAGAAGAGCCTGCGCCGGTGGTAGGGACGGGTGAGCCAGAACTTGTCGCTGCCAACCAGGCTCTCTTCCTGAATGACGGAGACGACGAGCAGAAATAACGCGACGGGCAGGAGTATCCCGCTGAGCCCCGCTAAAACGAAAACCAGCGCATACGGCGAAAAACCAATGGCATAACCGCCGCCGCGGTCGATGACTACTCCGTAGCCGTGTAGGAAGGTGAGCACAAGCACGGCGGCGATGCTGGGCCAGAGGCGGCGGCAGTCTTTGCGGAAGATGTGAACGACCTGGTTCATGGGGCC
>ODAK010007994.1_pt1 | contig 10613 bp, 8 predicted proteins | sample 1539591 | NCBI WGS metagenome assembly ODAK01 (sample SAMEA3539303, study PRJEB22396) | soil metagenome | biome: tundra; feature: field; material: soil | place: USA | collected 2010-05 | depth 0.15 m | reverse complement strand
ACCCAGTGTCAAGCGGCTTGAACTTCCCTGCTTTAACTCCCGCTTGCTTGCGGCCCGCCGTGAAAACCGATATCCTGATTTCTGCTGAATTTTCCCGCAGGCTTTGCCAATCTTTGCCGCCTCGGATCGAGAAGCTGTCGCATGAAGCAAGTTCTGATTCTTCACTACCATGAAATCTGGCTGAAAGGGGAGAACAAGAATTACTTCCTCAGCCGGCTGCGCGGAGCGGTCCGTCAAAGCGTGGAGGACCTGCCTGTGGCATCGCTGGAAGGCATTTCTGAGCGCCTGATCCTTACTCCTGCCGATGACGAGGCCCTTCCCCGCATTCTTGACCGCGTCAGCCGGGTTTTCGGCATTGCCTACATTGCCGTCGCCCGCGAAGTTCCGAGCCCGCTTGAATCCCTGGGCCCGGCTGCGTGCGAGATGATGCTGGACGCCAATCCGCGCAACTTCGCCGTGCGCGTCAAGATGGCGGATTCGCATTACGGTATGAACTCCATGGAGCTGGAGGTTGAGCTGGGGCGCCAGGTGTTGGAACATCTGCGGGCGCGTGATGCGAGTGTTCGCGTCAAGCTCAATGATCCCGAGGTAACTTGCCAGGTGGAGATTATTCCCGGCAAGGCGCTGATTTATGCCCGCCGCGTGCAAGGTCCGGGTGGACTGCCCGCAGTGACCAGTGGACGCGTGGTGGCGCTGCTTTCCGGAGGCTTTGATTCCTCCGTCGCAGCCTACAAGATGATGCGGCGCGGCTGCCATGTGAGCTTTGTTCATTTTTTCGGAGTCCCATCGTCCGCGCGTAATTCCTCCACGGGTGTCGCGGATGAACTTGTTCGCACCCTGACACCGTATCAATTCACCTCGCGGCTATACCTGGTGCCCTTTGATGCCGTTCAGCGCCAGATTGTGGCTGGCGCGCATGAAAGCTACCGGGTGCTGCTGTACCGCCGGATGATGGGGCGGATTTCCAGGAATATTGCCTGGGCGGAGCGTGCCCACGGGCTGGTAACCGGCGATAGCATTTCCCAGGTGGCGTCGCAGACGCTGCATAACCTGAAGGCGATTGACCAGGGTCTCGACCTGCCGGTGTATCGCCCCCTTGCCGGCGACGACAAATCAGAGATCATCCGGCTGGCGCAGAAAATTGGGACTTACAAGACTTCGTGTGAGCCCTTCGAAGACTGTTGCCCGCGATTCATGCCGCGCTCTCCCGCCATCTTTGCGCGCCCCCAGGAGCTTGACGAGGCAGAACGCCAACTGGATATCGACGCCCTCATTCGCTTGGGCCTGGAGGGCGCGACCTGCACGGAATATAAGTTTGAGCGCGGTGAAGTGACGTCGCGCGAAGGATCCCCGCGCCGAATCGAGAAGTGCATGCGTGGGAAGAAACCTGCGGAAGGGCAACCGGCTGCCCACGACGCTGCTTCCAACGGATCGTGATGATGACCTGGACCGGGAAGTCGATGTTCGTTGACGGCTTACGGAGCGCTTCCTATAATTATTTGCTTCAGGCGGTGTGACCCCATGATGAAGAGAGTTCTTGCCATCCTATTTCTGTTCTTTGCCCTTCCGGGATGGCTCCCGGCGCAGGAGGCAAAGCCCGCCGCGCCGACAACCCAGGAGGAGATCCCGACAACCTCCCAGACCATCACCTCGCGCGTTTACCTGGTTAACGTGCCGTTGACGGTAACCGACAAGAAGAATCGCCTGGTCATCATGATGACCAAAGACGACTTCAACCTGTTCGAAGATGGCAAGCCACAACCCATTCAATACTTCAGCCGTGAAACAGATTTGGCTCTACGCATCGGCCTCCTTATTGATACTAGTAACAGCATTCGTGACCGGATGCATTTTGAACAGCAAGCCGCCACCGATTTTCTTTCCGACACGATCCGCAGGGGAAAAGATCAGGCATTTGTGGTGGGTTTCGACGCAGAATCAAAAATAGCCCAGGACTACACAGACAATGTGGAGAAGCTTGCCGCTGCCATCCATGGGTTGCAGGCGGGAGGTGTCACCAGTCTCTACGACGCAATTTTCTATGCCTGCAAAGAGAAATTGCTCTTCTTCCCGCCGCCTGAGCCCTACCTGCGCCGCATGATTATTGTGGTGAGCGATGGAGAGGACAACCGGAGTGAGCACACGCGGGAGGAAGCGCTCGCCATGGCGCAAAGGGCCGAAGTGACGATCTTTGCCATCAGCACCAACCGCACCGGGGCTGAGCACACCGGTGATAAGATCCTTAAACGGCTGGCGGAAGAGACGGGAGGGCGCGCATTCTTCCCTTTTGAAGCGAATGATCTGGCAGAGGATTTTCGAGCGATTGGCCGCGATCTTCGTACGCAATTCCTGCTGAGCTATACTTCCACCAATACTGCCCGGGACGGAACCTTCCGCAATATTACGATTTCACCCGTGAATAAGAATATGCACGTACGTGCCAAGTCAGGCTACTTTGCACCGTCACAGTAGCTGACGGCTATCCCGTGGGCGCGTAGTACCCGCGGCGGGCATTGACTTTGGCATCCCGGTTGGGGACCTTCACCGAAATCTTGCGAAAGGTTCCGTCGAGTTTGGTATTGGTGGGCGTGTACCCCAATAAATACTGGGTGCGAAGTTCATTGGCAATGTGCTGGAACGCCAGGGAAGTTTCGTTCTCGTTTTTCACCTGAATCACCCTGCCGCCGGTTTCGCCAGAGAACTTCTGCAAGATTGCGTCGCCGCCGTATGACATTCCCCCCCGCGCGTAAAATGCTTCGTCGCTGATGTCGATGGAATAGATGATGACGTCGGATTTTTGCGCGGCTTCCAAGGCGCTTTCCATTTTGACCCTGCTTCCCTGGTCCTCACCATCCGTCAGCATGATCAGAACCTTGCGGCCGACTTCGTTCTTCAGCAAGTCGTGCGCCGCCAGGTAAACAGCATCATAAAGATGTGTAGCCCCGCCCGCATCGCCGGAAGGAAAGGTTCCCCGGGTTCGAACGCCCCCTCCATTGATTTCCGTTTCATCGATGGCCTTGTTGAGCAGGTGCAGGTCCGCGGTGAAGTCCTGAAGCAGCTCCACATCAACGTCGAAGTGAAGGACAAAAGTCAGATCCTTGGGGCGCATCACCTGCTCCAGGAAGGCTTCCGCCTCTCGTTTCTCCACATCCAGCACCCGCCCCTGGCTGGGACTGGTATCCACCAGGATGCCCATGGTCAGCGGCGTATCAGTGGCGCGAGAGAAATATTTGATCTCCTGCGGCTGCTGGTCTTCTTCCAACTGGAAATCCGCTTTCGTGAGGTCGGGGATCAATCGTTTGTCCTTCCCCCGCACCACGGCGTAGACGTTCACAACCTCGGAGGTGACCTTCAGCGTTGTCCCCGGCACAGGATTTTCCTGGGCGTCCTGTGCTCCCGCGAGTGATGCCGCCAAGAGCAAAATGCAGAGTGAGCAGATGGTATTTCGCATAGTTTTTGGTTTCCGTTTGAGGAATGCTAGTACTTTGGTCATGGTTGTCCTTGTAGTGTTCTCGGCCCGTATGCATAGGATGCAAATTAAACTCGGCGCGTCAGGCCCTGTTTTTTGATCGACTTTTACGAACGATGACTTCCATTCAATCCTCGGCGTGCAAGTCTGCATCGAAGACGAATCAAAAATCGGTGGAAGCATCGTGGTCCCCGCTCGTCATGCGGGCCCCCTCGATGTTGAACCGGTTATCGAGAGGTACAATCCGCATCATAACCTTGCATCCGCGATGCGAATTCTCCAACACGAATCACTTTTTTCGTCGTGACCAATCACTTTCCTCTTGACAAGATAATCGTGTAACTCTATACATGATGAATGAAGACGCGCTCCGTCAGCTTCGCTGGCGGAAAAAATCTAAGAGTTCGGAGGAGAATAGAATGGCAGCGAAAAAGAAAGCAAAGAAAAAGCGGTAATTGTTTTCCAGAAGTTTGATAGGAACTCATGGGGGTGCAGCGATGCACCCCCTAAGTTTTTCTGGGAGATGCTTTTTGAGGTTCTAACCGCACGCGACGCCGCCTTCGAAGTTCACTTTCACCAGTATCCATGCGCCTCTGCTACATCTTCTCATCCCCGATACGCCGCAGTTGATTCATTCGCCGGGGTCCCTTTCAGGCGCGGCCAGGCTGCGCGGCACCTCATCCACAGGTTCGAGTTCGGCAATCTCCTCACCCGCCGCCGCTCCCAGCTCCTTAAATTTGCGCGCTGACACCAATACGCGGCTTTCCATTGAACCCACTGCCTTGTTATAAGACTCCACCGCGCGTTCCATGGATGTGCCGAGCGATTGGAAGTGTCCGAGAAAAGTTTTCAGCCGTTCGTAGAGATCTCTGCCCAGCTCGCTAATCTGTTTGGCGTTCTGGGTAATCTTTTCCTGCTGCCAGAGATAGGCGGCAGAGCGCAACAAGGCGATGAGGGTGGTGGGGGTGGCCAACACGACTTTCTTTTGCATGCCATCGTCAATGAGTTGCCGGTCTTGTTCCAGGGCGGCGCTGAAAAATGACTCCCCCGGCAGGAATAGCACCACCAATTCCAACTCGGGCCCCACCTGCTCCCAGTATTTGCGTTCCGCCAACTGATTCATATGGACGCGAACTAATCCGCCATGCGTCGCCAGCGCATCCGCCCTTTCCTTTTCCGTCTTCTCAGTATTGACAGCGTCCATGAAGGCTTGCAAAGGCACTTTGGCGTCCACCGCAATGCGGCGGTTACCCGGAAGGTTCACAATCATGTCCGGCCGCTGACGTCCGGATTCGGTGGCGACGGATTCCTGTTCCGAGAAGTCGCAATGCTCCGACATCCCTGCCAACTCCACCACCCGGCGCAGCGTCAGCTCCCCCCACCGGCCACGGGCTTTCAGCGGTGAACTCAAGGCGCTTCGCAGGTTCTTCGTCTCTTCCTCCAGACGCTGGTTGGCCTGAGCCAGCGTGCGGAGTTGCTCATCCAGCGTGCCATAAGCTTTCTGCCGGGTCTTTTCCATCTCCAGGATCTGCTGTTCGTAGCGGCCCAGCGAATCTTTAAGGGGGCTGACGAGGCCGTCAATGGCCTTCTGCCGCGTTTCCAGGTCACCCTTCGCTTGTGCCTGCAAGGTTTCAAACTGACTTCGCGCCAGGGTGATGAACGCCTGGTTGTTGCTCTTCAGCGCCTCCGCGGAAAGCGCCTGGAATGCTTCCAGCAGGGTTTTCCTGGCATCTTCCAGAATCTTCTTTTGCTCCTCCAGGTTCGCCTGGGATTCGCGCAGCTTCGTTTCCGCCGCCACGCGCAGTTCACCTTCACCCTTTAGCCGCTCGCGCAACTGGTTTGAGTCCTGGGAGGCAATCCGGGCGTTCTCAAGTTCGGTTTGAGCTTTGACCTTCACTTCGCTCTCTTCCCGAAGCTTTTGCTGAAGCCCGCCCAGCTCGCGCTCGCGGCCATCTAGGGTCGCCTGAAGCGTACTGAGACGCGCGCGAACCTCCAGCAGCGTGCCTTCCGCCGCCTTCACGCGGCCTTCAGAGTCCACCTGGGACTTCACGAGTTCCGACCGGCTGCGGCTTGCCGCCAGCAGCCAGCCAATGACCACGCCGAGCACCACACCGAGCGAGATGAACATGATCGAGTTCATTAGGGCCACCTTGATTTTGGATTTTAGATTTTGGATTTTGGATTAGGGACCTATTCGCTCGCAGTAACCTCAAACGTCCCCCTTTATTTTCCAGTCCAAAACCTCCAAACCAAACCTAAAATCGAAACCGAGTGAGTGAGCGCCGGGCAGAATCCTGACGGAACGTCGCCAATCCAAAATCCAAAATCTAAAATCCAAAATCAGAAAGATTCTTCATGCGCCGGGCAAATCAGTTCGTAATCGCAATACTTGCAGGCAAAGCCCGGCTTGGGTGGAAACGACTGTTTTCGAATCTGCTCCGCCACGCCGCGAATGTCACTGACCACCAGATCCAAGCTCTTGGAAGTGCGCACGGTGCGGACCGGCTCATTATTCGTCAGGCTATAAAAAGTCAGCCTGGTGGGGTTGAGATGCATCTGGTCGCGGGCGGCCAGGGCATAGACCGAGAGCTGAAGACTCTTATCCGCGTCCTTTTGGGAGGGCGGCCGGCCGGTTTTGTAATCCACCAACTCCACCGATTGGTCGGGAAGGGGATTAATCTGGTCAATCCGTCCTTCCAGAACCACGTCGCCAAGGTCGAGGGAGAAATGCGCCTCAGCGGCAAGGGGAAACGTTGTGACGTTTTCGTGCCGGCTCACAAAGACGCTCAATTGCTCAAGCCCCGCCTTCTTGTACGCTTGCTCCTGGTAATCGTCCTCAAAGCCTGTGCCTTTCCAGACTTGCTCAAAATGCGCCTGGATCTGTTCAAATTTCACCGGACCCTGACGCCGCAGCTCAAAAAAATGGCGCACGCACTGGTGCATGATGTTGCCGAAAGTCAGCGCCGGCTGCGGCCCCGTGGGAATCTTCAGATAGTGGCTGAACATGAATTTCTGCGGGCAGGTGTCATAAGTCTCGAGGGCGGAAGCGCTGAGCTGAAGCTTTTGCTCGGGATTGATGCCCGCCGTGTGGCTGGCCCACCGGGCAAGAGGAGGATGGATTCCCGGTCTGTCCGTGGCATCGCCAAACAAGCTGGGCTGCGGTCTGGGGGCATGCGGGCGAGGTGGCGCGGTCTCGGTCTGCTGTGGGTCGGCAGTTGCCGGGGGAGCCTCGGGAACCTGTATGCGTTCAATGTCGCGGGCTTCCACCGTGGGGTTGGAGGTGAGATCGCTGATGAACACGGAGGGCTTCGTGCCGGGCTTGGTGACGCTGGAGACATACAGCCGGTCTTTCGCGCGGGTCAACCCCACGTATAAAAGCCGGCGCTCCTCCTGTTCATGGATGTTCGCCGGCGGCGGAGGCCCTTTGCGCAGAGCTTCAGGAAACTCGATAACGGGCTTCTGCTCGGTATGGGGAAAGCGACGCGGGGCGACGCTCAGAATGAAGACGACGGGGAATTCCAACCCCTTGGCGGCGTGTACGGACATCATTTGCACGGCGTGCGCGCTGTTTTCAAGCTCCGGCGCTTCAATCTGCCCTCCGGCCTCGCGAAAGTACTGAAAGTACTCCCAGAACGCGTCCAGCTTCCAGGATTCGCTTTTGCCTTCCCATTTTTCCAGAAATTTCCGGAAAGCGTCCACATAAGCGGCGTCGGGATCCTGCGGCAGGAAGTTCAATTCCAGCCGGCCGATCAACCTATGCAGCACCGCCGTAACCGGGGCGTGCCCGGCATATTTGTGCAACTCCTCCAACAGGCGGTTCAGTTCCTGCCAGCCGGTGCTCTCCAGGCGATTCGTATCTCCCGACCTCTCCCACGAATCCAGAACCTCGTAGAGCGAGCAGCGGTCGCGCAACGCCTGCTTGCGCGCTTCCAGAGCCAGTTCCTCGGGGAAATTCCATCGTGGCGTCAGCAGCACCCGCGTCAGGCTGACGTTGTCGCGCGCGGAGTGAATGATATTCAGGTATGCCACCAAGTCCCGCAGGATGGTGGTGGAAAGAATCGAGAGTCCCCGTATGGCGAAGGGAATCTTGCGCCGGCGAAATTGCTCCACCAGTGGATCGCGATGATTGTGGGCGCGGTAGAGCACGGCGATATCGGCTGGCGGAGTATTTTGCTGAATGAGGCGCTCCACCTCATCGGCAATCCATGATGCTTCGCTCAGGTAATCGGGCGATTGAAGCAGGTAGACCGGCGCACCCTCTTCCCGGCTGGCGCGAAGTTGGGGCTTGGCCTCGTAGCGATCATTTTTGGCGATCAGAACCTCCGCCACGCGCAGAACACGCTTGGTAGAGCGGAAATTGGAGTCGAGGAAAACCGTTTCGTGCCCGGGGTAAGCTTCGTCAAACATCTTGAAGGCGCCGTGGGAAGCCCCGCGAAACCGGTAGATGGCCTGGTCATCGTCGCCCACGGCGGTGATGTTGTAGGGCGGCTTCACCAGACGCTTCAGCAACTCCACTTGTGCGTAATTCGTGTCCTGGAATTCATCCACCAGCACGTAGCGGAAAAGCTGGCGATAGGATTCCAAAACCTCCGGCTCCCGATCGAATAGGCGAACTGTCTCTGGAATCAGGCTGCCGAGACTTGAACTGCCCGCTTCCTCAATCAGCTTCCGGCTGTTGCGGAAGACGCGCGCCAATTCCTGCTTCTTCTGCACTTCCTGAACCAGCAGAGTACGTTCCGCGGCGTCCAGGGAGGAGGCCATCGCCTGATAGTCCTTCTCCATCGCCTCCGCGTAGCGCTCAAAATCCGCCGGCTCGATCAACTCATCCTGGCATCGCGAGAAGAAATCGTTAAGCGAATGGAGAAACGCGCCCGGCTCTGCCAGCTTCTGGTAGAACTGGAGTCCAAGGCTCTCCATCCGCTGGCGGAGAAAGATCCACACATCGACTTTGTCCAAAAGCTTGCGCTCAAAATGGCGTTTGCGCAGCACTTCGTAGCAGAAGGCATGGAAGGTGGAAATTTGGGGTAGGGCCTCGAGTTCCGGCATGGCCTCGCGCACGCGCCGTTTCATTTCCCGCGCTGCCTTCTCCGTAAAGGTTAGCGCCAGGATGTTTTCCGGCTGAACCCCCGCGCCGGAGTATCCCTCACTGTTGGCTGCCGCAGTCTGGAATTCGGGGAGAAGTGCCGGTTCTTGAGGGGCGTGTCCTTCGACGGTCAAGAGATGAACGATCCGCTGGGTGATGACGCGCGTCTTGCCGCTGCCCGGCCCGGCAATAATCAGCAGCGGGCCTTCACCATGCTCGACCGCTTTCAACTGTTCGGGGTTCAGCTTGAACGCTGAGGTCATCTGCCCATTATTCCGCGAACCGTCACCGGTAAGCAAGTAGCGGCGATTTTAGGTGATGGTGTCCTGCCCATTTCGGCGTGAGTCGTGCGTCAAATGTTGCGCGAAGTGCCTTGGAGTGCGGCGGCAGCAGCCACCGCTTTCCGATGGAACCGGATATGGAAAAGGCGCAGGAGTCGGTACCTCTCGCAGGTTGTGATGCGATTGATTAATTGCGGTGACTTGATAGAAAGGCGGTGGCTGCTGCCGCCGCACTCCAAATTGGACGAAAAGAAAGTTGCAAGAATTTCCTTGACTCCGTAGTAAGGTACGGAATGTATATTCTGCTCATGAGCAGCTTCACTATCGGAAAACTGGCGAAATCGGCTTCGGTCGGCGTTGAAACGGTGCGCTTCTACGAACGCAAAGGGCTTATCAAACGCCCCTCCAAAAGCGGTTCCGGTTATCGGCAATATGAAGCCGACGATTCACTCCGAATTCTCTTCATTAAAAGGGCGCAGGAGCTTGGATGCACCTTACGCGAGGTCAAGGAACTGCTGAAACTCAATGCTACTCGCCGGACAACGTGTTCGGATTACACCGTAAGAATCGAGCGTAAGCTGGCAGAGATTGACGGCAAGATCAAAGACCTGCAACGCATGAAGCGGGCACTCCATGAGATTTTGGTGTCGTGCGAGGGTAACCCCGGCGACGCGGAATGCCGAATCCTGGATTGTTTCGAGAACGGCTGCAAGATGCCTGAACAAGACAAACCAAAGGGGAAAAAGACATGAGCGACAAAACGGAAATCAGGGAACGTGTTTCAAAGGATTACGCCCGCGCGGTTACTGCGCAGACGGGCAGCGGAGGCGCGTGCTGCGGAGGAGCACCGGCGCAAAAGGGGGTTGCGGCGAAGCTCGCTGGCTACAGTGACGCGGAGCTTACTGCGCTTCCGCCAGAAGCCGTCGTAAATTCCTTCGGCTGTGGCAATCCGCTGGCTTTTTCCAGTGTGCAGGAAGGACAGACGGTGCTCGATCTTGGATCGGGGGCTGGGATCGACCTGTTACTCGCCGCCCGCAAGGTGGGTCCAACGGGTCGAGTAATCGGTGTCGATATGACCGATGAAATGATCGCCAAAGCGAACGAGAACATTGCCGCCTCGAAACTACAAAACGTCGCCGTCAGGAAGGGCATCATCGAGGAACTGCCCGTTGACACGGCTTCCGTGGATTGGGTGATCTCGAACTGCGTAATTAACCTGTCACCGGAAAAGCCTCGGGTGTTCCGTGAAATCGCCCGCGTGTTAAAGTCCGGTGGGACGATGATAGTATCCGACATCGTTGCCGAGAACCTTCCGCCGGAAGTTCTGAAAAGCCCCATCCTCCATTCGTCGTGTGTTGCCGGAGCGATCTCCGAAAAGGACTACATCGCGGGTTTGGAGGCGGCGGGACTCGTTGATGTCGAAGTCTTGGACAGACTCGTTTACGACAGCAATCAGTTGGAGTCATTCATCGGTTCCGAATTGGCAGATTTAAAAGAGTCTGCCGGCTGCTGTGGCTCCTCGGCAAAAGGCGGAGAGTGGGCAAAGAAGCAGGCATCGAATCTTGTGGGGAAGATTTGGAGTGTGAAAGTTAAAGCGAGGAAGTCCCTAAGCCAGACGCACCCCGCAACCCGGGTGGCGTGATGAGTGGGGCCGCCTCAAAGGCGGTCCCGCGCAGCGTCCGCCTCGCTTCCGTGTGGGCCGTCTTCCGAACCCCGAAGGGGTTAGCATTGAGTGGGCGCGGGCAAGAGCACGTTTTTTGTGCCCGCCGCCCGCGGATGG
>ODAK010007991.1_pt1 | contig 10615 bp, 10 predicted proteins | sample 1539591 | NCBI WGS metagenome assembly ODAK01 (sample SAMEA3539303, study PRJEB22396) | soil metagenome | biome: tundra; feature: field; material: soil | place: USA | collected 2010-05 | depth 0.15 m | reverse complement strand
CCCGCCGTGCTCGATCAACTCGAGCAAATGATTCCGCCGCTGCCGCCGGAAATCGACGAGTGACCGCGTAGTCGAAAGCCTCCAACTCGGCGACCCATCCCGTAACCGCGAATACAATCCGCCGCCATGCTCTTCGATCCATCCATGCGTGCTCTGGCGCACGACGTTGTTGACGCGCTTTTCGATCACGTCGGCGGCATCGCGCGGCGGCCTGTCGTCGATTGGAGGAGTGCGGATGATCTGAGGGAGCGCGTTCGTATCGACGATCGAGGCGGCGCTGCGCCGATGCCGCTCGTTCGCATGCTGATGGAGAACGCCATCCAGCTACACCATCCCGCCTACATGGGGCATCAGGTCTGCCCGCCGTTTCCTACCGCGGTCATCGCCGACCTGGTGATCTCGACGCTGAATCAGTCGACCGCCGTCTGGGAGATGAGTCCGATCGGAACGGTGATCGAGCAGGAGGTCATCCGCTGGCTGGCGGAGCGCGTCGGTTATCCCGCAAGCGCGCTCGGCACAGCCGTCTCCGGCGGCTCGGCGGCGAATCTCACCGGGTTGATGGCAGCGCGGGCGAGATGGGAGGCGAAGCGGGAGCCGGGTTTCGGGGGTCGGGGGTCGGAGCAGAAGCCTGACGCGCAACACGGCGTGACTGCGCCTGCGCCCGCTCCGACTCCCGACCCCCGAAAACCGACACCCCGTCCAGTCGTTCTCTGCTCCGCTGATGCCCATTACTCGATCGCGCGGGCTGCTTCGATCATGGGGATCGCGGCGGAAGACGTCATCAAAGTTGCGACGAACGATCGTCACCAACTCGACCTCGGCGCGCTGAGCGCGGCCCTGCACGATGCTGACGACGTCATGGCCATCGTGGCAACCTCCGGTTCGACGGCCACGGGCGCGTTCGACGATCTCCGCGCAATCGCGGCGTTGCGCGACCAGTACGACACGTGGCTGCATGTCGACGCGGCGCATGGCGCATCTGTGCTGCTCAGCGAACGCCTGCGCCACCTCGTCGACGGACTCGACCTCGCCGACTCGCTTGCTTGGGACCCGCACAAGATGCTCTGGATGCCACTCTCGCTCGGCGTGATCCTCGTCCGCGACGGAGTCTGGCTGCGACGCGCATTCGAAGCCGACGCGCCCTATCTTTTCAACGCCGAGCGCGCCAGCGACAACATCGGCGAGATGACGATTCAGTGCTCCAAACGTGCCGACGCCGTCAAGCTGTGGCTGACGCTGCAGGTATCCGGGACCGCTCCCTGCGCGTCCGCGCTGGATCACGTGACGGACGTGACGACCTATCTCTATGACCGCGTCACCGCGTCAGATGACTTCGAGGCCATGCACGTGCCGGAGCTCAACATTTTTTGTTTCCGGCATCGCAGCGACGACGATACGAACGCGGCACTGCGCGAAAAGTTGATCCGCTCCGGCCACGCCTGGATCACGTCGACGCTGCTCAAAGGCCAGCGCGTGCTCCGCGTGACGATGATCAATCCACGCACCGAGCGCAGCGATGTCGATCGGATGCTGGCCGCATTGCGGAAGATAGCGGCTGCGGGGGTCGCTGGTCGGAAGTCGGGAGTCGGAGAATGACCGTTCCGCTAAACCAGGACTTGGGCTCCGGCTCTACCTCCGACCCCCGACCCCCGACTCCCGGTGCTCGACTCCGCATCGTTCTCGTCGAGCCGCGCGAGGCCGGCAACGTCGGAGCCGTTGCGCGGGTGATGAAAAACTTCGGCTTTACGGATTTGTGGATCGTCGGCGACCATCCCGAACTGCACCCGCTTGCCGGTTGGTGGGCGAGCGGCGCCGAGGATGTCGTGGCGGCGGCTCACTTCACGCCGGCGCTACACCATGCGCTGGCCGATGCGCACGTCACCATCGCCACCACCTCATCCCGCGGACGCGCCACGCCCTCGGACATGCAGCCCGCCGGCATCGCGCAACTCTTTTCGTCGATGGATGACTCGCAGACGCTGGCTCTCGTTTTCGGACGCGAGAACAGCGGCCTCACCAGTGAAGAGGTCAGGCACTGCCAGCGAACGGCCATCATCCCGACCGACCCTGCGTTCCCGACGATGAATCTCGCGCAGTCCGTTGGCGTCTTCTGCTACGAATTGTCGACGACGTCTCGCGCCGCCGCACCGCGCGACCTGGCGCCGGCCGTGATGATCGATCGGCTCCACGAACGCATCCAGGCTTTCCTCGCCGAGGTCGGCTATCTCCTCGGCGACAACCCGGACCACATCTACGACGACCTGCGCCTCATCGCCGCACGTGCCGATCTCGACGCACGAGAAGTCACGATCCTACTCGGCATCATTCGTCAGATGGAATGGAAGCTGGCTCAGGAAAGAGGCGACGCCAAATGAGGTTTGTGCGGACCGTTCAAGCAGTCGGCGATCATGTCGATGAACTTCTCGAGGTCGAACGGCTTGAGGATGGAGTTGCAGATGGAGTTCGCCGGGATTTTGTCGACACCGCGCTTGCCGGCAGCGGTGAAGACGATGATGTGAGGCGGCGCGTTCGCGTGTTCCTTGCGGACTCGGTCGATGAACTCGTAGCCGTTGACCCGAGGCATCATGAGATCGAGGAGAATCAGGTCATACGGGGGATCGTGTTTAAGCTTTTCCAGACCAACGGCGCCGTCCTCGGCGAGCTCGACTTCGAACTTCATCCGCTTCAAAACGGCCTGAAGCAGGACACGGATTGCGAGGTCATCATCGATGACCAGAATCTTCCGGCCGGTACCGTCGAGCTTCCCCACCATGAGCACCAAAACTCCCTCTGCTACCTTATTATGCGAAACGCATACCGGCCTCAAGCTTAGACGCTGCATGACATTACGGTATCCGGCCCCGTTGCGCAATGCCCGACCGAACAGAGGTTTATCCGTTCCGCCCGTGGGTGGCGCGCGCCGGTTTTTCGATCGTGCTCATGGCCGCTGCCGTCACGGCGGCGATCCTCGTGGCGCTCGTCGTGAGCCCCTCGGCTCGCTACGGATGGATCGGTGAGCATGCAGTGTGGGCGTACGTCGCGACGCTCTGGATCGGCGGCCTGAAAGTGTGGCTCGGCGCGCGGCGGGCGATCGCGGAGATCGGCGCCGAGACGCTGACCCTCCGCCCGCTCCACCAGTTCCGGTCGCGAACGGTCCGGTGGGATGCGCTCCGCGGAACCGAACAGATGCTGGGCGGCGATCGGCTGATCGTCTATTGGGACACCCCCCGAGGGATGCGGTTCGTGGCGCTCAATCTCAACCTCATCAAAGGCCGCCGCAACTTCCTCGCCGCCGTCGACGAACGCCTGCGGTCGATGGGTTTTGTGGAGAAAACCGTCGAGCGTTCGCGGTATCTCTCCCGGCCAGCGTAGATCACAAACGCATGTGATCGCTGACACAGTGGCCGCGCCCGGAATAGACGATCGTGTGATCGGCTTCATTGAGACATCATCTCAATTGATCGGATGAAATCGAAATGATCGTTTGCCTCTGCCGCGCAAAAAACGAACGTGACGTCCTGCGAGCCATCGAAGCGGGATCGGAAACGCTTGCCGGCCTGCAGGAGTGCGGTATCGGTACCGACTGCGGCGGCTGCCACAACTTCCTCCGCAAAATGTTGAGCGCGAACGAGAGCGTGCCGCCCGCGGCCTTTGTGCCGATGCCATCCACGGAAGCGTGGTCGGAGAGCGTGGCTTGATAGAGTAGCGGGGAGGAGATTTCGAAATGAAGGGCGACCAGAAGATCATCGACATCCTCAACGACGTGCTGACCTCCGAGCTCACCGCCATCAACCAGTATTTCGTTCACGCGGAGATGTGCGACAACTGGGGCTACCAGCACCTTCACGATCGCATTCGCAAGCATTCCATCGGCGAGATGAAGCATGCCGAGAGTCTGATCGAGCGCGTGCTCTTCCTCGAAGGCGTTCCGAACGTCCAGCGCCTCTTCAAGATCACCATCGGCGAGACCGTACCGGAGCAGTTGAACGTCGATCTCGCCCTCGAGGTCGACTCCGTCAAGCGTCTCAACGCCGGCATCGAGACCTGCCGCGAGGCGGAGGACAACAACAGCCGTCATCTGCTGGAAGAAATCCTCGAGGACGAGGAAGAGCACATCGACTGGCTCGAAGCCCAGCTCTCCCTGATCGAACAGGTCGGCGTGCCGAACTACCTGGCCCAGCAGATTCACGAACACGAGTAGCAGGCAGCCGCCGCATCGTAAACTTCGCGCTCCATGACGCCGAAGAAAGAAATCGAGGCGCTGCGCGCAGATCTAGAGCGGCACAGCCAGCTTTACTACGTTCACGCCGCGCCGGAGATCAGCGACTTCGAATTCGATCAGCGTCTTCGCAGACTTCAGGAGCTGGAGGCGGAGCATCCCGAGCTCTTCGATCCGAACTCGCCTTCGCAGCGCGTGGGCGGCGCTCCGATGTCCGGCGAGTTCGTCACGGTCATCCATGATCCGCCGATGCTCTCGATCGAGAATGCCTACACGCTCGAAGAGCTGCACGAATGGGATGCCCGCGTGAAGAAGGGGCTCGGTGTCGATGAGGTCGAGTACGAGGCGGAGCTGAAGATCGACGGGGTCTCGATCGATCTGCTGTACGAGAACGGCGCATTCGCGCGTGGCGCGACGCGCGGCGACGGTGTCCGCGGCGACGACGTGACGGTCAATGTGCGCACGGTGCGCGGCCTGCCACTGAAAATCGCCACGAAGCTGAAGCGCGTGGAGGTTCGCGGCGAGATCTACATTTCGTCGAACGATTTTGCGTTGCTCAATGCTCAACTGGAGGAAGCAGGTCAGCCGGTTCTCGCCAATCCGCGCAACGCCGCGGCAGGTTCGTTGCGGCAGAAGGATCCTAAGCTGGTAGCTCAGCGGCGGCTCAGCGCGTTCGTCTATCACCTCGTCGCGACGGATGACATCCGCGTCACCTCGCAGTCGCAGGCGTACGAGATTCTCGCGTCGATGGGGTTTCCGCTCAATCCCAAGCGCGATGTCTTCGCCGGCATGGCCGCGGTCGAGGCCTTCATCGAAACGGTGCGCGAGCAGCGCCACGATCTCACCTTCGACATCGACGGCATCGTGATCAAAGTCAACAAACGTGCGCAGCAGCAGGAGCTGGGTGCGACATCGAAGGCGCCGCGCTGGGCCATCGCGTTCAAGTATCCGCCAGAAGCCGCGCAGACGATCGTGCGGGCGATCAACCTGTACGTCGGGCGAACGGGCGCCGTCACGCCGGTCGCCGAATTCGATCCGGTGCACATCGGCGGCACCAAGGTCGTCAACGCTTCGCTGCACAACTTCGACGAGGTGGCGCGCAAAGACATCCGCGTCGGCGATTCCATCGTCGTCGAGAAGGGTGGCGACATCATCCCGAAAGTCGTCGATGTCCTTGTCGACAAACGCCCGGAAGGAACGGTGCCGGTCGTGCTGCCGGAAACATGTCCGGCCTGCGGCGAGCCGCTGCATCGTTTCGAAGGCGAGGTGGCCATCCGCTGTATCAACCAGGGGTGCCCGGCCATCGTGCGCGAATCGCTCTTCCATTTCGGCGCGCGCAAGGCGATGGACATCGAAGGGCTCGGTTACCAGACGATCACGCAACTGCTCGATGCGAAGCTGATCACCGACTACGCGTCGCTCTACGAGCTGCGCGAGGAGGACGTTGCGGCGCTGCCGGGCAAAGGCGAGCTGTCCGCGCGCAAGCTGGCCGAGGGGATCGAGAAGTCGAAGCGAGCCGAGTTGTCGCGCGTGATCTTCGCGATCGGCATTCGCATGGTCGGCGAGCGCGCCGCTAAATTGCTCGCTGTGCGCTTTGGTTCGCTGGGCGCGCTCATGAACGCAACGGTCGACGAATTGGTCGACGTGGACGAGATCGGGCCGAAAGTGGCCGAGTCGATCACGTTCTACTTCTCGGTCCCTGCAAACCGCGAGCGCATCGAGAAGATGCAGCGCCTCGGCGTCGCTCCAACCCATGTGGCCGCCGTGCGCGGTGACCGCCTCGCGGGCAAGACGCTCGTCGTCACTGGGACGCTCGCTCGCTTCTCGCGCGACGAGATCCACAAACTGATCGAGCGTGAAGGGGGCAAGCCGTCCGGCTCCGTCTCGGCGAAGACTTCGTACCTGATCGCCGGTGACGCCGCGGGCTCGAAGCTCGACAAAGCGCAATCGCTCGGTGTGCCGGTCCTGACCGAGGACGAGTTTCTGGTGATGATCGGCGATGCGTAAGGCGGTGGCCGCGATCATCGCCACGGTGGCGATCGTGCAGCTCTGGCTCGCGCATCGCTACTTCGGCTTCATGACCGGCGACGACGTGGAAGTGTTGTCCGAGGCCTTCCGGCGCGCGCGCGGACTCGATTTTCATCCGTGGGATATCCGCAATCTCTTCGTGCCGGACGTCGTCGTCGCGCCGGTCGTCTGGATTGCATCGAGGCTCGGTATCAGCGACACGCGGACGCTGATCCTCGCGTCGGCGCTGCCGTTCATCGCGCTGACGGCGATCACGACTCTGCTCGTCTACCGCCTGGCGCTGCGCTGGTGCGAGGACGAGCGAGCCGCGCTCGTGGCCGCGCTCCTCTTCGCCACCCACTGGATTCCCCTCGGCTTTGGCAGCACGGTCTACTCGCGAACGCTGGCCGCTACGTGCGTTGTGGGAGCGGCGCTGATCGTAGAGCGCTGGCCGTTTGTTTCGGGGGCACTCGTTGGGCTCGCATTCGCCGATCGTTTCAGTGAGATCGTGTTTCTTGCGCCGGTAATTCTCACTGTCATCCTGAGCCGGCGAAGCGCGGTCGAAGGACCCCCCGCCCATGTGCGGGAAGGGAGGGGGTCCTTCGACCGTCCTCCGGCACTTCGTGTCCTACGGCGGCTCAGGATGACAGCGTGGATTCTGTTCGGCTGTCTCGTATCGATTTCCCTTACGGTCGGCGTTTACGACTGGCTCACCTGGGGTGCTCCGTTCTCAAGCTTCATCAAGTTCGCCCACCTCACCCTCGTCGCGCCCGACTTTGCGTCGCGCGTGAAGTATCAGGCGCCGTGGTGGTACGTCGCGAATCTCGTGCGCTGGTGCTCACCGCTGCTTCTTCCGTTGCTCTGGTACGCGCGCCGCAGCCGTGCGATCTGGTTCGTCATCATCCCGCTGCTGGCATTCTCCGCCGTGCGGCACAAAGAGTTGCGCTACCTGCAGGTGATGATTCCTTTTCTCGCGATCGCCGCTGCGATCGGCTTCGCGTCGATGGAACGGCGCCACCGCCGCATTGCGATCGCGCTCGTTGCCATCTCGCTCGTTTGGGATTTGCATGGCATGCGCTACTTTGCGCGGAAGTCGGAACCGGCGGTCGAAGCGGCGGAATGGCTGGCGGCGAATCCGCGTGTGCACTCGGTGGCCGTGTCGCAGCTCTGGGCGTACGGCGACAAACTCTATTTCGGTGATCGCATCGGTCAGTCCGATGTCGGTACACCGCCCGAAGGCCTGAAAGGTTCCGTCTCCGCCGACGCCATCGCGCTCTACGAAACCGATCTGGATATGCCCGAGCGCCTCGCGCGCCTGCGCGCTCTCGGCTACGCGCCGGTGCGCACCTTCCGCGACGATCCCGCGCGGGCAGTGGTCGTGTTCATGAAGAAGTAGCGACGCCGCCGTCATCGCCGCGACGCGCTACATCTCCTTCCGATACTTCGGATCGAGCGCGTCGATAAGTCCGTCGCCGAGGAAGTTGAGGCCCATCACGGCGAGCATGATGGCGACGCCGGGCCAGATGGCGAGGTGATTGGCGAGCCCGAGGTATCGTCGTCCAGAGGTCAGCATCGCTCCCCATGACGGCGTCGGCGGCTGCACTCCGAGTCCGAGAAACGACAGCGCAGCCTCGGACAAAATCGCGCCGGCCAGGCCGAGCGTAGCCATCACGATCACGGGATTCATAATGTTCGGCAAGACGTGCAGCAGGATCACGCGCGGCGACCGGGCGCCCAGCGCCTTCGCCGCGACGACGTAATCCATCTCACGCACTTTCAGCACCTGGCCGCGTCCGAGCCGCGCGTAGCCGACCCATCCCTGTGTCGCCAGCGCGATGATGACGTTGTTGAGACTCGGGCCGAGCACCGCCACCATCGCGATCGCCAGGAGGATGCCGGGGAACGAGAGGAGGATATCGGTGACACGCATGATCACGGTCTCCATCCAACCTCCGAAGTAGCCGGCCATTGCACCGAGGGTGATGCCGATGATCGAAGCCAGGATGACGACGCTGAAACCGACGCGCAGCGAAACGCGAGAACCCCAAATGATCCGCGATAAGACGTCGCGTCCAAGATCATCGAGACCGAGGAGGTGCTCGTGCGATGGCGCTTCGAGGCGCCTCGCTGTGTCCTGCTGATTCGGAACGAACGGCGCGATCAGCGGCGCCGCCAGCGCCACGACGATCAGGGCTACAGTCAGGATGAGCCCGGAGGTAAAGGCGAAGTTGCCGAAAAAGCGCTTCATGGTTTATCGGGAGTCGGCTGTCGGGAGTCGGGTGTCGGGTATTGAGTCAGGAGTCTTCGGCAGTCGGAGCTGAGTGCTTCGTGTGGGTTCCCGACACCCGACACCCGACGCCCGACACCCTCACTCAAGTTTGATCCTCGGGTCGACCACTCCGTAAAGCAGGTCGCTGGCGAAATTCACGAGGATGTACGTCAGCGCGATGACCAGAATCGAGGCCTGCACCTGCGGGTAGTCGCGGGTAGAGATTGAGGTGAGAAGAAGCCGCCCCAGGCCGGGCCACGAGAAGATCTGCTCGGTGATGATCGCACCTGTCAGCAGCGAGCCGAACTGCAGCGCCAGGACTGTGATCACAGGAATCAACGCGTTTTTCAGCGCGTGCCGGAAAATCGCCTGCGCTCGTGTGACGCCTTTGGCGACGGCGGTGGTGACGTAGAGCTGCGTCAATTCGTCGGCGAGGGAAATGCGGATCATGCGCGTCAGGATCGCGGACAGCGCGAGGCCCATCGTCAGCGACGGCAGGACCAACGACCGCAACCCGGCGTCGCGGCCGGAGACGGGGAACCATTCGTGGTTGATGGCGAAGGCGATGATGAGCAGCGGTCCGAACCAGAAGCTCGGCATCGACACGCCGATCAACGCAAAGAAGCGCGCGAGGTTGTCGATCCAGGAGTTCCGATAGATCGCCGAAATGATCCCGAGCGGGAAGGCAACGAGCAGCGCGACGAACATCGAGCCGAACGCCAGCTCGATCGTGGCCGGGTAGCGGGTCTTGATCTGTTCGGTGACGCTGGTATTCGTCTGGAACGATGTGCCGAGGTCGCCGCGGAAGACGTTCGTGACGTAGTGAACGTACTGCGTCCAGAGCGGCTGATCGAGTCCCAGCGCTTTGCGGATGGCCACGACATCCTCGGGGCGCGCTCCTTCGCCCGCGATCTGAACGGCCGGATCGCCCGGGATCATGTGGATCAGTGAAAAGACGAGCGTCAGGATCCCGAACGCAATCGGAATCATCTGCAGGAATCGGCGGAGGATGTATTGAGACATGAATTACGAAGGATGAGGGCGGAAGGATGAAGGATGAACGCCGCGGTGGCCCGGTTCATCCTTCATCTTTCTGCCTTCATCCTTTCTCAACCTCCGAGCGAGCTTTGTGCCATACCCGCCGCTGTCTGCTGCTTCCCCGTAAAGTTCCAACCGGCGATCTTCATCACCGGCGCGATCGTACCGCCGAAGTGGTTGTACCAGGTGCCGACGCGGCGTCGCTCGCGCGTCAGTCCTTCGATCCGCGAGAAAGCTTCGACGATCGACTGCGTCCAGCGGAGGTTCGGCAGGCGCGCCACGATTTCGCCATCGCGGATGAGGAACGTGCCATCGCGCGTGGTGCCGGTCATGAGCGCGGTCCGCGGCTCGAGGAGGCCGTTGACGTAGTTGAAGCGGGTGACCCATATGCCGTGTTTCGTCGAGCGGATCAGCTCCTCGCGGGTGGCGTCGCCGCCTTCGATGGAGAGATGAAGCGCGGAGCCGTGATCGGACCCGCCGAGGCTCCAGCCGTTGGCGGTCGGCGCAAACCCGAGGCGGTCGGCGTAGGCCTTGTCGACGACCGGAGTGCGGACGATGCCGTGCTCGATGATGGCAACGCGCCGCTTGGGCAGTCCTTCGATGTCGAACGGGAAGGGGAGGAACGTGTCGTCGAGCGCGTCATCCGTGAGCGTGAAATTCGCGCCGAGCATCTGGTTGCCGATGTTGCCGACGAAGAATGACGAGCCATCCTCGTATGCCGATCCGCTGAACGCGATCATGCTCATCCACTCGAGCACCTCGGCGGTTGCCGGCGGTTCCAGGATGACGTCGTACGCGCCGGGTGCGATGTCTTCGATGACGTCAGCGCGAAGCGCGGCCTTGAACGCGGCTTCATCGCCGAGGGAAGTGACATCGACGTTCGAGCGATCGACGGCCGTTGCGTAGCCGGAGCCGTTCGCGCCGATGGCGATGACGGTGGCGTCGGATGCGGTCATCGTGCAGTAGCGCCGGACGCCATGAGTGTTGGCGACGGCGACCGACGACGCGCCGGTGCCGTAGACACCTGCGAAGTGGATCCCATTCGGCATGGCGCGGTCGAACATCGTGCGAAGGGCGCGCGC
>ODAK010007988.1_pt1 | contig 10616 bp, 10 predicted proteins | sample 1539591 | NCBI WGS metagenome assembly ODAK01 (sample SAMEA3539303, study PRJEB22396) | soil metagenome | biome: tundra; feature: field; material: soil | place: USA | collected 2010-05 | depth 0.15 m | reverse complement strand
TTTACAACGCCAAGCTCGGCATCTGGCTGTTTCTCGCGTCCGAAGTGATGCTCTTTGGCGGACTTTTTTCCGCCTACGTTTTGCTGCGCGTCGGTGCGGAACCGGGTTTATGGCCGCACGGCTGGCTCAACGTCACGCTCGGCACCGTCAACACGCTGCTGCTCGCGCTCTCGGCCATCACCACGCTGCTCGCGTGGGCGGCGTGCAAGGTGCGCGAGTTCGGCAAATTCAAATTTTTCCACGCCTGCACCATTTTACTGGCGCTGGCGTTTCTCGGCATCAAATCCTACGAGTATCACGACAAATGGATTCACTACGAAATCCGGTTGGCCGATGGAAAATTCGCCGACGGCCATCTCATCGAAAAATCCGCCGACTTTGATCTCGCGAAAAAAACCGGCAGCGTCACGTTGCACGGCCACATTGTCACCGACCGGAAGGAACTGATGGATTTGCGCAGCCCCGAAGCGCAGGCCGCGAAGCACGAGGAAATTACCATCGCCGCCGCCGACATCAAGAAGATGGAAAACTACGGCCCGAAACATAACACCTTCACCGCGATCTATTTCACGCTGACCGGCCTGCACGCACTGCATATTATGGGCGGCACGCTGGTCATATTTTATCTGTGGGCCTTTGGCGGCGCGATGTGGAAGACCGACCCCGAACGCTTCACCAACCGCATCGAAGTCTCCGGCCTGTTCTGGCATTTCGTGGATCTCGTGTGGATTTTTCTGTTTCCTGTGCTTTATTTGACCTGAACCGTTTATGAGCGAATCCGAAAAGCCTGTCTGTCTGAAAAGTTACATCCGCCTCTGCGCGGTGGTGTTCCTCGTCGTCCTGTGCACCACGTCGGCGATGATCGCCACGTCGTTCTCGCACATCGGCGAGGGCTGGACGTTGAAAGTCACGCTCATCCTCGCCATCGCGGTCGTGAACGCGTTTCTCGTCGCCGGCTACCTGATGCACTTGTTGTCCGAGAAGAAACTCATCTACACCGTGCTCGCCTTCACCGTGTTCTTTTTCATCGGCCTGATGGGCTTGACCGTCTGGGCCACGAACGGTTTTCCGCCCGGCACCGCCACCCACTAAAATTATTATGTCACTCAAAGCCTTCCATCTTATTTTCGTGACGCTGCTCACCGCCCTGTCATTCGGCTGCGCGGCGTGGGCGTTTCAATCGGGCAGCGTGCTCTGGGGCGTGGCGGGAATCGTCGTTGGCATCTTCGTGATTGTCTATGGCATTTATTTTTTAAAGAAACTGAAAAACGTCGGCTACCTGTGAAACCGTTGAGAACCATTTTAAATCCTCCCCTTGCTGGCGGCGATTCCGCCCGGAGCGCGCCCGTCCCCGGGCGCAGCCTCGTCGGAAACAACGCGGGCATGGACTTTTCGAGCGCGCCGGCAATGGTCGCACGGCTGCGCCCGGGAGGCGCGCGCTCCGCCGCCGGGTTGATAAAAATTCCATTTCTCGGATTCGTCGTATTCGCACCGGCGAAAGTTTTCGCCTGTGCCGCGTGCTACGGTGCCAATATTGATGCGCCGATGGCTGATGGCATGAACTGGGCGATCCTCACTTTGGGTGTCGTCATCACGACGGTGCTCGGCGCGTTCCTGACGTTTCTGATTTACGCCATCCGCAAAAGCGAGGCGCTCACCGCCGCCGCCGAACAAACGAATTCTCCTCAAGCTTCAAAAGTATGAACGACTGGTTTGCCCATCATCTCCTCGGCCTGCCCGAACTCGCCTCGACCAACGGCCAGGCCGTGGACGACCTCATGGTCTATCTCCATTGGCTGATGCTCGTGCTGTTTGTCGGCTGGATTATTTATTTCGGATATGTGCTCTGGCGCTTCAACGCGGTGCGCAGCCAGAAGGCCGACTACCACGGCTCCAAAAGCAAGATTCCCAGCTACATCGAACTGCTCATCGTCGGCATCGAGGCCGTGCTGCTGGTCGGCGTGGCCGTGCCGATTTGGGCGAAAAATGTGGATCATTTTCCCAAGCCCGAAGAAAGCACTGTTATTCAAATCATGGCGCAGCAGTTCGCCTGGAATGCCCGCTATCCCGGCGTGGATGGAAAATTCGGCCGGCAAGACATGAAGCTCATCGCCAGCGACAACGTGTTCGGCGTGGACCCGACCGATCCCGCCGGCAAGGACGACGTGCAGGTGCTGAACGAAATCCACGTCGTCGTCAACAAGCCCGTGCTGATTTATTTGAGTTCCAAAGACGTGATTCATTCCATGAAACTCGTGGCCATGCGCATCACGCAGGACGCCATTCCCGGGCTGCGCATTCCCTGCACGTTCACGCCCACGAAGATTGGCCGCTACCAGATTGAATGCGCGCAGCTCTGCGGCAACGGCCATGCGGCGATGGCCGGCGGTTTCATTATCGTGCAAAGTCAAACCGACTTCGAAGCCTGGCTGAAATCCAAGTCCGGGTCCGCCGCGCCCGCGAGTTTTGAATAGCGAAGTGCCTGACAATAACGAGGCGGGAATCCGCGAGGCGATTATCTCCCGTCCGGGCTGTTCGGGAAGCACCACAGTTCATTGGCGTTGGGCTCGTTCATTTTCTCGGCCCAAACTTTCAGTTGCATCAATCGGGACGAGCCGTCGAACGCGCCGAAGATGGCAACCTTGCCGTGCCGGGCGCTGGTGTTTTCATTCGGACTGCTCGCCCCATCGTTAAACAGCCTCTGATTTTCCTCCTCCGTGTTGTTGGCGCATTCCCAAAACGCCACGCCGCCGGGCGACAAGCGCGCCAATTTCACCGGCGGATTCATGCCCCGGTCGTAACCGCAAACCGCGCCGTTCATCACATAGCTGGAGATTTGCTGGCCCCGCATTTTGAACAGCGCGCTGTTGGTGTTGTCGCTCGGACAGAAATACATTTTTTGACTGGCCAGCACCGGCCAGAAGCTGCCGGTCTCGACCTTGTATTGCGCCGGGCCGCTGGCGTTTGGATCGAGCGCATACAGCCAGCCCTGCTGATGCGTGTCCAACTCGCCGGAAAGCCAGTTGGGCCAGGGCATCAGATCATTGTTATCCGTCGCCGCGAGATTGACAGCCACTTCCAACTGCTTGAGGTTGTTCAAATCCACGACCCGATAGCCGCTTTGCTTGGCCTTGGACAAAGCCGGCAGCAGCAACGCGGCAAGAATCGCAATAATGGCAATGACCACGAGCAGTTCGATCAACGTGAACGCCGGCGCATGGCCCTTGCTTTTGAAAAAATCTTCCATGCTTCATGTTGGACGGAATGATTTTAAACGAGGTTTCATTTTTGTCCGCGTGTCCGGGGTTGTCCGGTTGACACACAAAGCTGGTAGGGCGCGTCACTCCGTGCATGCCGTTGGACGAACTCAGGCAAAACATCCGCCTTTCCCTGTTCGCGGCGGGCAGAGGACTGCCCGCCCTACCAATTCGGCTCGATTGTTGGTCAACCGGACAAATCGCGCGCGCCTCATTTCGCAGACTGGTTTTCCGCTCTGAAATTTTGTAGGCTCACCGAAATTGGAAACTCCGACAGAACAAAAATTCCGCATCGGCTCGGTGCATTATTTGAATGCCGCGCCGCTCACGCGCGGCATTGAGAGTGAAATCATTTTCGCCACGCCCGCCAAGCTCGCCGAGCTGCTCCGGCGCGACGAACTCGACGCCGCGCTCGTCAGCCTCACCGAAGTCCTGCTCAACGACCGCTATGACATCCTCGACGGCATCGCCATCGCCTCGCTCGGCGAAGTTTACAGCGTGCTGCTCGCGCACAAAAAACCGCTGGCCGAGGCGCGGGAAATTTTCTGCGACACCGCCTCGCTCACCAGCGTGAACCTGTTGAAAGTCCTGCTGGCCGAGCGTGGATTGAAACCGGAGTTCAAGCCGCTGGAAAATTACTCCGCCGCGGCCGAAAAAGATTTCGTCCTGCTCATCGGCGACCGGGCGATTGAATTTCAGCGCGCCCCGCACACGCACGAAATTTTCGACCTTGGCCTGGCCTGGCTGGAAATGACGCAACTGCCGTTTGTTTATGCCGTATGGGCGCTGCGGCGCGGAATCGAAAACCGGGAACTGCGCCGTGAACTGAAGGAGGCGAAGCAGTTCGGCATGGAAACGCTGGAGAGCATCATTGAAACGCGCGAGGAATTTGACGAGGATTTCCGGCGCGATTATTTTGAGTGGCACATCCACTTTCACCTCGGCGAGGACGAGAAGCGTGCCATCGCCCGCTTCAGCGAACTGCTCCGCAAACACAACCTTGGCCCCGTGTTCGCGCCCCAATATGTCACCTGACTGACCGGCGGATTCAGGTGCCTTCCTGCTCCAGTCGCCGCACTTCGTCCCGCAGCATTTCCGTCACGCGGTTTTTTACAAGATAGACTTGATTGACGGCGACATTGAAAGTCTGGGCCACTTTTTCCGGCGGCCATTCCCGGTTGACATAAAAATCGAAGATCTGGAATTTTTGGGGATCAAGGTGGCGCTTCACGCGGATCATGGCTGCGGCGAGCACCGTCCTTTCCCAATCTGCCTCCCAGAGCGCGTCCAAGCTGGGATTTTTTTCGTCGGCAATTCTTTCAATCGTCGCCGTGCGCGCGGTGTCGCCGTCGCCGGCCTGATGCGGGACCATCGGGCCGCGTTTGCGAAATTGATCCACGATCCGCCAGCGCGTCAGCGTCAGCAGCCACGCCTTGAAGCTGCCGACGGCGGGATTGTATTTGAACTTGGGCATCTGTTTGGCGACGGAGACGAGCGTTTCCTGCACCACGTCCTGCGCCTCGGCGCCGCTCAAGCCGGCTTTGCGGGCAACGCTGTAGATGAGCTGCCAGTAAATGTCGAAAAACTCCTGCCAGCCTGCCTGGTCGTCCCAATTCTGCAGGCGGTTCAGCAGCGTTGCGCGCGTGCGAATTGTTTCGTGCTCGTTCTTGGCCACGCATGACTAATCCGCTGACGCCGGGCGGTTGGCAAATAAAAAATCTCCGCCGGCGGATCATCCAGTCATTCCCCATTGAGTTCCAGGCTGTCCGCAAACGCGGCCATGATGATCCGCCGGCCCGCCTCCTCGGCGAGTTGCGGGCCGTCAACCTTGGTCAACGCGCCCGCAGAAATTTTTTGTTCCACCAGAAAACGCAGCGCCGCCACAAGACAGCGATGAACCGCTGCGCGGTTTTCCACGCGAAAGCGCCGCAGGGCGCGCGCGTCCGGCAATTCCTCCCACCAAAGCCAGGGAAAATCCGAATCGTGCGCGGCCAGAAGGGCGGCTTCCGTGGAACGGTAAATTTGCCGCGCGTAACAATTGGCGAGCAACGCCAGCACGGCGCGGGCCTGGACAAACGGCTTGGTGGCGTCGGTGGAAAGCGGCTTGATCTCCGCGTTCTCGATCGCGTCCACCGCCGCCTGGACCGCCTGCCCGAGCGCGCGCGGTTCGGCGGTAAAGTTATTTTGCAGGACCGGCACTGGTGCCGTCTTCACTGCCTGCAAACGGGTTCCAGCCTCGATCACGGTCATCGTATTCATAGTCTTTCCTTTCACTCTCTGGTCCATCTTCAATTTGGGTTACGGGCGGATTTGCCAGATCTATCAAACTATTTTCCGAATGATATTTTTGCAGGCGGCGTTGAAAGAAATTCCCGTCGGCCGCGTATCTAATGCAGGGCATGGCGGTGAAACCGGCAAAATGGATTGCTTGCTTTGCCGCCGCCGCTGGCTTAAACAAATGACTACAACTGAAAAGTTGGAACCGAGGTGGCCTATGAAACCATTAAATACAGCCGTCAAACGAATGGCGCTGATCGCAGGTTTTGTCTGGATTGCGCACGGAACCCAACCCGCTTCCGCGCAAACGAACGGCGCGATTTACATCAAGGCGATTGTCGGCGTGGTGGAAATTCTGCCGCATGGCACGACCAACTGGTATCGGGCCGCCGACGGGAGTCAACTCCACGCGTCCGACCGCGTTCGCGCCCGCGCCCACAGTTCCGCGACGTTGATTTTGCTGACCGGCCAAGGCGAGAGCGTGGTGCGTCTAAAAGCGATGAGCGAGGTTGAAATTCTGCCGGACACGAGCGCGGACGGGCCCGGGCTGGATTTGATCGGCGGCATTCTCTCCTTTTTTCATCGCGACAAACCAAGCCGCGTCCGCGTCATCAGCGACGGCGGCAATGCGGGCATCTTAGGCACCGAATTTGTCATGGCGGTCACTTCGGTCAACGGCACCGAACAAACCACGCTTTCGGTGATTGACGGCCAGGTTTATTTAACCAACGCCGGCGTCACGCTGGACTCCACCAATGGCCAGCAAGCCATCGGCGAACCCGGCCGCCCGCCGCGCCGCACGGCGGGCTTCACCGCCAACAACATTTTGCAATGGTGTTTTTATTATCCCGGCGTGCTGGACGCGAACGAACTGCCGCTGACGGCGGCGGAAACAAACGAACTCGCCGAATCGCTCGCCGCGTATCGCGCCGGCGACTTGCTTGTGGCGCTGGCGAAATATCCGAACGCGCGGCAACCCGGTTCCGACGCCGAGCGCGTTTATCACGCGGCGTTGGTGCTTTCCGTCGGCCAAGTGGAGGAGGCCGAAACGAATCTTTCCGCGATGAGCGCAACAGGCGTTGTGGAAAAAAATCAACGTCTCGCCGCCGCGCTGCGCACGCTCATCGCCGCCGTGAAACGCGAGCCGCGTCCATCAACCATCAACTATTCGCCGCGCTGGAGCGAAGCGAAAACGAATCAACTATCGTCCGAATTTCTGGCCGATTCGTATTATGAGCAATCGCTCGGCGGGCCGAAAGCGTTGGACAACGCTCTGCAACTCGCGCGGCGCGCGGCGGCCAGCTCGCCGGATTTTGGTTTCGCGCGCGAGCGCGTGGCGGAATTGGAATTTAGTTTTGGCAAAACCGATCGCGCGCTGGCCGATTTGAAAACGGCGTTGCAACTTTCGCCGCGCAACGCCCAGGCATTGGCGTTGCAGGGTTTTCTGCTCGCCGCGCAAAACAAGACCCGCGAAGCCATCGCCAGTTTCAACGCCGCGCTGGCGGTGGATTCCGCCTTGGGCAATGCCTGGCTGGGGCGCGGCCTGTGCCGCATCAAGCGCGGCGACAGCAAAGCGGGTCGGGAGGATTTGCTCATCGCCGCCGCGATGGAACCGCAACGCGCCGCGCTGCGCAGCTACCTCGGCAAAGCCTTTGGCGACGCCGGTGACACGCTCCGCGCGACGAATGAATTGCGGCTGGCCAAACAACTCGACACCAACGACCCGACCGCCTGGCTTTACTCCGCGTTGCTCAACGAACAAAACAACCGCATCAACGAAGCCGTGCGCGATTTGGAAAAATCGCAGGAGTTGAACAACAACCGCAGCGTGTATCGTTCGGGCTTGCTGCTCGATCAAGACCGCGCCGTGCGCAGCGCGAACCTGGCGCGGATTTATGACGAGGCCGGATTGACGGATGTTGCAGTGCGGGAAGCGAACAAGGCGGTGGAAGCAGACTACGCCAGTTATTCCGCGCATTTATTTTTGGCCAACAGCTATGACCGGATTCGTAATTCCTCGCCGGTTGATTTGCGTTATGAGACACCGGCGTTCAGCGAATATCTCGTTGCCAGCCTCCTCGGGCCGGCGGACGGACGGATTCTGGCGCAGCCGGTGTCGCAGGAACAATACACCAGTCTGCTGGAGCGTGACGGGCCGGGGATTTTTTCCAGCACCGAGTATTCCAGCCGCGGCGCGTGGGACCAATATGCGTCCCAATACGGCACGTTCAAAAACTCCAGCTACGCCGCAGAAGAAGAATATGCCTCCGATCCGGGCGAACTGCCGAACCAAGCCAGCGAGACCCATACCTATTCTTTCAAAATGAAACAAGCACTGACGCCGCGTGACCAGGTTTTCGGACAAGTGTTGCAATACGACCAGAGCGGCGGTTATCTGGCGAGCGTTTACAGCGCGACCAACATCAACCGCAGTTTTCATTCCGATGAAAAGCAGGACCCGGACTTGTTGCTGGGCTACCACCATGAATGGGCGCCGGGCCAGCAGACTTTGTTTTTGCTGTCGCGTTTCGACGATCACTTCGATTTTTCGGTCGGCCGGACGCCGGCCATTCTTGAGGTGGAACCGAACCAGGCGCTTCCCAATTTCCGGCCGTTCAACCTCAACACCGACTATCGGCAGCAAGAAACGATTTATTCAGCCGAGCTTCAGCACATTTGGGAGACGACGAGCCAGACGTGGGTGGCGGGTGGCCGCGTGCAATGGGGCGACGCGGCGGCGCAAAATATCCAGACCGATCCCAGCCTGTCGGTCGCGTCGTTGTTTCCGCCGCGCACCGTGCCGGCGACGTTTCAGAATCTGGGCTGGGATTTTTCCCGCTACAATGCTTACGCCTACGACCACTGGCGGATTCACCGCACGTTGACCTTGATCGGCGGTGTGTCGTTTGACGAACTGACATTGCCGCGCAACGGCAATTCGCCGCCGCTCAGTCCGGATTCTGAAACATTGCAGCAGCTCTCGCCCAAAGCCGGCTTTATCTGGACGCCGACGGCGACGGCGACGGTTCGCGGCGCCTACACCCGCTCATTGGGCGGATTTAATCTGGATCAAAGCCTTCGCCTGGAACCGACTGAACTGGCGGGCTTTGTTCAGGCTTACCGGAGTTTGATTCCCGAATCGGTTGTCGGGGCCATCGGCGGGGCGAAGTTTGAAACATTTGACCTCGCCTACGAACAAACGCTGCTGCGGCATACCTATCTGGCGCTGGCGGGTGAACTCCTATATTCGAGCGTGGACCACGATGCCGGCGAGTTTTTGAACAAAGGATTTATTGCGCATGCTTCGATGCCCGCCAGCCTGGGCCAGCATCTGGATTTTCGCGAATGGTCATTGGACGCCGCGCTGCACCAAATCATTTCGCGGGGCTTTACGCTCAGTGCGGACTACCGGTTGAGCAAGGCGCGCCTGATGACGGATTATCCGGATGTGCTGGCGCTCAGTCCTTCATTTTTTGCGCATTCTTCCGAGCACCAAGGAATGCTGCAAAGCCTGCTGCTGCAAGCGACATTCAACCACCCTTCCGGCTGTTTCGCGCAACTGCAAGGCCGCTGGACCGCGCAAAACAATTCCGCCGCGGACAGCATTCTGGCCGGCGACAACTTCTGGCAATTCGACGTGCTGGCGGGTTATCGGTTCCCGCGCCGGCACGCGGTGATCTCGGTGGGTGTGTTGAATTTAACCGGACAAAATTATCATCTCAATCCGATCAATCTCTACGCTCAACTTCCTCGCTCCAGCACGTTCGTGGCGAAGTTCCAATTTGGTTTTTGATCGCTGTGGCCGACGTCACTTAAAGGATAATTCCATGATGACTTTCGTGGCGGTTGACGGATGAGGACTACCGATGAAAGATACGGTGAACATATAGCACGCCCCAGACATGGATGCGAAATGATATTGGTTAAGATTGGTCCGGGAACTATCGCAACAACCCCAATAATTCTGCGAATTCGCAGGCACCGGCCTGTCCGCAGTCCACATCACTTTATACGCGCTGGTGGGATAATAATTCGTCGTTGTTTTGTTCTTCAATTGAAAATAACCGGTCGTTGCATTCGCCGGGTAACCGGAACCGCTCACGGGAAAAGTGACATAGGCCGAAGATGAATCAATGCAACTATCGTTCCCGCCGGATCCCGCAATGACACTTCCTTCCACCGGTGGCGTTCCAATAACAAGGATGAGAGGCACAGCCACGCCGCTTAGGGAAATCAGCCGCGTTCGCGTCTCCCGGACCAAGCCATACGGTGGCCGGTCCACCGGTGGATGATTCAAAATTTCGCAAAAATAAAGTCCATAATTGGTGGGATTCACTTGGGGAAAATGCAAGGTGTTGTTCGTTTGACCAGGAACCGGCTTTTCCGCCGTCAAATCATCAGTCAAATTCGTGCAACCCGTGACTGCCTCCAGCGTGAACCACTGGTAGCTCAACTGCTCGTTCTGATCGCCCGCCACATCCACCTTGAGTTCCACATCCATCGGAAAGTTGGTGACGTAGAAATCCACCGGCTGGCATCGAATCCTTGGAATGCCCGCCTCACGATTGCTCTGATCGGGCCAGCATTTGCAACCGTTCAAAACCACCGCCACGCCCGTGCAGGCGGTCAGAAGAACAATTTTAAAAATCCGATGGGTCATATTTTTCCTTTTCTTTTGGTGTTTTCACTTCCCGCAACTTCGATCCTGTGGCATTTTTACCATCAAAAGGCATCCTTGTAAAGAGAATAAGCAAACCAAAAAAGGCTTTTTTCCCCATTGGGCTTGTTCTAATGTCGCAGCGGGCTGGCTCCATCCGGGCACTAAAGCCCGGTTTTGATTGGCTGGCTGGTTGTGAAAGACGCGTCCGTCATCCGAAAAGTTTTTGCTAAACCCGCGCTCATCGGCGCGGCGCTGGCGGTGCTTTGCGGTTGGGCGCTCTGGACGCCGCTCGGTGAGGGATGGGAAAACGCCAGCTACGATTCCCTCTTCCGTTTCGGCCATCGCGCGGTTACGAATCAACTGGTGATCATTCAAATGGATAATGAATCGTATGATTCACTCCAACAAGATCGCAATAAAAT
>ODAK010007986.1_pt1 | contig 10618 bp, 8 predicted proteins | sample 1539591 | NCBI WGS metagenome assembly ODAK01 (sample SAMEA3539303, study PRJEB22396) | soil metagenome | biome: tundra; feature: field; material: soil | place: USA | collected 2010-05 | depth 0.15 m | reverse complement strand
TTGTCTGGACCAAACGCGTCGACGAAATCTTAGAAAAGGTGAGCCATTGTAAAGCCAGCACTGTTACAGCACACTAGATAGCTTGGTTTATACGAATCTGTATAGTTTCTCGGCTGTTCCTAATCCTTCTCACGCTAACAACGACGGCGCTAATCCGGCCGGATTGATATTATCAGGCAACACGCTGTATGGGACGGCGTCTTCCGGCGGCAGTTCGGGCCAAGGCACGGTGTTCGCCATCAAGACCGATGGCACGGGCTTTACGAACCTCTATAGTTTTGCGGCAACCGCCGGTTCTAAATTTACCAACAGTTACGGAGCTAAACCGTCTGCCGGATTGATTTTGTCCGGCAACACGCTGTATGGGACGGCAAAAGCTGGCGGCAGTTCGGGCAATGGCACGGTGTTCGCCCTCAACACCAATGGCGCGGGTATCACGGTTTTGCACAGTTTTTCAGGGCTGACTAATTTCGATTCCGTCATTGGCGTTTTCACCAACAGCGACGGAGTTAATCCCCAAGCCGCATTGATTTTATCGGGCAACGTGTTGTATGGGACGGCAAACAAGGGAGGCGTTTCGGGTTTCGGAACGGTTTTCAGCCTTGCGCTGCCGGCACCGCCGCAACTGGCCATCCAACGTTCCGGAACCAACGTCATTTTGACGTGGCCGGCGGTTGGTTTTAATTTGCAATCCACCACCAACTTGGTTTCACCAGTCTGGAGCGCCATCAGCGGGCAGAACGTCGTGACCAATCACATCACCGGCTCACAACAATTTTTCCGGCTCGTGCAATGAGAACGAACTTTAAACCCAGAAAACAAAAATATAATTGACTTGAACCCTTCCCGAAAACCGGCGGCGCGGACGCGGTCCGGTAATTTTTTGGCCTGGTTACTGCCGGCCGCTTTAATCCAGGCCTTGCTCATGTTGTTTTTGGCTGGTGGGGCCACGGCATCGGCGCAGGTGGTCACCAACAGCGCCGACAGCGGCCCCGGCACATTGCGGTCGGCCATCACCAATGCCGCCAGCGGCGCGGTCATCACGTTTGACCCAAGCCTGTCCGGCGCGACCATCACGCTGAGCAGCACGCTGCCAGTCAACACGAACCTTACCATTGACGCCTCGGCGCTGTCCGGCGGCCTTCAAATCAACGGCAATGGCTCCGTTCAAATCTTCAACGTGGCCGCCAACATCACTGTTTTTCTGAACTCGCTCACCATCACCGGTGGTTATACCGCCGCCGTCTCCGCCGTCTTCGTCGGCGGCCGGGGGCATTGACAACTATGGCATCCTGACGTTGAACAACTGCACCCTGTCGGGAAATATAAGTGCGACTGACGCCGGCGGCGGCGGCGGCATTTTCAACCTTGGCACGCTGACGCTGAATCAATGCACCCTGTCTGGAAATAGTGCGTATCACAATAGTGCGTTAAATGTCGAGGACGGCGGCGGCGGCATATACAACGAGGGAGGCACAGCAACGCTGAATCAATGCACCCTGTCGGGAAATAGTGCGGACGGCGACGGCGGCGGCATTTTCACCCGTGGTCTGCTGACCCTGAGTCAATGCACCCTGTCTGGAAATAGTGCGGGCGGCGGCGGCGGCGGCATTTTCACCCGTGGTCTGCTGACCCTGAATCAATGCACCCTGTCTGGAAATAGTGCGGGCACCGGCGGCGGCGTAGCCAACGAATATCATGGCAGATTGGCAATGACCAATACCATTGTCGCTGGAAATAGCAGCCACACGGATATTTCCATGTATACCAGTTATTCCTTAACCTATGGCGGCTCGAACCTCGTCCAGTCGGTTGACCACTTCGTCGGCCCGATTATTACCGGTCCCGCTCCCCTCACCAACGCTCCCGACCTCGCCCCGCTCGGCAATTACGGCGGGCCAACGCAAACGATGCCACCCCTGCCCGGCTCGCCCGCCATTGGCGCGGGCAGCGTGGCCGCCAATACCTTCTCCACCGACCAGCGCGGCTATCCACGAACGCAAAACGGCCTGATTGATCTCGGCGCGGTGGAGTCGCTCATCTTGCCGCCCTTTACCGCCAGTCCCATCTACGGACCGGCGCCATTGAGCGTGCAATTTAACTCCACCAATGTTGACAGCAACGGCAGCGCCATCACCGGATGGAACTGGAATTTCGGCGATGGAACCACCGGCACCGGGCAAAATCCATCCCATGTTTACAGCGCGTCAGGCATATTCTCACCCTTCCTCATCGTGACGAACAGCCTGGGCCTGGTGCTGGCCGCTTCCGGCCCGGCCATCACTGTTTCATTGTTGGTCACCAACCCTGCCGACAGCGGCCCTGGCACACTTCGCTCGGCCCTCACCAATGTTGCCAACGGCGCGACCATCACCTTTGCCCCGAGCCTGTCCGGCGCGACCATCATGCTGAGCAACACGCTGACGATTAATACGAACCTTGCCATTGACGCATCGGCACTGTCCGGCGGCCTTCAAATCAATGGCAACCACGGCGTTCAAATCTTCAATGTGGCCTCCAATACCTTTGTTTTTCTGAACTCGCTTACCATCACCAATGGTTATAGCACCAACAACGGCGGAGGCATTTACAACGGTGGCACGCTAACGCTGAACAACTGCACCCTGTCGGGAAATAGTGCGACTAACGGCGGCGGCGGCATTTACGGCGGCGGCGGCATTTACAACAACGGCACGCTGACGCTGAATCAATGCACCCTGTCGGGAAATAGTGCGGAGACCTATGGCGGCGGCGGCATATTCAACTTTAATCGAGCGATGATGACGCTGAATCAATGCACCCTGTCGGGAAATAGTGCGACTAACGGCGGCGGCGGCGGCATTTACAACGACGAAGAAGGCACAGCAATGCTCAATCAATGCACCCTGTCGGCAAATAGTGCATATGCCGGCGGCGGCATCGCCAGCGGCGGCAGTTACAACTATGCCATCCTGACGTTGAACAACTGCACCCTGTCGGCAAATAGTGCGTATGCCGGCGGCGGCATTTACCACGATGATGGCACAGCGACGATTACAAATACCATTGTCGCTGGAAATAGCGGCATGGATATTTACAACCTTTGGGCCGTCTTAACCTATGGTGGCTCGAACCTCGTCCAGTCGGTTTACAACCCCGGCGGCACGATTACCGTTATCGGTCCCGCTCCCCTCACCAACGCACCCGACCTCGCCCCGCTCGGCAACTACGGCGGCCCGACGCAAACGATGCCGCCGCTGCCCGGCTCGCCCGCCATTGGCGCGGGTAGCGTGGCCGACAACACCTTCTCCACCGACCAGCGCGGCTATCCGCGCACTCAGAACGGGCTGATTGACATCGGCGCGGTGGAGTTGCAGTCGCCCGCAGCCAACCCGCCGGTGCTGGAAAACATCACCGTGCCCGCAGGCGGAGGTGCCCACGGCTTGCAATTCACATTTACCAACGCGCCCGCGGCCGATTTCACCGTGCTGACGGCCACCAATGTGTCGTTGGCGTTGACCAACTGGACGGTGCTGGGCGAGGTCCAGCAAGTCGCGCCGGGCCAGTATCAATTCACCGACCCGCAGGCGGCCACCAACAGGGTGCGCTTCTACCGCGTGCGTTCGCCATGACAGTTATGCGACAAGCGACAACCTTTTCACCCAACAAACTGAACCCAAGGAATCCATTATGAAAACCAGAATTCAAAATCTGTTCATCGCACTGTCTGTGCTGGCGCTGCCCGCGCTCGTGCAGGCGCAATTCACGTTCACGACCAATAACGGGGCCATCACCATCACCGGTTATAATACCGCCGCAGGTCTTAACGTGGTCATTCCCGCCATGACGAATGGCTACCTCGTCACCAGCATCGGGGATGGTGCGTTTGAAGGCCCCAGCGGCATAACCAACGTGACCATCCCCAACAGCGTCACCAGCATCGGGGATTATGCGTTTCACTTCTGCTACGGCCTCACGAGCGTGACCATCCCCGACAGTGTCACCAGCATCGGGGTTGCTGCGTTTCTCAACTGCAGCCGCCTGACGAGCGTGATCATCGGCAACAGCGTCACCAATATCGGGGATTTTGCGTTTGACAACTGCAGGAGCCTGGCGAGCGTGACCATCCCCAACAGCGTCACCAGCATCGGGACTTATGCTTTTGCCTACTGCAACGGCTTGACGAGCATCAACGTGGACGCGGCCAACCCGGCTTACAGCAGTATGAACGGCGTTTTGTTCGACAAGGCGCAAGCGACCCTGCTGCAATTCCCCGGCGGTCTGGGCGGAAGTTACACCATCCCCAACAGCGTCACCAGCATCGCGACTAATGCGTTTGCATTTTGCACCAGCCTGACGAGCGTGACCCTCCCCAACAGCATCATCAACATCGGGGATGCTGCGTTTCTCGACTGCATTAGCCTGACGAGCGTGACCATTCCCAACAGCGTCACCAGCATCGGGTATGAAGCGTTTGAATACTGCACCAGTCTGACGAGCGTGGCCATCCCCAACAGCGTTACCGGCATTGGGGTTGAGGCGTTTTCCGACTGCACCAGCCTGAGGAGCGTGACCATCCCCGACAGCGTCACCAGCATCGGGGCGTATGCGTTTGGGTTCTGCTCCAACCTGACCAGCATCCATTTCACGGGCAACGCTCCGTCCCCAACCAATGATTCAACTGTTTTCTCCAGCGACCCCGCGACTGTCTATTACTTGCCGGGCACCACGGGCTGGGGCGCGATGTTTGACGGTCGTCCGACCGCGCCATGGCTCCTTCTTCTGAACCCGCAAATCCTTAACAACGGGGACATCCTCATTCAATTCCCCGGTGGTGTCCCCGGGGCCCTTTACGATGTCGAGGAATCGAGCAATCTCCTAACGTGGACGGTGGCGGCGACCGATCCCGCCAATGCGATGGGCAGCTTCTCCTTCGAGGACACCAACACGGCAGGGGTCCTCAGGCGGTTCTATCGAGCCGCGCGCGCGTTTACCGTGGGCGGAACGCTGTCCGGGCTTCCTGCCGGTGACACCGTTACGCTTCAGGACAATGGGTCCGACAACCTGTTGCTGATCGCGAACGGGACGTTCACGTTCCCGACGGCGTTGCCTGACGGTCACGCCTACTCCGTAACCGTCGGCGGAACGAGCGGACACACGGCGACGACCTGCACGCTCACGAACGGCAGCGGAACCATCTCCAGCGCCAATGTGACGAATGTTGCCATCCAGTGCACTTCTGGGCCAACCTGCCCAACGCTCACGGGTAACAAGGACCTGGACATGTATAACGCCGCCGTCTCGGACGGAACCGCCAACGGCGGCGTCCCTGCGGTTATGCTTACGGAGCACGGTGGACCATTCAGGGTGACTGCCGTGGGCACATGCTCAGATAACGTCGCTGTAGCCTACTCCGGGTGGGCCGTATTCACCCATGTCGTGGGAACCGGCTCGTGCAGTTCGACGACTTTCCCCCCCGGCACGGAGGTCATCCAGTTCGGGACTGTGCTGGAACGTGGGTTTGGCCCTTACCAATACTAGTCCACACGGCGGTGCAGAAGTGACCATCTTTTCACCCAACAAACTGAACCCAAGGAATCCATTATGAAAACCAGAATTCAAAAGCTGTTCATCGCGCTGGCTTGGCTGGCGCTGCCCGCGCTGGTGCAGGCGCAATTCACGTTCACGACCAATAACGGGGCCATCACCATCACCGGCTACAATACCGCCGCGGGTCTTAACGTGGTCATTCCCGCGATGACGAATGGCTACCCAGTCACCAGCATCGGTGATGATGCTTTTGCTTCCAGCGGCATAACCAACGTGACCATCCCCAACAGCGTCACCAGCATCGGGAATTACGTGTTTGAATCCTGCGGTAGCCTGACGAGCGTGACCATCCCCAACAGCGTCACCAACATCGGGAGTTATGCGTTTTTGCTCTGCACCAGCCTGACGAGCATCAACGTGGATGCGGCCAACCCGGCTTACAGCAGTATGAACGGAGTTTTGTTTGACAAGGCGCAAGCGACCCTGCTGCAATTCCCCGGCGGTCTGGGCGGAAGTTACGCCATCCCCAACAGTGTCACCAGCATCGGGACTGATGCGTTTGAGGACTGCTCCCGCCTGACCAGCGTGACGATTCCAAACGGCGTCACCAGCTTCGGGATTGGTGCGTTTTCCGGCTGCACCGGCCTGACGAGCGTGACCATCCCCAACAGCGTCACCAACATCGGGAGTTATGCGTTTTTGCTCTGCACCAGCCTGACGAGCATCAACGTGGATGCGGCCAACCCGGCTTACAGCAGTATGAACGGAGTTTTGTTTGACAAGGCGCAAGCGACACTGCTCCAATTCCCCGGCGGTCTGGGCGGAAGTTACACCATCCCCGACAGCGTCACCAGCATCGGGGATAGTGCATTTAACACCTGCTACAGCCTGACGAGTGTGACCATCCCCAACAGCGTCACCAGCATCGGGGCTTATGCGTTTGCGAACACCATCCTGACGAGCGTGACCATCCCCAACGGCGTCACCAGCATCATGGATAATGCGTTCTATCAGTGCACCAGCCTGACCAGCGTGACGATTCCCGGCAGCGTCACTAACATCGGGACTTATGCGTTTGGCTTCTGCACCAGCCTGACGAGCGTGACCATTGGCAATAGCGTCACCAGCATCGGGATTTAGGCGTTTGCCGACTGCACCAGCCTGACGAGCGTGACCATCCCCAACAGCGTCACAACCATCGGGACTTCTGCGTTTGCCGACTGCACCAGCCTGACGAGCGTGACCATCCCCAACAGCGTCACAACCATCGGGACTTCTGCGTTCAGTGGTTGCACCAGCCTGACCAGAGTCTATTTCACGGGCAACGCTCCGTCCCCAAACAATGATTCAACTGTTTTCTCCGGCTACTTCTACCCCGACCCCGACCCCGCGACTGTCTATTACTTGCCGGGCACCACGGGCTGGGGCGCGATGTTTGACGGTCGTCCGACCGCGCCATGGTTCCTTCCGAACCCGCAAATCCTTAACCACAGCGCCGGCTTCGGCGTGCAACCCGGCGGGTTTGGTTTCACCATCTCCTGGGCAACGAACGTTTCCGTCGTGGTGGAAGCCGCCACGAATCTGGCCAATCCGGTCTGGATTCCGGTGAGCACCAACACCCTGACCGGCGGCACGAACTATTTCAGCGATCCGCAATGGACGAATTATCCCGGCCGTTTCTACCGCCTCCGCTCGCCGTAAAGGAACACCGTGACCAATCCCATCTCCGGCATACGAAAGTTTTACCGGTTAAGCCAGTAACCAAAAGGATCAACCATGAAAACTCGCATTAAAAATCTATTCCGTTGCCTCGCCGTAGCTTCATTGCGAAGCCGGATACTGCCCGCGCTGCTCACAGGTCTGGGCTTGGCGCTGATGGCTATTGACTCCCAGGCCGGCGTGGTGTTGACCACCCTTCATTCATTCACCGGCGGCACGAATGGAGTAAATCCCCAGGCCGCGCTGGTGCAGGGCAGGGACGGCAATTTCTACGGCACGACTTACGGCGCCCCCGCGTTTGGCGCCAATGGCACCGTGTTCAAAATCAGCACCAATGGGGCGCTGACCACTTTGCATTCATTCTCAGCGAGCGGATGGGATGGTGCAAATCCCCAAGCCGCGCTGGTGCAGGGCCGCGACGGCGATTTCTATGGCACGACTTCATCCGGTGGCGGCTCCTATGGGACCGTGTTCAAAATCAGCACCAATGGGGCGCTGACCAGCTTGTATTCATTCGGTATGTTTGTTATCCCTTACGGCATTGCAACTGATGGGGCAAATCCAGAGGCCGCACTCGTGCAGGGCAGCGACGGTAATTTCTATGGCACGACTTCAAGCGGTGGCGAGGGTGCCGTTGGCACCGTGTTCAAAATCAGCACCAATGGGACGCTGATCACTTTGCATTCATTCTCCTGGCCCAAAGATGGCGACGCACCCTATGCGGGGCTGGTGCAGGGCAGCGACGGCTATCTGTATGGCACAACTGCCTACGGTGGCACGAACAATTGGGGCAACGTGTTCCAAATCAGCACCAATGGAGCGCTGACCAATTTGTATTATTTCACCGGCACCAATGATGGCGCGTATCCCTATGCCGGGCTGGTGCAAGGCGGGGATGGCAGTTTCTATGGGACGACGTTGACCAGCGTGTTCAAGGTTGGCACCAATGGGGTGTTGACCAGTTTGCATTCATTTGGCATCACCAACTATGCCGAAGGACCCAATGCCGGGCTGGTGAAAGGCCGCGACGGTTATTTCTATGGCACGATGGTTGGCGGCGGCACGAACAACCTGGGAACCGTGTTCAAAATCAGCACCAATGGCGCGCTTACCACTTTGTATTCCTTCACCGGCAGCAGTGATGGCTCTGGCCCCAACGCGGTGGTGCAGGGCAGCGATGGCAATTTCTATGGCACGACTTACGGCACCGTTTTCCGGCTGACCATCGTGCAAGACCCGCCGCAACTGACCATCATTCCTTCCGGCACCAATGTCATTTTGACGTGGCCGACCAATTTTGCCGGGTTCGATTACACCGGATTCATTTTGCAATCCACCACGAACCTGGTTTCACCGGCGGGCTGGAGCGCCGTTTCTCCGGGGCCGGTTGTCATAAACGGGCAGAGCACCGTCACCAATCCCATCTCCGGCATACGAAAGTTTTATCGGTTAAGCCAGTAACCAAAAGGATCAACCATGAAAACTCGCATTAAAAATCTATCCCCTTGCCTCGCCGTAGCTTCATTGCGAAGCCGGATACTGCCCGCGCTGCTCGCCGGGCTGGGCTTGCCGTTGACGAGCCGGGTGGCGGCGCAGACTTTCACGAACCTGCACAGTTTCACGGCCGTGGTTTCAGCCACCAACAGCGACGGAGCCAATCCCTCTTGCAGTCTGATTTTGTCCGGCAACACCCTTTATGGCACGACGGAGGATGGCGGCACGAATGGCAAGAGCACCGTGTTTGCCATCAACCCTGCTGGCAACCGTTTTACGAACGTTTATAGTTTTTCCGCAACCGCCACCAATGCTTTGGGCACTTATACCAACCGAGACGGAACCAGCCCGGCCGCCAATCTGATTTTAGCTGGCAACACTTTTTATGGGACGGCGGAGTTTGGCGGCTTGCATGGCCACGGCACGGTGTTTGCCCTCCATACCGATGGCACGTCATTTACCAACCTGTATAGTTTCTCCGCTGTAACGACCAACGATCTGGGTCGCTACACCAACAGCGACGGAACATCACCGCAGTGCGGATTGGTCATGTCGGGCAACGTCCTTTATGGGACGGCGAGCAGTGGCGGTCCTTCGGGAAATGGAACCGTGTTTCGAGTCAACGCCGATGGCACCAGCTTTACGAACCTGCATGGTTTTACCGCTGCTTCCAGCGGTTTTCCCTCCACCAACGGCGATGGATATTATCCGCAGGCCGGAGTGGTTTTATCGGGTAACGCCTTGTTTGGGACGACCGTGTATGGCGGCGTATTCGGAAGAGGCACTGTGTTCAAGGTCAATGTTGATGGCACAGATTTTACAAACTTGCATGGTTTCACCGCCTACGTCTCAGGCACCAACAGCGATGGAGCGTTGCCGTTTGCCGGTTTGGTTGTATCCGGCAACACTCTCTATGGGACTGCCGCGTATGGCGGCAGCAAAGGCTACGGAGCGCTGTTCGCAGTCAGCACGGATGGCTCTGGATTTACAAACCTATACAATTTCCTCGGCTATCCGCGTGACGGACAAAATCCACAAGGCGCGCTGATTGTATCGGGCCGCACTTTGTATGGGACGACCGAGTTTGGTGGCGCGGCGGATACTGGAACGCTGTTCCGGGGCAACACGGATGGCACGGGTTTTACGAACCTGTATAATTTCACCCCGCTGGCCGGCGCTTATCCCAATAATTACAACAGTGACGGCTATCTTCCGTATGCCGCGCTGATTTTGTCAGGCAATACGCTGTATGGGACGGCGTTGGAAGGCGGCACGTCGAACTTCGGCACCGTGTTCAGTCTTACGCTGCCAGCGCCACCGCAACTGACCATAACTCGTTTTGGAACAAATGTGATTGTGACGTGGCCGGCCATTGCCACCGGGTTCATTTTGCAATTCGCCACAAACATGGTTTCACCCTCGGTCTGGAGCACCAATTTGCCGGCATCGGTCGTCGTCATCAGCAACCAAAACGTCGTGACCAATCCCATCACCGGCACGCAGAAGTTTTATCGGTTAAGCCTCTAATCAAAAAAACAACCAATGAAAACATCCATAATCAATTTATTCCTCATCGTGCTGCTGCTCCAAGGCGTCCGCGTTGCGGCGGCCGGTTTTTCGGTTCTACATAGTTTTGGCGGCGACGGGGCCGGATTCAATCCGGTGGCCCCGTTGATCTCCGGTCCGGATGGAACTTTGTATGGCACCGCTTCCACCGGCCCCGGATTCGCGGGAGGCACCGTATTCAAGATTCAGCCGGACGGCAGTGGATTGATGGTATTGAAGTATTTTACCAATATCGTGGAAGCGTCTTCGCCGATGGCGGGACTGGTTTTGTCCGGCGGCACGCTCTATGGCACCACCTTTGGGGGCGGGG
>ODAK010007985.1_pt1 | contig 10619 bp, 7 predicted proteins | sample 1539591 | NCBI WGS metagenome assembly ODAK01 (sample SAMEA3539303, study PRJEB22396) | soil metagenome | biome: tundra; feature: field; material: soil | place: USA | collected 2010-05 | depth 0.15 m | reverse complement strand
AAAGTCCGGTCCGGAATCATGCCAAGTGAGATGCCGGATGACTAGGGAAAAGATTGCTGCTGCTGGTTACGTAGGTCGGGCGGCGTTCGCGGTTTCAAAAGCGGAGTATTCAATTTAAAGCAATCTTTCTCAATAGTTTACGGGGAAGGACATGGGCAGGCTGACACTGAGATGCTAAGGGATTGGAGCCGAAGGCAAAGCGCAAGATGTTTCGCTTCGCTCAACATGACAAGTCTTTGGGGTTCAATCTTGAGATTGATATGTGCGGTGCCGAACGACGAACTAACGAAAAACGGCTCGCAGCGGAGGGTCCGTGCGAGCCGTGGATGGATTACTGCTTTTCGTTTACGGCAGCGTGCCCGCCATGAAGATGGTTCCGGTATCGCGACCTCGCGGACGGACCAGGAAGACGACATCCTGACCGCTCTTGAGAGCAGATGTCACCTTGCGGAAATCATCTTCGTTATTGACCGGCTGCTTATTGATCTCGAGGATCACGTCGCCGCGGCCGAGACCGATGGTGTCACCGAAGCCGTCCTGCTTCGCGTCGGAGACAATCACGCCCTTGGTGTTCGGCAGTTTGAGCTGCGAAGCAATTTCCGGCGTGATGTTCTTGACGGCGATGCCAAGCTTGGATTCCGCCGGCTTGGCGTTGTCGCCTTCACCCGGCTGTTCGCCTCCGCCTAAGCGTGCGGCGTAAAGTTTGGCACGATCGGAGATGGTCACGGTGGCGGTTTCCTGCTTGCCGTTTCGCATGTAACCGATCTTGGCGGTGGATCCGGGCTTGCGGGCCGAGATATCGGCGACGAGTTCATCGCCGGTCTTCACCGGTTTGCCGTCCACGGAAACGATGGTGTCGCCGGTTTTGATGCCAGCCTTTTCAGCCGGACCGCCAGGGGTGACATTGGCGACGGTTACGCCGGTGGTCACGCCGTAGACGCGCGCGACTGCCGGGTTCGGTACCGCATTAAATTCCACGCCGATGGAGCCGCGATAGACCTTGTGTTCAGGTCCGATCAGCTGGTTGTAGACCTGAATCACGGTATTCGACGGGAGAGCGAAGCCAACACCCTGGTAGCCACCGCCGGTGGTGAAGATCGCGGTATTGATGCCGATGATGTCACCCGCCATATCGACGAGCGCACCGCCGGAGTTGCCGGGGTTGATGGCTGCGTCAGTCTGAATGAACTGCTGGAACTGGCGCTGGGGAACGATGTTGCGTCCTTTGGCGGAAACGATGCCAGCGGTCACGGTGGAGTTCAGGCCGAAGGGACTGCCCATGGCAAGAACCCAGTCGCCCACTTGCACGCCATCGGAGTTGCCGAGCTTGGCAAACGGGAGGTCGTGCTTGACGTTGATCTTGATGACGGCGAGATCGGTTTCTTTATCAACGCCGATCACGGTCGCATCGTAGCTGACAGTCTCGGGATCGCCCATAAGGTTGACCTTGATCTTGTCGGCTTTATCGACGACGTGATCGTTGGTCACGATGTAGCCCTTGGGATCGACGATGACGCCGGATCCGAGCGCGCGCTGCCGCATATCCTGCTGCGGCATGCCGCCCTGACCGCCCTGACCACCTTGCCCGCCAAAGAAGCGGTCAAAGAAATCCTGGAAGGGACTCTCGCCCTGGCCTTGTCCGCCCTGACCCTGATCGTCCTGATCCTGGTCCTGGTTATCTTCGTCGTCAGGAGTTTGCGGCTGGCCGCGGCGCCCGTGGACGGAAGGATGCTTGAGCGTCGACTCGGTGTTGATGTTGACTACCGTCGGCTCAATCTGTTTCGCAATCTGCGAGAACTGGTTCGAAAGCTGTTTGGGTTCGGGAATCTGCAGCGGCGTAGCGTCACTACTGGCGGCGGTTTTTTCCTTACCCTTCGCCGTGGACGAAACCACGGTGCCAATCAAGATCCCAAGCGTAAGAGTAGCCAGGATCACTAAAACCGAAGCGAAGCGATTCGCTTTCAGGCGTTGCCAGGAACCGCTGGCGGGCGGTGTCATAGGTCTTCCTCCGGCAAAAAATGCCAACTGAAAATTATACTCATAGCGCTATCCATAGCCCGTGCACGAGCTCGAAATCCAAAAGTATTTGCGAGAAGCTGAAGCGAGAGAATGTGGGCAACACGGGCGATTTCACTACCTCTATAGACGCACTTCGTAGCAATTTGGTCACCGAATGTTGGTGACCCGTTATGGGCAAAACAACCCTTTACGTTAGGAGACGCGAATCTCTTCTCCGGGATGATCCTCGCTTCCCAGTAACTCTGACAGTACCACGCCGGAGAGAATCAAACCTGCCCCGAGGGAGGAACGCACTCCCAGCCTCTCATGAAGCACGATGAACGATGTTGCCCAAGCAAATACCGGTTCCATGAGAAAAATGAGAGCGGTATGGGTGGGGGGCGTGAATTGCTGCGCCCAGGCCTGCACGGTGAAAGCCGCTGCCGTACCCAGCAAACCGGTGATCAGGATGCCCCAGACGACCGTGGGAGACCAGGTAATGTGAGCACGCTCGGCAACTGGAACGGTGACAAACATCAGCACGGCGGAAACTGCGACTTGGAGAAACGCGATCGGTTCAAATCCGTAACGCTTACTGGCCTGTCCCACCAACACAATCTGAAAGGCGAAACAAATCGCACAGCCGATGGTGAGAAGGTCTCCTAGGTTGATGCCGTTGAGGGCGAAAAAGCCGCCATCCCCGCTGGGCACCGTGAGGAAAAATAATCCGGCACAGGCCACGATGACGCCGACCATGGTCCAGGAATGGATGTGTTTGCGCCAACCGAAGCGAAGAACGAGCGGCACGAGGACCACGGACATGCCAGTGAGGAACGCAGATTTCGAGGGCGTGGTGAGCCGCAGGCCAGAAGTCTGAAATTCGTACCCGGCGTACATCATGAGCCCGGTGAGTACGCCGGCAAAGAACGAGCCGCGATTCATCTGGCGGATATTTTTCCAGTAGATCAACCCCAGGACCGCGGCAGCCAACGTCATGCGGATGGCGTTGAAGAGCAGAGGGGTGACGTCGTTCAGGGCGTTCTTAATGAGGACGAACGTCGATCCCCAGACGAACGTCACGACGATCAACAGCAGATGGGCTTTGAGGGAGCGGGACAAGATTGCGTCTTACCTCATTTCCCTTCTTTGACCTCGTAAACGGTTTTCCCTCCAACCACGGTGCGTAGAACGTGGGTGCCGAGAATGTCGTGGGGGCGAATGTCGGTGATGTCGCGATCGAGGACGACGAAGTCCGCGATCATTCCGGGAGCGATGTGTCCCTTGGAATTTTCTTCGAACTGGGCGTAGGCGCTGCCTTCGGTGTAGGCGGTGATGGCTTCGTCGATGGTCAGGCGGCCGGTTCGAAAATAGTCCCGAGTGCCGTCTTCATTCTGGCGCGTGACCGCCGCGTAAAGTCCGCGGAAAGGCGTGAGTGGCTCGACGGGGTAATCAGTGCCGAAGGCGAGGGCAACGCCCGCATCGAGGAAATCGCGCCATGCATAGGCATAGCGAGCGCGCTCGGTGCCCAGACGATCGAGCGCCCAGTTCATGTCGGTGAGCAGGTGATTGGGCTGCATCGAGGCGATTACGCCTAGTTCTTTGTAGCGTTGAAACTGGTCAGACGAGAGCACCTGCGAATGCTCGATGCGCAAACGCAGGTCGTGGACGTCGTGACCTCCGGCGTTGTGATCGTGGGCATAACGTTCGGCTTCGGCAAAGGCATCGAGCGCCATCTGCACGCCTTCATCGCCGATGGCGTGGAAACCCATCTGGAAGCCGGCAGCTACGCGCTCATCCGCCAATTTGTTGAGGGTTTCCTGATCGAACTGGGGAAGACCCTTGTTGTTGGGATCGTCGTTGTAGGGATGCTGCAAGGCGGCGGTCCGCGAACCGAGCGAGCCGTCCATGAAACCCTTGAGCATGGTGGTGTGCAGCGTGGGATCACTGGCAGGATGGTGGGCGCGATGTTCGTTGAGCACGTTCACAGGTGCGCGAAATGGCAGCCACTCGGCGATGCGCGTGGTTAGCTTGCCTTCGGATTCCAGCTCTTCGTAGACGAGAAAATCTTCCCATGCGGAGTTGTCTTGTACGGACGTGAGTCCCCACTTGGCCGCGTCGGCGAGGGCGAGTTCGATTCCCTTCCGGCGCTGCGAGGGAGTGGGAGGTGGAATCACCTTGGCGATTAGCTCGTTCGCACTTTCACGAACAATGCCGGTGAGTTCACCCTGGGGATCGTGATCGATCGCTCCGCCTTCCGGCGGCGTGGTGTTTTTATCCACGTGCGATGCGGCAAGAGCGGCGGAGTTAGCGATGGAGATATGGCCATCCACACGGCTGAAGAATGCGGGATGGCCCGCAGTCACGGCGTCGAGATCCTGACGGGTGGGGAGCGTCTGAACGGCCCAGAGAGTGTGATCCCAACCGCCGCCTTGAACCCATTCGCCGGGCGCGGCGGTCTTTACACGGTCGGCGATGCGCTGCTTCATCTCTTCGACAGACTTGGTGCCGACGAGGTTGACGTTGAGCATCTCGCGGCCACCTTCGCCGAGATGCAAATGAGCGTCATTGAATCCTGGCAGCACGAACTTGCCGTGAAGATCGATGGTGATCGTCTTCTTCCCTTTGTACTTTTGAATTTCTTCATTGCTGCCTACGGCGAGGAACTTGCCGTCTTTCACGGCGAAGGCCTGAACGCGATGCGAGGCTTCTGCCGCAGCGTCGGCGGGCTCTGCCTGTGGGAGTTGACCAGCGTTTTTTTCTTCCGATGACGGGCGATATTTCGCTGCGGAAACATAGACGCTGCCGTTGACATAGATCGCGTCCGCATTCTGCATGGCAGTGGATTTCTTATCTTTGCCGGCAGCCATGAGTGTCGTAGCGCCAAAAAGCACAACCAGGATTGCTCGTTTCATGAGGATCTTCCATGGTGAAAACGCGCTCTAGCTTTCAATGCCGGTAAGCGCGAGGGTCAACAGCAGCAGCCGTTTGAGGCCGAGTTCGCGGCCGTAAGGATCGAACCACTCGTGAATGGTATGCGCGCCGGCCCCGGTGCCGCCAGCACCGAGTGCAATCGCTTCGCGTCCTTGGGCAAGCGGGATGTTGGCGTCGGTGGAGGCGCGCTGCAATCGCGAGGTGATACCGAAATGAACATCCACGGCACGGGTCATTGCCAGCAATGCGGAATCGCCACGCAACTCGGCTGCGGGACGATCGCCGATTGTCTTGACCTCGATATCAATGTCAGAAGTTTTGGCGTCTTCGGCGGCGCGCCGCAGCGCCTCTTCGAGCCGTTCGATCTCGGAGACCGCGATGGAGCGGACATCGACGCGCATGCTGGCGCGCTCAGGGATGGAGTTTACGGACGTACCGCCCTCGATGATGCCGATGTTCATGGTGGTTTTGGGACGGTTGTGAAGATCGACGGTGTTGAAGGTGTTGATGATCCTGGCGAGGACGACGATCGGGTTCGGCACTCCGTAGTCACTCCAGGAGTGCCCGCCAGGGCCAGTGACAGTGACTTCGAAGCGGCGGCTGCCGAGGCCTTCCGCAATGATCGAATCCGTTCCGGCGCCATCGATCATCACGGAGAAATCGATGACGTCCTTCCAGCGCGTCTCGTTGAAGATGTGACGGATGCCACGCAGATTGCCTTCGCCTTCTTCTCCCACATTGCCAATGAAGACGATCGGCGAGGAAGGTTGGATCCGGATCTCACGGATGGCGCCGGCGATGGCTAACAGGGCGACGACGCCCGCGGCATTGTCGGAGATGCTGGGACCGTAGAGGCGTTCACGTTCCCGGCGAATGTCGAGGAGCGTACCTTCAGGGAAGACGGTGTCGATGTGGGCACTGATCGACACGTAGCCATCTTCAGTATCCTCTCCCGGGATTACTCCGAGAACGTTGCCGACCGCATCAATGTGCACGTCCTTGAGGCCGAGTTCGCGGAAGCGATACTGCACCCAGTCCGCGCGGGCAGCTTCGCCAAAGGGGGGAGCGGGGATGCGCGCAAGCTCCATCTGTCGTTCCTGGAGCTGGATTTCTTTGCGACGCAGCCATGCGAAGGCTTCGTGTATGGCAGGCATCTCAGCCAACCGCACAACGCGTTGCTGGGCGGTACGAGCCCATTGCGTTTCGCTGAGCCGACCTCGCTTCGCCAAAGTCTTGACCCGGAGTGGTTCTACGCCCGACATGAGCCTTCGATACTACAACACCTCGGATGACCACTGGGCCATGTGCCAAGGTAACCCCATGAGAAACCTAAGTACGCAACTACCTACGCGCCAGGCTCGTCTAATCTTTACAAAGGACGTCCCCCTATGAAACTCGAAACTAAATTCCCCATAGTGAATAGCGAAAAACAAAACCAAATTCAAGCCGACGCTCTGGACTGGATCACAGAGTACGTGGAAATGGCGGACCGAATCATCGGCTTGTACATGCCCAACTTCAAACCCGCCCGGGCTAAATCTTTGGCCGCGTAAGGATCCCAGCGGAGCGCAGAGCGCCCTTGATTCTGGCAACCGCCGTATTGCCGAACATCGCGTCGGCGAAGCCATGAATCTGTTCGCGGAAGCTTCCTTTGTAGCCGTACCACCAGGGCTTTTTCATCATCACCCGGTCTACATCGAGATAGCGGACGCGCACCATCTCTCGCATTCCAGGCAGACCGTGGGTACGCCCGACGCCGCTTGCCTTGAAGCCCCCATGAGGAGCTTCGCAGATTCCGAAGCCGGCAATGGCATCGTTCACCATTACGGTACCGGCTTCGATACGTTGGGCAATCGCTTTCCCGTGCCGGAGATTGCGGGTCCACACACTGGCTGCGAGACCGAACTCGGAATCGTTGGCGAGGGCGATCGCTTGCTCATCGGTGTCGAACGGAATAATAGGAAGCAAGGGACCAAAAGTTTCTTCGTTCAGCAGCTTCATGTCGTGGGTGATATTGGTGAGCACGGTGGGCGCGTAGAAGTTCGGACCGAGCTGCTCGAGACGTCGACCCCCAGTGACGATCCTTGCGCCCTTGGAGATGGCATCGGCGACGTGATCTTCAACAATCTTTAGTTGCCGGGCATCGATCATGGGGCCCATATCGGTGCCCCGGTCCAATCCATCTCCGACGGTAAGCAGTTGCGATTTCTGAGCGCATAGCTCCACGAAGCGGTTGAAGACCGCGCGCTGGACGTAACAACGCTCGACAGATAAACAGGTCTGGCCGGCATTCATGAACGCGCCCCAGACGGCACCGCTGCTGGCAACGTCGAGGTCGGCATCGTCGAGCACGATGAAGGGATCCTTGCCGCCGAGTTCGAGTACACATGGCAAAAACTTCTGGGCGGCAGCGACGCCGACACGGCGCCCCGTAGCGACGCTGCCGGTGAAGATGATCTTGTCGATGGGCGCGTCGATCAACGCGGCGCCCACGGCGCCTTCGCCGAGTACAACCTGCATCACGTCTCTGGGAACACCCGATTCGTGCAATAGAGACTGGAGCTTCAGCGCGCAAGCGGGAGTGAGCTCAGATGGCTTCAGGACAACGGCGTTCCCCAGCACCAGGGCGGAAAGGGTTTCGGTCGCCGGAATCGAGAAGGGATAATTCCACGGCGAGATAATGCCGATGACGCCATGCGGTTCATACACCAGTTTGCCGCGCTTGGTCTTCATCGCGAGGTTGGAATGCGGCACGGACTCCGAGCGCAGCACCTCAACGGCGTGACGCGCGGAGAATTCCGCGGCGTCCTGCACGACGAGTATTTCAGCGGCGATGGCTTCCGGAACAGGTTTTCCGGCTTCACGGGTGATCAGTTCGGCGACTTCAAGCGTGCGTTGGTTCAGCAGCTTGCGGAAACGGCGAATGATCTCCATGCGCTTGTGCACATTGAGCGCCGCCCATGAGGGTTGCGCGCGACGGGCGACTTCTACCGCTTCACGGACGTCCTCGGCTGCCATGCACCGATACGTGCCTACCGTCTCACCGGTCGCCGGGTTGACGCTGACCAATGCAGGAGCGGCTAATTTGCTGTCGGTTGCCATATTCACTTCCGTCAATATTCCACGTTCACAAGATAGAGCCCACTGGCTGGTGCTGTCGGTCCGGCCGCGCTGCGTGACTTTTGCTCCAAAATAGTCGTGAGGGAGTTCGCCGGACGCTCCCACTTTCCCATTTCCACGAGAGTACCAACGAGGTTTCTGACCATGTGGTGCAAAAAGCCGTTGCCGCGTACTTCGTAGATCAATTCTTCGCCATCACGGCGCCAGGTCGAAGCACAAATCGTGCGCACGTTCGAAATCTCGTCATCGTCGGTGGCTTCCCGAAGACGGGTGGCGCGGTCTGGGTCGGAAGCCGCAAACGAAGTGAAGTCGTGTTCGCCGATTGCCAACTCTGCTGCCTTGTTCATGAGCGTTTCGTTGAGAGGCCAGTGATAATGCCATACATGATGCGCCAGGAAGGGTGAACAAATCGCGCCACGGTAGATGCGATAGCGGTAAGTCTTCCCTTTTGCGGAATGACGCGCGTGGAAGTCAGGGGGCACTTCTTCGATCTGCAGAACGCGAACGGTCGCAGGGAGTTTGTCGTTCAATGCGGTCAGCAGTCCCGTGGTGGGAATTGGTGATTGAAGGATGCAGTTGGCGACCTGTGCCAGGGCGTGCACCCCTGCGTCGGTTCGGCCTGATCCTTGCGGCAGCACCGTCTCGCCGGTAATGCGGGCGATGGCGTCTCCGAGTGTCCCCTGGATGGTCGGCTTTCCCGGCTGTATCTGCCAGCCATGGAATTCATGGCCGTCATACGCGAGTGTGATCTTCAAGTTTCGCGACATAGCGAGGCGTTGCGAATTAACTCCAATTGAGGGTAACGGCAACCCCGTTCGTATAGTATTAAAATTTGCTTTCCAGCAACTTTGATCCCGGTTGGCAGGGGCGGTCGCGGTTGGTCCCCGCAACTATTATTGAACCTTGGCTAAGCCACTCTCGTATCTAAGAGCGGAACGCCAGAACTGCACTTGTAAGCCTTCATTATTTGGAGAAATGCGAATGTCCGTTTCGCGCTCAGTCGTCCATACTGCGAGAAGTCTGGTTTTTACCCTGCTGTTCGGGGTGGTGTCACCGCTTGGCTTTGGCCAGAGTGCTCAGCAGGGAAACCTGCCGGATACCCCGAAGCCTGCATCGTCCGCAGCCCCCGTGAACGGTGGCGTGATGAACCAGGACTACGGCAGCCCGAAGTCGCACCTATGGAATCCTATCGCGCCTTACGCAAAGCGCGACGTGCCCCCGCCGAACTTTGCCAATACCTCGCGAGTCGATCAGATCATGCGCGACGGCAAGATTTATCTGTCAATGAACGATGCCATTGCGCTCGCGCTCGAGAATAACCTCGATATCGCCATCGCGCGCTATAACCTGCCGATTGCCGACACCGATATCCTGCTCTCCAAGGCAGGCTCGGCAACCCGTGGCGTCAACTCCGGCGTGGTGCAGAATACGCCGGGTGGCGGCGGCGCCGGATCGATCGGATCCGCGTCAAACGCATCGGGTGCCGGTGGCACCACCAGCGGTTCCGGTGGCGCGGGTAGCGGTACCGGCGGCCTCGTCACCAGCACTGCGGGCGTTGGTTCGCCGATCGGCTCGTATGATCCGATCATTAGCGGCACCAGCCAGGTGGAACGAGCGATCACGTTATCACCGACGGCGTTTTTCTATGGCGTTCCCTTCTTCCAATCGAACACCACCACAGCGAATTTCGCCTACAACCAGGCCTGGCATACCGGCACCACCGCGAACCTATCGTTCAACAACAATCGCACCACGACGAATCTCGGCGCATACAGTCCGCAGATTGACAGTAACTTCCGCTTGACCTTGTCGCAGCATTTACTGCAGGGCTGGGGATTCCTGCCCAATGAGCGCTTTATCCGCATCGCAAAGAACGACCGCAAGATCACCGATAGCGCCTTCCGACAGCAAGTGCGTGAAACGGTTTCGCAGATCCAGAACATTTACTGGGACCTCGTCGCCGCTTACGAAGACGTGAAGGTGAAGCAGCGCGCCCAGGAATTTGCGCAGCGCACGTTCTCCGACAATCAGAAGCAGGTACAGATCGGCACCCTTGCTCCGATCGAAGTGGTGCACGCACAGAGCCAGGTTTCGACTGCGCAACAGGACCTGATCGTTTCGCAAACCAACCTGCAACTCGAGCAGCTATTGATGAAGAACGCCATCACTCGCAACCTTGGCGATCCTATCCTCGCCGCCGCTGAAGTGATCCCGACCGACACGATGAGGGTTGACGACACGGATCAACTCCCGGCTGTCGATCAACTCATCAAGACCGCGCAAGACAGCAGCCCCGAGATCGAACAGGCGAAGCTCGATCTCACGAACCGCGACATTACGAATCGTTCCGCGAAGAACGCGCTTCTACCAACCCTTGACGCTTACGCCTTCTATGGTGCGTCTGCACTCAAGGGAGTTCCGGTCACTCAGTTCTTCCCTTGCACCGGTGGAAACGTCGGCGTGCCGCCGTTCTGTCCGCCTTCGGTCACTGGGTACGACAATGCACTCGGCAACCTCGTCAACAGCAGCGCACCCGACAAGGGCGCCGGTATTCAGCTGACGATTCCTAT
>ODAK010007982.1_pt1 | contig 10620 bp, 16 predicted proteins | sample 1539591 | NCBI WGS metagenome assembly ODAK01 (sample SAMEA3539303, study PRJEB22396) | soil metagenome | biome: tundra; feature: field; material: soil | place: USA | collected 2010-05 | depth 0.15 m | reverse complement strand
TGGTCGTGTCGATCGCCAAGAAGTACATCGGCCGGGGAATGAGCTTCCTGGCCCTGATCCAGGAGGGCAACATCGGCCTGATCCGGGCGGTCGAGAAGTTCGACTACGAGAAGGGTTACAAGTTCTCCACGTATGCCCACTGGTGGATCCGCCAGGCGATCACCCGGGCGATCGCCAACCAGGCCCGCACGATCCGGATCCCGGTCCACATGATCGAGGCGATCAACCGCCTCATCCGGGTCTCGCGGCCTCTCGTCCAGGAGCTCGGCCGCGAGCCGACCGTGGAGGAGATCGCCGAGGCCATGTCAAAGGGCCAGGAGGTGGTGGTCACCCCGGACAAGGTCCGCGAGATCATCAAGGTCAGCCAGGAGCCCGTGTCCCTGGAGACCCCGATCGGCGAGGAAGAAGACTCCCACCTGGGCGACTTCATCGAGGATCGCGGCGCCCTGGCCCCGGCCGAGGCCGCCAGCCACCAGCTCCTCAAGGAGCAGGTCGAGGCGGTCCTCGACTCACTGACCGGCCGCGAGCGACGTGTCCTCCAGCTCCGCTTTGGTCTCGAGGACGGCCGCGCCCGCACCCTCGAGGAAGTGGGCAAGGAGTTCAACGTGACCCGCGAGCGGATCCGCCAGATCGAGGCGGCGGCATTGCGCAAGCTGCGCCACCCGAGCCGTTCGCGCAAGCTCAAGGACTACCTCGTGTAACTCACGGCTCGGTCCAAGCGATGAGCGAGTGCCTGGGGTCACAGGCACGCAGGTGTCCAATCCGACTCCTGTCCCGCACTCGGCTTCACGCCCCCGCCGCACCCGTGTCGATCCCGTTACGCTCGTGGACCGGGTTCACGGACGACCCCAGGGCAAGAGGCGGATGCCGGTCGCATCATATCCGGCAGTGGGCCGACCGGCTGGGGACCCACAGTGCACGAGCTGGCAGGCCAGCCGGCGGGGTAAGCGTTGGGGGTTAGCGCAGTCCGAACATTCGGGAGGCATCGCACGACATGGACCGCGGAGCTGTTATCAGGCTCAGGGCCGCCATCGAGGCGACGCTGAGAGAACAGGGCTCGTATCCCAGCTATGCCGAGGGCCTTGTCGAGGCAGACAACCGGTTTCGATCGGCCATCCACGAACTCGTCAGGGGGGATGGTGCGCTCGCCACCGAGTTCAACGCCCTCTTTCCCGCGGCGGCCTCCGGCCCGAGGCATGCCGGGCCGCCCGGCGGCGATCATCCCGAGCGGGCTGGGATGACCAAGAACGCCCGAATGCACCTGGCCGGAATGTCCGGCTGGCTACAGGGCCTGATCGACAGCCCGACTGGCCCTCCCTCCGCTTGAGCGAGCCGGTGCCACTCAGGCCCCCTCCGGAGCACTCCCGCTATCGTTCGAAGAGGTCGAACCGCCGGGTGGGTCAGATTGACTTCCTGGGAACATCTTCCTTCTCGTCGGCGTGGAACCGCTCGCGGGCCTTGGTTTCGGCTGCCTCGGCCAACGAGGTGGCCTGGTCGGCAATGCGCCTGATCCCCTTCGGCCGTTATGGCCATCAGGAGCGCGGACTCGACGGCTTGACCGGCGGTTTTCTTGGCGCGCTCTGCGGCCAGCTTCGCCCGTGTTGCAGCTTCCGTGGCGACCCCGGCGGCCTCTTCGGTCTCCTGCGCGGCTTCTTCGGCCCCCGCGGCGGCAGCAACCGCATGAGCGGCGACCGACGCAGCGGTCTTGGCCGCGACCGTATCTCGCTGTGCAGCTCGCCAATCACCACGCAGGTCGGCTGCGGCAGCGTGATCGTCTTTCTTCCTGGTTCCGTCATCCGGCACGATCGCTACCTCCAAGGGCCGATTATGCGTCGCACGCGATGCGGGCGGTCCATGCCCCCGCGAACTGCCGCGCGGCCGCAATACCCAGGGCCCGAACGGATGGCCATCGACGAGACCGCGCGGGGCATCGTGGCTTGAAGCGCAGGACGCGCAGCTCGCGATAGGAGACGACCATGACCGAGGAACGTAAGACCGTCACGATCGAGACCCGCGATGCGCCGAGCACCACGCAGACTCTCGAGAAGGGCGTGCGCCACGGCGACGAAGAGGCTGGGGGTGCAGCGGGCGGCGCTGTCGTCGGGGGCCCCGTTGGGGCTGTCGTAGGTGGGGCGATCGGCGCGGCGGCCGGTGCAACGGCCGGCGCCCTCGATGACAAGCGCAAGGACGAGGAAGTCGTCGTCACCCGCGAAGAGAAGCGCTGGTAGCTCAGGCGTAGCCAACCGACTCAACGGCACTACCCGCTGCGCGACGTGCGTGGCGGGTAGTCTGCGCCAAGGACTGCTCACCTTCGGTGTGAGCCTTCGGACCGTATTCCCAGCTTTGTGACGGATGGCCTGCGCCGACGAGCCGGCCGGCCCTAATCAGCGTCTGCGCATATGACGATAGTCAGGCGATGGACGAGATCACGATCCTCCAGGCTGAGGTCCTCAAGACGCTCGCCAGCCCGCGCCGCCTCGAAATCCTGCACAAGCTGGCGAATGGCCCGATCGAAGTCGGCCGATTGGCGGAGGCCATCGGAGCGAGTCAGCCGAACGTCTCCCAGCATTTGGCTGTGCTCCGAAACGCAGGGATCGTCGAGGCCGAGCGGGATGGTCGGGAGGTCCGCTACCGGCTGACCGATCCGGACGTCATGGTGGCCTGTGGCCTTATGCGGACCGTTCTTGAGCGGCGCCTGACTCGCCTTGGTGAAATGGCCGCCAGCGCGGGCCGCATGCCCGTTGCCGCCGCCCCCGCCGCCGCCGCCGCACCTCGCGCGACGCTGGCCTCGTCGGTACCCATCCGCGCAGCTTCGAGGTGACAGCCATGGACGAGCCCCTGAACCTGGTCCTCTTCTCCGGCACCGACGACAAGCTCCAGGCCGCCGCGGTCCTGGCCGCCGGAGCTGCCGCGCTCGGCAAGCCGGTCAACATCTTCCTGCAGTATTGGGCGCTCGACGCGTTCCGGGCCGACAAGATCGGGCAGGACCACGGACTGGCCCCGGAAGCCGGCGTCGCCGGCCGGGCCGCGGTCGATGCGCTCGCGCGCGCCGGCCAGGCGCCGTGGGCCGAGACGCTGCGCCAGGCCAAGGATCTTGGCGCGGTCGACATCCAGGCCTGCTCGCTCTCGATGGACCTGCTCAAGCTCGATTCGATCGATCTCGACCCGCTCGTCGACGGGGTCGAGGGCGTGACCGCCTTCTACCTCAACGCCGGCGGCGGCCAGGTCGTCTTCATCTAGGAAAGGAGTCTCCAATGCCGACCCTTGAGATCACCCAGACGATCGACGCGCGCGGGCTGTCCTGCCCGATGCCGATCGTCAAGACCGCTCAGGCCATCAAGACGATCCCGTCTGGGGCGGTCGTGGAGCTGCTCGCCACCGACATCGGATCGATCAAGGACGTCGCGGCCTGGTGCCGAGCGACCGGCAACGAACTCCTCGAGCAGACATCGGATGGTGCGGCCTACCGTTTCGTCATCCGCAGGAAGTGAGATCCGCCATGACCACCGCGACACTCCCGAGCTTCGATCCATTGGCCGAGGCCATTGCCGTCGTCGACGGCCTGCCCGAAGTCGTCGACGCGCCTCTCCCGGCCCCGGCTCGCGACAGCGAGCTAAAGACGAAAGATCTCCTGATCATCGACTACAGCGGCGACCTCGAGAAGGTCTGGGCGGCGCTCATCCTCGCCTCGACCGGGGCTGCGATGGGCGTCCGGACCCGCGTCTTCGTGACGTTCTGGGGGCTCCAGGTCTTCGTCAAGGATTCGAAGCGGATCACCGGCGAAAACTGGATGCAGAAGATGTTGTCGGCGATGCAGCGGCCCGGGATCAGCCATCGCAAGCTGTCCAGGATGAACTTCCTGGGGATGGGCCCATGGATGATGGGCCGCCTGGCCAGGCAGTACGGCGTGGCCAGCCCGAAGGAGCTGCTCGATGCCGCCCAGGCGCTGGGCGTCGAGTTCATCCCGTGCCAGATGACGATGGACATGTTCGGGCTGAAGCCCGAAGACATGATCGAGGGCATGAGCCAGCCCGCCGGCGCCGCCACGGTCATCGGCCTGATGACCGAGAACTCGACCCCGTTGTTCATCTAGGAAGGGCGTGGCCACCATGACCGACACCACCATCGCCATCACCCGCACCGTTGACGCTCGGGGCAGTTTCTGTCCCGGGCCGTTAATGGAACTCATCCGGGCCATCCGCGAGAGCCAGGTCGGCGCCGTCATCGCCGTCTACTCCTCGGACAAGGGCTCGAAGACCGACATCCCGAAGTGGGTCGAGAAGGCCGGGCATCGGCTGCTCTCGCTGGAGGCCCGCGACGGATACGACGAGATCGTCGTCGAGAAGCGACGCTAGGAGCCCGACATGGAACGCATCCTCATCCTTGGTGGTGGCGTCGGGGGAACCCTGACCGCGAACCTGCTGGTCAAGAAGCTCCGCGCCCGGATCGACCGCGGGGAGGTTGGGCTGTCGGTTGTGGATACGACCGGCCAGCACGTCTATCAACCCGGTTTCATGTACATCGCGATGGGCGGGGAACGGGCTGCGAACCTCCAGCGCCCCGAACGTTCCCTGCTCGATAAGCGAGTGACGCTCGTCATCGGCGAGGTCGAACGGATCGATGCCGAACATCAGGTCGTCACCCTGACGGACGGTCGCCCGCTCGGGTATGAGCAGCTCGTCCTGGCGACCGGGTCGCGGATCGTGCCCGAGGCAATCGAGCACTTCGACACGGAGGCGCAGCACTTCTACACGGCGGAGGCTGCGGCTCGATTGCGTGTCGCGCTCGACGAGTTCAACGGTGGGCGGATCGTCCTCGGCATCGCCGGCATGCCCTACAAATGCCCGCCCGCGCCGCTCGAGGTGGCCTTCCTCATCGAAGCCGAGATGCGCCAGCGCGGGTTGCGCGACCGCACCACGATCGATTACTGCTCACCGATCGGGCGAGCCTTCACGATCGAGAGCGTCTCGGAGATGGTGACGCCGATCCTGGCCGAGAAGGCCATCGAGCTGCACACCTTCTTCAACGTCGAGGCGATCGATCCCGAGCGCAAGATGGTCCAGAGCCTCGAGGGGGAGGAGCTCCCGTATGACCTGCTCGTCCTCGTGCCGCCGCACAAGGGCCAGCAGTTCCTGATGGACTCCGGCCTCGCACCCGCGCCGGGCGGTTGGCTACCGACGGATCGGGCGACTCTCAAGGTCGGCGACTGGCCGAACATCTACGCGCTGGGCGACGCCACCGACCTGCCCCTCTCGAAGGCGGGCTCGACGGCCCACTTCGAGGCACCGGTCGTCACTGAACGGATCGTGGCGGCGATCGAGGGGCGCAAGGTCGATCACAAGCACGGCGACTACCTGGGCAAGGTCATGTGCTTCTTCGAGATCGGGGACGGCAAGGGCACGCTCCTCCAGTTCGACTACACCCACCCGCCCCGGCCGCCGAAGCCGAACCAGCTCTGGCACCTGGGCAAGATCGTCTTCAACAAGACGTACTGGCACACGGTGCCCAAAGGCCGCGTCTGACAGGTCGGCTGCAAATGAGGTCTCGACTTCCGGAGCTCGGTCCCCGCGGGGAGGGGTGGGTCATCGCCCAGCTCCTCTTGTTCGCCGTGATTGCCGCCACGGGCCTCCGAGACCTTGTGGGTCGCGGGTCGTGGAACTCCTGGGGTCCTGGCGCGTCGTTGGCAGGGGCGTTGGCGATGGGGCTCGGGGGTCTGGTGGCTGCCCGGGCGGTATGGGACCTGCGGCCCAGCCTCAGCCCGTTCCCGCGGCCGGTGGCCGGGGCGCCGTTGATCGAGTCAGGCGCCTATCGATTGGTCCGTCACCCAATCTACAGCGGGCTCGTGCTCGGGGCGCTCGGTTGGGGGGTTGTCACGGGCTCCATCCTCGCGACGGTGTTGGCAGGCGTGCTATTCGTGCTGTTCATCGGAAAGTCTCGGCGCGAGGAGGCGTGGCTGTGCATGGTGCACCCCGAATACCGTGCTTACCAGCAGCGGACAAAGCGCCTCATCCCGTGGGTCTACTGATCGGGTTCGGCCTTGGCGGGCTCACCCTCCAGGTGTGCGGCGAGGCGGGCGAGGAACGCCTGGCCGGTCCGACGCGCGACGAAATGGAGGATGCGTTCGTCGATCAAGAGACCGAGCCGACCGAACGGCGGAGCATATCGGCCTTCAAGCACAAGGCTCGTCGCCGTGATCCGGACCCGGCCAGCGAAGACCGGAAAGAGCGGTGCCATCGAGTCCGATTGCCAGCCGACCTCCACGAGCAGCACACCCACGAGTGCGGCCGGAATTCCGACATCGATCAGCGCGGTCTTGCGGATCGGGCCGGTCGCGCTCCCGTCGGAGATCGGCAGATCGAGGATGGTGCTGACCCGACGCAAGTCTTCGCGTTCAGCCGGACCGTTCACCCGTGAGCCGAGCCAGTCGAGGTTGGTGAACGCGTCGAGCGCGCGGGTCACGTCGATCCGGGCGCCACGAGAAGCCCGCAGCGGGACAGTCGCATGCTGATCCACGCTGGACCCGGCGTCCGCATTCACGAACAAGCCACAGGTTCACGAGACCTGCGCGTCACGATTGAGGGAGGCCGACCCGGGTCCCGACGGAGACGGCGGATCTCCAGTGGCCCGGGGCGCAAGAGCGACCTGGATCGCCTCATGGAGTCGCGCGCCCGTTGGCTGGCCCCGGAGCATGGTCACAGAGTGGCGTCCGGTGCTCTCCTCCCAGCTGAGGTCGAGCCCGGGCGACGTCAGGACGACCGGAGTGTCCGGGTGGATCTCCCGGATGTTCTCGATCAGCGTCCGCGAGCCCTCCGCGTCGCCACTTGCCCAGACGTCGTAGACGAGAACATCCGCTTGCCTGGCCAGGTCACACGACCGTCCGGCGAGGACGGGGCATTGGTTCCGGGTCGGCCCGCCACATTCGGTCACCTCGTAGCCGAACCGCCGCAGGGACTCGACCTCCTGGCCGGCCAGGTCGAGGTCGTGGTGGACAACGAGGACGCGAGTCATTTCATACCTCCTCGCGATGCGCTTCGTCCGGTCCCCCTGGGCCAACGATCCGCCGAGTCTGGGCCACCACGAGGCTGCTGACCGAGTGGCGAAGGTCATGGACTCGGGGGCCATCCGGCCCCATCTCGTGCCAACAGCCATTCAGGATTCAGCCGGACCGGCATGACGCCGCGGCTTGATCCGTTCCCTGCCCCGAGTCAGCCCACGATCTGGCGCAGCGCGAAGAGCACGTTGGCCGGACGCTCGGCGAGCCGGCGCATGTACCACGGGTACCACGCTGTCCCGTAGGCGATCAGGTCGCGCACCCGGTAACCTTCGGCCGCGAGCCGGCGTTGTTCCGCCATCCGGACGCCATAGAGCATCTGCACCTCGAACGCAGTGCGTGCCAGCCCCAGGGCCGCCGCGTGCGCGGCGAGCTGCTCGATGAGGGCCACGTCGTGGGTGCCCAGGCCGAGGCGCACCGGGTGCCCGGCGGCGACCGCGGCGAGCAGCTCGATCGCGAGCGCAGCGTAGTTCGTGCTGACCGCGCTGCGCGTCCGGTAGGCGAGCACGGAGGGCTCGTCGTAGGCGCCTTTCACGAGGCGGATCGCCGGATCCAGCGGCATGAGGCGGGCCACGTCGGCGGCGCTGCGGCGCAGGTAGGCCTGCAGGCAGATGCCCACGTTCGTGTGCTGGGTCCTGAGCTGCTCGTACATGGTGACCGTGCGCTCCGTGTACGCACTGCCCTCCATATCGATCCAGACGATCCCGCCGTCCTGTGCCGCCCGCTCGGCCAGGCGTTCCATATGGCGCAGCGCCGCGGCGGCGTCGATGTCGAGGCCGAGCTGGGTCAGCTTGACCGAGAGCTCGCCCGGGATGCCCCGGGCCGCGATCTGGTCCAGGAGGCCGAGATAGTGCTCCGCTGTCGCGTCCGCTTCCTCAATCCGGCCGATGTTCTCGCCGAGGCGCGTGAAAAGGCTGCCGATGTGCTCGTCGCGGAACGCCTCCGCCTGAGCGAGCGCGGCCTCTGGATCCTCACCAGGCATGAAACGACGAATGGCGCGCCGGGCCAGCGGCAGGTGCGGGATCCGCTCGCGCAGCCACGCATTACGGGCCATCCAGAGCAACAGCCTGTGCATGCTTCTCCCTGTCCCTGCGCGACACCCCGATCGCCGTGACGATACGCGACGTCGAGCCGGAACGTCCGTGCCCTTCGAGGGACCAACTCAATCCAGGCCCGCCGGATGTCGGCAGGCCGAGCGGGCTCACCGTGGGATGCTCATGATTGGCCGATGACCGAGACAGCGGACGTCATCGTCGTGGGCGCCGGCGTGCAGGGCGCCAGCCTCGCCTTCCACCTGGCGCGGCGCGGCGCACGCGTTCTCGTGCTGGAACGCGGGACGATCGCGGCCGGCGCGACCGGGCGCTCCTCGGGATTCGTTCGGATGCACTATGACCTGGAGAGCGAGTCGCAGCTCGCCTGGGCATCGTTCCCCTACTTTCGGGCCTGGTCGGACATGGTAGGTGCCGGCGATTGTGGCTTTGTCCGAACCGGGTACCTGCAGCTCGTTCCCGCGGCGCTGGCTGATCACCTCCGGGCCAACGTCGAGATGCAGCAGCGCCTCGGCATCGAAACCCGCTTGGTGGGCCCGAGCGAGGTTGGGCGCCTCGTTCCCGGCGCCGTGACGGACGACATCACGGTCGCGGCTTACGAGGCTGCATCCGGGTACGCTGATCCCTCTGGGACGGCGGCCGGCTTCCTAGCCGCCGCTCGGCGCAGCGCTGCGCGGGTGATCCAGGGCTGCCGCGTGGACTCGGTGCTGGTTGAGCGCAACGCGGTGGTCGGGGTCGAAACGGACCGTGGTCGGTTCGCCTCTCCCGTCGTTGTGGATGTGGCCGGTGCCTGGGCGGCGGAGCTTGCCCGGACCGTTGGGGTGGACGTTCCGGTCGAAGCGTGGCGTCACCCCACGGCCTACTTCGGTCTGCCCGATGGCCGTGGACCCGACTTCCCGATCGTGATCGACGAGAGCAACCAGGTGTACTTTCGACCCGAAGGCCGCGAGATGATGCTGGTGGGCCTGGAAAGCGGGAACGAGCTCGGTGGGTCGCCGGATCGGCCGCTCGAAGGGCTGCGTCCAGCGACCCTCGAGGAGATGGTGTCGCGGGTCTGCACGCGTGTTCCGTGGATGGCCGACGGCACGCTGCGGACTGCCCACGGGGGCCAGGACGGCATCACCCCGGACCAGCGCGCGATCCTGGGCCGGGCCGGACCGGACGGTTTCTACCTCGCCTGCGGATTCTCGGGGACCGGCTTCAAGACCGCACCGGCGGTCGGGGCGAGCCTGGCCGAGCTGATCCTCGACGGCCACGCTACGACTGTGGACATCGCGGGCTATTCCCTGGACCGGTTCGCCGCGGGCCGGCTCCTGGTCGGCGAACACCCGTACGGCAAGCTCTGGCGCTGACGCGCCGCATTCCATCGCCAGCTGGCGGACAGTCCTGCAGCCTTCGGCGTCTGCTCGCCGTCGGCCGATCCGCCGCGTCAGGCATGGGCCTGATCCAGTGCCGACTGGAGCGACTGGGCGTAGGCCTGGCTGGTGTAGGTCGCCCCCGAGACGATGTTGATGCTGGCGCTCTGGGCCGAGATCGCCTCGCCCTGGAGGATCGGGGCCACACTCTGCGAAATGAACCCGGACCGGCCTTGGCTTGGAAGTTGGAGGGCGGTCACGTCCGTAATCTTGCCGCCGGTCATCGTGACCTGGACCTGGACCTGGCCGTACGGGTCCTGGACGGCAACCCCAGTGAATGTCCCACTGCCCTTCGTCGCGACCGTCAGGGGAGCGGCCGACGTACCCGGTGCAACGGCCGCCCGGCCCGGCAAGCCGAGCGCCGACGCACTGCTGGCAGGCGTCTTGAAGCTGAAGAGCAGGGCCAGCGCGAGGGCCGTGGTGATGATCGCAGCAATGGCACGTTTCGGCATGGGATCAGAACCCGAATCGCTCGAGATGGATGTGGCGTCGCGGGATGCCACGGACACGGAGGCCAAGCGCGAGCAGGTCGTAGGCCGTCGTCTTCATCGGCTCCGAGTGTGGCGCGCTTGCCTGAGACAAGCCTGAAAGCGCGCTCGGTGGATTCCGCACTCGAGCCGTCGCATCGCCCGCGAGTCGGCTCGGCGCAATCCGGCCTCAGCGGCGCAGTTCCTGACTGTAACGCGGCGCGACGAGCGGTGGCTCCTGGCCCGGCTCTGGTTCGATCGTCTCAGGGTGCTCGCCGTGCTGCCGGATAGCCCGGGCCGGCACCGTTCGGGATCCGACCTCGAATCCATCGCGGGGACGCTCCGGGGTCATGGTTGATCCTGGCGGGGTCTTGTTAGTCAGCACATTGCGCCTCTTCCGGGTTCGGTGCCAGTCCGTTCATTCCACGTCGACGTAGCGCTGGACACCGAAGGCGACGAGGGCCTTCTCGATCCAATCGAAGTAGATCGGACTAGCCAGCAAATCCCGGCCGCTGGTCGACATCTACAGTACTGCTTGCGGAGCCCGCGCGCTGCCGGATCAAGTTCTTGACATACTCAGGCTTGGGACATAACGTGATACTCATGAGTAACACGTTAGTTCCGAGCGCCACTGGCGA
>ODAK010007981.1_pt1 | contig 10620 bp, 6 predicted proteins | sample 1539591 | NCBI WGS metagenome assembly ODAK01 (sample SAMEA3539303, study PRJEB22396) | soil metagenome | biome: tundra; feature: field; material: soil | place: USA | collected 2010-05 | depth 0.15 m | reverse complement strand
TTTCAATGCGCTGACGCACCTTCCAGGAGTCGGTTTCTCGGGCCGTTGGTATTACGTCGTCTCAGTCGACAAGGATCACATTCGGCTGGCCAAGGACTACGCCGACGCCATCGCCGCCGAACCGATCCCGTTCACCAGTCTGGGCTCCGGCAACGACAACACGATCGCCGCCGGCGCCAGCACCATCTGGGTCGGCGACGCCGCGAGCCTGTCGTCCACCAACGAAGGCTACGCGTATCCAACCACCGGCCAGGCCGATAACCACACGCAGCACCTGAATTTCTTGACATCCAGCGATGTCACGCTGTCTGGCCTGCTCGGCGGGGCGAGCGCGCGGTTCAAGGGATTTACCAGCGCCACGGACGAAACCGGCAATCCGGTTTCGTCGAATGTGCAGGGCCAGGACGCCAGCGGCAAAACCACCACCAACGAGGGGTTGACCGGCGGCGGCGGTGTCGTCGTCAACGTGGTCAATCACATGGTGCAAGGACTGGTCGGCAACCTCGCCACCAAAGCGACGCCAACGGTGCTGTCAACGCCGGCCAATATCTCGGTCACGTCATCGATCTCGGAGACCGAGCAAGAAATCGCGCAGGCCTCGGCTACCAGGCCCGAGGGCAAAGGCAATGGCTCGGCCGTCGCGTTGGCGGTCGCCGTCGGCATCTACGATAGTTCATCGCAGGCCATCATTGAGGCCAATACTGTCTCGGACGCCGGCATGGCCACGACGATTACGTCGGATGTGCACTATCCGGTCCTGATTGATCCCAAGCAGATCATCCTGGGCATCCCGGCGGCATTCGTCAGCCAGGGCATGGGCGAACTCACCAACCTGATGGATGGCACACCGGGCTTTGGCACAGCGCTACTCACTACCTGGATCGGGTCGCAGGCGTCGCCGGATGGGGCCGGCACATCGTCGCTGAACGGTTCGGTCGCGGTCAATCTCTACAACAATACATCGCAGGCGCTGATCTCGGGCGGCGCGCAAATCAATCAGGCGGCGGCTGATCAAAACTCCAGCCAATCGGTGTCGTTGTCGGCCACGACCGAGATAACGATGATCGACCTCGTCGGCATCGGCAATTTTGGCCTGAACGCCAACGGGGTCAAATCCTTCCAGGAGAGTGTGGCGGAGGACGGCTGGAGCAAGGCGTTGACCGGCGGTTCGCTGTTCGACGTGTTCGGCCGCTCGAACGGCCAGTCGATCGGCGGATCGGTCCTGTTCAACGATTTGAACGACACCACGACCGCCCAGGTGGAGGACGGCGCCGCGGTTTATGCGGGCAGCAGCGGCGGATTGACGATCAACAGCGCCAAGACCATCCTGCGCATCGATATCGCGCAGGCCGGCGGTCTGGCGTCGGGCACGGACGCCAAACTCGCGTTCGCGGGCAGCGGACTGGGTTACCGGGACCGCGGCACGACGACGGCCGGGATAACCACCGGCCCGTTGGGCGTGACCGTCACCGGTGGCGGTCCGGTGACGATCAGCGCCACGACCGGCGGTACCCAGGTTGGCATCGCCGGCGCCATCGTCATCGGCGAGGGCGGCGTCGCCAGTGTCGGCATATCGGTGCTGGTCAACGACATCCAACGCACCACTGCCGGCTATGCCGGACCGGATCCAACGGTCGACGCGAACACGACGCCCAGCGGCACCTCCGACCTGTAGGCCGAACCACTGACCATTGATGCCGCCGCGACCGGCGTGATCGTCGGCGTCGGCGTGACCGGCGTGATCAAGAAAGGCGCCAGCGCCGAGGAACAATCGTCATCTCCGGACAACGTGACGTCCGGCGATCAGACGCCGGCGGAGGTCAGTCAGAATTCCTCGACCGGATCGTCCACGTCGGTAGCGACCAGCGGTATCGGCATCGCCGGCAGCGCGCTGGTCAACCTGATCACCGACAAGACACTCGCCTACGTCAACACCCTGGGCACCGTCTCGGCCACCGTGCTGGATCTGTCTGCGACGAACAACCAGACCGAGGAGGTGGGCAGCGGCGCCATCGCCATCGCGGTCGCCGGTGAGCAAGACTCCGGCGTCACCGATATCGCCGGTGCGTTCGCGCTCAATCAGATCAGCGATGATACGCAGGCGTTCGTAAAGGGCGCGACACTCACCGTTACGGACACGACGCCGGTGTTGCCGACCTTGTCGCTGACGGCGCTGCGCGAGGGCACACTGGCCACGTTCACCGCCGCGCTGTCCGCCGATACCACGGCGAATGGCAAGGATTTCGCGGGTTCGGTCTCGGTGAACCGCATCCTCGACACCACCGGAGCGGTGCTCGACAGCGTCACCGTCACGCAGGCGAAGGCGGTCGATCTGGACGCCGAGAATAACGCCACGATGATCGCGATCGGCGGTGGGGCTTCGTTCACCAAGGGCGGCGTCGGGATCGGCGCGTCGATCGGCTTCAACCAGATCTCGGCGCAAACCGAGGCCGGCGTGCTCGGTACCGACCGGCGCGGGTCGCTGACCGGGGGTTCGCTGACCGCGACGGCGAAGAACGATGACACCATCGATGCGGTCGGCGTGTCGGCCGGCGTCGCGGTCGGCGACAGCGGCTCCGTCGCCGGCGCCTTCACCCTCGGCATCGACGTCATCGGCAGCAGCAGCCCGTCGATCTTCTTGAGCACGCCGGGGATCGTCGCGACGATCCAGAACGCCGACGTGATCGCGTCCGGCGCGGTGGCGCTCACGGCGGACGACAATTCGATCATTCAGTCGATCGCCGGTGCGATCGGCATGGGACCGAAAGCCAGCGGCTTCGGCCTCGGGCTGTCGTGGAATGAGGTCACGGTGAATGTCGACGTCACCGTGGACGACGCCACGGTGACCGCGGCCAGCGTATCGCTGACCTCGGAGGCGACACAGGACGCCGGCTTGCTGCATGGCAAAATCTCCTCGGCATCGGTTGGCGCGGCGGTCAGCGAAAGCGGTTCCGCCGCGGTTGGCGCCGGCATCTCGGTCGATGGCGTGCAAAACACGATCGACGCGCAGGTCATCAACGGCGCCGCCGTGACCGCCAACACGGGCGACATTTCCGTGACGGCCTCCGACATGGCGACGATTTACACGCTGGTTGGTGGCGCCGCGATCGCGGCCAATGACGCGGGCGCCGACGCTGCCATTTCCGGCAACCATATCGCCAACACCGTGGACGCCGATATCACCGGGGCGACCGCGACCAGCACTTTCGGCAATGTGTCGATCGCCGCCACCGAGGGGCCGCGATCAACGGCATCGCCGTGGCTCTGGGCATTGGAGACAATGCCGGCGTCGCCGCGTCGCTCGCGGCTGGCATGATCGACAACCAGACCACCGCCGCCATCGGCGATGGCGGTATCGTGACGGCGGCTCAGGAGGTGGGGGGCGTCGCGACCGACGTGGCGGCGATCAGCATCATATATTCCTGGACCATGGCAAGACGGTAGCGTGAAAGGCATATCTTTCTCATGGCAGGCATTGAGTACGGGATGACTGCATCGGACCGTTGGCTTGAGGCCAAAATGAATCTCCTCATCCCTGACCTCACGCCGCCCTGATCCTCCCCGCCACCGCGCGCACTTTCCGCGGCGACGCCCGCCAGATCGCCAGTGCCGACACCACACTCGCCCCCGCACCCAACCAGAACGCCAGCGTGTAATTCCCCAGCGCATCATGCAGCACGCCGGTTACCCAAGGCCCCGCCGCGCCGCCCGCCAACGCGGACAGCATCACGGTGCCGAAGATGCCGCCGAAATGCCGGCCCTGAAAAATCTCCGCGACCATCGCGCCCATGACCGATGTCAAACCGTAACCAAGACCGCCCTGCGCGGCCACCATCAGATACAGCCAGATCATCGACTGATCGTGCTGCAACACGATCAACGCCAGAAAGCAGATCACGAACCCAAGATTGCTGATCACCCAGATCCATTCACGCCCAATCCGGTCCGATAAATGCCCGAGCGAGATCTGTCCCGCCACCCCGATCAGGCTGACCAGTCCCAACGCCCATGCCGAGCGGTTCGCGCTGAACCCGATCTCCTGAAGGTATTTCGTTTGATGCACCTGCACCGCGTACCACGCGTAGAGCGCGCAGAAATATCCCAGTGCCAGCCACCAGAATCGTCTGGTGCGCACGGCTCGGCGGATGGTCCAGTCGATGGCGGCCCACGACGGATCGACGATGTTGGACGGATGCACGGCGGCGGAGGACAACGGCACGGCGTCGCCATCCGGTCGCAGGCCCATATCCTCGGGTCGTTTGCGCAACAAAAGATTGATGGGAGCCAGAACCAGCAGGATCAGCAAGCCCAAAGCCCAGCACGCGTGGCGCCAGCCGGCACCGATGATCAACGACTGCACCCAGGGCAGCAACGTGACCGAGCCAAGGCCGACACCGGAAAACGCCAGCCCGATGGCGAGGCCTCGGGTGCGGACGAACCAGTTCGGCAAGAACAACGATTGTCCGTAATAGCCAAGACACATGCTGCCTCCGCCAACCAGCACGCCGATCGTCAGATACAGGTGCCAGGGCTGGGTCGTCAGCGGTGCCAGCAAAAATCCGGCCGCCATCGAAATGGTCCCCAGTTCCATGACCGCGCGCGGACCGAAACGATCCATCATGCGGCCGATCGTTGGACTGAGGATGGCGGACACCACGAAGCCAAACGAAAACGCGCCCGCCGTGACGCCGCGGTCCCAATCGAATTCCTCGAGGATCGGCGGGAACAGTAACGAAAACGCGGTGCGCGCGTTCACGCCGATGCCCATGGACACGAACGTCACCGCGACGATGATCCAGCCGTGGAAGATGGGCAGGCGCAACGGGGAGGGCCTCCTTACAGCGTATTCCGGCCTGCGCACCGCCGCTTCGTCATGATCATCGGGCCAGGCCATGATGTTGAAGCTGGTGACCAGGCCATGACCCGACGACAAAGCGCCTACCGCGCCCGCGCGCTCGCCTCCGACCGTGTCGCACCGGCGCGAGCCGCCAGCGCCGCCGCCATGAACGCGTCCAGATCGCCGTCGAGCACCGCGCCCGGATTGCTGGTTTCCGTCCCGGTCCGCAGATCCTTGACCAACTGATACGGAGCCAGAACGTAGTTGCGGATCTGATGACCCCAGCCGATGTCGGTCTTGGCGTCTTCCTGAGCCGCCGTCACCGCCTCTCGGCGTTGCAGTTCGGCCTCGTACATCCGCGCCTTCAGCATCGCCATCGCGTTGGCGCGGTTGCGGTGCTGGCTGCGGTCGGTCTGGCAGGCGACGATGATGCCGGTGGGGACATGCGTGATGCGGATCGCGCTCTCGGTCTTGTTGACGTGCTGCCCGCCGGCACCGGACGCGCGATAGGTATCGACCTTCAGGTCCTCCGGATTGATCTCGATCTCGATACTGTCGTCGACCACCGGATACACCCACACACTGGCGAAACTGGTTTGCCGCCGAGCGTTCGAATCGAACGGACTGATCCGCACCAGCCGGTGCACCCCAGCCTCGGTTTTCAGCCAGCCGTACGCGTTCGGCCCGGTCACCTGCAAGGTCGCGGACTTGATGCCGGCCTGTTCGCCCTCGCTCTCCTCCAGCAACTGCACTTTGTAGCCGTGCTGCTCCGCCCACCGCATGTACATCCGCATCAGCATTTCAGCCCAATCCTGGGCCTCCGTGCCACCGGCGCCGGAGTTGAGTTCGATGTAGCAATCGTTGGCGTCGGCCTCACCGGACAGCAGGCTTTCGATCTCGCGCCGCTTCGCTTCCTCGGCCAAGGCGTGCAGGCTCGCGGTGGCCTCAGCCGCCATCGCCGTATCGCCCTCGGCCTCGGCGAGTTCGATCAGTTCCAGCGCGTCGGAAACGTCCGCTTCCAGTTTGCGCACCCCCTCCATCCGCGACGCGAGCATATTCCGCTCCCGCATCAACGCCTGGGCCTTGGCGGAGTCATTCCACAGTTTGGGGTCTTCGGACTGGTTGTTCAGGTCCGCGAGACGGGCTTCGGCGACATCCCAGTCAAAGATGCCTCCTCAGCAGCGCGATCGACTGCTTGATCTGGTCGTTGAGAGCGTCGGATTCGGTGGACATGTGAGTAATCTTGTGCCGCGAGGCAGCGGGTCAATACAGGCCGCCCAATTTGTTGTCGACCCCGCCGGCACTCGGCCCCTGCGGACCAGAGCGCCCCGAACCGCTGCCAATCACGCTCTCCGCCACCTTATTCTCCGGCGGCGCGAACGCGATCCTGGGCCCCGAGGCTTGCGGGAAGTTCAGTACTGGGCGGCCTTTGAACGCTTCGGCCATGAACTGGTGCCAGATTGGCGCGGCGACCACGCCGCCCTCCTCATGACGGCCCAGGGAGTAGTTGTTGTCGTAACCGATCCAGACCGTCGTCACGAGGTCCGGTGTGAAGCCGGAGAACCAGGCGTCGCCCCAGTCCTGCGTGGTGCCGGTCTTACCGGCGATCGGCCGGTTGAAGCCCGCGCCGGCCGCTCGCCCGGTGCCGGCCTGCACGACATTTTCCAACAGGTCGATCAGCGTCCGGTCCGCGTACGGATCGGCGATTTGTGTCCGCATGTCGGTGACGACAGGCGGCGCCTTCGGATCCGAGCAGGCCGCGCATTCCAGATCGTGCGGACGCCACACGATGCGGCCGTTGCGGTCCTGCACACTGTCTATCAGTGTCGGAATCACCTCCTTGCCGCCCGCGGCGAGGCCTGCGTACATGCCGGCCACGCGCAACGGGGTCGTTTCAACCGATCCCAGCGCCCCCGATATGACATGCGGCATCGCGTCATATATGTGGAACGATTGCGCGGTCTTCGCGATCGCCGCCATGCCGACCTTTTGCGCCAGCCGAACCGTCGGCACGTTCATCGACCACTGCAGAGCTGTCTTCACCGACACCGGCGGCCCGAACGTCCCGGTAGAGTTGTCCGGCTCGTACACACTATTGCCGACGGTAATGCTCAGCTCGGAGTTGGAAATCATCTGGCTCGGAGAAATGCCGGCCTCCAGCGCGGTCAGATACACCATGGGCTTGAAATTGGAACCGGGCTGCCGCATCGCCTGGGTTGCCCGGTTGAACTGGCTTTGCTCGAAACTGAAGCCGCCCACCATCGCCAGCACGCGGCCGGTGGTCGGATCCATGCAAATCAGCGCGCCTTGCACTCCGGGGATCTGCCGCAACGTCACTCTGGGCAGTCCGGAGGCCGGCTTCACGGCTTCGGTCTTCCCCCCGGGTTTGGCCGGAGTGTCAGGCGCGGTCTGCGCCGGCTCCACCATCACCACGTCGCCCGTCCGCATCACCTCGTCGATCCGCTTGGGCGACGGGCCAAGCTCGTCGCCGTGCAACGGCCGCGCCCAGGTCACGTCGGACATCGGGATCTCGCCGAGGTTGGGTTGCGGCGTCGCCCCGCGAACCCCCAGCCCCGAGAGCCAGCCGACCCTCGCCGCGTTATCGGACGTGCCGAGCACGACCGCGAGCTGCCACGTCGGCAGCATGCCCGGCTTGTGCGGCACCTTCGCCAGCAATGTCGGCCAGTCGCGATCCAGCGACGGGCTGTCGATGTGGGTAACCGGACCGCGCCAGCCGCCCAACCGGTGATCGTAAGCGATCAGACCGTCGCGCAAGGCTTTGTTCGCAGCGACCTGCAGCACCGGATCCAGACTGGTACGCACCGCCAGGCCGCCCTCGGTCGTGGTGTCCTGGCCAAACTGGGCGATCAACTGGCGCCGCACCTCCTCCGCGAACCAGTCGGCGTCGGAAACCACTTGCGTGCTCCTGAAGGCGACCGGAACGATCGGCTCCTGCTTCGCCTGCGCCGCCTGGTCAGGCGTCAGCACCCGGTCCTCGGTCATCCGCTCCAGCACCCGGGAGCGCTGGTAGCGAGCCAGATCCGGATAGCGGAACGGATTATAGTTGTTCGGCGCCTTCGGCAGTGCCGCGAGGAACGCCGCCTCGCCAATAGTCAACCGATCGAGCGGCTTGTTGAAATACGTCTCGGCGGCGGAGGCGACGCCATACGCCCCCAGCCCAAGGTAAATTTCGTTCAGATAGAGTTCGAGGATCTGGTCCTTCGACAGCGTCTTTTCGATCCGGAACGCGAGGATGGCTTCCTTCGCCTTGCGGGCGAAGGTGACCTCATTGTCCAGCAGCATGTTCTTGGCGACCTGCTGGGTGATCGTGGACGCGCCGATCGGGCGCTTGCCGTCCCGCTGCATCAGGTTGGTGGCGGCCGCGCGCAGAATGGCGAGCGGATCGACCCCGCGATGGGTGTAGAAGTTGCGGTCCTCCGCCGAGACGAACGCCTGGCGCACGATCGGCGGGATCGCGCCGATCGGCATGAAGATGCGCCGCTCGGTCGCCAGATCGGCGAGCAATTTGCCGTCGCTCGCGAACACCCGGCTCATGACCGGCGGCTGGTAGCCGCGCAGCCCGTCAACGTCCGGCAGGCCGGAGGCGAAATGCTGATAGACCGCCGCCACGCCCGCCACGCCCGCCACGCCGGCGGCGAGCACGAGACCCACCAACGCCCCCATCAGGCCGCGCAAAGCCGCGAAGCCCCAGTGCGTCCGCTTGCGGCGGCGGCGTGTTTTGGCCGGCGGCGGTTCCGGCGCGGCCGGCTCGGGCCGCGGCGCGGAGGCAACCAGACGCTCGCCGGCTCTCAGAGGTGGTTCATCCATGGAATTCAAATATGGGAATTTCGCGCGCCAGGGAACAGGGAGTTGAACGGGGTATCGAAACGGCGGTTCTGATCCCTGGCGAGGTGTGGCCGACCCGCGTCTTGCTCGGGCTCGACACTACAGCAGGGACACCGTCTTGAACGGGACAGACCGGGATGTCGGGGTCGTCACGTTCGATAGTCACCAGGCAAGTCAGTAAGGCATTAAAGCGGAGGACGCTGAGGCGCGGAGGACGCGGAGAAGAAAGATTTTGGGGCGCTTCGCGTGAGCGTTCGTCCCAACACCGCGTGAAGCGCCATTCTTGCCTGCTCGGCGTCCTCCGCGCCTCCGCGTCTTCCGCTTTAACGCCTTGGTTACCTGGTGACGGACCGAGGCAAGACCCAGGCGGGTGCGAAAGGCCAGGCGGATGGAGGATTATTGGCCGAAGATGGCACCCGGGCCCGCCGGTGCCGATGGCTCGGGGTGGCGGCCCAATCATCACACTGCCGTCCGCCCACCATCGACGAACAGATTGACCCCATTGATGTAACGGCCGGCGTCGGAGCACAGCAGCATCGCCGCTCCCACCAAATCGTCCGGCCGGCCAAGGCGGCCAGCGGGGATGCGTTGTGCCAGAGACTCGCCCTCGACGGCCATTTGGTCGCGGTTGCGCGCGGTCAGGATCGCGCCGGGGGCGAGGTTGTTCACCGTCACGCCCTGGCCGCCGAACTGGCGTGCGAGGCTCAGGGTCCAGTTGAGTTGCGCGGCCTTGGTCCCGGCATAGACAAACATCGCGGGGTGTGGCCGCTCCTGTTGTACGCTGCCGATGGTCACGACCCGGCCCCAGGCGCGTTCGGCCATCGGAGGCACCAGGGTTTGCAGCAGCTCCATCGTGGTGCGCAGGTTGACGGCGATCTGGCGGTCGAAGTGTTCGCGGGTGATAGTTCGAAAATCCTCCGGCAATTCGATGGAGGCGTTGAGCACCAGGATGTCGATCGGCGCCCAGGCGGTGACGGCGGCGGCGAGATGGTGGCCGGCGTCGTCATGGGCGAAATCCTGGCCGAACGCGGCGGCCTCCCCGCCCATGGCGTGGATCTCCCGGACCACGGCGGCGGCATCGCTGGCTTCCTCGGTCGTGCCGGCGTGATGGATGGCCAGGCGCGCGCCCGCGCCGGCGAGGCCCTGGGCGATCGCGCGACCGATTTCGCGGCGGGCGCCGGTCACCAGGGCGGTGCGGCCGGTCAGGCGGAACGGGGCGAAGGGGTCGGACATTGGGGGGACTCCGGAGACGCGGTTGGGCGGCCAACGTTGCGAGGTGGGTGACGGCGATGGCAAGCGGTGGTCCGCGATGCACCAGCGATGCATTCTCGCGCCATTGAGGATCGAGTGAATGGTGGTGGCACCCCCGGCTCGTCCCTGCTGGAGTCGTACATCCGCGGAACGATTCGCGAGGCGCCATCCAGCCAGATTGCTCGCGCGGGCCTCATTCAGCGCCACGTCGGCCTCTTCGACATCGGGTTCCAGATGCGCGATGACCTGACCGCGGGTGACCTTGTCGCCGCGGTCAACCGCCACGGAGCGCAAGGTCGTCGCGACCGGGCTGCCAATTCGCGGCGGTTGCGAGGGATTGATCACACAGTCGAATGTTTCCGCCGACGCGGGAGGTGGAAAGCCGAGCATCAGCCATGCCAAAGCCGCCGCCAGAGGCACATTCCGGGCGGGGATAAGATCGGTCAGTCGTTTCATTGGCCTGTTGGCGCATCCCGGTTTCGACCGGTAAACCCCGAGTCTGACGCGCGCGTCAATCTCCCAACCGGCTTGCACCGATTGCGTTCGCCGTCCCGGCGTCCGTGGTGAACAGGAACGCGGATCGGCGAAGTCCCTTCCTCCGGCATATGTCCTGAACCCGCTCGACCTGCTGTCGCAGCGTGGCGAAACCGGGTCTGCTTCACGCGCGGTGCGCGCTGGTCAACGTT
>ODAK010007980.1_pt1 | contig 10621 bp, 5 predicted proteins | sample 1539591 | NCBI WGS metagenome assembly ODAK01 (sample SAMEA3539303, study PRJEB22396) | soil metagenome | biome: tundra; feature: field; material: soil | place: USA | collected 2010-05 | depth 0.15 m | reverse complement strand
GCCGGGCAGGTCACGGTCGCCGACGGCACCGACATGATGGCCAAGCGCATCGAGCGCGTGCTGACCACCGATCCAGGGATGGGCGTGATCCGTCACGTGGACGCGGGATATGCCGAGGCGAAAGAGTTTGCGGGGAAGACGGGCGTTCGCATTCCGATGGCGCGATCATGAACCTCCACCACGGAGACACGGAGGCACGGAGATCGGTAGGATTGTCCTTTTTCCGGAGCAGGAATGCGTAGGATATCCGCGCTCTTGTTGGTCAACATCGGCCAACTCCTCACGCTGCGCTCGATGCCAGACGGCCCCAGGCGCGGCGCTTCCCTCTCCGAACTTGGAATCATTCATGACGCTGCCGTGCTCTGCCTTGGCGGCAGGATTGTTTCTGTGGGCTCCACGAAGGATGCACTTCGCGATCCGTGGCTCAAGAAGAATCGCAAGAAGGTCACCGAAATCGATTGCGGCGGCCGCGTGGTTTTACCCGGCTTTGTCGATTCTCATACTCACCCGGTGTTCTCCCAGCCACGGCTGGTGGATTTTGAGAAGCGGATTGCTGGCGCCAACTATGAAGAGATCGCCGAGGCGGGCGGAGGCATTCGCTCCAGCATTGACGGTGTGCGGAAGGCCAGCAAGACCGCGCTGACACAGAAAGTTTCCGCAGTGCTGGCGGATTTGGCTGGTCACGGAACCACGACGGTCGAGGCCAAGTCGGGCTACGGCCTCAGCCTTGAGTCGGAATTGAAGTCGCTCGAAGCAATTCGCGCGGCCGCGCGGGAATGGCCAGGGACCGTGGTTCCCACTTTTCTCGGCGCGCACGTCGTGCCGCCCGAGTATCGCGGGCGGTCGCAGGAATATGTTGACCTGATCTGCAATGAAATGATGCCCACGGTCGCGAAGCGCAAACTCGCGCAGTTCGTGGACGTGTTTTGCGATCGTGGAGCATTCAGCGCCGAAGAAACGGCGCGGATTTTCTCGGCTGCGGAGCAACATGGTCTCGCAGTCCGCGCCCATCTGGGACAACTCAGCGAGACGCGGCTCGGGCCACTGCTTTGCTACAGACCGGCATCTCTCGACCACATGGACCACGTGAACGATGCCGACCTGCCAGCCCTAGCCCAGAGCGACTCGATCGCAACTTTCGTTCCGGGAGCAAACTATTTTCTTGGGTTAACGAGATATCCGAATGCGCGGCGGTTCATCAAATCCGGTGTAGCTGTCGCGCTGGCCACGGACTACAACCCGGGCTCTTCCCCGACGCTCAACATGTCGATGACGATGTCGCTGGCCTGTACGCAGATGAGAATGTCACCGGCGGAAACAATTGCGGCGGCGACCATCAACGGGGCGTGGGCGCTTCGCTTGGCCGACCGCAAAGGCAGCGTGGAACCGGGCAAGGATGCCGACCTGGCCGTGTTTAACGTGAGTGACTATCGCGAGATCCCGTATTGGTTTGGCGCCAATCATTGCATTCTGACGATCATGAATGGCGTACCGAGCGGCCCTCGCTTTCTGTGAGCAAGTTGTAGAAGAGGATTAAAGCACTGTAAGAAGAGACCGCGTAATGATTGAGCACGGACGGCGATTTTGAGCGAATGGCTCGGGGTTGTTATAATCCAGGAGTTCCGCACGGTTTCAGCGCATCGGCTGATTTGCTTAGCGGCATCCCGCCCAGTGAGAGCGCACGGTGCACGGTCAGGTTGGCCGCGAGTCGTCTTGCGCGCCGAACCAGGCGGAAAGAAGTGGCCAGGTAGCTCAGGTGGTAGAGCGCAGCCCTGAAAAGGCTGGCGTCGGGGGTTCAACTCCCTCCCTGGCCACCACATTCCAAAGGCTTTAGCTCACTTTTAGCAAAGCTGCTCAGTCCGCTCTCAGTCCGCGTTCATCCGTTGCGCTGCCCAAAATAGCTCGCAGCATGGATCCCTGGGCCGCCATCCGGTCTTCGCTCACGCTGTGTGAGTAGAGCTGCAGCGTGGTCTTCACATCGGAATGTCGTAGCAGGGCCTGCACGGTCTTCGGATCCGTCTTCGACCGAACAAGGTAGGACGCGAGGGAATGCCGGAAGTTGTGAAAGCCAAAACGGCCGTCCCAATCCGCCGCAATCACTCCCGCCTTCACCGCGGCCGGTCTGAGGTGACTGGACACGAGCATGTTGGCAACGCGAGGCCGCTTCCCTTTCAGCCGGAACGACGGGAAAACCCAATCGCTCGGCTGTCCGTAGGGCGTCTCTTGCATCCACGTGCGTACGAAATCTCCGAGCAAAGGATGCATCGGAACAGGAGCCTGCGAAGCTTTGCTCTTCGGAAGTCCCACCTTGCCCCAGGACCATGTTCGACGAACTCGGATCAGGGATTCAAGCTGACATCCTGCCATTGCAAGCCCAAGACCTCTGAGATTCGCAATCCTGTGCCAGCCGCCAATAGCGTCAAGGTGCGCTCAGGCTCTGGCAGATGCAGCAGGACTCCGAAGGCTTGCTCGGGTGTCAGGATGATGGCCTCGTAGTCGCTCTGAGTCTTGCAGCGCACGAACAGCAGCGGATTCGATTCCTGATTTCGCGGAATCAGTCCGTAGCGTTGCCCATGCTTGTAAACAAGACTCATCACTCTCCGGGCTTTGTCGAGGGTGGGATTCTCCAAACTGTCTTCGCGCTTCACGGCACGCAGCCAGTTTTCGATCTCCAACGGTTCGATTCCGAGGGCGACGCGATCTCCCCAACGTGGAAGCAGGCGATTGCGTAGCACTCTGCGATACGCGCCGATGGTCGTATGGGCCTTCGGGCTAACGGATTCGGTCTGCTCGCCTAGCTCGTGCTTCATGTAGTGATCCGCTAGGTCTGCAAACGTCACTCGTCCCCGAAAGTCCGTTTCGTTGATGTGAAGATGCTGACGCTCCACCTCCCGCCATGCGGAGGCCTTGCTTGGAAGCGCTTTGACAAGCCCGATCGGAGTTTTGTTCTCCACCCGCTTGCCATCGGATTCCCGCAAGGTGCGGAAGTACAGCATCCAGGTTTCGCCTTCTTTGCGGTGCTCTTTTTTGAGCCAACCGCGTTGATGTCTCTGTGCCATTAAATTTCCTCCGGCACGTGAGACCGCTGCCGGGAGTGTAGCATCGCGCTCGCCAAATCAGAGAGACGGAATCGCCAGACCTTACGCGTTCCGTCGCCGATCGGATATGCAGGAACTTTGCCTTGCCGCGCCAATTGCAGTAAGCGGCGCGGCTGTAGTTGCAGAAAGTTTCCGGCTTCTTCTGCATCGACGAAAGGCTCCGGCGGAGTCCTATTTCTCGCTTCGTGGGCAAATTCTTCGCCGGCAAGGTGACCGTCCAATCCCTGTCCCTTGCGGGCAAGAGTCGTTGTTCGCACTAAAGCCGCGGCGCCAACGCCGCCCGATCGAAGCGATTTTTGTTTTTCAGAGCTCAGAAACAATCCTTCCAAGCAATCCACAACTCAAACAATCCACCACCGGCAGAACCGCGGCGAATTTCCGTTTCTCACTTTCGCTTTTTCATCGCCTGCATGCAAAAGGAGGTGTACGTCGGTCCGCGAGATCACGTGCTTTTTGGAATTGTGACCCCATATCCCCCCGGCCTCAATCCAAGAACAATTCCACCCTGATCCGAGTGCTTAATTAGAATGCAAAATCCAAAACTCGAAAAATAATCGTTTGTGTAAATAAATGGATGGCGGTGCTCTATGACCACTTGACCGCCAACATTTTGCCCCCCCGCCTCCATCGTGGACGGACTGGACGGCACTTCCCAATTACTCCCTAAGGTGTACTTACCTCTTCAGTCGAAGATTTTCCTGGCACTAATGCGGAAGTGCTGTCCACGCTGTCCACAAGAGCCGCTACTCTGCCCACTGTGACGGTAGCCTCCAAGATCTTGACGCCCAACCAGCCACGCTTCCGTTGCCCTCCGCGCCACAGGTTGCGGTTTTCCTGACAACCACGCTGCAGAAGTCGCGCTTTCAGCTTTTCCATGCTGAATAGAGTCGGGCCCCCGACCTCGCGTTGGAATCGTTCGCCGGCGATAGTCAACTCCTCCGTCGTGGTGTCCATCTCGGTTATTCCGCCAAAAACCAACCGTTCCTCACAGAAGCGTCCATGCAGATCGGATTCATTGAACATGGCAGATGTAGCTAGCCGGATCACGTCGGGCCAATCCCGCATCTGCTCCCCCGCTGTAATAAACTCGTGGCAACACTGAAGCCATTTGAACAAGATCCCGGCCGCCTCCTCGCGCATGAGAGCTTCAATCCGGTCGGGCTGCTCACGAAGTATTCTTGGAGCGTTCTTCTTTTCCATCGCAGTCCGCAAACAACCCGGATACTTGCGTTCATCGAAGACAGCACGGAATGGGAAAATCTGAACCCTCCGTTCCATAGCTGCATCAGGTTCAATGAAGGGAAAGCGGTTGAGTAGTGTGAGAAGCTTGACGTTGCTATATCCGTGAATGTCGTCCTGTCTCATTCCTGCGCCGGTTATCTCGCCATTCCCCGTGATGTTCTTGATCGTCGAAGTCTCAAGAACCCGATGACCACCGGCCGCCTCACCCATTTCCTCGACGATCGCCGCTCTTGCGCCGATCAGACGGAAATTCAGTCGCTTTTGCGTGTTATCGGCGCCGCGTTGATCTTGAGTCAGCTCCGACCATCGCACCAGAGCGCAGAAGTCGCCCATGATGTAATGAAGAATCCGCGCCAAGCAACTTTTGCCATTACCTCCTTCGCCTGTCCACAGCGGCCAGATGTGGTACGGAAGCGAGCCGAGCAAACAATAGCCAAGCAGCCGCTCCATCCAGCGCATCCAGTCCTCGTCGGCGGGCTGATCATTTGCACTCGAAATGGAGCCCATAAAGTAGTCATAGATCGGGGTCGGCTGCGGCTTAGCGGTGATACGTAGCCGCCGAGTAAGGAAATCCTTCCGCTCCATCTGCCGCGTCTTGCCAGTGCGGAGATCACCAACCATTCCACCGGGTAGGCCGATTAAGTAGGGGTCTGAATCGAGCATCTCAAACCGAATCTTGTCCAACATCGGAATGGTCTGCTGCATGGTGGCGAAGCGGAACTGGTGCGACTCCAGCACCCGCCGATAATCTCTCTTGGCGGTTGGCGAGGGTTCCCACGGGCAAAAGATGTCCAGAAGCAGACGCTTCCCGCTCGCGCGCTCAGCCAAGGTCGGTACATTGAACTGCACCAGAAAGCTCCGCAGCCATTCGTACTTAAGCTGGTCATTCTGCGACATCTTCAGACCCGAAGATGACTTCTGTGGAACCGGTAGTTGGGACACGGCGCTTTCAATAAGCGATCGCGGCACGGGCTCCAAGGCCAGCTCCTTGAGCAGCGCGAAGAAGAAGAGCGGCAACGACTGCGGACGCTGGCTGAACTGAACAAACTCACTGGCAGGCAGTTTGAGGAGCTCATTGCCCATTATTCAAAAAAGATGGCTACGCGGTTCGTCACTGTGGTGGTTCTGGCGATGAGGGAATAGACCTTATTCTTGAATTAGACCATTCGAAAGACGTGGTTCAATGCAAGCGATGGAAGAGCGATATCGGATCGCCCGTCATTCGCGATTTTTATGGAGCAATTATGCACGCTGCTGCCCGTCATGGTTTCATAATAACAACGGCATCGTTTAGTTCGAGTGCCCAGGCCTTCGCGCTTGGGAAGCCGATCACGCTTATTTCAGGTCCGGACATTCTCAGTTGGATCAATAGTACGTATTCGCCGCGTGACAATAGTCGACAATCATCTCAGTCGCACAAGAATCAAGAGAAAAACGGGTTTGATCCATACGTGGTACTCGGAATAAATCGCAATGCAAGCAAGGAAGATATTCGAGCAGCATATCACCGTGAGATGACAAATTATCATCCGGACAAGGTGGCGCATCTCGGCGCAGAGCTTCAGGAGCTCGCCAAACATAAAGCTCAAGCTATAAATCGAGCCTTTCAGGAACTCACCAATAGTCGCTGAATTCCCGGCAACGAAGCTGAACCCGGACGGATCATGAGAAGTGCCGAGGGGGTGCATATTCCATCCCGTGGTGTTCTCACCCCCACATCGCTTTGACCCTACTCTTCTCGCGCCTGTAAGATCGAACATCGGGCGTGAGAAACCCGCGGATCGCATCTTCGGGCTTCGCCGCTCGGCGTCTCTGATTCATCCGCGCGGGCCGACGCCGCCCGCATCCGAGGCAACGGGAGGCACTGGCGAAACTCGTTTGCATCCCAGCTTGAAATGTTGAAAACAACGAAGAATCCCGCGGACGAGCGCTACGACGCACACGGATGTCTCCAGTCGCAAGGAAACGGATCGTGGCGGCGCAGAAGGCACGATTGGAAAGTGGAGGACACAACGCGGTAACAAGAAATTACCAACTCACCCGATCGTGCGTCGCGGCCGTATGAAACGGTATAGTGTAGCGATGATTGGGAGACTCCACATTCTATGTTTGTCCCTGTTGGGGCTCACCTGTGTGCTTGCGGCGGAGACGCCGGCGGAAGCTGCTCGCCAATACACGGCAGCTCATCAGGCGAAGTTGACGCAACAGTTCAGCGAATTCCTATCGATACCGAATGTCACGGCTGATCCTGCGAATCTCCGGCGCAATGCCGACCTCTTGATCGAGATGCTGAGGAGTCGAAGCGTCGAGTCGCAGCTATTGTTGACTCCTGGCGCGCCGCCTGTCGTTTACGGGCAAATTACTGTTCCCGGCGCGCAACATACCATCGTGTTTTATGCGCATTACGACGGCCAGCCCGTTACTCCGTCGGAGTGGGAGGGCGGTTCGCCTTTTACACCGGTGATTCGGGATGTTGATGGCGAGCCGCGCATCTACGCCAGGTCGGCCGGGGATGACAAGGCGGCCATCTTTGCCCAGCTGACGGCGCTCGATGCACTGCGAGCAGCCAAGATCTCTTTGCGGGCAAATGTTCGCTTCGTGTGGGAAGGTGAGGAAGAGGCGGGGTCTCCGCACTTAGAGCAGATCCTCGATGCCAACCGAGACCTGGTCCACGGCGACATCTGGCTGGTATGCGATGGGCCGGTGGATCAGAGCGGGAAACAGACCGTTGTATTCGGGGCGCGAGGCGACGCGCACCTGGAAGTCACTGTCTATGGTCCACATCATGGCCTGCACAGCGGTCATTATGGGAATTGGGCTCCGAATCCCGCGATGATGCTGGCGCAATTGCTAGCCGGGATGAAGGATGAAGAAGGCCATGTTCTGGTGCCGCATTTCTACGACGGAATTGCGCCCCTAACGAAGACTGAAAGCGAAGCGCTGGCCCGAGCTCCAGTCAATGATCAAATGCTCATGGGCTCTTTTTGGCTCGGGCATGTGGACGGATCCGGCAAGCATCTTCTCGAACTCATCAACCAGCCCTCTTTGAACATCAACGGATTCGCTTCCGGCCAGACCGGAGCCCGTGCCACGAACGTAGTCCCACCAACTGCCACTGCCGACTTGGACCTTCGGCTCGTGGTCGGCATCGATTGGCGTGAGCAGCAGGAGCGAGTGACGGACTACATTCGGTCGCGCGGATATTTCATTGTCGAAACCGAGCCCACGCGCGAAATCCTCATGGGGCATGCCAAGGTTGCGTTAGTGGTGCGCGATCTTGCTAGCTACAACGCCGTGCGCACTCCCATGGACTTACCGATCGCGCAGGAAGTCATTCGAGCCGTGGAGAGTGCTCGGGGCGAGGTGGTGCTTTTGCCTACGATGGGTGGGAGCGTTCCCCTAGGAGCGATGGAGCGCGCAGCAGGAACGCGGACAATTACCGTGCCAATCGCCAACTACGAGGACAATCAACACGCCGCCAATGAGAACCTTCGTCTCCAGAATCTGTGGAATGGCGTGGAGACTATGGCCGCCCTGCTAGAGATGGAGTAAGCGCGCTACCTCGACAGGGTAGCGTCTTCTCGTTTGCCGAACCGCTTTCCACGCCGCCGACATCCGCGCAGGCCGACACCGATCGCATCCGAAGCATTAGGAGACGCCTCGCAAAATTGACCGGGGTCGTGCAGGAAGCGCCAAATCACAATAAGTATCCGAGTGCAGCACCAATTGGAAAAGACCGCAAGCTACTTAGGATACGTCCCAAGTTGCCGACGATCCGTGGCCGTCCCGTCTAAATTGTTACGTGTTAACGGGTGCACGGCCGTCAGAGCTAGGCTCGCTTTCTCCGGATCTCCCACTCGCGAAGCCATATAAAGATGACAGGGGTCACGATCAAAACGTGCAGGAGTGAGGACACCATGCCGCCTAGCACCGGGGTGGCAAGAGGCTTCATAAACTCCGCGCCAGTGCGGCTGGACCACATCAACGGTAGCAGGCCTGCAACCACCGTCGATACTGTCATCACCTTCGGACGCAAGCGCAGAAGCGCTCCCTCCATCACCGCTTCGTGCAGTCCTTGTATTGTGAGCTCGCCCATCGCAGCTTTCTTCCGGGCAACCGCTTCCTCGAGGTAAATGACCATCACGACACCAGTCTGCACGGCCGTGCCAAAGAGCGCGATGAAGCCGACCCACACGGCAACCGAGAAGTTGTAACCCAGAATCTTCAGCAGGAAAATGCCTCCGGTGAGCGCGAAGGGCACGGCCAGCATGACGTGCAGGGCCTCTTTGAGCGAATCGTAAATCTTGTAGAGCAGTACAGACATGATGATGAGTACTGCCGGGATGACCAGCATCAAGCGGTGGCGTGCGCTCAGTTGGTTCTCGTATTGCCCGCTCCATTCCACGTAAAAACCCGATGGGAGCTTGACCTCGCGCGCTACAGCGCGTTGTGCCTGCTCGACGAACGAGCCCACATCCCGGCCGCGCACGTTGAGCAGAACGGTGCCACGCAGCAGGCCGTTCTCGCTGCTGATCATGGCAGGCCCCATAACCACTTGGACCGAAGCCACTTGCGTCAGCGGAATCTGTGCGCCATTTGACGCCGTGACCAGCACATTGCGAAGAGCTTCCGGCGTGTCTCGAAAGTCAGGCGCATAACGGACGCTGATGGGCAAACGTTGCCGTCCATCAATGGCGGTCGTAACGTTCTTTCCGCCGACCGCAGTTTCGATCACGTCCTGTACATCACCGACGTTGATCCCGTAGCGGGCGGCGGCGGCACGATCGGTCTCAATCTCCAGGTAGGGCGCGCCAGTGACGCGCTCCGCATAAAGGTCCACCGCTCCCGGCACACGGCGCACTACCTGTTCAATCTCGCCGGAAAGGCGTTCGATTGCAGTCAGATCGGAGCCGAAGATCTTGATGCCAATCTGCGTCCGTATTCCGGTCGACAACATGTCAATCCGATTGCGAATGGGCTGCGTCCAGATATTCGTGACTCCGGGCATGCGCAGTTTCGCGTCCAGTCGCTGCAGGATGTCTTCCTTCGTAGACCCGGCTGGCCATTGATCCCGCGGTTTGAGCGTAATGATCGTTTCCGTCATGTTGATGGGTGCGGGATCGGTCGATGTGTCGGCTCGTCCAATCTTGCCCACGACGTTCTCGACAGCGGGGTCCTGGGAAATGATGCGATCCTGCTCGCGCAATATCTCCGTAGCTTTGGTCAGCGAAATCGCCGGATCGGTGATGGGCATGAACATTGCCGTCTCCTCATTTAACGGAGGCATGAATTCCGACCCGATGGTGGTCGCCAGGAACATGGCGAAAATGAAGAGTGCGGACGCTCCGGCCAGAGTCGTGATTCGGTGTTTCAGGGCCCAAGTGAGAGCGGGTTTGTAAAGCCGCTGCAGGAAGTGCATCACAAGGTTGGCTTCTTCGCGACGCAGCTTCCCGCGAATCAGAAACGTGCATAAGACCGGCACCAGCGTGACGGCAATGATGGTCGAGCCAACCATCGCAAATGTCTTCGTGAACGCCAGCGGGTGGAAAAGCTTACCCTCCATGCCGACAAGCGCAAATACGGGGATGAAGGCGAGGATGATGATGGTCATGGCATAGAAAATCGGCCGTCCCACCAGTTTGGTTGCCTCCAGAGTGATCTGGGTGATCTTCGACCGGTACTCGCCGTGTTCCTCCGCATAGGCTTCGGCGTGGCGGATGACATTCTCCGTCACGACAATACCCGCATCGACCAGAACTCCGATGGCAATCGCAATGCCTCCCAGCGACATGATGTTCGATGAGATTCCGAAATAGTGCATGAACAGAAACGACGAAGCCACTGCCAACGGCAACGGCAGAGTGACGATCAATATGCTGCGGAAATGCCATAGGAAAATGACATGCGCCAGCGTGACCAGCAGGATCTCTTCGATGAGGGCATCCTTTAGTGTGTCCACGGCATGGTGGATAAGAGTGCTGCGGTCGTAGAACGACGTAATTCGGACTCCCTTGGGCAGGCCGGGCTGCAGGTCCGCGATCTTCTTTTTGACGGCGTTGATGACTTCGAGAGCATTTGCGCCGGAACGAATTACGATCACTCCGCCGACCGCTTCCTTTCCATCACGATCGAGCACGCCCCGCCGGAAGTCGGGTCCGAGATGTACGTTGGCTACATTGCTCAGATAGATGGGGGTGCCATTGCTAGCCGAGAGCACAATGTTTTCGATGTCGGCGACAGAACGGATCAGGCCGATGCCGCGCACCGCCATTTCGGTATCG
>ODAK010007979.1_pt1 | contig 10621 bp, 7 predicted proteins | sample 1539591 | NCBI WGS metagenome assembly ODAK01 (sample SAMEA3539303, study PRJEB22396) | soil metagenome | biome: tundra; feature: field; material: soil | place: USA | collected 2010-05 | depth 0.15 m | reverse complement strand
TCGATCTCCTTGCGCACGCGCTTGAGGTAGGCGTGGGTCTCGGGCAGGTTCTCGCAGTTGGTCCGCTCACGCTCAAACAGATACGGTACGGCGTCCAGGCGAAAACCGTCGAGGCCCAGGTCCAGCCAGAAGCGCAGGACGCCGAGCATCGCCTTCTGTACCTCAGGATTGTCGTAGTTCAGATCGGGCTGGTGGGTGAAGAACCGGTGCCAGTAGTAGGCGCCGGCGACCGGGTCATAGCTCCAGTTCGACGTCTCAGTGTCGGTGAAGATGACCCGTGCACCGCGGTAGCGCTCATCGGTGTCAGACCACACGTACCAGTCGCGCTTGGGCGAGTCGGGGCTGGAGCGCGACTCCTGAAACCACGGGTGCTCGCTGGAGGTGTGGTTCATGACCAGATCCGAGATCACCCGGATCCGCCGCGCGTGGGCGGCGTCGATCAGGTCGTGGACGTCCTCGACCGTGCCGTAGTCCGGGTGCACCTTGGTGAAGTCCGAGATGTCATAGCCGCCGTCCCTGAGCGGCGACTCGTAGAACGGCAGCAGCCAGATGCAGTCGATCCCCAGCCACTGCAGGTAGTCGAGCTTCTCGGTCAGTCCGCGGAAATCGCCGGATCCGTCCCCGTTGGCGTCGAAGAAGCCGCGGATGTGGATCTCGTAGAACACCGCCCGCTTGAACCACAGCGGCTCGGCCTCGAACCATTGGCGCGCCTGGCTCTGGGCCGCGGCGGCCGGATCCTGGTTGGAGGCGGGGGTGCCGCGCTCGCGCGCCAGCAGGTGGGTGAGGGTCGGCGGCCCGATCATCGCTGTGGCTGACGGTAGCTGAGCTGCGCGGGCGCCATCAGATCTCTACCCGGAGGACGTGGGCCTGGCGTACGCCAGGCTCCAGCCGCACGTAGTTGGGACCGATGCGCCACTGGTAGCGCTCGTCGGAGAGCAGATCGCGAATCGTGAAGATCGGCGGCAGGCCGAGGCTGGCGGGGATCAGCGTCAGACCCTCCTGGGCCTGGTGGGGGTCGACGTTGACCACGACGATCACGGCGTTGCCGGCCGATTGCTTGGCGTAGGCGATCAGCGCATCGTTGGCGGTCTTCAGGAAGGTGATGTTGGAGAGCTCCTGCAGCGCCCGGTTCTCTCGCCGGACGGCGTTCAGCCGCCCGATCAGCGGCAGCAGCGGTCCGTCCAGCGCGCGCTGCCTGAGCTCGTACTTCTCTGAGTGCAGGTACTCCTCGGAGCCCTCGCGTACCGCGAGGTTCTCGAAATTCTCGTATCCCGAATAGATCCCGTAGCTGGGGCTGAGCGTGGCGGCCAGCACCACGCGCGCCTCGAACGCGGCCGGGCCGCCGTACTGGAGGTAGGCGTGCAGGATGTCCGGGGTGTTGGCGAAGAAGTTGGGGCGGAAGTACTCCTGCTCGCCGGAATAGGCCAGCTCGGAGACGTACTCGGTCAGCTCCCAGCCGGCGTTCTTCCACGTGAAGTAGGTGTAGGACTGGCTGAAGCCGAGCTTGCCCAGGTGGCGCATCACGGCGCGCTTGGTGAACGCCTCGGCCAGGAAGATCACGTCGCGATCGCGCGCGTGCACTTCGTCGATCAGCCAGGCCCAGAACGCGAACGGCTTGGTGTGCGGGTTGTCGACGCGGAACACCTTGACCCCGCAGTCCACCCACTGCAGCATCACCTCCAGCAGCGCGTCCCACAGCGCCCGCCAGTCAGGCGAATCCCAGTTGACGTTGTAGATGTCCTGGTAGCGCTTGGGTGGATTCTCGGCGTACTTCAGCGTGCCGTCAGGTCGATGGTGAAACCACTCCGGATGCTCGGTCAGCCAGGGATGGTCGGCCGAGCACTGGATCGCGAAGTCCAGCGCCACGTCGATCCCGAGCTCCGCCGCCGCGCTGGTCAGCGAGCGCAGGTCATCGATCGTCCCCAGCTCGGGATGGACCGCCTCGTGCCCTCCATCGACCGAGCCGATCGCCCACGGTGAGCCGGGATCTCGGGGTCCGGCGACCAGGGCGTTGTCACGGCCCTTGCGGTTGGTCAGGCCGATCGGATGGATCGGCGGCAGGTAGAGGATGTCGAACCCCAGCTCGGCCAGCCGCGGCAGCTGCGCCTGGGCGCCGCTCAGCCCACCCCAGGAACGCGGGAACAGCTCATACCAGGCGCCGAAACGCGCGCGAACCCGGTCGACCTCGATCCGCAGCGGCTCGTCGAGCATTACCCGCCCGGGACGCTCCTCGTCGCGAGCCATCGCCCGCGCCAGCTCTTGCCCGAGCGCCACGTCATGCTTGGCGCTCTCCGGCACGGTCTCGTCACAGAGCGTCGCCAGCGCGTGCTCCACCAGCGCGCGGGCTCCCTTGGCGCGGATCCGCTGGGCGGCGCCCGACAGCAGCACGATTCCCTCCGACAGCTCGCCCGCCAGCTCGCTCTGGCCGGCGGCGACCTTGCGCGCCAGCTCCGCGCGCCAGGTGCCGAACACGTCGGTCCAGGCCTCGATCGTGTACTGCCAGCGGCCCTGTCGGTCGAGCTCGACCTCGGTCGCCCAGCGCACGCCGTCCAGATGAGCATCGGTGCGCTTCAGCTCAGCGTCGCGCCAGCGCGAGTCACCGGGGCCGCGGAAGCGGACCACCGCCCGGATGATCTCGTGGCCGTCGCGGAACACATCGGCTGAGAAGGTGACGGAGTCGCCGACGCAGCGTTTGACGGCAAAGCGCCCGCCGTCGATCGTGGGCGAGGGATACTGGATCACGATCCGTGACGGCGACGGTTCGGTCTCAGCGGCGCTCGGCGCTGGTTTGGCGTCCGGCCGGGTAGAGGTGGCGCGAGTGGTCATCTGTTCGAAAGTATCCGTTGGGACCCATCAGGTAAACAACTCCTCGTGAGCAAGTTCCCACGTTCGAGCGGCGTCCAGCTGCATATCACCTCGCTGCCGGGCGGCCGGCTCGGCGCCGAGGCCTACCGTTTCGTGGACTGGCTGGCCGACGCGGGCCAGTCCTGGTGGCAGGTCCTGCCGCTCGGGCCGCCCGACCGATATCGCTCCCCATATAAGTCCCGCTCGGCGTTTGCGGCCTGGCCGGGGCTGCTGGGCGAACCGCGGGCGGCTGTGTCAGCGGGGGAGATCGCCGCCTTCCGTGAGCGCCAGAGCTTCTGGATCGCCGACTGGGAGCGCTTCGCCGGGCGCGGGGCGGTTGCCGACCAGGTCCGCTTCCAGCGCGAGTGGTCGGCGCTGCGCGATTACGGCACGCAGCGCGGAGTGCGCCTGATCGGCGACGTGGCGATCTACGTCTCGGCCGGGAGTGCCGACCACAGCGCCCATCCCGAGCTGTTCCAGCGCGGCCTGGTGGCCGGTGCGCCCCCCGATGCCTATGCGAGCAAGGGACAGCTGTGGGGTAATCCGCTCTACGACTGGCCCGCGCTGCAGCGACGGCGCTACCGCTGGTGGGTGGAGCGCCTGCGTCGTACGCTGGAGCTGTTCGACCTGGCCCGGATCGATCACTTCCGTGGCTTCGTGGCCTACTGGGCGGTACCCGAGGGTGCGCCGGACGCGACCAGCGGCACCTGGAAGCGCGGACCGGGACGCGCTCCCTTCGCCGCCGCCGAGAGGACGCTCGGACGCGAGCTGCCGCTGGTGGCCGAGGACCTGGGCGTGATCACGCCGGCCGTCGAGCGGCTGCGCGACTCGCTGGGTCTCCCCGGGATGGCGGTGGTGCAGTTCGGGCTCGATTCGGCCGAGCCGCTCAGCCCGCACCGGCTGGAGAACCATGTCGAGAACCGGATCATCTACACCGGCACCCACGATCAGGACACCGCGCGGGGCTGGTATGAATCGCTGGATCGAGCCCAGCGGGCGATCGTCGACTCCGAGCTGGCCAGCTACGGGGTCACCGAGCGCCAGCCCTGGTGGTCGCTGATCCGGCTGGCCTTCTGCTCGCCGGGCCAGGCGGCGATCGTGCAGGCTCAGGATGTGCTCGGCCTCGGCAGCGAGGCGCGGATGAACGCGCCGGGGCTGGCCCGCGGCTGCTGGCGCTGGCAGATGAAGCCGCGCGCCCTGACTCCGGCGCTGGCCGCGCGCCTGCGCGAGATGACTGGGGCGGCCCGACGCCTGGTGCCGTGATTCGAAACTCTGGGAGCAGATCTCGCGAGTGGCTGGTTCCAGGCGCGTCCAGACGCCGCCAGGCTGCCGCGCAGTTTCGAATCACGGCACTTACGGCCGGCTGAAATCAGCTCGGCTTGCGGGCGCGCAATGCGGCCACCCCCAGGCCGAGCGCCCGCAGCCTCAGCTTCATGTCGCGATAGGTGTAGGTGGCGTCGCCGCGCAGGCGCCCCCACCGTGTCGTGTGCACGTTTACGAGCGCCGACGGCTGGATCCGGGCGCTTAGCCCGTCGCGGGCCAGCACGGCCAGCGCCCGTTGGGCCAGCGCGATCTGCCCCAGCGCGGTGAGGTGTACACGGTCGGCCATGACCAAGTTGCGGGCGTGCAGCGGGCGCAGATCGACGACCAGCACGCCGGCCGCGCGCGCGACCCGCTCGATCGTGTCATCGAGCTCGCCCACCTTGGCGCCGGCGGCGGGCAACCCCAGCTTCAGCGGGGCGGTGACCGTCAGCACCCGGTCACAGCGCTCACCCAGGAACGCCAGCGCCGTGGAGAAGTCGCGCTCGAACCGTGCGGCGCTCCAATCGACGCCGCGCACGTCATTGACGCCGATGTACAGGCAGCCGAGCTCAAAGCGGGCCTCGGGGTCAGCACCCCGCGTCACGAACGCGGGGATCTGGCCGTTCACGACGTCGCCCACCGTCGCGCCGTCGACCGCGTAGCTGGTGAACGGCAGCCCCAGCCCCCGCGCCACCCACAGCGCCCAGGACTGCAGCGCGATCCCCCACTGCAGCTCGCCGCCGCCGTTGGTGATCGAATCCCCGAACGCGAGCACGCCGAGTCGGCACTGCGTCTGCGCGGGCGGGCTGGCGCTCAAGGGTCGCGAGCCTAGCGCTTCTCGGCCGGCAAGCAGCGCATACCGGGCTCGGGAACGCTCCCTGCGTGAATCTGGTCGATAATCGCCGCTTGGACGACGTGACCGCCACGGCGCACAACGGTCGGGAGGACATCCGGCGCGCAGCCGAAGATCTGGCGCAGGGGCTGGTCCCTGCGCTCGCCCCGCTGGCCCACCTCGCCTACAACTACCGCTGGTCGTGGGCGGCCGGCGGCCCCGAGCTGTTTGCGTCGATCGACCCCGAGCGGTTTGAGATCTGCGGCGAGAACCCGGTCCGCCTGCTGCAGGAGTCACCGGCATCGGTGCTGCGCCGGGCCGCGGAGAACCAGGGCCTGATCGAACGCGCCCAGGCGTTGCAGTCGCTCGTGCAGGCCGACCTGCAGCGTGAGTTCGCCGCCGGGCCGGTGGATCAACGCCATCCGGTCTCGTTCCTGTGCGCCGAGTACGGGATCCACCGCTCGCTGCCGGTCTACTCGGGCGGTCTGGGTGCGCTCGCCGGCGACCTGCTCAAGGAGTCCTCCGATCGTGCGCTCCCGTTCGTCGCCGTCGGGCTGATGTACCGCAAGGGCTACTTCCGCCAGCGGATCGACGCGTCGGGCTGGCAGCACGAATACTGGATCGATACCGATCCCCAGCGGCTCCCCGCCGCTCTGGTGACGGGTCCCGGCGGGTTGCCGATGACGATCTGCGTGCCGATCGGCGAGGCCGAGGTGACGGCGCGCATCTGGCGCGTCGACGTCGGCCGCGTGCCGCTGTTCCTGCTCGACTCAGACGTCCCTGGCAACGGACCGCTGGAGCGGTGGATCACCGCTCGCCTGTACGAGTCAGATCAGCACACGCGCCTGGCGCAGTACGTGCTGCTCGGCGCCGGCGGCATCCGGGCGCTGCGCGCGATGGGCTACGAGCCGGGGGTCATCCACCTCAACGAGGGCCATGCCGCGCTGGCGCCGCTGGAGCTGGCGCGCGCCTGGTCAGACGGCGGGCGGGCGCTGGAGAGCGCGTTTGATAAGGCCCGGTCGCGCACCGTCTTCACCACCCATACCCCGGTCCCAGCCGGCAACGACTCCTACCCCGCGGCGCAGGCGCAGGCCGCGCTTGCCCGGCTGGCGGGCGAGATCGGCGCCAGCATCGAGCAGATGATCGCCTTGGGGCGCGACCAGCCGGAGGACAGCACGCAGCCGTTCGGGGTCACCCAGGCGGCGCTGCGGATGAGCCGGGCGGCCAACGGAGTCAGCCGCCGCCACGGCGAGGTGGCCCGGGACATGTGGAGCTGGCTGTGGCCAGGGCGCGCGGGCGGGGAGGTGCCGATCGGTCACGTCACCAACGGCGTGCACGTGCCGACCTGGATCGGGACGCCGATGCGCGAGCTGCTGACCCGCCACCTGGGCGAGGACTGGCTGGCCCACGCGACCGATCCGCAGACCTGGGCCGGCGTCGAGCAGATCCCCGACGACGAGCTGTGGGCCGCCCGGCGGCGCCAGCGCGCCGAGCTGGTCGGCTTCGTCCGCGAGCGCAGCGTGGCCGACCGTCTGATGCGCGGCGACCGGCGCGAATACGTCGAGGCCGCCGCGCGCGCGTTTGACCCCGACGTGCTGACGATCGGCTTCGCCCGCCGGGTGGCCACCTACAAGCGCCTTGACCTGCTGACCCGTGACCCGGAGTGGACGCTGTCGCTGCTCGGCGGCGACCGGCCCGTCCAGGTGGTGATGGCGGGCAAGGCCCACCCCCGCGACGAGGACGCCAAGCGCTCGCTGCAGCGCCTGTTCGGCCTTAAGTCCGCGCCGATCGTCGGCGAGCGCGTCGTGTTCCTAGACGATTACGACCTGTCGTCGGCCGCCTCGCTGGTACGCGGCTGCGATGTGTGGCTGAACCTGCCCCGTCCGCCGCTGGAGGCCAGCGGCACCAGCGGCATGAAGTCGATGTTCAACGGCGGCCTGCAGCTCAGCGTGCTCGACGGCTGGTGGGCGGAGGCCTTCGACGGCCATAACGGGTGGGCGCTGTCCGGCGACGTGGAGAACGACCACGATGTCCAGGACGAGCGCGACGCCGCCCGGCTTCACGACGTGCTCGACGATGAGGTGCTGCCGACCTTCTACGAGCGTCACGACGGCGATCCGCCGCGCCGCTGGACGGCGCGGATCAAGGCCTCGTTGCAAACTCTGGGTCCGATGTTCTGCGCCAGCCGCATGCTCGCAGATTATGTGGACGGCCCCTACCGGGGCTGAGTGTCGGTGTCGGCCCGGGCGGGAAGGATCGTCCGCCGGATGGCGTCATTAAGCTGAGATCTCTTTTCGTAAATCGATGGCCTCCCCCGCCGACAAGTACCAGCCCAGCCCTCGCGACCTCGCCGAGCTTTCCGCGCTGGCCGATGGAACCCTGGATCCCCGGCGCCGTGACGAGGTGTCCGAGCGCGTCGCGGCTTCGCCGCAGTTGCGCGCGCTGTATGACGACGAGCAGCGGGTTGTGCGCTCGCTGCAGGCAGCACGCCGGCGCGATCGGGCACCCGGGGCGTTGCGCGCGGGGATCGAGGCGGCGCGTCCGAGTGCTCGGACGCGGGCCCGCCGGCGCGCCGGCTACGGCGGCGCGCTGGCCGGCGCGCTGGCGGTGATCGTGCTAGCGCTCGTGCTGGTGCTGCCCGCCGGCACGCCCGGGGCGCCCTCGCTCGGGCAGGCGGCCGCGCTCGGTGCCCTGGCGCCCTCGGCGCCGGCACCCGCGCCGGATCCCGGCGCGCCCCAGGCCCAGCTGGGGCGCAACGTCGGGGACGTGTACTTCCCCAACTGGGCTGGCCGGCTTCATTGGCGGGCAGTCGGTCAGCGCATCGATCACATCGGTGGGCGCCTGGCGGTGACCGTCTTCTATGAGCAGCGGGGCGCGCGCGTCGCCTACACGATCGTCGCCGCCCCTGCGCTCAAGCAGCCGGCCGTGAGCCGGATACGGCTCAACGGGACCGAGTTCCAGACGCTGCGCCTGGACCGGCGAACCGTCGTCACCTGGAGCCGTGCGGGGCACACGTGCGTGCTCTCGGCCGCGTTGGTATCGGCGGCGGGGCTGCGCAGCCTGGCGGCTTGGAGAGCGACGGACCGGCGAGGCGCCGGCGCCTGACGCTCAGTCCCCGTCGGCGGTCAGCGCTCGGCGCCGGTGGCGCCCGGGGGGTCAGACGGCGCCGCGTCGTCGTCCGCCAGGGCCCGCGCCACGCGCTGGCGGGCCCGGTGCAGCCGGGTGGTGACGGTCGCTTCGCGCACCCGCAGCGCGCGGGCCGCCTCACGGTAGGAGAGGCCGGCGACGTCGATCGCCACCAGGGCGTCGCGGAAGTCGTCCGGGAGCGCGGCGATCGCCGCGTAGAGCGCCTGGGACTCAAGCCGCGCCTGTGGCGAAACGGCCGCGGGGTCCTCCAGGTAGTCGAGGTCGTCGGGCAGCGGCAACGTCTGCGGGCGGCGTCCGGCCGTCCGCCGGGCGGAGAAGAAGGTGTTGCGCAGCACCCGCAGCAGGTAGCCGAGATCGTCCTCGGAGTGCAGCCAGCGCGGCTTGCGCAGAATCTGCGCAAAGGTCTCCTGCACAAGATCCTCGGCCTCCTCACGCGAGCCGCACAGCGCCCAGGCGGCCCGGTAGAGCCGGTCTATGTGGTCGCCGAGCGCGTCGGGGTCGAGCTGATGTTCAGGAGTCATCCGACCGTGTGCCCGGCCCCGGCCGGGCCGCCGCCACCGGTCCTCTCGCGCGGACGCTCAGGCTCTGAGCTCCGAGAGCGGTCGCGGAGCCGGCCCCACGTACTTGGCGGTCGGCCGGATCAGCCGATGCTCGCGCTTCTGCTCCAGGATATGCGCCGACCAACCGGCGGTGCGTGCGCAGGTGAACATCGAGGTGAACAGCGTAGCCGGCACCTGGGCGAAGTCGAGCACCACCGCGGACCAGAATTCGACGTTGGTGGCCAGCACGCGATCGGGCTTGCGCGCGTGCAGCTCGGCCAGCGCGGCGTTCTCCAGTGCCTCGGCCACCTCGACTCGCTCGGAGCCGAGCTCGTGCGCGGCCCGACGCAGGACGCGCGCCCGGGGGTCCTCGGCGCGGTAGACGCGATGCCCGAAGCCCATCAGCCGCTCGCCGCGGTCCAGCAGGTCCTTGACGTAGCGGTCGGCGTCGCCCATCGCGTCCACCTCGTCGAGCATCTTCAGCACGCGGGAGGGGGCGCCGCCGTGCAGTGGACCGGACAGCGCGCCGACGGCGGCCGACAGGGCGGCGGCGCAGTCGGCTCCAGTCGACGCAACCACGCGCGCGGTGAACGTCGAGGCGTTCATGCCGTGTTCGGCGGCGGAGTTCCAGTAGGCGTCGATCGCCGCCACGTGCCGGGGATCGGCCTCGCCACGCCAGCGGATCAGGAATCGCTCGGGGATCGACTTGCCCTTGTCGATCTCCAGCTGGGGGACGGGCGGCTTGCCGCTCCCGCGTGCGGACTGGGCCACGAATGACAGCGCCATCACCGAAGCTCGCGCCAGATTGTCACGAGCCTCGTCGTCGGAGATGTCGATCAGCTCGCCAAAACCCCACTGCGGGCCGAGCATCGCCAGCGCCGCCTGGACGTCCACGCGGGGATTGCCGGAATGAACGCTGAGCGGGTGCGGCTCGGCCGGTGGCAGTCCGGGCAGCAGCTCGCCGTCGACCAGCAGCCCCCACACCTGCTCGAAGGGCACCGTGCCGACCAGCTCCTCGATGTCGACGCCCCGATAGCGCAGCGCTCCACCGGCGCGGTCGGGCTCCGCGATTTCGGTGGCAAAGGCGACTACGCCCTCTAGGCCAGACTGGACTTCGCTAGTTGCGCTCATGAGAGTGGGCTCCTGGGCAGGGTTCTCCAAAAAAAAGTTCTGGGCGGCGGACAAACCCTAGTGATGCACTGGGCCGGGTGGGTCGGGGTAGGCTGTCCAGCTGTGAGGGAACTGCTCTGCCGCCCGGCCGCCGAGCTGGCGCAACTGATCCGGCAGGGCGAGCTGAGCTCACCCGAGCTGGTGGAGGCCTCGCTCCGTCGCATCGACGAGGTCGATCCCCAGATTCGCGCCTTCAGCCACGTCGCTCACGAATCCGCGCGGCAAGCCGCCGCGGAGATCGCCGCCGGCGATCCGCGCCCGTTCGCCGGGGTGCCGATCGCGATCAAGGACAACCGCCCCGTCGAGGGGATGCCGATGACGGTCTGCAGCGATCTGTTCGGATCCTTCCGCCCGTGCCGCGAGTCGTTCCTGATCGGACGGCTGCGCGCCGCCGGGTTCGTGATCGTCGGTAAGACCGCGATGCCGGAGATGGGCATCCTGCCGACGACCGAGTCACGGCGCTTCGGGCCGACGCACAACCCCTGGGCGCTGGACCGCACGCCCGGGGGCTCCAGCGGCGGGTCGGCCGCCGCGGTGGCGGCCGGAATGGTGCCGATCGCCCACGGCAACGACGGCGGCGGCTCGATCCGGATCCCGGCCGCCTGCTGCGGTCTGGTCGGTCTCAAGCCGGCACGCAATCGCGTGTCGGTGGGGCCTGAGGATGGGCACAGCTTCCTGGTCTGTGACGGGGTTCTGGCTCGTACCGCCCGCGATACTGCGCTGGCGCTCGACGTGCTCGCCGGCTACGAGCCCGGCGACGCGAGCTGGGCCCCGCCGCCGCCCGCCC
>ODAK010007977.1_pt1 | contig 10623 bp, 9 predicted proteins | sample 1539591 | NCBI WGS metagenome assembly ODAK01 (sample SAMEA3539303, study PRJEB22396) | soil metagenome | biome: tundra; feature: field; material: soil | place: USA | collected 2010-05 | depth 0.15 m | reverse complement strand
CCCGGCTGCCCGACTTTGTGATCGTGAAGTTATCCCGAGCCACGCTCGTGGCGGGCTGAACTCGAGCGCAGCGCCGGCCCGAGGAGCACGAAGCAGGCGATCCCGGCTTGGATCGAGTCGTCGCGGGCGAGGATCCGCTCGATTTGTCGCTCGGGGAGCACCAAACGGATCCTCCCGCCGGAACTCCTGGCCGCCCGAACTCCTGCCCGCCGTGGACGACGCCCGGTGTTGTCGGGGGCGATCTCGGGGTAGGCTCTGATCGTGCTCGCCCTTCGACTCCATCCCGATCGCCAGCTTCGCCTCCACGACGAGCCGACCCCGGAAGCGGGTCCCGGCGACGCGATTGTGCGGGTCGGCGCGGTGGGCCTGTGCGGCTCGGACCGTCACTGGGTCGTCGACGGCGGCATCGGCGATGCGCGGCTGGAAGCGCCCCTGATCCTGGGCCACGAGTTCGCCGGCGTGGCCGAGGCCGGACGCTACGAGGGCCGCCTCGTGGCCGTGGACCCGGCGATTCCCTGCGAGCGCTGCGGCCCATGCCTGGCGGGTGCCGCGAACCTCTGCCTCGACCTCCCGTTCGCGGGCCACGGCACGACGGACGGGGCCCTGCGTGAGTTCGTGGCCTGGCCGGAGCGTTGCCTCCAACCGCTGTCCGAGGCGATCGGCGCCGTGGAGGCGGCGCTCGTCGAGCCACTCGCCGTGGCCGTCCATGCCCTGGACCTGGCCGGCACGCTCGATGGCGCGACCGTCGCGGTCATCGGCTGCGGCCCGATCGGCCTGATGATCGTGGCCCTCGCCCATGCAGCGGGAGCGGCGACGGTCTCGGCAACGGACCCGCTCCGCCACCGGCTCGACGCGGCCCTGGATTTCGGGGCGACCCACGTCGTGGAGGCGACCGCGCTGGGCGACGAACGAGCGCTCTTCCGGGCGACTATCCCCGGCCCCGGCTACGACGTCGTGTTCGAGGTGTCCGGCGAGGCACCCGCAGTCGAGACCGCCGTCAGCGTTGCCGGACCCGGCGCCCAGGTTGTGCTCGTCGGGATCCCACCGGACGACCGGACCACGTTCGGCGCGTCGGCCGCACGCCGGAAGGGGCTGACCCTGAAGCTCAGCCGCCGCTCGACGCCCAGCGCCTTTCGACGGGCGGTGGCGTTGGCCGAAGCTGGCACGCTCGGGCTCGGGCGGCTCGTCACGCTGCGCGTTCCCCTCCGGGAGGCGACCAGCGGGTTCGACTCACTGGTCGCGCGCGACGGGCTCAAGGTCATCGTCGAGCCGGGCGCCAGCTAGAAAACGAGCTGGCTCGGCCACCCAACAGCACAGCCCGAGGTCAGCAAGTGGCCGGCCGGCCAGGGCCGCTTGTGACAGATGCCGCCGGCAGGCGCACTACGGCGGGTCGGGGTTCGAGTGGAGGTCATGGGTGACGTCCGCCGAGGCGGCTCGTGCGTGAATGGCGGCCCGGATCGACGGTTTGGCTCCAGGTTGGGCTGGGATTCGGCTGCGGATCACCCGTTTCCCTCCATACGGCGTCTGGTGGCGGAATTTGTCACGAGTTCCGAGGTGGACCGGGCGAGCGGGGCTGGTTCTGGTCGATCCGTCGCCGCGCCCGCGGACGCCGGCACTGACCCGAGCACCCGCGCGAACGGCTGGCCAGCGGGACGAACGATCTCGTCCCGCCCGGAGGAGGATGTCCCGGGCGGAACGAGATCGCTGTCAGGGAGCGGGGCGCCGGAGATGCCCTCTCGGCGTCACGCTCGTAGTCATTGCCCCGAAGCCACCGGAGCGGCGAGGCTCACGGCCTCGAGCCGAAGCTGCTTCAGGGTCTTCATCGTCGGCTCGACTCCCCGCCCGAAGAGATCGTGGAGCCGGACGTATTCGGCGAACAGAACGTCATAGACCCGGTGGTTCGCCTCGATCGGCACGTAGACCTCGTCCCGGAGGTGGGCCATCGCGCTCGCTGCCGCCTCGATCCCGGCATACCCCCCGGACGACGGACCGGCCGCGACGGCGCCGAACATGGCCGCGCCGAGGGCCGGCGTCTGGGGCGAGGCAGCCACCCGCCACTCGCGTCCGGTGACGTCGGCATAGATCTGCATCAGCAGCCGGTTCCGCTCCGGCAGGCCGCCGCAGGCCACGATCCGATCGATCGGCACGCCACCGGCCTCGAACGCCTCGATGATCACCCGGGTCCCGAACGCGGTCGCCTCGATCAGCGCCCGGTAGATCTCTGCCGCCTCCGTTGCCAGGGTCAGCCCGATGAGCAGCCCCGACAGGTCTGTGTCGACGAGGACGGACCGGTTGCCGTTCCACCAGTCGAGGGCGAGCAACCCGGATGCGCCCGGCGCGATCGCGGCCGCCGCCTCTTCGAGAACGGCATGAACGCTGAGCCCGCGAGCCCGCGCCGCGTCGTGATAGGCGGGTGGCACGGCGTGCTCGGCGAACCAGCCGAACAGGTCGCCAACCGATGCCTGGCCCGCCTCGAACCCGTACAGGCCGGGGACCACGCCATCGCGCACGACGCCGCACATGCCGGGCACCGCGGGGGCACTACTCGACAGGACGATGTGACAGATGCTCGTGCCCATGATCGCGACGAGCGAGCCGGGTGCGGTGACGGACGCAGCTGGGGCGGACACGTGGGCATCGACGTTTCCCACGGCAACCGGGGTGCCCGGCCGGAGACCCGTCCAGCCGGCCGCTCGTTCGGTCAGGCCGCCGGCGACCTCGCCCAGCCCAACGATCGTGCGCGACATCTTCTCGTCCACGACATCGCGGAAGGCGGGATCGAGGCTGCCGAAGAATCGCCGGTCGGGGAAGCCGGCGTCCGCCGACCAGAGTGCCTTGTAGCCGGCCGTGCAGCTGTTGCGCGTCTCGACGCCGGTCAGCTGCCAGGTGATCCAGTCGGCGGCTTCGATCAGTCGATCGGCGGCCTGGTACGTCGCCGGGGACTCGCGCAGGATCTGGAGCGCCTTCGGGAAGAACCACTCGGACGAGATCTTCCCGCCATACCGATCCAGCCACGGCTCGCCCAGCTCGGCGGCGACCCGGTTGACCTCGTCGGCTTCGGGCTGGGCGGCGTGATGCTTCCACAGCTTGACCCAGGCGTGAGGCTCGCGCCGGTGCTCAGCCAGGAAGCACAAGGGTGTCCCGTCGCTCGTCGTCGGCAGCATCGTGCAGGAGGTGAAGTCGATGCCGATGCCGATGATCTGGTCCGGGTCGATGCCGGTGGCCGTGATCAGCCGGGGAATCGCCTGGCGCAGCGTTTCGAGGTAGTCGTAGGGGTCCTGGAGCGCCCAGTCCGGCCCGAGCACGACATCGTCATCGGGAGCGGGCAGGTGTTCGTCGATGACGCCGTTGCGGTATTGGTGGATCTCGATCCCGAGCTCTCGCCCGTCAGCCACGTCCACGAGCACGGCCCGGCCCGACTCCGTGCCATAGTCGACCCCGATCGCGTACCTGGCGCCGGCCGTGAGATCGCTCACGAGCCGCCCTTGCCCACGTTCTTGCCCAGGTCCCCGCCCAGGTCCCCGCCCACGTCCCTGCCCGCCTGCCCGTAATAGGCGGCCGAGCCGTGCTTGCGCTGGAAATGGCGCTCGAGGAGATAGTCCTGGATGCCGCTGGCGCCCGGGGCGAGGGCGAACGTCTGGCTGGCCATGGTCGCAACGGCCTCCAGGGCGATCGCATTGTTCACGGCATCGCCCACGCTGGGGCCCCACGCGAACGGTCCGTGCGACGCGACGAGCACCGCGGGCATGTCGGCTGCACTCAGCTCGAGTCGCTCAAGCGTCTCGACGATGACCTTCCCAGTCGCGAGCTCGTACTCGCCGGCTACCTCCTCTGGGCGAAGCTGGCGGGTGACCGGCACCGGACCGCGGAAGTGGTCGGCGTGGGTCGTGCCGAGGCACGGGATTGATCGCTGCGCCTGCGCCCAGGCCGACGCGTACGCGGAATGGGTGTGGACGATGCCGCCGATCTCGGGGAACTCCAGGTAGAGGAGACGGTGGGTTGGCGTATCGACCGACGGTCGGAGTGCGCCTTCGACCAGCCGGCCGTCCTCGAGCCCCACGACGACCATGTCCCCCGCGGTCAGCTCGGCATACCGGCCCCCACTCGGCTTGATCACGAGCACACCCGCAGCGCGATCAACGCCACTGGCATTGCCGAACGACAGCGTCACCAGCCCCGCCCGGTCGATCGCCCGGTTTGCGGCGGCGACCGCTGCCTTGAGGTCAGCCAGGCTCAACGCTGCCCACCGACCGGGCTGACGGTCGCGAACAAGGTCTCGAGGGTCTCAGGGGCGGCCATCATGCGGCGCGGCGCCTCACTCCGAGGAGGGCTTGACGATCCGACGGCGACTGCCCGATGCACTCGCCCGCGTCCCAGGAACTTTACCACCCGGAGAGTCTTGACGTGCGTGCACGCGAGTGCATACAATCGAGTGCAGACAATCGAGTGCACTCACACCCCTTCCCTGTGGCAGGGCGGATCGCTCCCGGAGATAACTCCCAAAACCCGCACACGGGCGGGTCCGCCCGGCCGCAGCCCGCGGCCGACCAGGAGACCGATGAAGGCGCTCGGCGACCGCGAAGTCTGGTTCGTCACCGGCAGCCAGGACCTGTATGGCCCCGACGTGCTCCGGCTTGCGAATGAGCATGCCCAGGTGATCGCCGCTGCTCTCGACGCGGCAACAGCCATTCCCGTGCGGGTGGTCATCAAGCCCGTGGTCACCAGCCCCGAGTCGATCCAGGAACTGTGCCAGGCCGCGACGGTCGCACCGGCCTGCGTGGGCGTCATCGCCTGGATGCACACGTTCTCGCCGGCCAGGATGTGGATCGCCGGGCTGATCGCGCTGCAGAAGCCCCTGCTCCACCTCCATACCCAGTTCAACAGCGATCTCCCGTGGGCGGAGATCGACATGGACTTCATGAACCTCAACCAGTCGGCGCACGGCGACCGCGAGTTCGGCTATGTGCTGACCCGGCTTCGGCACAGCCGCACAACAGTCGTCGGCCACTGGCAAGACCCGACGACCCTCGAGCGAGTCGGAATCTGGGCTCGCGCGGCCTGCGCCTGGCAGGAGGTTCGCCGACTCAAGCTCGCCCGCTTCGGCGACACCATGCGCCAGGTCGCGGTCACCGAGGGGGACAAGGTCGAAGCGCAGATCCGCCTGGGTAGCCAGGTGAACGGCTACGGAGTCGGCGCGCTGGTGGAGGCGGTCCGGACAGCGACGGAGACGGCCGTCGATCGCGTGGTCGCAGACTACGAGTCGAGCTACACCCTGGCGCCGGCGCTGCGATCAGGCGCTGAGCAGCGCGCCGCCCTGCGCGAGGCGGCCCGGATCGAGGTCGGCCTGCGGACCTTCCTGGAGGCCGGCGACTTCGGTGCGTTCACCGACACGTTCGAGGACCTGGGCGAGCTGGCCCAGCTTCCGGGCATTGCGGTCCAGCGGCTGATGGCAGATGGCTACGGCTTCGGCGCCGAGGGTGACTGGAAGACCGCCCTGCTTGTCCGGGCGATGAAGGTCATGGCCACGGGCCTGCCGGGCGGGACCTCATTCATGGAGGACTACACCTACCACCTGGTGCCCGGTCGGCCACAGGTCCTGGGTGCCCACATGCTCGAAGTCTGCCCGTCGATCACGACCGACACCCCGACGTGCGAGATCCACCCGCTGGCGATCGGCGGACGGGCCGATCCCGTCCGCCTGGTCTTCACGGCGAGCGCTGGCCCGGCGATCGCCGTCGGCCTGCTCGACCTGGGCGAGCGATTCCGGATGGTGCTCAACGAGGTCGACGTCGTGCGCCCGCCGGCAGACCTGCCCCGGCTGCCCGCGGCGCGCGCCCTGTGGGAGCCCCGGCCCAGCCTGAAGGTTGCCGCGGAGGCGTGGCTGCTGGCCGGCGGTCCGCACCACACCAGCTTCAGTACTGCACTCCGTCGTGAGCATCTCGAGGATTTCGCCGAGATGGCCGCCATCGAGTTGATCGTGATCGACGCCGCCACGACGGTGACGGACATCAAGAAGGAGCTGCGCTGGAACCAGGCATACCACCAGCTCGCCCGGGGCCTGTAGGCGCCGGCGAAGCGCATCTGGCGGCGCGAGCGGCGCCGCCTTGTTCGGCACACGAGGAGGACGACGTGGCTGATGACGGATCCCGGCGGGGCTGCCAGGACGGCCCCGACCGATGAGAAGGGAGGTCGCGGCCGAGACGAGGACGCGGGCATGAATGGCTTCGGGAGTTGACCGAGCCAGCAGCAAGGTGGCAGCGAGGAGATTGGGATGCATGGATCTGGCAGAAACCTTCGATGGCGGCTACCGGCGTTAGCGGCCGGAGTCCTTCTGGTAGTCAGCGCGTGCGGTTCATCAAGCAGTCCGGCGGCCAGCACTGGAGCGGCCGCCAGCACCGGAACGGCGGCCAGCAGCGCTCCAACGACCGCCGCCAGCACGGGCGCCGGTGCCTCGAGCGCGCCGGCGGTCGGCCAGTTTTGCAAGGGGATGAACATCGTGTTCTTCCCGGGCGGCACACCGGGCGGCGGCTTTGAGACGGTCGTCTACAACGGCGCCAAGGCAGCCCAGGCGGCGTTCGGACCGAACGTGACCTACCAATGGTCCGATTGGGACCCGAGCAAGATGATCACCCAGTTCCAGCAAGCCGTGGCGACCAAGCCTGACGGCATCGCCGTCATGGGCCACCCTGGCGACGCCGCTTTCGACCCGCTCATCCAGGATGCCGAGAAGCAGAACATCCTGGTGACGGTCATGAACACCGAGCTGCAGAAGGCCGAGGCGCAATTCGCCGCCAACGGCACGGGTTACGTCGGCGCAGTCCTGCACGACGCCGGCGCCTCGCTGGCCAACGAGACGATCTCGCGCGCTGGCCTCAAGTCGGGCGACGAAGTGATGGTCTGGGGACTCAAGGCCCAGCCCGGCCGCGGCCAGCGGACGCTCGGGATCACCGATACGCTCACGGCCGCCGGCATGAAGGTTGACTACTTCGAGATTGATGACGCCACGAACAAGGACCCGGCCGCCGGCGTGCCGATCTTCACCGGCTACGTCTCATCTCACCCGGGCGTCAAGGCGATCTTCATCGACCATGGCAACCTCACCTCGGCCATTCCGACCTTCATGAAGGCTGCCAACCTGGCGGCCGGCAGCGTGTACATGGCCGGCTTCGACATGTCGCCGGCCACGGTCCAGGGCATCAAGGACGGCTACATCAGCCTGGTCATCGACCAGCAGGAGTACCTCCAGGGCTTCGAGGCCATCGAGCAGCTGTGCATGACCAAGAGCTATGGCTTCGGCGGCCTCTTCATCAACACCGGCGCGGGCTTCGTTGACAAGTCCAACATCGACGCCATCGCGCCGCTCGTCACGCAACAAATCCGGTAATGGCCGACGTTCCCGTGTCCGGGAGCGACCTCACGGCCGGCGAGCGCCCAAGTGCTCGCCGGCCGCTCGAGGCCGACCTCCCGACCCAGGTTCAAGTCCCGAATCCTGCGGTCGCCCCGGCGCAGCCTCCCCGGCTCGACCTGCGCGGCATCTCGAAGTCATTCGGCGGCGTCCATGTCCTGCGCGACGTCGATCTCCGACTGGGACGAGCCGAGGTCGTGGGCCTGCTCGGTGACAACGGAGCAGGCAAATCGACCCTGATCAAGATCATCACCGGGATTCACCAACCCGACCAGGGCAACATCTGGTTCGATGGCCAGCGCGTTGACGGCCTGACCGTTCAGAAGGCGCGGGCGCTGGGCGTGGAAACTGTCTACCAGGAGCGGGCGCTGGCCGACCAGCTGCCGCTCTGGCGGAACATCTTCATGGGCCGCGCGATCAGTGGCCCGCTCGGGTTCCTGAGGGTCGGCGCGATGCGCCGCAAGACCCAGGAGCTGATGAGCGAGTCGATGGGTTTCACCTCGGCGGTGCTCACCCCCGACACGAGCGTGACCGGCCTGTCGGGGGGCGAGCGGCAAGGCCTGGCGATCGTGCGCGCGCTCCACTTCCAGGCCGACATCATCATCCTCGACGAGCCGACGATGGGCCTCTCGCTCAAGGAGACCGAGAAGCTGATCCACTTCGTCGAGGGCATCCGGGCCGCCGGGAAGTCGGCGATCTTCATCGACCACAACATCTTCCACGTCTACTCGGTGGCCGATCGGATCGTCGTCCTCGACCGGGGCCGCGTGGCGGGCGAGTTCCCGACCTCCCGCTACTCGCTCGAGGAGTTGATGGACATCATGCGCGAGATTGCGTCCGGGGGCGCCTACACGGAAGCCGAGCGTTACCGCTCGCCTGACGGCGCGGCTTCGGGCGCCGGTCCGACCGGGGGCGCTGCGTGAGCGCGACAACGCCGGCCGCCGTCCCCGACCGGCCGCGCCAGCTCGGCAGGTTCGCCGCGGCCTGGGCTTCTCAGATCGGGATCACCACGGCCTTCGGGCTGCTCTGGCTCATCTTCATCGTCCTGGCTCCCAGGACATTCCTCGGTGATCGGATCTACCTCTCGTTCGCGGAGACGACGCCCTTCTTCGCGATCATCGCCCTCCCCCTGACGATGGTCATCGTCACCGGTGACATGGACCTTTCGTTCCCCTCGATCATGGCCCTGGGGATGGTCGGTTTCGTCGCGATCTGGAACCTGACCGGCAGCGTCGTGCTGGGCACTGCCGCCGCGCTTGTCGTGGGTGCCCTGGCCGGCCTGTTCAACGGCCTCCTCGTGACCTACGTCGGGATCCCGTCGCTCGTCGCGACGATCGGCACGCAGTTCTTCTTTCGCGGGTTGACCCTGGTCCTGGTGGACGGACGGAGCTACGCCCTGGTTGATACCCAGGCCAGCCCGGCCTACAACGTCCTCGTGGGCAGGCCGTTCGGAATCCCGATGGAGTTCGTGTGGCTGGTCCTGGCCGCGGTCGCGACGTGGCTGTTGCTCAATCGGCATCGGCTGGGCCAGAACGCCTATGTGGTCGGCGACAATCGCCAGGCGGCCGCGCTGATGGGCATCCCGATCCGGCGGACGCGGATCACGCTGTTCGTGCTGACGGGGTTGGCCGCTGCGTTCGCGGGCCTCCTGAACAGCCTCCAGATTGTCAACTTCTACCCAACGATGGGCGATGGCTACCTGTTGCCGACCCTGGCCGCGATCTTCGTCGGGGGCACGTCGGTCTTCGGCGGCCGGGGTAGCATCTGGGGGACATTCATCGGGGCATTCATGATCGGCGGGATCATCGCCGGGATCGTGGCTGTGGGGCTGACGGACTACTACACGAACCTGATCTACGGAGCGGTCGTGCTCATCTCCGTGTCCATCCATGCCCTGCTGCGGCGGCGGTTCGAGCACTGATGGCGCCTGGATCGAGGGCCACCGAACCGCACGACGAGGCCACCGGCAGAGCGACGCGGGAGACCCCCGACGGTCGGCCGGTCGGCCGTGGCCGGCCCACGACGATGTGCCGCATCGCGACCGAAACCGGCGTGTCGCGGAGCACCGTGTCCCGGATCCTCAACGACGCGCCGCTGAGCGTCCCGATCGCAGCGGGCACCCGCGCGCGGGTCCTGGCCGCGGCACGCGACCGGGGCTACCGGCCAAACCCGCTCGCCCGTGCCCTGCGCGGGGCGCCGACGATGCTCCTGGGAGCGATCGTCCGCGACATTACCGACCCATTCTTCGCGGGTGCGATCGAAGCGGTGTCGGTCGAGGCTCGGATGCGCGACTACAACATCGTCCTGAGCCATGCCCACGCCCAGGCCACCGAGGCCTACGCCCTGGCGACCATGCTCGAGGCACGCCAGTGCGACGCGATCCTGTTGCTCGGCGACATGGGCGACCAGCCCCGCCTGCTCGATGACCTGCGCCACGCTCACGTGCCGGTCGTGGCGCTCTGGCAGGGGTCGGAGCTGGACCTCATCCCGGCGGTCAACGTCGACAACCGGAGCGGCATCGCGTCGGCGATCGGTCACCTCGTTGCCCTCGGTCATCGCCGGATCGCCTTCGTCGGCGGGCGGTTGCTCGGGGACATCCGCGAGCGGCAGGCCGCGTATACCGAAGCGATGATCGAGCTGCTTGGCGAGGTCCCGCAGGGTTACGTCCAGCTGGTCGCCAACACGCCGGCGGACGGCGAGGCGGCCTTTCGCGTGCTGATGGGCCAGTCACCACGGCCGACCGCCATCGTCGCCTCGACCGACGTCCTGGCCCTGGGGATCCTCCGGGGAGCCCTCGTCACGGGCGTGCGGGTCCCGGCCGAGCTCTCCGTCGTGGGCTTCGACGACATCCCAATGGCTGAGTTCACCGTGCCGGCGCTCACGACCCTGCGCATGCCGATGTCCGAAATGGCCGCAGCGGCAATCGAACTCGCGGTCGGCACCACGCGCCGGACGGACAGCGATCGGTCGGGCGGCGACGTCCCGCGGCCTGGCCGTGCGCTCGTCCGGCTGTTTCGACCCGAGTTGATCGTCCGCGAGTCGACGCACGCTCCGGATCCACAGGGCGTCTGACCACCGGCGCGCCGCGCTGGAGGCGGGGAACCAGGGAACGGCCTGGCCGCCGCTGATCGGTGCGCGCTGGAGGCTGCGGCCGGCGCCGCCTCGGAGCGTTTGGTGCTCCCCGAGCGACAAACGGCGCATTCGCGGCCGATGGCACC
>ODAK010007976.1_pt1 | contig 10623 bp, 4 predicted proteins | sample 1539591 | NCBI WGS metagenome assembly ODAK01 (sample SAMEA3539303, study PRJEB22396) | soil metagenome | biome: tundra; feature: field; material: soil | place: USA | collected 2010-05 | depth 0.15 m | reverse complement strand
TGGCCGCGCCAAGTACTTTTTGGGAAAGCGGACATTTCTACTTTGCTCCGACATGGGGTTTTATGGGGTTTTCGTGGGGTTGCAATTCAGGTTACGCGGTGCTAACATCCGCCAAAGTGCGTCTGCATCATGCAGAAGTGGAGGTATTTGTGCGTTACTCGGCACTCGTGTTGATCCTGGGGGTGAGCTTCGCATCCTCATTATTCGCGCAGGAATCCAATGCCCGCCTGCTTGGTACCATCACCGACCCGTCAGGCGCGGTAATCCCTGGAACAAATGTAACCGTCCGAAATGTTGCTACCGGCCTCGAGCGGAAGACTGTCTCTAACGCGACAGGGGATTATTTCATCCCCGGACTGGCGATCGGCCAATATACCGTGGTCGCCGATTCATCCGGCTTCAAGACCAGCACGATCACCGGCCTCACGTTACAAGTTAACCAGGAGGCCAGGGTCAACATCACGCTCACGTTGGGCACGGCGGCTGAATCCATAGAGGTTCAGGCAATCTCTCCGCTATTGGTCACGGATAGTTCCTCCGTGGGGCAGGTCATTGAGGGTGTCTCGATCGCCAACATGCCCCTGAACGGACGGGCCTTCTGGCAATTGGCACAGTTGACGCCTGGGGCGGTCTACACACCGGGAGGCTCGGACATTGCATCGGGCGGCCAGGGGATCCGCGCCTCGCGCATCGGCTTGCGGATCAGCGGCAGTTCGCGCCTTGCCGCGGGATGGCTGCTGGACGGCTTCGATATTACGGAATACGAACTTGGCTCCACATCCATTACGCCTTCTACGGATGCTATCGAGGAGTTCAAAGTCATGGCCGGCGGCATGAGTTCGGAATACGCGATGCCTTCGATGATCAACGCGGCGCTGAAGAGCGGCTCCAACCAGTTTCACGGCAGCGCGTATGAATACATCCGCAACCAGGACATTCAAGCGCGTAACTTTTTCTCTCCCACGGTACCGCCGCTGAAGCGCAATCAGTTTGGGTCCACGTTCGGCGGCCCTGTCAAGCACGACAAGATCTTCTTTTTCGGCGACTACGAAGGCGCGCGCACCCGTCAGGGGAGCACCTTCAATTCCAACGTCCCGACGGTGCAGGCATTGGACGGCAGTTTCGCCGGCGGCCGGCCCATTTTCGATCCATTGACAACCGCGGTGAATCCAGCGAATTCCAGCCAGTTCATTCGCACACAGTTCCCCAACAACGCCATTCCGGCGAACCGCCAGGCTCCGCAGGCTCTCTATTTCAAATCGTGGTTCCCGACCCCGAATAACGGCCCGTCCCTCTATGCGTACTCTCCCGCGCTGGTGCTCAATACCGACAAATTCGATATCAAAGTCTCTCCGCGACTTACTGCGAAGGACAGCCTCGTTAGCCGCTATTCTTATGTCGCCAACCAGGAGCAGGATCAGCAGGGTTATCCCGCGCTAGGCTTCTATCCCCTGCATAGCCGCTCGCAAAACGTCGGCTTGAGCTACGTGCACATCTTCTCTCCTTCGGTTACAGCTGAAGTTACTTACAATTACTATCGAAGTTATTTCGTGCTTCTGAATGCCAGCAGTTTCAACGGCCAGGATGTCGTTGGAAAGGCAGGCATCACGGGATTCGAAGGGATCTCCAGCCTGCAACCGGCGGCCCCGGCGCTCAATCTGTCGGGCTATACGTCGCTGCTGGGGAGTACGGACAATCGACCGAAGTCCAATCGCATCCGCACCTACCAGTACCGGTCGGCATTGACGTGGGCGCATGGCAATCATCTCCTGAAGTTCGGCGCGCAGCTTTCGCACCAGGCGCACGCGTTTTACCACGGGCAAGCTTCACAAGGCACATTCAGCTTCAATGGCCAGTACACGCAGAACCCGCTGAGCGCTGGGAATACCGGGGATGCGTTTGCCGATTTTCTCCTGGGCGAACCGAACAGCGTAACGCGTTCCACGCCGCTACAAATCTACGGTAACACGGGCAGTTTTTGGGGATTCTACGGTCAGGACGACTACCACGTCACGCGCAATTTTACGCTGAACATCGGCCTGCGTTGGGAGCTGAACTCGTTCTACGAAGGGATTCGCGGCCAGACCGACGCCTTTGACTTCACTACCGGCAAGGTAATCATCCCGACGGTGAACGGCACGCCAGACCTCACGGCGCAGCCGCAGGAAGCGCAGCTCTGGTCGGTGTTCCGACCATTATTGGAAACCAGCGAAGAGAAGGGCCTCCCGTGGTCGATCCGGTACCCGGACCATCGCGACCCCGCGCCCCGTATCGGCTTCGCCTGGAAGCCGTTCAACAACGATAAATGGGTGGTGCGGTCCGCCTATGGCATCTTTTATATCTTCCCGGACACAAACCAGACCCAATCGCAGATCGCCGTGCCCCCGTTCCAGTTGACGCAGATCGTCAATAACGACGTGCCCACCGCGAGCACCCTGACGCCCACCCGGAATCTGGCGAACTATTTCCTGGGCCAGCCGCTGGCGTCCGTGAACGCCGCCCCCGCCATCACCACCGGTGGGACGAATTACCGGTCGGCATATACGCAGACCTGGAATCTGAATCTGCAGCACGAATTCGCCAACAACCTGGGTGCCGAGGTAGCCTATGTTGCCAACAAGGGAACCCGTTTGTCGTCATTATCGGTATACAACATCCCACTGCCCGGTCCGGGTAACGTGCAGACTCGCCGGCCCTATCAGAATTGGGGAGTGATCCGCTACTTGATCTGGGGTGGAGACAGCACGTATAACAGCCTCCAGGCGAAGTTGGAGAAACGCTTCTCCAACGGCTTTTCGCTTCTGGGATCCTATACGTTCTCTAAGTGCATCGACGGCCCCGGCAGCGAAGAGGGCGGTTCCCCCGCTTACTATCTCGACCGCCTGAATAAGGGCCTGTGCAGCTTCGACGTGCCGCATAATTTCGTTACCAGCTACGTGTGGGCGCTCCCGTTCGGCAACGGGCACAAGCTGCTCTCCAAGACTCCGCGCGCGGTGAACTTCGTGATTGGAGGGTGGCAATGGCAGGGCATCAACACGTTTCAATCGGGCGTGCCTTTCTCGGCGAACATCAGCACCGACCGGGCCAACACGGCGGTTTCGCAAAATCCCGATTCCATCGCAGCGCCAGTGTTAGTGGGCAATCCGACCTGCTGGTTCTTCGTGTCCGCGAACCCGGCGTGCAAAGCGTTGTTGCCGAACCAGACCGACACTTTTCTGCTCCCCGCGCAGTATGTGTACGGAAACTCCGGCCGGAACGTTTTGCGCAATGGCAAGCTGATCCAACTGGACACGTCGCTCTTCAAGAACTTCAAGATTTCCGAGACCAAGAGCGTCGATTTCCGCGCCCAGGTGTACAACCTGACCAACACACCGAGCTTCAATACTCCCGGTACGAACACGAATCTCGCCACGGGAGGGCAGGTAACCTCGACGCGGAACCAGCCGCGGTTGTATGAGTTCGGGCTCAAACTAAGTTTCTAGGGTTGCATCTCAAGGGGGATGTCTATGGAGAGTAACGGACTAGATCGCAGATCGTTCATGAAAACGGCGGCGGGATCAGGCGTGCTGGCTGCCTTGAATCCGGCCGATGCGCAGACGCCGCCGCAGAAGATGATTGGCATACAGGTGGGCGCGGTATCGTTCCTCGATGAAGGCACCGGGAAGGTGCTGGATGTCCTTCAGGAGCGCGCCGCCGTGAACACCCTGTTTCTGGCGACGTTCACTTATGGCAGAGGTATCGCCGGCCGGCAGGTCCCGGGGCAGCCACTGCCTGACCACGGCAAGCAGGAATACGATACCGACACCTTTCACGGCGGCAATTACGCAACCGTTCATCCGCAGTATTACAAGGACACGCCCTTGCGGCCCGAGGACACCCGGGCTCCCGACCACGGCAAATTCGATATGCTGGCCGAGGTGGTACCGCAGGCCAGGAAGCGCGGAATGCGCACCATCTGCTGGTGCGAGGACGTGTGGAACGACCAGGTGCCGCACATCGAAGGCATCCGCGAAATCAATCTGCAGGGCGCCCGCGCGCGTTCCCAGTGCTACAACAACCCCGGCCACCGGAACTTTTTGCTGGGGCTGTTTGAAGACTACGCGCGCTCCTACGAGATCGATGGGGTCATGTGGTGCTCGGAGCGCCAGGGACCGCTCGGCCAGATGCTGGTCGGCAGCGGCGATGCCAGCCGCCTGACATGCTTCTGCGAGCACTGCCAGCAAAAAGCGAAGCAGCGCGGAATCGACATCGCACGCGTTCGCGAAGGCTACACCGCCCTCGCGAGCATGGTGCGCGACGCGCGCTCCGGCAAGCGCCCGGTCGATGGCCATTACGTCACGTTCTGGCGCCTGATTCTGCGATACCCCGAAATCCTCGCGTGGGAGCACCTCTGGAACGACAGCCTTCGCGATTTGTACTCCGCCATTTACACTAAAGTCAAGTCCGTCAATCCGGCCCTCCTGGTGGGGTGGCACATCTGGCACGCCAACTCCTGGAGCTGGCTCTTCCGCGCGGAGCAGGACCTGCAGCAACTCGCGCCGTACTCCGACTATCTCAAGATGGTCATGTACAATAACTGCGCCGGTCCGCGGATAGCCACCTACGTCGACAACCTCGGAGCCACCCTGTACGGCGACTTTTCGAAGCAGGAGACTCTCGATGTCGTGTACCGTGTAATGAACTACCAGGAACGCAGTCTCGATCAAATCCCGTTCACCGGCCTTTCCGCCGATTACGTGTACCGCGAGACCAAGCGTGCCGTAGATGGGGCGATGGGCACCAAGACGCGGATCTGGCCGGGAATCGATATCGATATCCCCACCGCGGCCAATCAGACCAAGTGCACGCCCCAGGGCGTGGAAGCTGCTGTCCGGGAATCGATCCGCGGCGGCGCGCACGGTCTTCTTTTGTCCCGGAAGTACTCCGAGATGATGCTGGCTAATCTGGGCGGAGCGGGCCGGGCAATCAAGGAGGCAAAGTTCGCATGAGTGATGCCAAGGGGCGGTTCGGACCCCTGGAGGAAGAATGATGAGCAGGAACAACAGAGATGGTCAACCTCAAAAGACGCCGGCCGTTGGGCGGCGCGGCTTTGTCCAGGCGGCCCTCGGCGGCGCCGTAGCCGGCGCCTGCGGAGCCACGCAGGCCGGTGCGCCGGGCGCGCGGGCGGGCGCGCCGGCCTACCGCGAAACGTTGAGCACGCCAGTCGTGGAACGCCATCAGGTCGTGGTGGCCGGCGGCGGGCCCAGCGGCGTTATCGCAGCAGTGGCGGCGGCCCGCAGCGGCGCGGACACACTGTTGATTGAGCGCTATGCCTTCCTGGGAGGAACCGGCGTGGCCAGCCTGATGACCTGCTACAACGGCTTCCGCAACCAGCACGCTCCGGAAGCCTTGCAGACCGTGAAGGGCATTCCGGCCGAGTACGTCGCCGAGTTGGTGCGATTGGGCGGAGTGGCCGACATCGATAACTACGAAAGGCAGTTCACGCACGACGTCACCAAGGGCGATATCCCTTATACAGTGGGATTCGACCCGGAAGCAGCCAAAGTCGCACAACTCAATATTCTCAAGAGGGAAGGTGTCAAGCTTCAGCTGCACAGTTGGATTGCCGCACCCATGCTCGACGGCACCCGCGTGACGGGCGTAATCGTGGAATCCAAGTCGGGCCGGCAGGCCATCGCAGCCGATATCGTGATCGATTGCACGGGCGATGGCGACGTGGCGGCGGCCGCTGGCGCGCCGTTCATGAGCCCCGACGAAAGCGGTAAGACCGATCGCATGCCGATGACCCTGATGTACCGGCTCGGCGGGCTGCCGGCGGGCGTCAAGGGCGCGTTTTCGGGAATTCGCATCAAGGATCGCGTCACGCGGTGGGGCCCCGCCGCCAAAGGCAGCGCCTTGGACGTCAACAACCTGACGCAGGCCGAGATCGATACGCGCCTGAAGCTCTGGGACTCGATTCAGGAGATGCGCAAACAGCCCGGTATGGAATCGCTTTACCTGCTCGAGAGCGCCACGCAAATCGGCGTCAGGGAGACGCGGCGGATTTTGGGCGAGTATGTTGTCACTACCGAAGATGCCATCGAGGGCAAGCGCTTCCCCGACGTGATCGCGATCAGTTCGAACCCCATGCCCGGCTACCACGGGAAGCGGTATTTCTTCGCCCACGCCGGCTTTGACATCCCGTATCGCTCGCTGGTTCCCAAGAAGATCGACGGCCTTGTCTTGTCGGGGCGCTGTATTTCGAGCGAGCAGGGACCTTTCCAATCGGCGCGCTCGATGGCGCCCGCTATGGCTATCGGCCATGCGTCCGGATGCGCTGCCGCCCTGGCCGTGAAGAATGGCGTGCAGCCGCGGCAACTGGATGTGAAAGCACTGCAAGCGCTGCTGGTTCGGCAGAAAGCCGAGCTCCGTACGTAGCCGCCTTCGCTAACAGGCCGCCGGGGCAGGACAGGCGAAAGCGTCTGTCCTACCTCTTTTTTTTCAATAGACCGTCCAGGTTCTCGAGGATCGCTCGTGTGGCCGGGTCGTCCGGTCCCAGCGCCTTCTCCGCGATCGCCAGGGCGCGCCGGTACAAGGGCTCCGCGCCGGCATAATTCCCTTCCGCTTCCAGCAAGCCTGCCAGATTGTCTAGTGCCGTGGCCGTGTTCGGATGATTCGGCCCCAGGGTCTTCTCCGCAATGGACAGGGCGCGCCGGTACAGCGGCTCAGCGCCCGCGTAATCCCCCTTGGATTCCAACAAGCCCGCCAGGTTGTTCAACGAACCTGCCGTATCCGGATGGTCCGCTCCCAGGGCCTTCTCCGCGAGAGCCAGCGCGCTGCGGAACAGCGGCTCAGCGCTCACGAAGTCCCCTTTGGACTCCAGCGACAAGGCCTGATTGTTCAGCGATGTCACGCGCAAGGATTGGTAGATTCGCTCGGCATCCGGATCCGGACCCACCCTGTGTTGCAGGTAGTAGGCCATCCACTGTTCAGCCTGGGCAGTGTTGCCGTTGAAGGCGTACAACTCACTTAGACCGCGGGCACAATAGGGGCGGGCCGGGTCGTGGCGCATGTGCTGGCCGCACTGTTTTTCCAGGCTTTCGAACAGCCCTTCCGTGGCATTCAGCGGGGCGATCCCCGGCGGCGGATGGTGCATGAAAATGACGCCCTTGGAATCTGCGTAGACCAGCTTCCATCCTGCCTGCGAACTTGCCAGTTCCACCGCCAGCGGGTACACCTGCCCCGACAAATAATCGAATCCCTCGAAAACCAGCATCTCGATTCTGTATTTCTCCAAGAGCTTCTCTGCGCCCTTTCGACCCTCCGAATCGGTGTACATCAGGATATGTCTGTAATCCGCGTAGGCCTCCTCGCTCAAGCCCCGCGGATCGATGAAATCGCGCTGCATCGGCCACAACCGCCACACCAGGTAGCCCCCGGCTTCGTAGTTGTTGAACATGCGGTCCGTGATCTGGTGGGCCTGGATGAACCCGGCTGCTCCGGAAGGAAGCTGCCACTCCGCGGCACGCAGCGCCCACGCATTCCCCTTCGCCATCGCCGGCGCTACACCATATACCAGGATCGCCGCGGACATTAACATTGCCGTGATCGGAATCGCGCGCCACCTGGGCATGTACGCTGCCATCACTACCGGGCCAACCAGCCCAAGGAAGATCGTGTTGCGTACAGCCATCAGGGAGATGGCAGCGAAACCCAGATAGAGCAGCCAGTCCACCAGCCGTGCGCGGCGGCGTGCCAGAAGCAGCACAATCAGCGTACCGAAGAGCAGGAAACTGTACATTCCGGGCTCCCAAAACATGGGGCGCTGCCACTCCAGATTGTCCGATTGGATCCCGCTCGACCGGTATAAGAACAGGATCTGGATTACGCGGAAGCCGTTGGGATTCAGACCCGAGGCCAGGAAACAGGCCCCAGCTACGAGCCATAGCTGACGCCCGTTCCGCACGGGTTTCTTCCGCAGGCGCCGGATCAGCGCCTCGCCGCAGTAGGCGCCCAGCACCAGCCAGCCCATAAAGAACCCCGCGTGGCAGTTGGCCCATATCAGGAAAATCGGAGGAAGTAGCCACAGACGGCGGCGCGATTCCAGACTGGCCATCGTCACCGCCAGGCACACGAACGTCACCAGAAACGGTCGGCTTTGCTGAAAATGCAAGGCCACATCCGCGGCCGCAAGCGCGGCTGCCAGGCTGATATAGAAGCCATGGGTCCGCCGAAAAGCCATCCAGCCGACGAGCGCACAAAAAACCATGAGCAGCATCGCCCGCGCCAGCACAAGTCCCGGGATTCCTGCCACCGCGTAGATCCAGTACATGAAGACCTGCGCCAGCCACTCGTGGATGAGGTTGAAGTAGCGTGTGACTTCCTCGCCGGCGTATGTGGCGCCCATTCCGCTGGTATAGGAGAACGGGTCTGGAACGGTCAGGCGACGCGTCTCTAATGTGTGTTGACCGGTTTTCAGGTGGAGCCAGATGTCGGTATCGCGGATTTCGCCGGAGAACACGGATAGCAGCAGAAGCGCCGCCAGCGTCAGCATGAGCGACCGTGGCCATCGCGACGCGGCCCGGGGCGCCCGCTGCGCAGCGGAAATGGTTCGGGTGCCGCGGCGAGGTGGCATCAGAGGAGGTGTAATTGTAGCACCCATTCGTGCCGCAAGATGCGAGAGATGACTCGGTTGCTGACTCGGTTGCCTACTCGGTTGCGGCGGGCTGGCTACGCGGACACTGGCATGCGTCCAATCAATATCCTGGAGGTCCATCTGGCGCATCCAGCGCGCCAATCTGCCCGAGCGCTGGTCGCTGGAGACGTTTCCCTTCGCCCGCCAGCCAGGCGTGAACCGCAAACAGATTCGCGGTTTTGCGGAGTTGGAGTTCATCGCCAAGGCGGAGAATATCGTGCTGACCGGCGACACCGGAAGGGGCAAGACCGGATTGGCTTGTGGTCTGCTGCTGAAAGCGCTGGAGAATGGTTACCGCTGTCAGTTCGTCAAGGCCCAGGACTTGTTCGACGAGATGTACGCCTCGCTGGCGGATCGTTCCTCGCGGCAGTTGCTCAAGCGACTGACACGATTGGACGTCCTTTTTAATTGACGAATAAGACGCTATCCAGCACCAATCGCTTCAGTCTCTGCCACTGGGCAGCATGCGGAACAACAATCAAATCAGTTATTTAGGTCCTAATAATGGGTATCAAAAATCGGTAGCCATGTGGACCTTACCTCTTGGCGGCGGCGACGTCAAGCAAAACCAGCGTCGGCAGTGGCATTCCGTCATCTCCCGCACGATCAAGCACCCCGTCACTGGCCGAGCAGCACAGGTTTGCTGGTGCTAAGGGGATTTCGCAACAGGAATCGCGCTGCACCCAGACCCCGGGTGGCATAATTTCCGAAACCGTGATCCGCGTAGCAGGGCGTGCTACGGGATCCAACAGGCTTCCGGCTCATATCGAACAGATTTATACTCAAGCCTTGACCAAGCATGAAGACAATTTGTTCCGGCTGGCGTTGGATCACCATCGTGCCGGGCATCTGACGGAGGCAAGCGGGCTTTACCAGGAGATTCTGAAAGCCAGACCCGATCACACCGACATTTTGTACTTGCTCGGGGTAATCGCTCATCAGACCGGCCAACCCGCACAAGCAGTGCAACTAATGCGCCGGGCTCTGGCTATCGTGCCAGATCAGGCGAAGTGTTACGACATCTTGGGTCGTGACTTGATGGCGCTGGGCATGGCGGACGAAGCTGAGGTTAGCTTCCGGCGGGCGATTGCTCTCGACAATTCCCCCGACTATTACAACAATCTGGGTGTCTTACTGAAGGAGCAGGGACGTCTCGACGACGCGATTGGGGCGTACCAGCAAGCCCTGGCGCGAGATCCCGGATACGCCGCCGCGCACTACAATCTCGGCAACGCCTACCGGGCAAAAGGGGAGATGGGACCGGCAGCGGGGTGCTTTCGCCGGGCCGCAGACAGCGACCCAGAGCACGCGCGCGCCCTAGTCGCCCTGGGTCAAGTCCTGCAGACATTGGAGCGAGCCGAAGACGCCGTCCCCTTTTTGAAGAGGGCTATCGTCCTGATGCCCGATGACGCAGACTTGTACTGCGACTTGGGCAACGCCCTACAGACGCTCGGGCAGCTTTCGGCGGCTAACGCCGCGTATCAGCGGTCACTCCAACTCAACCCGACACTAGTGCGCGCGTGGTACGCGGCCGGCTGTGCGGAAAGCTCCCGGAAGAAATACGCAACCGCCGTTGCCTGCTTCCGGAGAGCGTTGGAGATTCATCCTGGTTGGCCAGAGGCTCAACACAATCTCGGACAGGTCCTATTCAAGCTGGGGCAGGTGGAAGCGGCGCTGGATCTGTTTCGTAAGGCTGCCGCCGGAGGCGATCCGGCACTGCCACAAGGGGCAATTGCCCTGATCATCCCCGGAAGCCCGTCAAGCGACAATCAGTCCATACTCGATGCGCGGCGGACCTGGGCGGAACGCCAACTTCCCCCTCGGCGGACGATTGAGCATTCGTCACGCTACGTGAAAACAGGCGATCGGCCGTTGCGTATCGGCTACGTCTCTTCTTTTTTTCAGGATCACAACTGGATGAAGCCCGTCTGGGGCCTGATCAATCATCA
>ODAK010007975.1_pt1 | contig 10624 bp, 9 predicted proteins | sample 1539591 | NCBI WGS metagenome assembly ODAK01 (sample SAMEA3539303, study PRJEB22396) | soil metagenome | biome: tundra; feature: field; material: soil | place: USA | collected 2010-05 | depth 0.15 m | reverse complement strand
TATCAAAGGCACAGCCTGGAATCTGGCACGTAATCCATTTCAGGCAAATCTCGACAAGCTCACGCTGAAAGACGATCCGAGCTTCGGGCCCGCCAACGCACCCATCACGATTGTGGAATTCGGCGACTTCCAGTGTCCCGACTGCAAGTCTGAAGCGCCGTTGCTGCGCGAAGCCGTGCCTCTCGCCTATGACAACAAAGTACGTGTCTTTTTCAAAAATTTCCCGCTGGAATCAATCCACCCGTGGGCGCGCGCGGCAGCCATCGCGAGCCGCTGCATTTATCATCAGGACGCTGCTGCCTTCTGGAAGTTCTATGACTGGGACTACGAAAAGCAACCTGACCTGAACGGCGACAACCTTACGGAAAATATACTCAGCTGGGCCGGAAAGACGGGGCTCGACCAGACGAAGCTGAAGGGCTGTATCGAAACCAAAGCTACAGAGAAAGAGGTGGACGCCAGCATCGCCGAAGCCCACGCGCTCGGCGCCAGCGGCACTCCGACCCTGATCATCAACGGGCGGAAGATCGGTGGGCTGCAATGGCCCGATCTGCAGCTGGTGATCAATCTGGAACTCCAGCACCTCAACCTGAAATAGAACAGGAAACGGCGCGGATGGTTTTTGTGGATAGGAAAACGCGTGCGAGTGTATACTTCTCTGAGGAACAGGACCCTGAGCACATGCATAACGGGCGGGGACTTTCCCGGCGGACCTTATCCGGATCAGGAGAAATCAAAGCATGAGTGAAGCTCTCACTGGAGCAGAGTTTAAGAAACAGTTGCGCGAAGGCACGCCCAAGTTTGGGCTGTTCGTCAATTCGCACAGCCCGACGGTAGTGGAACAACTGGCTCACAGCGGTTATGACTGGCTGCTGGTGGATTCGCAGCACGGACCGATGAGCTATGAGACGCTGTCCTGCATGCTGGCCGGTATTGGCAGCGGCGGCGCGAAATCGCTGGTGCGCGTGGGTGGATACGCGGATCGCCCCGGCATTCAGCAGTCGCTCGACATGGGCGCCGACGGCGTGCTCGTTCCCTACATCAACACCGCCGAAGAAGCGCGCCAGGCAGTGAGCTGCTGCCGTTATCCCACGGCGGGCACGCGCTCGGTTTACTTCCCGCAGCGCAGCATGAACAAGAAGGGTCTGCTCGGCTATGCCGGGGGCGCGGCCGAGAACATCATCGTGGCCCTGCAGGTGGAAACCGCGGACTGCATCAAAAATATTGATGAGATCGCCGCCATTCCGGGCGTCGACATTCTGTTTCTGGGCCAGAACGACCTTTGCATGTCGATGGGACTTTTCGAAAAATACGAGTTCCCGCTCATGTACACGTCGCCCGAACTCGCAGCCGCCACCGATGCGCTGCGCGCCGCGGCGAAGAAGAACAACATCATCCTGGGCCTGTTCCTGTTCGGCCCGTCGCGCGTAGGCGAATTCCTCGCCAAGGATTTCACCTTCATCAGCCTCGGCAACGATCTGCATCACATGCTGACGCAGACCGGTGCTTATGTGAACGAGCTGGAAAAGATCGCGGCAGCCAGCGGCAAGAGCTGGGCGCGGCGACCCACTGCGCTGTTCTAACTGACCGTTCAGGTCTCATTTCATGAAACTTGCAAGCAGTATGGGCCGGCTCGGAGTCGAGTCGGCCTTTGAAGTCCTGGCGCGGGCGAAGGCGCTTGAAGCCGAGGGACGCAGCGTGATCCATCTGGAGATCGGCGAACCGGATTTCCCAACGCCGCCCCACGTGATTGAAACCGGCAAGCGGGCGCTCGACCAGGGCTTTACCAAATACGGTTCCCCGCAGGGCCTGCTGCCGCTGCGCGAAAGCATTGCATCCTATATCTGCCGGACCCGCAATATCAAGGTAGGGCCGGAGCACGTTTCCGTCGTGCCGGGCGCCAAGCCCATCATGTTCTTCACCATGATGGCTCTGCTGGAGGAAGGCGACGAAGTAGTCTACCCGGACCCCGGCTTCCCTATCTACGAATCGATGATCCGGTATCTGGGCGCGAAACCGGTGCCGATTCCGCTGCTCGAAAGCCGCGGGTTTTCGCTCGATCTCGATCTGTTGCGCGCGCGCCTTTCGCCGCGCACCAAGATGATGATCCTGAATACGCCGCATAATCCCACGGGTGGCTCTATTCCGCCGGAAGACCTCGCAGAAATAGCGGCCATGGTGCGCGAGCGGGACCTGATGATCCTCAGCGACGAAATCTATTCGCGGATCGTCTATGGCGACGTGCCGAAGTCGATTGCCAGTTACGATGGCATGCTGGAGAAAACGATTCTCCTCGATGGTTTTTCGAAGACTTACTCCATGACCGGGTGGCGGCTTGGCTACGGCGTAATGCCCGTGTGGTTAGTGGACGCGGTGAGTAAGCTGATGGTGAATTCCAATTCCTGCACCGCGAGTTTCACGCAGATGGCGGGTATTGCAGCCCTGGAAGGACCGCAGGATTGCGTGGATCATATGGTGGCCGAATTCCGCCGCCGCCGGGATGCCATTGTGGCCGGACTGAATTCGATTCCCGGCTTTGCCTGCCCGCTGCCGGCCGGCGCCTTCTATGCGTTTCCGAATGTAACCGGTACGGGTATAAAGTCGAAGGAACTGGCCGATATGTTGTTGCAAAAGGCGGGCGTGGCATGTCTGAACGGCGCTTCGTTCGGCGCCCACGGGGAAGGCTACATCCGCTTCAGTTATGCAAACTCTTTGCATAACATTCTCGAAGCTGTGGAACGCATTCGCGGCGTCGCACATCACTGGCAACAGCAGTAAGCAACGGAGACGGGTTTCGAAAACGCAGTGAAAAGGCCTTCCGGGGACCGTCTCGGTTCTGTAATCCTGGCGCGCGACGGCGCGGAGGGCCGGAACCGGGCGTCCACACATCGGCGCTTTTCATCGAGGTTGACGAGTTCGCGGACACGCTGCGGCGTCTGGAAGGATACCCGGTCGCGATGGCCGAGCGCACCGCGTTTTACGGCATGCGCGAGATTGGCGTGCGCGTCGCTGGATTCCGACGATTCTACGGAGTTATAACCGCTTCGCTGGAAGTCAGCAGCGTGCCATCGGGCAGGCGGCACGAGACCCTGATTTTGTAGGTGCCTCGGCCGCGCATTGAATAGAGCGTGCCGATGGGGATCAGCGTCTCGGTGACCGCGCCTGGCGCAAGCGACACCTCCACCTTCTCCGTACCCTTGCTGGCTTGCAGGAACTGGGTCGCGTAGCCCGAAAGCGGCACTTCCGCACCGTCCGGCCCCATCACCTGGAACTGGTAAAAGGCCAGCCAGCCAGGCACTGTGAACAGAAGCGGTGCGGGCCCTTCGCTGCGCAGCACCACGGAAACGGACGGCAGTTCATCCGAATCCTGCCTGGGAATCTGACGCACGGAAAGCGAGAAACCGTTCGCCGCAGGACCCCATACGCGACCCGTCAGATCCACAACTTTTGGCGGATCACCCCGCGCCAGCAAACCCATGTTTCCTACGAAATCGAGAAACTTCCGCAGTCCGCTCACTGCCACATTTCCTGCAGGACGCGGCCGATGGATCCGCTGGGAGTTTCCACGCCGGCGATGGCGGCCAGCGTAGGCGCGACATCGTTCACAGCAATTTTCCCGAAATAGTGGCCTGGCTTAATTCCCGTGCCGAGGAAGATCACGGGCACATGGTTGTCGTAATCGAACGCGGTGCTGTGCGTACTTCCGGCTTTGGAAGTGCCCCCCACGTAATAGGGCTCGTACAGCACGAAAAGATCTCCGGAGCGGGAGCCGTAGTAGCCATATGCGACCGCCGTCGTCACCGGATCGCCTGCGCCGCGGCCGTTGCGGACTTCTTCCGCCGTGTAGGCACGGAAAACATGCGGAACAGTCCGGGCAAATTCCACAGCCGTACGCGACACCTCGTCCACCGTCACCTTGTACTTCGCCGCCACTTCCCGGTTGAAATAAATCTGGCCGTAGGAATCGTTGTAGAGAACCCATTTGCCGGGACCATATTTCTCGCCCAGCACCCGCTCCAGTGCGTCCGTTAATTCGGCCGGCGAAGTGCGCCCGCCGGGCATTTTTCGCTGCTGCTGCACTTCCGGCGAAGGAGAGACACCGTGATCGGCGGAGAACACCACGATCGTGTTCGAGAGGCCGACCTGCTTGTCTACCTGATCCAGCAGTTTGCCGATCAGGCGGTCCGTACGGATTGAAATGTCGCGAACTTCCGGAGAATCGGGACCGAGGTCATGCCCAATGTAGTCGTTGGAGGAAAAGCTCACGGAGAAGACATCGGTGCCGTCATGATGCCCCAGCTTTTCGGCGGTCAGAGCGCGCACGGCCAGCTCTTCGATCATTTCGTTGCCCCACGGAGTGCGTTCAAACGCTCCGCAGTAGCGCTGGCTGGCGTCACTTTTCACTGTGGTGCAGAATGGCTTGTCGCCGGGTCTTGCGTTCAGCGGCATCCACGAAGTATTTTCCGCGCGCGCGGTGGGCTTCGACGCATTCACCTCCGCCACCCACGGCGGCAGTTCATTCATATAGTAAGTGCTGCTGACCCAGTGCCCGCTGGGAGCATCAAACCAATATGCGCTGTCCGCCATATGGCCGGCAGTCAGGACCGAGCCCCTGTCTTTTGTGGAAATGCCAATCACTTTCACCTGCTGACCCTGCATCTTGATCTCGTCACCGAGGGTACTGACCGTAAGCCGCCGCGGCGAGGAACCGATGGCGGCACTCCCGCCAACCAGCTTCGTATCGTCATCGGACACACTGGTCACGGTCTTGCCCGAACCCCGCTCGTACCAGGTATCCTGGATGATTCCGCTCAGCGAAGGCGGGGCGCCGCTCAGCAACGTGGAGTGCCCCTGCGCCGTCATGGTCGTGTAATGGATATAGTGGGCGTCGTCAAAGACCGCGCCCTGCTCCAGCAACCGCTTCAGCCCGGCCGAGTAATCGCTGCGAAAACGCAGCAGGTAATCGTAGCGAAACTGGTCTACCACCACGAGCAGAATGAGCTTCGGTTTCTTCGGAGCGGGGGCGGCCAGGGCGCAGACACCGCAGGCCAACAACAGGACAGCCGCGAAGCCGTGCTTCGTGAGAGTGCGCTTCATAAGGGTTTTCTTTATTATGACGTCCCGATCTTCCTGCCAAACACAAGAGCGGGCGCCGGGCTCGCACAGGATCATGCGATTCTGCTTATGGTGCCGGAGACGTTGTACCTGAAGTGCGTGATTCTGCAGGTGGCGTGAGGGGTGGGGACGCAGGAGTGGTGTTCCGTTTGTCAGGCGGAGCGCATTGGAGGGCAAATACAGCGTCATGCGGCCATTTTCGACACCATCTTCGCTTTCGAAACCTTCCAGAGGAGGTCCAGGCGCCGTCCAGGCCGAACTTTCCAATGCTCTCGCGCCGGCGCCGGTGCATCTCTGGATCACCGCCCCTCCCACATGGCTCGAAATCCACGACACTAATCTACGACACCATCGGGGTGCCACGAGTGTCCGGTCTGGACGAAGGAGAAACCGCAGCCATCGCCCTGGCAGAATCCCTGCACGCCGACCTGTTGCTGATCGATGAGCGGGATGGCTTTCGGGTAGCCCGGAACAGAGGCCTTCGCGTCACGGGCACGCTTGGTGTGCTCGATCTTGCGGGGGAGCGTGGCCTGCTTGATTTTGCGCAGGCGATCCATTTGCTCGAAGGTACGACCTTCCGAAGGCCGACGGCCTTGTTGGAAACCCTGCTCCTCAAACACAAGGAGTCTGGAAACAAATGAGAGCAACCGGAACCGCCGGGCGCTTCATCTTTTTCGCGGACGTTTGGGGACGAAGGCGAGAAACCGGCGAGGGTTGTCCACCATGATCCGGTGCAGCACATCGTCACTTACGCCGGCTGCTTTCAGCTTCGGCACGAACACCGTGAGGGTTTTCGCGTAGCCGCTCGAGGCGTCGGCAGAGCACATCAGATGGCCGGCGAAACCGGCTTCGATGAGCGCCATGACCATGGGCACCTGCTGGGCATCGTTGTTTCCGCCTTGCCGGTCGAAGCCGACGAACGCGCCGCGGCGGCAGATGGCTTTATGCACATAGACATTCGGGTCCACCAGATTGCCCAGATGTCCAATGACCACGCGGTCGGGCTTCACGCCGGCATCCTCGAGAATGTCGAGCTGTTCGAGGGCCGATTTGCCGGGAATTCCGGTGTGGGTGAAGATGGGCAGGTTGGTGGCGAGATGCGCTTTGCCGACGGCGCGGAAGACTTTGCGCTCATCCGCCGTGATCTCGTCCCAGGAGCCGATTTCGCCGAAGACGCCGAGGGTATCTTCGTCGGCCTGCCGGATGAGCGCTTTGGTGATTTGCTCTTCGCTCATGGTGGAAATTTCCTGCGGATAAAACGGCTGGGAGTAGAAGCCGCCGCCGGCAACGATGGGCATGCCGGATTTCATCGAGACCTGACGAATGAAGTTGATGTCGCGTCCCATGTCCCGGTGCCCGCCATCGACAATGCAGGCCACGCCGGCGGTTTTGGTTTTGGCGACTTCGGCCGACATCAGATCGACGTCATGCATGATGTCGGGCCCGGGGGGCGTACCGGCGCGCGCGGGGGCCGACGGCAATCCATTGGCGGCACGGGCGGCTGCTGCTGCGGCGGCGAATTTTGCGTTGAAGTCGGGAGCGAGCTGCAGGTGTTCGTGGAAAAGGGTGGCGCCGCCAGCCAGTTCTTCGGGCGCGTAGTCGCGCAGGACGGTCCTGATGATCGCGCCTTTCGGGAAGGCTGGCTCCTCGGCGAATGCATCCCTCGGGAATGCAGCGGCGGCCGCGCTCATTCCCATCACTTCAAGAGCTTGCCGGCGGGTGAGAAGTGGCGCTGCCATCGGGGGATTATAGCCTTTCGTGGGGCTGCTGATCGTTCACGGTGCGCAGGTCGCGCTCAGAGACTGAACCAAACTGACATTGACGCGGACGTTTTTGGGGTCTGTGTAGAGGACGCCCCTGGTCAGTACCTTTTCGCCTTTGTGGGGAGCGGGATCGAAGCCGTTGTCTTCGACATTCGCGAGCCGCAGGGTCCGGGATCCCGTGGGTCTGGCGGCAGAGGCCTTCAGCTCCTCCGGCGTGTTTTTGGAAAGTTCCCTGGTGCGCAGAAGGCTTCCTATATTGGTAAGCGTCCACTCATTGGGACGGCCGGGAGTCAGGCAGCCAACCACGCTTACCTGCGCGAGGTTGGGGAGTTCGGCGGGCCCGTCCTTGCCGACGAACTGAATGCCCGCGACTGCATCGGCGGTGAGGTCTGCGGCTCCTTCGGGAATGCCGTTCTGCTTCAGCACATAACTCAGGAGCTCGAGATAGGTGGCATCGGGAAACATGGCCGGAGTGGCCCCCTCGACGATTCCAGCCGCGGGCATATTGGTCCGCATGAAGGTGAAGAGCGGGTCGAGAGTGTCCTCACGGAAGTCATCGAAGAATGACTGGCCCGAAAGCGCGGGGCCGAAGTTGCCTTCGAGATTGTCGCCATGGCAGCCGGAACAATACTTTTTGAATGTGGCTTCGCCCCGGGTTGCCTGGGCTGCCGAGTAGACACCGGTCCAGACGTTCTTGCCGCCCTGGCCGAACGCCGGGACAACCGCGGCTGCGGAAACCAGCGCCCAGCAGGATAAAGAAATCCTGAATGTCGTCATAAATCCCCTCAGTGATTACTAACTCAACCGGGGCCTGTGGTCAACCCTCCCGCTCAGGCTTTGAGAAGCGTTTGCACATAGTCAGGCTTGAGCGGCAGGCGGCGGGCGATCTTGCCGGTGGCGTCAAAGAGGGCTGCGGCGATGGCGGGCGCGGCGAGGGCGTTGGCTGCCTCCGAGCCTCCACCGTAAGTACCGACCTCGGGCCGGTTGATGAGCACGACTTTGATTTCGGGAAGGTCGGCCATCTTCAGGATCGGGTAGGTGCGCCAGTCGCGAGCGAGAATGCCGCTCTCGTCGAACTGGAGTTCCTCGAGCAGGGCCATGCTGACGCCCATGACCGTGCCACCTTCTACCTGCCGTTTTAGCTGCAGGGGGTTGATGACGATGCCGGGGTCGACGGCCACGGTGACTTTTTCGACTGTGACCACGCCGGTGGATGGTGTCACGGCGACGTGGGCAACGCAGGCCCAGTAGGTTCCGGAGCGCAGCATGATGGAAACGCCCTGGCCTCGTTTTACGGCGCCGGTGTTCTTCGGGCGTGAGGATCGGGTTTCCCAGCCCGACTCGGCGCGAACGGATTTCAGCACGTTGATGGTGCGTTCCTCTTTGGCATGGTCGATGCGGAACTGAATGGCATCGGCGCCAGCGAGGGCGGCGGCTTCGGTGATGGCGAGTTCGCGGGGGAAATTCTGCTGGAACTGGCCGGGCGTGCGCATACTGTGATCGCGGAGGCCGACGGCGAGCGGCGAAGACTTCTGGCCGACCTGGAAGGTGCCGTGGCCGCGCTCGATGAGGGTCTGGGCGCCGTCGTAAAGCCAGGGGTCGGCAATATCGTTGACCGTAGTGCCGATGAAAACCGCTTTCTCGTGGGGCGGGGGCATGGTAGGAAGGCCGGCGAGGACCGCGCCGATGGGACGGTCGTCCTGCATGGCGGGCATGTAGTGATCGATCTGATAGCCGGTGATGCGGCCGCTGGCATCGAGACCGATTTCGACATCGGAGTAGGCGGCGGGGGACTGGGGGGCCCACTGGAAATCGTCCGGGCGCATCCACTGCACGCGAACGGGCTTACCGACGGCTTTCGAGAGGATCACGGCTTCGTCTTCGGCTCCGGCGTTGCCGCCGTTGGAGCGGCCATAGTGGCCCGGGCCGGCAAAGTACCGCACTACCACGTTGTCGATGGGCGTGGAAAGCATTTTGGCGATCTCGCCCCGCAGCGCCTGCGGGTTCTGGTTGTGGGTGTAGATGTAGACGGTGCCGTCGGAGCGGGCGTCGGCCACGGCCATGGTGGGTCCCATGGGCGCGTGTTTCATGTAGGGAAGCTGGTAGGTGGCCTCGAGTTTCTTCGGGGCTTTGGCCAGAGCGGCGGTGACATCGCCTTTGGACTTGTCGCTCTTCGTGACGCGGGTGGTTTTCCAGTCGGCATCGCGGCGGAGGAAATCGTGCAGGCGGGCGTGGCCGGGGAGGCCTTTCCAATCCTTCCATTTGGTGGCCGCGGCGACCTGCTCGGCGGCTTTGATGGCTTCCCACTCAGTGGGCGCGACCACACCGACGAGGTTGCCTTTGACGACCACCTGGGCGTTGGGGAAACGGGTTTTATCGACTGCGCCGGCGGATTCGAGCGTCGAGCCCAACGTTTTGGGGTGCACCATGCGGGCGTGCAGCATGCCGGGGAGGCGGACGTCGGTGGCCCAGGTCTCCTTCGCCGTAACTTTGGAGACGGTGACGGAGTTTCTGAAAGACTTGCCGATCACGGTGTACTGGCTGACCGGCTTCAGGGGAGGATTGCCGTCGACGGTGAGTCCCATGAGGCTGGTGAGGTCGCCCTTGACGGGGATGGTGAGTTTCAGGTGCTGACCCTTGACGAGGTCGCCGTAGGAGATGCTCTTACCGCCGCCGGAAACGATGCCTGCTTTGACGGAAAGCTGATTCTTCGGCACGCCGAGCCGCTGGGCAGCGAGGTCGAGCAGAGCCTGGTAGGTATACGCGGCGGCTTTGCGGATATTGGGCATACCGGAGCCGAGGAAGTCGAAGGCGCCGCTGCCATCGGGGGTGCGGTCGGTGTCACCGGCCACGACGGTGGTGATGGCTTCAAAGGGCGCGCTGAGTTCTTCGGCGACGATCTGGCGGTAGGCGGTGAAGGTGGTACTCTGGCCGAAATCGCTCTTGCCGGTGCGGATCAGGATGGTGTTGTCGGGGTGAATTTCGATCCACGATTCGGGAAGAGTGGCGTCGAGGGAGTTTTTGGTGGTGGCGGTCTGGCTGATGCCGTCAACCCCGATGAGGCCGAAGCCGACGAAGAGCGCTCCACCGGTTTTGACAAAGCTGCGGCGCGAGAGGGAGGCGCCGAAGACCTTCATGGGTTCGTTCTTGCGGGTCATGCTCTGCCTCCTTTCGACATGCTGGTGGCCGCGCGTTGGACGGCCTGGATGATGGCTGTATAGCTGCCGCAGCGGCAGAGATGCGCGGAGGGACCGGAGGTGGTGAACGCTTCCTTGATCTCGGCGACGGAAGGCGAGGCGACGCGCTCCAGCAGTTCGGTGGCTTTGATCATCATGCCGTTCTGGCAGAAGCCGCAGAGAGGGGTTTGTTCCTCGATCCACGCTGTCTGGACGGGGTGAAGCGTTTTGGCGGTTTCGGCTGGCGGGAGACCTTTCTTCTGTGCCCAGCGGGCGGGGAGGCCTTCGAGAGTGGTGACCTCTTTACCCGCCGCGGCGGAAACGGGGGTGATGCAGGACCGGATCTCCTTGCCGTCGAGCAGGACGGAACAGGCGCCGCACTGGGCAACGCCGCAGCCGAACTGCGGACCGGTGAGTTCGAGTTCGTTTCTTAAAACGTAGAGGAGCGGGGTGTCGGCGGGCGCCTGCACCTCGCGTTTGACTCCATTCACGGTGACTGTGACCATAAAAACTCCTTGCCGACTTCGCAGCCGAATTCGGGTTCTGGTTGTTCAGGTCCATATTATCTCG
>ODAK010007971.1_pt1 | contig 10630 bp, 12 predicted proteins | sample 1539591 | NCBI WGS metagenome assembly ODAK01 (sample SAMEA3539303, study PRJEB22396) | soil metagenome | biome: tundra; feature: field; material: soil | place: USA | collected 2010-05 | depth 0.15 m | reverse complement strand
CCAGGCGATGGCAAGTTACGTCGCGGAGCCCGCCGACGAAGCGCTGCCCGCCTAGCACTACCCACATCCATCGTCCGGCGACCCCGCGCACCGCGGCACGCCACGGCTCAACTGGTCCGGCGGCCCATGGGTATCAGTGGTCAATATTGAACAGACCGCCCGGCACAGAAACCTTTAAACTGTCTTCGTTTCATCGGTTGCACGCATCAAAGCTGTAGTGTTCGCTGGCGGTACAAGGGCAGGATCGGCGATCGCGTCCTGCCCTACCCGTCGCACCAAGTCCACCGTATCGATGCCAAGGCGATCCGCCACCGGCCTCACTCGGAGATTCTGGACGTAAGGCTCGCTTCTCAGCAGCGGGACAAGCGCCGCGAGCAAGCGCACATCGGGTTCTGGCCGCTTCCTGGGCGACTGCAAATCCTTCGGACGAAGGTGCCCCAGTACAAGCCGGATCGACCCTGAAGCAAAGGAGACGACGATGTTCGCGTCCACTTTTTCCTGCCCACGCTGTCAATGCCATGAGTTCGCTCGTTCGCACCGCCGAGGCTTCGATTGGCTGATGTCCCTCGTCGGCCTCAGGCCTGCGCGATGCGTCTCGTGCTTCAAACGGTTTTACCTGCGCCACTCGCTGGTCAAAGGCCAACACTAGGATCCGTCCAATCACGCCCCAAAACAAAAGGCGCCTCCATCGCAGAGGCGCCTTCATGCTTCATGGTCCATCGGACGTTGGTGTCCGCAGGAGTCTTATGCCCCAGGTGTGGAACCCGGCGGCGTGGTCGGCACCGTGCAATTCAGGCTGAACACTCCGTCCGTATAGGTCTGCCCATAGGTGCAAACCAGGGTCACGCCATCGATGGTCAAGTTCATCTGCGTGCCTTCCCATGTCCGGCTCGCCTGCGACGCCGGCTGATTCACAAACGCCAGCATCAACGCGTTCTGCGTGGTTCCCGGAGCGATGGTGAAATTGGAAAACGTCAGCGTGTAGGCCGTCCCCGGAGTCACTGGAACCGTCGCGGGAGGCACCAGCGGAGGGACAACCTGCGCCACCGTCGTCGACGTCGCCAGGTTCGTCACCGAGATCGACTGCTGAGCCGTCGTCTCCAGCACATCCAGTTCCTTCGCCACACCATAATCTGGGTCGCCGAATGGGAACGGATTCGGCCCAGCCATCGAGATAGGACTAATGGTTGTGTCCGCCTGGGCCGTAACTGGCGCGCTCCATTTGTTGTTTGTGTAGTCGCCGAAGCGGTACGTCGTGCCCGCGGGCAGCGTAACCGAGGTGGTCACGCTCTCAGGCGCGACCGTGGCCCACAGCGGCGTCGGTGCCGTCTGCCCATACAGGGCTGGAGCGGCCAACAGAAGCGGTGCGATGAAGCGAAGTGCGAGGGAGAAGGTTTTGCGTGACATTAGGGTCCCCTGAAATGCGGTGAATTGCTGCTGTCCAATACTTTCATCGGCAAATGCGAAAGAATATTCCCTAAAAGTGGCACCCTCCCTATAACCTCCGTTACGCCCCCTAACACTCAAAGTTGGCCGCTGCCATGATTGCGGGTGCCCCATAGCCTGCCCTGAGCTTGCCGAAGGGATCGGCGCAGCTTCACCGCGCCTATCGTGGGAATAGTCTCTCCGCCGGGTGAAAACTCGACATCATCCGGCTGTATGATGAGAGCGTTTCCGCCCACCGCGCGCTCATCTTGAGGGATTCCAATGAACTCCGAGCAGTTCACCAAATCGCTAACAGACGAAGCCCCGCCACCCGAAATCTCCGCTCCACTCAAAGCGCTCTGGTGGGATGCGAAAGGAGACTGGGCGCAGGCTCACGCCCAGGTCGACGACCTCGAAACCCGCGACGCCATGGCCGTCCACGCCTACCTCCACCGCAAGGAAGGCGCCGGCTGGAACGCCGACTACTGGTACAAACGCTCCACCACCGCCCACCGCCGCCCCACTCTCGAAGCCGAGTGGTCCGCCCTGCTCGAAGCCCTCCTGCTCTGAGTTGGGTTTCGATCGCGGGTGCCCACATCTCGCTTCTCAGATGTGGGTTCACGTCTTATGCCCCGGTCGACCCGAACCCGCCTGCACCGCGCGCCGCCTCACCCAGCTCCTCCACCTCCTCAAACGTCGCCTCAATGCGCTGCACGATCCGCAATTGCGCAATGCGGTCGCCCGCCTGGATCTCCACCGGCGCCGCGCCCAGGTTCGTCATCACCACCTTGATCTCGCCGCGATAGCCTGGGTCGATGACCCCCGCCAGCGTCGTCACGCCGCGCACCGCCAGCCCCGACCGGTCCTCCACCAGCGCCCCATGCGTCGCGGGAAACTCGAGCGCAATCCCCGTCGCCACCGGCAGCGTCTCGCCCGCCGCCAGCGTCACGCCCACCAACGCATACAGATCCGCCGCCAGATCGCCGAACTCCCCAACGTGCGCGTACCGCGGCACCTGTGCCGCCCGATACAGCTTCTTCACTCTGATATTGACCATGTCCCGCCATTCTATTGTGTCTCCGGTTCGGCGACCGGGAGGCTTGGCTTTTTCCGTGCGGTGCTGCACTCCAATTTTTTCTCTCTGGGGGATCTTGGACGTAAAATCCTTGGTTTCAGAGAGATAGCGACGAGTTGTGGCTGCAAAATACTCATAATAAACGACTTGCTTCCAAAATACTCATAACAAAAGAGTTAGAGCCAAGGTTCGAGGTAATACTGGGCTCGAGGTTCGAGGTTAAATGCGAAAAGGCTGCCCGTCTTCGGCGGCAGCCCTTTATCTTTACTAACTACCTTAATGGTAACAGGTTGACCATATCTACTATGCCAACTATTTTTGCTCGGCGAGACTGGCGTAAGTGCCTGGTGGAGTTGGAGTTTCAGGGTGAAAATAAATATGGTTGTGAGCGGAAGGGCTTGACACAATTCGAGGGCGGGATCGCTTGGCGGGGTGGGCCAACGCGTTTTGTCGTCGAGCTGTGAGCTTTGCGGTGTGACGTATGAGCGGTCAGCTGTCGGTTGACGAGTTTGCGGGTGAGGGCAACGCGAAGTCTAGAATCGGAACGGATGCTCGCACGCCTGAAGTCCTTCTTCAACCCGCTCACGTCCGATCCGCTCCGCGCCCCGCGCCGCATCTTCTGGGTCGGCTTCCTGATCCGCGTCCTCTATATAACGCTGGCGCACACCTACCGCATCCGCCCTGCGGAGGACCACTTCCAGTTCGGCTGGGAGGCCGGCCGCATCGCTCGCGCCCTGCTCACCGGCTACGGCTACTCCGACCCCTTCGCCAACACCTACCTCGCGCACACTGGCGCCACCGCCTGGCTGCCGCCGGTCTATCCGCTGCTGCTGGCCGCGATCTTCAAGCTCTTCGGCGTCTTCACGCCCGCGTCGGCGTGGGTGCTGTTCGCGATCCAGTCGGCCTTCTCCGCCGCCACCGGGCTCGCGACGTACGAGATCGCCGCCCGCTGCCTCAACCGCCGCGTCGCCCTGTGGTCCGCATGGATCTGGGCGCTCTATCCTGCCGCGATGCAGTACGCCGTCCGCTGGCCGTGGGAGATGACGATTACGACGGCACTGTTTGCGTTCACGCTGGTTCTCGCGCTGCGCCTGCGGAACCTCGACGGCGAGCAGCCACCCATACTCGCCGACGGAGCAACCGGTGCGCGCATCGACCGCGACTCGCGCCAGGCCGCGCGCTGGGGAATGTTCGGCGTGCTGTGGGGGCTGATCGCGCTATCGAACTCGACGCTGCTGATCTTCCTGCCCATCTGCGGCATTTGGATTCTGATGGGAACCTGGCGCAGGCCACACGCCCTGCGCGACGCCACGCTGGCAGCGATCGTCTGCCTCGCCTGCATCGCTCCGTGGACGCTGCGCAACTGGCAGGTCTTCCATACCTTCATCCCGCTGCGCGGCAACCTCGGCGCGGAACTCTACATGGGCAACGGCCCCGGCTCGACCGGTCTGCTGATGGAGTATGACCACCCCTTCCAGGCGCCCGAGCAACTCCGCCTGTACGCCTCGCTCGGCGAAGTCCGCTACGTCGCTCTCCGCGGCGCGCTGGCCAAGGCCAACATTGCCGCTGACCCCGCGCACTTCGCCGCCGTCGTCGCCCGCCGCATCTACTTCTTCTGGGCCGGCGTTCCGCATCCCGCCGACGAAGCCTGGTACAACGAAGTCGGCCGCACGCTCAACTTCTCGTTCATCTCGATCGCCGGCCTGCTTGGCCTCGCGCTCGCGCTCCACCGCCGCATGCCTGCCGCCGGGCTCTTCGCGTGGGCCTTCCTGCTGCTGCCCATCCCCTACTACCTCGTCACCGTGCACGCGCGCTTCCGTCACCCGCTCGAACCGCTCATCTGCATCCTCGCGGTCAACCTCTTCCAATCCGCCACGCGAAAAACTTCGCAGCGCGCCACGGCCGCCTAAAACAACGCGCCGATCTGCCGATAATCCCAATACAACGGCAGCAGCGAAACGCGACCTCCGGCAGGCGACCGCCACGGAGCCGCGGCCCTGCGCGCGGAGGCGAAGAATGGCAGGCCAATTCCAAACGTGTAGCGATGCAACGCCGAACCAGTCCTCGCGCTTCGCCGACAACATGCAGCAGCTCCTCGGAGAAGACTTCGACCCCGACGCGCTCTTCCTCGAAGAAAGCTGGACCCTCGGCATCCCCGCCGCCGCGGAGAATCTACACCGAAGGCGCCAGCGGCAGGCCGACCGCGAATGTCTTCAAACCGCCGCCGCGCGGACTCACGACCCCCGGTCGCAAAGCTGGACCCCGGCCGATTGGGTTCCAAGCGACCGAATCTCGCACCGATGGATTCCGCAGGGTTGGATGCCCGAGGGTGTGCCGCTGCGGAACGAAACGCCACAGCAATCTGAGTCCGGCGCCCAACCGTGGGACTGCGCCATGACCCTGCCCCACGCCCACCAGCTCCTCGGAGTCACCGCTGCAAGTACCCGCGAGCAGATCCGCTCCGCTTACCGGCGCATGGTCAGCCAGTGGCATCCCGACCGCCTGCAGCACGCCACCGAGGCAGTCCGCGAACGCGCCACGCAACAGATGGCCGACCTCAACGAGGCCTACCGCCTGCTGTGCACCTCTCCGCTCGAGGACGCCGCCTGATTCGCGTTACGCGCGGCCGGCAAACTCTCCGGTTTCGGTGGCGACTTTTACCTTTTCGCCTTGCTTGATGAAGAGGGGCACGCGAATCTCGAGGCCGGTCTCGAGCTTCGCCACCTTGGTGACGCTGCCGCTGGAGGAGTCGCCCTTCACGCCGGGCTCCGTCTCCGCCACATGCAACTCGACGAAGATCGGCAGTTGCAGGCCGATGGGGTTGCCGTTGAACTTGTGCAACTGGAGCAGCGCGCCCTCTACGAGGTAGTCGAGCGCGTTGCCCACCATCGCCTCGGTCAGCGTCAGCGTCTCGAAGCTCTCCTGATCGAGGAAGTGCGAGCCCTCGCCGTCACTGTATAGATAGGACGCGTCGACAAAGACCAGGTCCGGCTCCTTGAACTTGTCCTGCGCCTTGAAGGTCTTTTCGAAGACCGCGCTGGTCAGCAGATTGCGCATCTTCAGGCGCACCAGCGTCTGGCCGCCGCGCGCGGTCGGCGTGTTCACTTCTGCATCCAGACACGCGTAGGGAGTGTTCTCAAACTCGAAGACGCTCTTGCGCTTCACATTAATCGCTTCAATCAGTGCCGCCATGCATCAAGTATACGAGCACGCCTCCAATCGCTAGATAGGAGTAGTCCCCGACCGCCCAACGCCAACCGCATCTCAACGCGCCGCCTTCATCGTCTCGTCGATGAACCGGAACGTCGCCTCCAGCGCCGCCAGGTTCGCATTCCGCGTCTGCTCCGGCGTCTTGCCGACGAGCATGTGATCCGCCTCCGGAATCACCATCAGTTCGTGCGCCACTCCCGCGGCCTTCAATCTCTGTTCCATCTCCAGCGTCTGGTGGTACGGCACCGTCTTGTCGGCGTCGCCGACGATGAGCAGCATCGGCGGCGTCTTCGCACCCACGTACGTCACTGGACTCGCCGCCGCCATCTGTCCGTTCCGGCACTCACTCGCGAAGCACCCCAGCAGACGCCACTCCGGCGTGTCGGCAGCGTCGCGGGAGAACGCTCCATCCTGCTTCGCCTGCGCCGCGATCGTCGCCATGTCGAATACACCGAACCACGCCACGCTGCCCTGGACGCAGTCCGATACATTGGCCGTCGCCACCGGCCCCGCGGCCACAACCGCAGAACTCGCGGGGATGCTCTGCGCGGGTTCCAGCGCCTGCACGCCGCAACTCGCCGCCGCCAGCGCCGCGAGGTGTCCGCCGGCCGACGTGCCCCACGTCATCGCTCGCGCCGGATCGATTCCGTAGTCCGCCGCCTTCGTCCGCAGAAAGCGAATCGCCGCCTTCACATCCTGAATCTGTGCGGGAAAGATCGCCTCGCCGCTCAATCGGTACTCCACGGACGCGACGACATAACCTCGCGCCGCCAGCGAAGCCAGCACTCCGGGGAAATCCACGAACACTCCGATGCGGCGGGAGTCGCCGCCCATCCATCCGCCGCCGTGGATCAGTACGACCAACGGAAACCCTGCCGCCGGCCGCCGCAAACTCTTCGGCGGAAGATACAGATCGAGCATCAGCGGCCGATAGCCAGTCTGCGTCCAGTACACCACCCCCGGCACACCCTTCACGCCATTCGCAAAGATCGCAGCATGCGCCGGATAGCGGTCCACCTGCACAGCCTGCGCAGCCACCTCGGGCACGGGCGATGGAAGCTGTGCCGCCACGGACGAAACGCAAATCGCGAGAACCCCACAACCCAGGAACACTTGGTGCATCATCCGGGCCACCTCTTCCTTCGCCTTCACGAAATCCCGCCGCACTCGAACGCAATGTGGTGAATTCTACCGCCTCACTTCCACCATTCCGCTCCTCATTAAGAAAGCCCCACCACCACGCCCAGGCATCCAATACTTCTGAGGATCTCCATGGCCGCAACCTACCGCGCAGTGATGCTGACAAAACCAGGAGCGCCGGAAGACCTGCAGGTGGTTGAACTGCCGATGGAGGCTCCCGGGCCGGGGCAATTGCGCGTGCGGGTGCGCGCCGCGGGCGTGGGCTCGACCGACTTCTTCATCCTCGCGGGGAAATATTCCTACGCGCCCAAAGTTCCGCTCGTCCCCGGATACGAGGTCGCCGGCGTGGTCGACGCAATCGGCGCGGGCGTGACCGGCTTTGCGGTGGGACAGCGTGTGGCGGCGCTGACCGTCTACGGAGGCTTCGCGGAGATGCTGATGCGCGAGGCCGAACACTTTATCCCGATCCCCGACGCTGTCTCGGACCGCGATGCCGCGGCTGTGATTTTGAATTATGTCACCGCGTGGCAGATGATCCATCGCGTCGCCAAGGTTCAGCCCGGGCAGGCGGCGCTGGTCACCGGCGCGGCTGGCGGTGTGGGCACGGCCGCGCTGCAACTGCTGCGGCTCGCCGGGTTGAAGACGTACGGCGCTGCCTCGGCCGCGAAACACGCGACGCTGCGCTCGCTTGGCGCAATTCCCATCGAGTCGCGCGCAGAGCCCGTCGATCGCCTCATCCGCGCCCTCGAACCCAGCGGCGTCGACTACGCCTTCGATGCGATCGGCGGCGCCAGCATCGGCCCCTGCATCGGCGCGCTGCGAAGGGGAGGAACGCTGGTCGGATTCGGATTCATGGGTGCAGCACCCACTATGCTTGCCCAAGTGGCGATGTTCGCCAACATCTTTATCGGGTCGCGGCTGCGCGGACGAGTCGGCAAGTTCTACGGCATCACCATGCTGTATCGCAAGGATCCCCAACCGCTGCGCGAAGACCTGCCCAAGATCTTCGCCCTCGTCGCCGAGAAGAAGATCGATCCCATGATCACCCGGACGTTTCCGCTGCTGGAAGCGAGACAGGCGCTGGAGTTGCTGGCTGGTGGCGGCGTGGCAGGCAAGATCGTGCTCGTCGATAACTGAGCGGCAATGACTAATGCGGTGCCTTCCGAATCGCATTCTGTATAGAATCCATCTATCTCATCCGAGTCACATGAAATCTGCTGCCCAACGATGGGCTGACCATCAAAGCTCCCGAAGGCGCGGAAGTCTTCGCCGCGAGCCCAGGCTTCAAGCACCGCAAGGGAGACCTGCTGGTCGCCCTGACGGCGGATCGCAATAACGGCACAGTCACGCTCAACTGAAACCCGGGGCCCCATCCTCCGACAGTTTTTGCCGTCGCAGGGTGGGGCATCGCGTACAATTCCGGCGTAGCGCGTTCTCCAGGAAATCACCAATGAATCGCTGCAAGTTTGCGCTGGTTATCGCCGTAGCTGCATGGCTCGCGCTGCCCGCGCTCAGCCAGTCCTCACCCAAGCCATCTGACAAGGATTTTGCCGCCATCACGGCGCGCGGAATCCTGCTCGCTGTCTATGACCAGGCCGCCGCGCATGCCACCGACGCGGTGCAGGCCACTCACCCGCCCGGCGGCAAGGTCACACGCTATATTGCCCATCAGACAGCCACCGGCTGGATCGTGGATTTTGGCCGGCTCAATCCAGAGAACGATAAATTTCTGGTGGCGTACGAAGCTACGCAAACCGATGGCGGCCCGTACTTCAACGTCAGCACGCTGGAGCCGGAGCGGCAGGACACAGACTTCAATCTCGCAGCCGATAGGGCCATAAGCCTCGCTCTGAAAGATTTCGTGGGAGCGAACCGCCCCTACAACGTCGCGGTGCTTCCGGCCGGCCCCGACGCCGATCCCGCAGGCCTCTTCGTCTATCTCTACCCCGCACAGGTGAAGGACGGCGTGTATCCCTATGGCGGCGATGTCCGCTATCTCATCTCCCCGGATGGCTCAACCCTCATCACCAAGCGGCAGATGCACAAAAGCGTTCTCGAATCGATTCCAGCCGACATACCGAGATCCACGACGCCCGCCGCCGGATATCACTCGCACGTGCTCAGCGATGTCCCCGAAGACACGGACGTATTTCTTGTTCTGTCGCGGCAGCCCCGCATGCCGGAGTACGTCGGAGCCGGTGGCCACGTCTTTGAGATAGAGATCGACGGCAAGATCAAAATCACGAAGTAGCGCTGGCGGCCGTCTGCCTGTTTATCGCCAACAGATCGGTCTTGCCAATCTCGCAGAATCTCCTGTTGGCAATCTTTGCCAATCGGGTTATCCTTGAGAGGATGTGTTGATTTCCCCGGAGACGGAGGCAGTGCTCCCATGCCCACTCGCAATGTCAATCTGACGGATGAACTCGACCGCTTTGTGGCCGCCAAAATCGAGAACGGCCGCTACGACAATGCCAGCGAGGTCGTCCGCGCCGCCCTGCGAACCCTGGAGCGCGAAGAGCGGGAGTACGAGGCCAAGCTTTGCCTGCTTCAACGAGCGATAGATGAAGGAGATGCGAGCGGCATCGCCAAAGGCAACGTCGTCGCCCGCGTCCGAAAGTCTCTGAACCTTCCTGCAAGAGGGCGGTAGACCTTGGCGGAAGTTCTTTACTCTCGCCGTGCTGAAGAGGACTACTTCAGCATCGGCCAATTCACACTGCGCACGTGGGGCCCAGTACAAGCCGACCTGTATTTGACCGAGATCGAAGATTGCTGCCAGCAACTCGCGAAAAACCCTTCACTGGGCCGGGCTTGCGGCGATATTCGTCCCGGTCTGCGGCGAATCGAGCAGGGAAAGCACGTGGTCTTCTACCGGCAGCACGCCAAGGGCATTCTCGTCTCGCGCATCCTGCATCAGAGCATGCAGCCGGCACGCCATCCTTTGGACGAGGAACCGTAGCCCATTCACCGTTGACCCGGGTCTTGGCCCCTGATACACTCTTTAAGTTTGGCGATGCAGCTATCTTTTCGGCTGCACGGCCGGCTGACTCGAGGCGTTTCGCACTTTTGAACGCGGTCAGGTCAGCGGGCCCGATGCAGTTCTTCTGTATGCGCCCCGGCAACACAATCTATGCAGAACGCGCTGGCAGACGGCAAGTTTCGTCACCGCGCATGAGGGTTTGGCTATGTATGCAGTGATACGCACAGGCGGTAAGCAGTACCTGGTTTCTCCGGGTGAGAAGCTGAAGATCGAGCGCACCGCGCACGCCGACGGCGCAATCGAGTTCTCCGACGTCATCGCCTGCAGCGCGGAAGACGGCAAGTTCGAGTCGGACCTCTCCGGCGTCAAGGTCACCGGAACCGTGCTCGGCGAAGGCCGTTTCGACAAGATCCTCGTGTTCAAGCTGAAGCGCAAGAAGCAGTACAAGAAGATGCAGGGACACCGCCAGAACTTCGTCGAGGTCAAGATCAACGAGATCGTCGTCAACGGTAAGTCCTTCAAAGAAGAAGGCGCGGTCGAAGCGAAGGCCGAAAAGAAGGCCGCGAAGGCCAAGGCCGCAAAGTAACCGGGTATCGGGGACGGACATCAAGTCCGTCCATTGCTGGACAGAATTTGAGAGGGGCTGGTAGCCCAGGGCTTTAGCCCTGGGTCTCCCCGGAAGAAAAGAGACAAGCAAATGGCACATAAAAAAGGTTTAGGATCCTCCAAAAACGGCCGCGACTCGAATGCTCAGCGGCTCGGCGTCAAGGTATTCGGTGGCCAGGCCATCCTCGGCGGCGGCA
>ODAK010007970.1_pt1 | contig 10631 bp, 10 predicted proteins | sample 1539591 | NCBI WGS metagenome assembly ODAK01 (sample SAMEA3539303, study PRJEB22396) | soil metagenome | biome: tundra; feature: field; material: soil | place: USA | collected 2010-05 | depth 0.15 m | reverse complement strand
GCCGATGCGATAGTGATACTTGGTGGCGGGACATATTTCCACGCGCCGGAATATGCAGGGCAGGACACTATCGTTGATGCAACACTGGTTCGCTTGCGCTACGGCGCGAAACTTCAGCGAGAAACCGGCAAACCGATACTCGTGACCGGCGGCAAACCCCTTGGCAACAGCATTTCTGAAGCACAGCAAATGCGCATCGCACTGGAACAGGATTTCCGTGTGCCGGTGCGCTGGACGGAAGATGAGTCCGACAACACTTTTGAGAACGCCCATCATTCTTTTCGCATTTTGCAACAAGCGGGTATTCGCAAAATTTATCTCGTCACCCACGCCTGGCATATGCCGCGCTCCGCCGAAGTATTCCGCCGTGCCGGATTCGAGGTCGTCGAAGCGCCGACTGCTTTCACCACACGCTATCAGATCGACCTACTGGCATTCCTGCCGCGCGCTGAATCTCTGCACGACAGCAAAATTTTCGTTCACGAAGTTATCGGATTGCTCTGGTATCGGGTAAAGTTGGCAATCTCTAATAGTTAGGCAATTAAAAGGAATAACATGAAAGCTCGCGTCAAATGGGTGGAACAGGCTTCTTTTCTTGGAGAGACCGGAAGCAATCACGCAGTATTGATGGATGGCCCACCAACTGCGGGCGGAAGAAATCTCGGTCCGCGTCCGATGGAAATGCTGCTGCTCGGCACGGGCGGCTGCACCTGCTCCGATGTGGTTTCGATCTTGAAAAAAAGCCGTCAGGCTATTTCAGATTGTTATGTGGAGCTGGACGCGGAACGCGCCGAAACCGATCCCAAAGTGTTCACCAAGATACACATACACTTCGTCGTGAAGGGCAAGGACATCAAGCCCGAAATGGTGGAGAAAGCCATCAAACTTTCGGCCAAAAAATACTGCTCGGCATCCATCATGCTTGGCCAGACCGCCGCGATCACGCATGATTTTGAGGTGATTCAGGAATAGAGGAAAGGTGAACGGTACAAGGGTTTTGCTTGCCCCTTAACCCTTTCCACTTGCCCCTTTTTTACACCCAGTAAGAAGCCCCCGTCATCACCTTGCCATTCAGCTTCATCGCCAACTGCACCGGTTGCGGCAACTCCGCACCGCCCAGCGAAATCGCCATGTCGGCGTGCCCCACTTCGTCGGTGTACATTTGCGCCACGATGGCCCGGCTTTTTTCATCCTGTTGCGGCAACCGATCCAGATGGCTTTGCAAATGATGGCCTACCTGTCGCTCGGTCTCGGCGAGGAAACCGAGATTCCATTTGTCACCCAACAGCCCTGCTACTGCGCCGATTGCCAGCGAACCGGTGTACCAGAATGGGTTCAACAGGCTCAGATGACCGCCCAACTCATGCACACGCCTGGCAGTCCAGGCGAGATGCTCGGTCTCTTCCTGCGCGGCCTGCTGGAGTTTTTGCTGCACCACGGGATCGCGCGCCGTCAGCGCCTGCCCCTGATACAAGGCCTGCGCGCAAATCTCGCCGCTATGATTGACGCGCATCAGCGCGGCGGCATTTTTCCTCTCGGCCTCATCCATAGGCGCTTCGGGCACGTTTGCATCAGGATAGGCGCGCACGCTGTGCGCCTGACTGAATAAAGTGCGCAAGCCCTTATCGAACTCAACGATCAAACGATCCAGATTTAACATGACAACTCCTCTAAGTAGTCTTCGCAACCACATTAACCCATCAGCAACTGCGCGTCCCTGTGATATTGAGCATACCTTAAGCAAATACCTTCGCCAATTCCATCCCGGGATCCTCCGCGCGCATGAACGCCTCGCCCACCAAAAACGCATGCACCTGATAGGCGCGCATCAGCTTTACGTCTTCAGCTTTGAGGATGCCGCTTTCCGCCACAACGATGCGATCCTTGGGAATGCGCGGCAACAAGTCCAGCGTGGTTTGCAGACTCACTTCGAAGGTACGGAGGTTACGGTTGTTCACGCCGATCAGCGGTGTGGTCAGTTGCAGCGCGGCATCCAGCTCATCGCCATTATGCACTTCCACCAACACCGCCATGCCAAGACTATGCGCTAACACCTCAAATGCCCGCATTTGCGCCACATCCAGCGCGGCGGCGATCAGCAGTATCGCATCCGCACCCATCGCACGCGCCTGGTGGATTTGGTATTCGTCCACCATGAAATCTTTGCGCAGCACCGGCAAGGCACAAGCCGCGCGCGCCTGTTGCAAATAATCCGCACTGCCCTGAAAGAATTGCTCGTCGGTCAACACCGACAGGCACGCCGCGCCATGTTGCGCATAGCTCGCGGCGATTTCGGCGGGGCGAAAATCGGCGCGCAACACGCCCTTGCTCGGACTGGCTTTCTTTATTTCAGCGATCACGGCGGCTTGACCTGCGGCAATCCTGGCGCGTATCGCACCGACGAAATCCCGCACAGGCACAGCCTGCTCTGCTGCGGCCCGCATCGCTGCGAGCGGCTTGATGACTTGCGCTTCAGCCACTTCCTGCACTTTGACCGCGAGAATTTTTTTGAGAATGTCGGACATTGCTGCGTCTGCATTTAAGAAAGACGCGCATTTTAGCACTTAGGGTAAAATGCTCCCTACAACAAAACACCTGGAACATCATGCAGAACGTCAAAGAATATATGCAGATAGTCGGTCAGACCGCGCGCGCGGCTTCGCGCCTCATGGCGCAGGCAGACACCGCCACCAAAAATCGCGCGCTGCAAGAAATCGCCGCCGCACTGCAAAGCCAATCTGCGCAACTGCTCGCAGCAAATGCCAAAGATGTCGCGGCAGCGCGCGCCAGCGGACTGGATGATGCTTCGGTGGATCGCCTGACACTGACCGAAAAATCCGTGCGCGGCATGGCCGAAGGCCTGCAGCAAATCGCGCAACTGCCCGATCTCATCGGTGCGATCAGCGACCTGAATTATCGCCCGTCCGGCATTCAAGTCGGCAAGATGCGCGTGCCACTGGGCGTGATCGGCATCATTTACGAGTCCCGTCCCAATGTGACTGCGGACGCTGCCGGGTTATGCCTGAAATCCGGCAATGCGGCGATTTTGCGCGGCGGATCTGAAGCCATTCATTCCAATCAAGCCATCGCAGCTTGCGTGCATGCCGGGCTGCGCGCTGCCGGATTGCCGGAGACTGCCATCCAAGTCGTCGCCACCACAGATCGCGCCGCCGTGGGCGAACTCATCACCATGAAGGAATATGTGGATGTGATCGTGCCGCGCGGCGGCAAGGGCCTGATCGAGCGCATTTCCGAACATGCGCGCATTCCCATGATCAAACACCTGCATGGCGTGTGCCACGTTTATATTGATGACGAAGCCGATCTCGATAAGGCCATACGCATTGCCGACAACGCCAAGACACATCGTTATGGCGTGTGCAATGCGATGGAAACGCTGCTGGTCGCGCAAAGCGTGGCTGAGAAAGTATTGCCGCCGCTGTGCAAGATTTACCTGGCCAAAGGTGTAGAACTGCGCGGCGACGAAGCCGCACGCGCCATCGTGCCGCAGATGAAGGCCGCCACCGAAGAAGACTGGATCACCGAATATCTCGCGCCGATTCTTGCGGTGCGGGTGGTGGCTGGCCTGGATGAAGCCATTGAGCATATCAGCACCTACGGCTCGCAGCACACCGACAGCATCGTCACGGAAAATTACACCAAGGCGATGCGCTTCCTGCGCGAGGTGGATTCCAGCTCGGTGATGGTAAACGCCTCGACGCGCTTCGCTGACGGTTTTGAGTATGGCTTGGGTGCAGAGATCGGCATCTCCACCGACAAGCTGCACGCACGCGGCCCGGTCGGTCTGGAAGGGCTGACCTCGCAAAAATATATCGTACTGGGCAGCGGCCAAGTAAGGATTTAGCGAAACACCCCCCTCTCCCGCAAGTGGGAGAGGGTTGGGGAGAGGGTCGCTTCGATTTTCACTCTCTCCCTAGCCCTTCCCCTCAAGGGGGAGGGAACGATAATCAGAACATTTACGGAGAGCACATGAGCCAAACCATAGCAGTCAAAGTGCCGGATATCGGCGATTTCAAGGACGTTGCGGTCATCGAAATATTGGTAAAAGTGGGTGACACGGTTGAAGCGGAACAATCGCTGGTCACTCTGGAAACCGACAAGGCCGCCATGGAAGTGCCCAGCCCCGCCGCAGGCGTGGTGAAAGAATTGAAGATCAAAGTCGGTGACAAGGTCAGCGAGGACAGTGTGATCCTGACACTTGAAAGCAGCTCGGCTGTCGTGACTCCTGCTGCTAAACCTGCAGCCAGTGCGCCTACCCCAACTGCGACCTCGAATAAATCACCCGCTCCCACGCCTACTCAAGCATCAGCTCCCGCCCCACAATCCTTCACCAAAGGTGACATCCACGCCGAAGTCGTCGTCCTCGGCGCCGGCCCCGGCGGCTACACCGCCGCGTTCCGCGCTGCCGACCTCGGCAAGCAGGTGGTGCTGATCGAAAAACACGCCACGCTGGGCGGCGTGTGTCTGAATGTCGGTTGCATTCCGTCCAAGGCGTTACTGCATGTCGCCAAGGTCATTGGCGAAGCCGAAGAAGTGGCGCATCACGGCGTGACTTTCAGCAAGCCCAAGATCGACATCGATCAAATCCGCACCTGGAAAGAAAGCGTGATCGGCAAGCTCACCGGCGGGTTAAAGCAACTGGCCAAGCAGCGCAAGGTGCAGGTGGTCGAAGGTGCTGCGAAATTCGCCAGCGCAAACAGCCTGGTGGTTAAGACCGCCGAAGACAACAAGACCATCACGTTTGATACCGCCATCATCGCGGCGGGTTCCAGCGTGGCGCGCATTCCCGGCTTCCCTTACGACGATCCGCGCATCATCGACTCCACCGGCGCGTTGGCGTTGCAGGACGTGCCGAAGCGCATGCTGATCATCGGTGGCGGCATCATCGGGCTGGAAATGGCCACGGTGTATGACGCGCTCGGCAGCAAGATCAGCGTGGTGGAATTGGCCGATGGCCTGATTCCGGGTGCGGATCGCGACCTAGTGCGCCCGCTGCAAAAACGCATTGAGAAACGCTACGAAGCGATTTACTTGAAGACCAAGGTCAACAAGATCGAAGCATTGAAGAATGGCCTGAAGGTGCATTTCGAAGGTGCGCAAGCGCCTGAGCCGCAACTGTATGACCGTGTGTTGATGGCCGTCGGGCGTCGTCCCAACGGGCGCGACATCGGCGCGGAAGCAGCTGGCGTATTGGTCAACGAGCGCGGCTTCATTCCGGTGAACCAACAGATGCGCACCAACGTGCTGCATATCTACGCAATCGGAGACATCGTCGGCGACCCGATGCTGGCGCACAAGGCGGTTCATGAGGGCAAGGTGGCGGCTGAAGTCATCGCCGGACATCACGCTGCGTTCGAGCCGCTGACCATTCCTTCCGTCGCCTACACCGATCCCGAAATCGCCTGGATGGGCCTGACCGAAACGCAAGCCAATGCACAGGGCATAGCCTACGAAAAAGCCAGCTTCCCTTGGGCAGCATCGGGACGCGCGTTGTCCATCGGTCGCGAAGAAGGTGTCACAAAATTGCTGCTCGACCCGCAATCCCGCCGCATTCTCGGCGCAGGCATCGTCGGTGTGAATGCCGGTGAATTGATTGCCGAAGCGGTACTGGCTTTGGAAATGGGCGCGGACATGGAAGACATCGGCCTGACCATTCACCCACATCCGACACTGTCGGAAACGCTGGGCTTCGCGGCGGAAATCGCAGAGGGCAGTATCACCGATTTATTCATGCCGAAGAAAAAGCATTAACTTAGGGTGGGCAACCTTGCCCACCATTCCCATTTGCGCTTGGGCACGGTTGCCCACCCTACCAAACGAAATTTTGGACACTTTCACCCAACTCTTCAGCAGCGACCTCAGCCTGTGGGGGTTGTTCGTTTCCAGTTTCTTCGCTGCCACGTTGTTGCCCGGCGGCTCCGAAGCCGTGTTGTTCGGCGTGCTCAAGGCCTACCCGGAAACTTTGTGGATTGCGCTCGGTATCGCCGCCGTCGGTAACACATTGGGCGGGATGGTGACCTTCGGCATGGGCTGGCTATTGCCGCAAACCCAGCAACTCAAGCACGTCGAAAAAGTGCGCCGTTATGGCACACCTGCATTGCTGTTCGCCTGGGTGCCACTGATCGGCGATGCATTGTGCCTTGCCGCCGGTTGGCTGCGCCTGAATCCGTGGCAAGCCGCGTTGTTCATGGCTATCGGCAAGCTCGCGCGCTATGGACTGATTGCGGCGGCTATGTCATACCCATTGAGCAAGTAACGCGATAACAGTATAGTCTGGCGAAGCTATTTGAGGAGCCACGCATGGAGCAACAGGAAACAAGGGAGCACAAACTGGCATTGCCGGAAATCCTGGGCATGCTGATTGCCGATGGCATAGTCAGCCAGGCTGTCGCCGATGCGCTGATTGCCGAGAGGCGCGGTCACCGTCAGGACACCCACCCACTCGTGTTAATCGCCGCACAAAACTGGAAATCGCTGCTGCCGCCGCACAAAGCTCTGCATCAGGATGCGCTGACTGAATGGCTGGCGGGGCGCGTCGGGCTTGAGTATTACCACATTGATCCGCTGAAAATCGACTTTTCCATTGTCACCGACATCATGTCCAACGACTATGCCACGCGTTTCGGCATCCTGCCGGTGCTGGTGACACAAAGCGAGGTGGTGATCGCCACCTCCGAGCCTTTCCTGCGTGACTGGGAAAAAGTGCTCAGGCACACGCTGCGCAAAGACATCCGCCGCGTCATCGCCACCCCGGAAGACATCAGCCGTTACCTGGTCGAGTTCTACAATCTGGCACGTTCGGTAAAGACTGCGGCGCAGACCAAGCGTCATGAAAAATCCGGGCAAGCCTCGTTCGAGCAATTGGTGGATTTGGGCAAAACCAACCGTCAGTTCGATGCCAACGACCAGCATATCGTCCACATCGTGGATTGGCTGTGGCAGTATGCCTTCGAGCAGCGCGCCTCGGACATCCATATCGAGCCGAGGCGCGACCTTGGGCTGGTGCGCTTCCGCATCGACGGCGTGCTGCATCAGGTATATCAGATTCCCATGTCGGTGATGACCGCCATGACCAGCCGGATCAAACTGCTGGGGCGCATGGATGTCATCGAGAAACGCCGCCCCCAGGATGGCCGCATCAAGACGCGCACCGCCGATGGTCAGGAAGTGGAGCTGCGCTTGTCCACGCTGCCGACGGCCTTTGGCGAGAAACTGGTGATGCGGATTTTCGATCCGGAGGTGCTGGTGCGCGATTTTTCCGAACTCGGATTTTCCGAAGAAGATCGCGTCCGCTGGGAAAAGATGACGGCGCAACCGAACGGCATCATTCTCGTCACCGGCCCGACCGGTTCAGGCAAGACCACCACGCTGTATTCCACGCTCAAACAACTGGCAACGCCCGAGGTCAACGTCTGCACCATCGAGGATCCGATTGAAATGGTCGAACCGGCATTCAACCAGATGCAGGTACAGAGCGGTATTGATCTCCATTTCGTTGACGGGTTGCGGGCGCTGATGCGCCAGGATCCGGACATCATCATGGTAGGCGAAATCCGCGATCTGGAAACCGCCGACATGGCGATCCAGGCCGCACTGACCGGCCATCTCGTGCTGTCCACGCTGCATACCAACGACGCGCCTTCGGCCATCACCAGGCTGCTTGATCTCGGTGTCGCGCCTTTCATGATCAATGCCACGGTGCTCGGCATCATGGCGCAACGGCTGGTGCGCACGCTGTGCCCGAGCTGCAAGCAACCCTTTCCGCTACGTGCCGAAGAAAACGAACTATGGGACAACCTCGTTACACCGTGGAAAACTGGTCGGCCACCCCAGTTGCAGCATCAGACCGGCTGTCTCGAATGCCGGATGACAGGCTACACGGGACGTATCGGCATTTATGAAATCCTGCTCTTGTCACCCGAATTGCGCAAACTTATCACCCCAACCACCGATGTGGCGCGCATCCGCGAAATAGCCTATCGCGAAGGCATGAAACCGCTGCGCATTTCCGGGGCCATGAAAGTTGCAGCGGGAACGACGACGCTCGACGAAGTAATCAAGGTAGCCCCGCCGAACTAGTTGTAGCGCGTTTGATTGTGCTGCTCAACCCGTTACGCCGCGCTATTCATGGCGGCCTGAAATATCGCGCAGCATGGGCTAATCACATTGGTCAACAGTTCGTCGCGTTGCCGGCAATAAAGTATGGCAAAATCGCCACCGCTCATCTCGAACCCAACCAGTTCTTCTCCCGATGAAAAAAACACTCTTCCAGTGGCTTAACAAGCTTGGCCCCGGACTGATTACCGGAGCCGCCGATGATGATCCCAGCGGCATTGCCACGTATTCTCAGGGCGGTGCGCAATATGGTTTCGGCACGTTGTGGACGCTGTTTTTTACTTATCCGCTAATGGTTGGAATCCAGGTGATCAGCGCACGCATCGGCTGCGTCACAGGCCGCGGTCTGGCGGCCAACCTGGCAAAGACCAACTCGCGCGGAGTCACACTGTCTTTGGTCGCACTGCTGTTAGTGGCCAACACCATCAATATCGGAGCCGATCTGGCGGCAATGGCAGACGCCCTTAAATTAGTGGTCGGCGGACCGAGACATATCTATGCGGTCGCATTAGGCATGATCTGTTTACTATTACAGGTGTTCATACCTTATCAACGTTACGTGGGCATATTGAAGTGGCTGACGCTGACATTGTTCGCTTATGTGGGAACCGTATTTGCGTCGCATGTGCCGTGGGGCGAGGTATTGCACGGAACGCTGGTACCAAAAATTGAAATTTCACACAACTACCTTCTTCTCATCGTGGCGATTTTTGGCACGACTATCAGCCCCTATTTGTTTTTCTGGCAGGCAGGCCAAGAGGTGGAGGAACTGGCAGTGCAGCGCAACGGGGCTTCTTTGCACATCTTGCCGGAAGATGCCCGGCATCATTTGCGCCGCATCAACATCGACACCGCACTGGGCATGGCATTCTCCAACATCATCGCCTTCTTCATCATGCTGACTACTGCGGTCACCCTGTACACCCACGGCGTGCATGACATTCAGACTTCGGCCCAAGCCGCTGAAGCGTTGCGTCCGATCGGCGGAGAATTCACGTTTTTATTATTTGCTGCCGGCATCATCGGCACCGGGATGCTGGCCGTGCCGGTATTGGCAGGCTCGGCGGCCTATGCGGTGGCGGAAATATTTGACTGGTCATCCAGCCTTGGCCTGGAGCTTAAAGCAGCGAAGGGTTTTTATGCGATCATCGCCCTGGCAACTTTGGTTGGCATGCTTCTGGATTTCAGCCCCATCGATCCGGTCAAAGCGCTGTTGTGGAGCGCCGTCATCAACGGGGTGATATCCGTTCCCCTGATGATCGCAATGATGCGTATCGCAACACAACAAAAAGTGATGGGTGAATTCGTGATTGGTGCTCGTCTGAAGTGGTTGGGTTGGCTGGCTACCGGCGTGATGACTGTTGCGGTATTGGCATTTGGCTGGACCAGCTTGGCGGAATATTTCAAACTGAATTGGTGATTCCGCTTGAGTCACGGTCGCGATCTAATTTAATGCGTGGGCGACGTGGTATGGCCGTACGAAATGTAAAGCGAAGCTGATCCCTTTAGCTTCGAGCACCCCAGCCAACCAATTCAGCCCGTCACAAGCGCCATTCATAGAGAAACGACATCATATTCTTCACGGGTGTTAACGTTAAATTCGGTGACTAACTTAAAAACCATTTAGGAAAAAATCATGAGCATGATCCAGGAATTTAAAGATTTTGCAGTCAAGGGCAATGTGGTTGATATGGCCGTCGGTGTAATTATCGGCGCCGCATTCGGAAAAATCGTTTCTTCTTTTGTATCTGATGTCGTCATGCCTCCTATCGGTGTGCTGGTAGGCGGGGTGGATTTCTCAAAATTAGCTGTTACCCTGCAAGGAGCCACAGCCGCTGCGCCAGCTGTTGTGATTAGCTATGGTAAATTCATTCAAACGGTTGTGGACTTTACTATTATTGCTGCGGTCATTTTCATGGTCATCAAAGGCATCAACTCGATGAAGAAGAAAGCCGCAGAAGCCACAGCGACATCTGCCGCACCGCCGGCGCAAGAAGTTCTGCTGACGGAAATTCGTGATTTGCTGAAAAAATAATTCAGCGAAAATATGTTGCTCGTAAAAACGCTACGCCTCGTGATTCATGGCCGCGTGCATGGCGTGTTCTTCCGCGACTCGATGCGCCGCGAAGCGCAAAAACTGGCGGTCGCAGGCTGGGTGCGCAACCGTAGCGATGGCACGGTGGAAGCCGCGGTGCATGGCGAACCCGCCGCCGTGGATTCCATCGTGCGCTGGGCGCGGCGCGGCCCGCAGCGTGCACAGGTAGAGCGGGTCGAGATCGAGCCGGATGATGGCAGTTACACCAGCTTCGAGGTTATCGGGTAATCATCAAGACGATCCTCGCCACCAGTTCGTCCGATCAGCATGGGGTAACCCTGAATGACAATTTATTTCCACATTACGTTACGTTCTGCCTTTGCTGCGGCAGCAAGAAGATTAATGAGAGGCAGCGCCCGATGAGCCATGCTCACCACCGGCTCATCCGCATCCTTATCCG
>ODAK010007969.1_pt1 | contig 10632 bp, 9 predicted proteins | sample 1539591 | NCBI WGS metagenome assembly ODAK01 (sample SAMEA3539303, study PRJEB22396) | soil metagenome | biome: tundra; feature: field; material: soil | place: USA | collected 2010-05 | depth 0.15 m | reverse complement strand
ATGGCCAACTCGGGGGTTCGATGAAACACCAATACCCCGTGGTTCGCGAGCAGGATCGCGGGAACGCCTGGGGTGATCGAGACTCGAATGTTGGCCACTGCTTGCTCGGACCCCCGCGGGCCGTACTTGGCGAGCGGAACCCCGCTCGCCAGACCGAACATGGCCAGGGCTTCAACCCAACAGCCAATGGGTCGGTGGGCCACGGCGTAGGCGGTCGCGTAGGGCGAATGGGTGTGCAGGACGCAGCCGACGTCCGGTGAGTCGGCGTACATGGCGGTGTGCATGGCGACCACGGCACCCTGGATCGGAGGTAGATCACCTTCCAGGAGTTTTCCGTCTAGCCCCACCCGCACGACGGCGGACGGTGCGTGGTTTCGCAGCGAGGGGCCCGCAGTGAAATACATCTCCTGCGCCCCGGGGACTCGAAGGCTCACGTTCCCGTGCCCGTTCGCGGAAATCGCTCCGCTGGCTATCACCCGTTGGGCGACGTCGATCACCTGATCAACCAAGTCTTTGTCCATGACATCCCCGATTCTTCATAGTCGAGACAATCCGCGAAGGACTGCGTGAGAACTAACGTCGTGAAAGTATCACTCGTAGTGAGGCTTCTGACTCACCCAGGGTCAGATGGACGCAAAACCCCAAGCTTTATCCCACAGACCGATCCACCATTGCCCGACTCATCCGACGATAGAAATCCCTCTATTCATCCCCAAGGTGTGGGGACCGAGACCTGGACGACCCACTGGAAAATGCAAAAGTTTGGATGATCCGTGACTATTAGTTGCGCGACCTCCGATAAGAGGCGTCGAACAATCTTGACACGGTGTCGCAAATAATCACCCTCCGGCAATAACAACACTGCTCTTCAACGGTCAAAGGATCATCGAGGCACATCAAAGTTGAAGACCGACGAGTCAAACACGTTGTACGACTCATAGTCGAGAAGGTCGTAAAGGTCCGCTCGTTGTTGCATTTGGTCGAGCATCGACTGGAGGCTCCCTTCGGTCCTGATGGTCTCGAGCGCGCGCGAGGAGATCCCCATGGCCAAGCGCAGTAACGACACCGGATAAATCACGATATTGATGCCAACGTCCGAAAGCTGACTCGTCGTGAACAACTCGCTCTTGCCGAACTCAGTCATGTTCGCCAAAATCGGAACGTCCAATGCGTCGCGCATCGCTTCGTACTCCCCCAGATCGATCAATGCCTCGGGGAAGATTGCGTCGGCCCCGGCCGCAACCAAGGCTTTGGACCGGTCGATCGCGGCATTGAGGCCACCCACCGCCCGAATGTCCGTTCGAGCCATGATAAGCAAATTCGGATCACGGCGCGCCGCGACGGCCGCCTTGATTCGCTGAATCGCCGTAGCCTCATCGACCGTTTCCTTTCCGTCGAGGTGCCCGCACCTCTTCGGATTGACCTGATCTTCAATATGTAATCCGGCAACTCCGCTGTCTTCTAGCGCCTGCACGGTCCGTGCGACATTCATCGGTTCGCCGAACCCCGTGTCAGCGTCGGCCAGCGTGGGCAGGTCGGTGACTCGAGCAATTTGGGCGTTTCGGGTCGCGACCTCGGTCAACGTCGTCAAGCCAATATCTGGCAGACCGAGATCCGCGGCGAGCGCTGCACCAGACACATATACGCCGTCGAAATTCTGGCGTTCGATCAATTTTGCCGAGAGGGGACTGAAGGCCCCAGGCAAGACGAGTAACTCGCCCGTCGCCAAACGCGCCCGAAGCCGCTCTCGCTTCTCGGCGGCCGAACGAAGTGAGTACAGCATCAGAAAAGCCCCTCCGGTTCTACGACCGATTCTAAGAGACCGGGTCGTGCCGTAAAATTGAGTGCGTCGAATTCGAGCGCCTTCAATTTGGGTAATAGCTGGGCTGCTTCGAGAAAACGCTCAATCTCGTCCTCCTCGAGTACCCCATTGGCGAGCGTCCGGAACTTCTTAATGTACTGTTCGCGCCCGAACGGTCGCGCCCCCAGCGGATGTGCGTCGGGCATCGCAATCTCTTCAACTATCGTCGTCCCGTTGCCCAGGGTAATCTCAACTCGACCGCCGAATGCCTTTTCTCTCGGGTCGTTGGACAGATAGCGACGAGTCCATTCAGGGTCTTCCACGGTGCTGACCTTGCGCCATAGTTCGACTGTATCTTCGCGCGTCGCTCGCTCGCGCGTGTAGGAGTCGATGTGGTGCCACGTTCCGTCCTGCAGAGCCACCGTGAAGATGTACGCCACGGAGTGATCCAGCGTCTCTCTCGACGCTTGTGGGTCAAACTTCTGCGGGTCATTCGCACCCGATCCGATCACGTAGTGCGTGTGGTGGGATGAGTGGATGACGACCGCTTCAATTTGTCGACCATCGCGCAGCGCCGGATGTTCTGCGCGTAGTTTGCGCGCCAGGTCGATCCATGCCTGCGCCTGGTACTCCGCCGAGTGTTCCTTGGTATAGCTGTCGAGAATGCCCAACTTCGCCTCACCCCGAGCCGGTAGGCGGACCGTGTACGAGCCTTGCGGTCCGTCGAGCAACTGCGCGATTACTCCATCTTCGCCTTCGTAGATCGGCGCCGGTGATGTCTGACCGCGCATCGCTCGATCAACTGCTTCAACGGCCATCTTTCCCGCGAACGCAGAGGCATACGCCTTCCACGTGGAGATCGCACCCTTTCGTGACTGACGGGTCGCCGTGGTCGTATGCAGCGCCTGCCCAATCGCTTGGAAGATCGTCTCCTCGCCAAGATCGAGCAGAGTCCCTAGACCCGCCGCGACGCTCGGTCCCAAGTGCGCGACGTGGTCAATCTTGTGCTCATGCAGGCTAATCGCGCGAGCTAAGGCGATCTGTATCTCGTAGGACGTGGCGATCGCTCGCACGACGTCGCGACCAGTCAATTCGTGACGAGCGCCCGTGTGCTGGGCCACCGCCACGATGGGTGGAATATTGTCACCCGGATGCGAATACTCGGCGGCCAGAAAGGTGTCATGAAAGTCCAGTTCGCGCACGGCCACGCCATTGGCAAGGGCCGCCCATTCAGGAGAGACGCGGACGTCGGACGTGGTGCCGAAGACGGTGCTACCAGGTGAAAGACGATGATGAGTGGCCTGTGCTCGAGAGGCGATCACTGGGCCGCGCGTCAGCGAAGCAGCGGCCACGGCCGCATTATCAATAACGCGATTGATTACCATCTCCTCAACACTTTTGGTCACATCAACACGGTCCACCGCGACTTCCGCGATCTTCCACGCCAACTGCTGATCGCGCGACCATTGTTCGTCACTCCGGTGGACCGTAACCTGGTGATCAATCACTCATTTCCTTTCGGTGTCATGGCCGCGTTCGCGACGCGCTCGTAACAGAAGTGTCGGGGCAACAACCGTTGCCAGCGGGTGCGTGTCGCCACGTTTCCCCAGAACCCAACGTCATGGCAATCGCTTCGTGATAGCCGCACTCGCCCGCTTCAATTCGGTAACACACCACTGCGCCTTGACCTCGTCTAACTCCGCTTCCGGACCTGTGACTTGCAATGACGCGACCGCACCTCCGTCCTGACTGAGGATCGGAACAGCCACCGAAGCAACGCCCGCCTCGCGTTCACTCGAGCTATAGACGTAGCCGTCTTTTCGAATAGCCTGCAAGCCTTCCGTAAATTCTCGGGCGGTGACCACGTCGCCGTTCACCAAACGAATCTCTGGAAAATCGGCCATGAGCGTGGCCAGGTCCTCCGAAGAGAGCGCCGCGGCCAAAATCCTGGCCCCGCCCAGATACAAGGGTGTTGGTTCTCCGACCGGCAGCAGATAGCGAAGGACTGTCGTTCCTTCGACCCGCAGAATCATCACCCGTTGGAAGTCCACCCGTATCGAGAGCGAGGACATGAGTCCGCTCGCGCCGCTCAACTCTTGCAGGATCGGCAGAGCGATCTGGCTCAGGCTGCTACTGATGTGGAACGCGTAAGCGTTGATGACTGACGTAACACCGATCGTGTAGCCGTATCTCTCTTGACTGACGTAACCGTACTGCAACAGGACGCTCAGAATCCGTTGGGTGGTCGCGAGATGAATTCCCGACTCCAACGAGATATCCGTGAGCCGCATCGGGACGCGGCTACGTCGAAGAATGTTCAGTATGTCGAACGACCGTTCCAGGGAACGCATCGAACTGGTGGTCGAGATGCGATTTACTGCCGGCACGGCACTCCACCAGGCCTTCGTATTCGTTCCCTCACCAGCGAACGATCGCCGGGAATCAAGTGGTTCGCAACCACGACGGTGCGCGACGTGCAGACCCCCGTGATCAGGCGGCGGGCACCGTTCCCCGGGTTCGCGTCGCCCCGAACGTCAACGGACATCGTTCGGTTCCGACGAAGTGGAACGAAGTTCTGTTCCGGCGCGCGACACGATCGGTTCCTTCCACGGCGACGTCGCGCCTTCGTACGCGTCGGGCCCTCGTCGAAAGTGCTGTGCTTGCTCTTCAGTCTCGATGAAGGGCATATCCATTGCGAACAGTCGGTCGCCTCGGGGACGGGGACCGGCTTTGGACACGTGTCCCCAAAGTGAATGGCCAACCACCTCTTCGGCCAGCAGAGCGACCTCGATGAGCCGATCGAGGTCGACGTTGTTGGCTATACCCAACTCGTTTAAGAGGTCGACCAGATCCTCGGTGGGAATCATGCGCGTCATTCGGCCGTGGCCGCCGTAGGGACAGCCGCCCATCCCCCCGATAGACGAATCCAGCACGAGTGTGTCCTCGGCGGACTGAACCTTAAGCGCTTCGTAGGCCGAGAGCAGGGCCGTGCCGCGCGCGTCGTGCAAGTGCAAATGCACCTTCCTTATCTGCGGCCAGCGCTGCTTGATCGCACTTAGTTGTGAGGCCACCTGATCCGGCACGTTCCACGCCATGGGGTCGCCAATCCACACGCGATCGACCGTCACCCCGGCCGCCGTCCACAGCTCGTACTGGCGCTCGAGCATGTCCATCCGGTAGGCCTCGTCGAACGGTCCCAGCCAATTCGATCCCCACGCGGCGTTGATCGCGATGCCGGCAGTTTGAGCCCCCTCCATAAGCGTCCGTTCAATCACCGAGGGCCAACCGGCGATCTCGTCCTGTTGCGTTCGGTTGGTATTGCGACGAACGAACACGTCGCATAAATGTACCAAGGTTCTCGGGAACTCCGATGATTCGCTCAGAGGAGGCATGAATTTGCTCATGCGTTCGCGACCTTGATCGTTGAGGGCTAACGCCGTGTACTTGACGCCGGCGACCGGAGTAAATCGCGAAACCAGTTCGTCAACGCAGGCCATCTGCGGCGTCCATTTCGCACTCACGAATGAGCCGACGACGATGGTCTGAAGGCCTGTCTTGGACAGTGCATCGATCAGGCGGAGCTTGGCGTCAACGCTAATGTCGGCGCTCTCGATTTGCATGCCTTCTCGCATTCCCTCCTCGATAATCTCGACCTTGGGGTAGGAATGCACTCGCGTCATACTTCTCTCTCCTCTAAACGGCGTTGAAAAATCGTACGACATCAGGTGGCGTGTTGGTCACGGAGGACTTCAATCTCTTCATTCGAGTAGCCGAGCTCGGCGAGGATCGAGCGCGTGTGTTGGCCCAACCTCGGCGGTGGGAGTGACGGTTCTAACGCCGCGCCGTTGACGTGTACGCCACTGCCAAGGATTTTGACGTGGCGCCGGCCCGCGAGGTCAACGTCGACGTCGTGTACGAGGCCTCGTGACTTGATTTGATCTTGGTTCAGCGCCTCCTCGACGTTCAACAGTCGTCCCGCGGGTACGCTCACCTCAGCCAGCCTTGCTTCCCAGTGCGCGACCCCGTGGACGGACAACGCGCTTTCCAACTCGGCCGTGAGCTCACGGCGATGTCTCTTTCGGTCCTCGCGGCTGAGAAATCGCTCATCGGCGATTAGATCCGCTCGGTCACAGACGTGGCACAAGGAGACGAACTGCTTCTGGGTATTGGCCGAAATATTCATAGGCCCGTCACCAGTCTGAAACGTGCCCGAAGGCGACGACGCGGCATTATCGTTGCCGTGTCGAACGGGCAGGCGTCCACTAATGAGTTGCTCCGAGGTCGCCCACGACATCGCCGTGAGCGCAGTATCGAGCATTGAGACGTCGAGAAAGCAGCCGGTTCCTTGCGTCGAGCGCCGAGTCAACGCCGCGCACACGGCCATCGCCGCGGCGAAACCGCCGAGGGGGTCGCAGATGGGAAAGCCAACTCGAAGTGGTCCGCCCGAAGGAAAGCCCGTGACGTCCGATATCCCGGCGAAGCCCTGGATGATCTGATCGTACGCCGCGCGGTCCGCGAGCGGCCCATCCTGTCCGAATCCCGTCACGGCGCAGTAGCTCAACGCCGGATTGATCTCGTGGATTCGCGCCCACGAAAAGCCCAGCCGCTCGAGCACGCGCGGCCTCATGTTCTCGAGCAGAACATCCGACGTGCGAAGGAGACGCTCAAAGACCTGGCGGCCTTCCTCGCTCTTAAGGTTGATCGTGATCGAGCGCTTGCCGGCGTTCTGGGCGAGGAACGAGGAGCCCATCGATGCGGCTTTCAACTCGTCATCGCTACCCATGTCGCGCGCCAGGTCCCCGGTGATCGGGACTTCGACTTTAATGACATCGGCGCCCATCAAGCTCAACTGAAACGCCGCGAACGGCCCGGCGAGCACGGTGCTCAGGTCGATCACACGGATCCCGCCAAGTAATTCGTTCACGATTTTCCTCACGTGGGGGCCTGGCGTTGGGTACGTCAGACGTCGATTGGAGCCGCACAAACTACGACGACGTGCGGTACATCACATCAGTGCCGCGAGCGCAACCCAGTCGGGATGGTCAGCGGGGGGAACGCCGCCGACCATCCCTGTCCGGGAGTTGCTGCCGACTACTTGATCAGCCTTCCTTGGCCACTACTGCGGCCAGCTGGGCCGGCGTCACGTAGGCCCTGGTCACATTGTTGAGGGTGGGGTCAAAGCCAATCATCTGGAAACCACTGAAGACATTGTGAAACTTGTTGAAGTCGTCGCTGCCAGATGCACCGTCGTAATTAATCTGCTTGCCCGCCTTTATCAGGGCGACGCACGATGCGTAGGTGCCGCACACCGTTCCCGGTGGGTTCGAGACGGCAACAACGTCCTTGACCCACACCTTGGGGTCCGTGGACTTGGCCATCGTCATGGCGAGCGACGCGATAACGATGGAGTCGTACTCGTTAAAAGTCGTTGGCAAGATCGTTGTGGTCCTCCACTTCTGTTGGTAGTCCGAGAGGAAATGGTTGTACGCGCCGTCGGCCGTGGTGGGCGTCGCCGGTAGGGCGGCGATCAAGTCCGTCGAAGCAGTCGGGCCAAAGGACTTGGCGTAGGCGCCCTGGGGAGCCGACTGCAGGTCGTCACCGATCCACGGCGTTGACATGTAGCCAAGCTGCTGACCATCCGAAAAGAGTGTCGCGGCCGTCTGGGTGTCCATGGAGTCAAAGATGACCTGAGGCTTTCCCGCGAACGCCGACGTCAGTTCCGAACTGTAGGAGGACTGACCGGGCGTCAACGTGATGTTCTGTTGAATCGTCCCGCCGAGTGCCTTGTACGCCGCTTCCAGAGGTGCAATGAAACCCTGTGAGTTGGCTGAGTTGTCAAAGATCAATGACGCCGTCGTCCAACCCTTGCTGATCGCGTACTGCGCCATCGCTATTGACTCGTTCGAGTCAGACGAAGAGGTGCGGAACACGAATTTCTTATTCATATTGTCGAGCGTGGTCAAACCACCGACCATGAAGTCGACTACGTCATTGGGCTGAAATTGGTTGATTACCCCTTCGATGGTCGGCGAGAACGGGCCAACGATCACCGTCGGGTGACTCAATTCCAGCTTGCGAAACGCAGGGAGCACGTCAACCGAGTCCGCCGCGTCATCGACGAACACACTCTTCAATTGGTGACCCAGCACGCCACCGTTGTGGTTCACTTCGTATATGCCAACGGCCACTCCGTGCGTCCCCCAGCTCGACAACAGTGACTTCGTTCCCGTGAACGGGAATATTCCACCGACCACGAGCTTGGTTGCTTTCCCACTCGCACTGGCGGCGGTGCCGCTCAGGCCGATCCCGGCGACCGAGGTCACCATGGCCAGAACCAGGATCGCTCGGCCGGCGCCATGGCGAACGGCTATTTTTTTGATGAATTTCATACGATACTTACCCCTTCTTTCATTTTTCCAGTACTTCAAACTCGTGGGAATTTCCCACTTTTACGAATTGCTCGCTCCCGCGCGCCCCAAGAAAATTGCGGCGAGGTCAAGCTTCATGATTTCGGCCGTGGGTCCGTGCACGTGGTTTGTGCCCGCGACGAAAATGTGGACAAAATCGGCGTGCGTGAGCGCACGTTCGACATTCTGTTCCACCACGAGGACCGCGGTGCCGGACTTCGCGATGAGATCGATCTCATGCCAGACAACGTCCGTGTAGGCCGGTGAGAGTCCCGCGGTGGGCTCATCGAGGACGATTACCGTGGGCGTGACCATGAGGGCCCGTGCAATGGCGAGCAAGTTCTGCTGGCCACCGGAGAGAAAACCGGCCTTCTTGTCGCGCGCCTTGTTCAGGTCGGAGAAGACATTGAAAATCTCCTCCATCCTTGCGTCGGTATTGCCCCGCACAGCGAATCCTCCGACCTCTAAATTCTCACGCACGGTCAGCCTGGCGAAGATGTTTTCGTTCTGGGGCACGTACACCAGGCCATGGCGAGGAATCAAGTGACCCGCCATCTTCGTGATGTCAACGTCGTTGACCACAATGCGCCCCGTCGAGGCGCGCAGGATGCCGACGAGCGTCTTGGCGAAGGTCGACTTGCCAGCGCCATTCGGCCCAATGATGGCCGTGACCGTGCCGATCTCGGACGAAAGAGAAATGTTGTTAATAATGGGCAAACGGCCGTAGCCGGCCGTAATATTCTCAACTATCAGGGCTGGCATTGATGACCTCTCCCAAGTACGCCTCGACTACCTCTGGATTGGCGCGAAGTTCGCTGAGACGACCCGTCGCCAGGGTCCGTCCTTCAGCAAGAACAATCACGTAATCGCAAATCTTCTCGACCACGTTGAGGTTGTGCTCGACCATGAGTACGGTGACGCCCTGGCGCTTCATATCCAATATGTAGCCGCCAATTCGTTCGATCAGCGCCGGGTTGACGCCCGCCATTGGCTCGTCCAGCAGCAGCAGGCTCGGTGAGGCCATGACGCCCCTCGCAATTCGAGCAACTTCTTCTGACCACCCGAAAGCTCGCGAGCACGATTGTCTCGAAGGTCGTAGAGGCCGTAGGTGCTCAGGATCTCCGACGCCCGCTCAATATTCTGGCGCTCTTCACGCCTTAGGTATCGCGGACGAAAAAAGATGTTAAAGAGGGACTCGCCCGCCTGGAACTTTGGCGAGACGAGCAAATTCTCGAGCACGGAGAGACCCCCCAATTCGCGCGACAATTGGAAAGTGCGCATCAGTCCCAGGCGCGCGATCTTGTAACTATCCCAGTTGGTGATGTCAACGGGACCCAGTTCTATAGTGCCGGTGTCACTCCTGGTCGCTCCCGAGAGGATGTTGACCACGGTGGTCTTGCCCGCTCCGTTGGGACCGATGAGCGCCGTGATCTTGCCCTTGGGAACATCGAAGGTCGCACCGTTGACCGCGTTCACTCCGAGGAAGGACTTGGTGACCTCCATGCAACGAAGGATCGGCTCGCTTACCTCTACGACCGTTGATTTGGGCTGCTCGCTACCTGACATCACGCGTCCCTCTCGTCAACAATCGGTAACTCGCCCGACACCGTTTCGTTCGATCCGACGTAGGGCGACACGGTGTCCGCGGGCCTATTGGCCGACGTCGAGAATCCGGGTAACTGGAATCTGCTTTTGCGAATACGCTCGGGAATAATCCCCTGAGGACGGAACCAAAGCATCACCATCAGAAGGATGCCGATCACCATGGCGTCGATGTACTCAATCAAACCGGGGTGTCCCGGTATGTCGGGAAGGAAGGCCGGAAGGTGAATAAGCAGTGTCTCGACGAGCAACGCCCCCGCGAGCATGCCAAGGTTGTTGCCAACGCCTCCCACGATTATCACGGCGAAGACAACGAATGTTTCACCCGGTAGCCACGCCGAGGGATTGAACGATCCCCCGAATTGGATCAGTAGTCCGCCGCCGATGCCGGCATAGAAAGAACCGATCAACATCGACGTCAGTTGGTATCGAAAGACGCCCTTACCAAGCGCCGCAGCGACTATCGGGTCGTCACGGATCGCGCGGAAGGTGCGCCCCAAAGGAGAACGGGTGATGCGACTCATCACGAACCACATGATGAGTGCCACCACACCCGTCAAAGCAGCGAAGAAGGGAACAAAGGAATTAATCGTTAGCTTGAACACGCTTGCGAGCGGCTCGGGCACGTTATAGAGACCGTCAGCACCATTGAAGAGGGGCACGTAGTTATTGATGAGGTCGTAGAGCACCAGCGAGAGCGAGATTAAGACCATGGCCAAATAGTCCGTGCGCAACCGGCGCAGCGTAATCAACGCGACCAGGAAAGCCAACAGCATTTCCGCGACGCCGCCCAGCAGCAGATTGATCGGAAACGGCAGTCCG
>ODAK010007968.1_pt1 | contig 10632 bp, 10 predicted proteins | sample 1539591 | NCBI WGS metagenome assembly ODAK01 (sample SAMEA3539303, study PRJEB22396) | soil metagenome | biome: tundra; feature: field; material: soil | place: USA | collected 2010-05 | depth 0.15 m | reverse complement strand
CTTCAATACCAGATCAGCGATCACCTCCGGCTCAGGCTGGTCTCTTTCCGTGTAAATCCGGTTGCAGAGCAGCGCGGGTTTCAGCATTTCGGGACCCTCGGTACTGCTTTTCGTGGTAGGCTCAGGGACGCATTTCCAACAAAAGGCGCTTGAGGTCACAGACGATGAGCCGGACGAGTTTTCGCAACAGGTACGAATCGCGCGAATTGAAAAGACACGCGTTAGTAGCCCGGGCCCTTTGTTATGGCCTGTTCACTGTCCTGTTCAGCATCGCGGCCTTCGGACAATGCACCTTTACCGTCAATCCGTCTTCACCGGTCTATGTCGATTCTTTGGGGCACATCGATCTCGCCGGCAACCCGCTTGTGATCCAGATCACCGCCAGCGCGGAGACCTGCGCCTGGACGGCCGACGCAAATGATGGTTTCGCAACGGTTTCAGGAGCCGACTCCGGCACCGGAAATGGATCCGTAACCTTCTCCATTACGGAGAACAAGAGCGGGGCGGACCAAAGTGTGTCGCTGATGGTGGCGGGCAATGCGGTGACACTGACGCAGCGGTTCACCGCGACGACGTTCAGCGATGTGGAACTGGGGCCGAGCAGCCCGTATTTCAACGGCGCCAACCTGCTCCGGACTAATAACATCACGGCGGGATGCCGAATCAGGCCGGTGCTTTATTGCCCCGATCAGAACGTCACGCGCGGGGAGATGGCGATCTTCATCGTGCGGACCATACTTGGCGGCGGCCCGGCGGTGGATAACTTCAGCTATTCGTCCATGCCTTATTTCACGGACGTGCCGGCGACGCACGAGTACTTCAAGTGGATACAGAAGCTGCGGGATCTGGGAGTGACGGCGGGATGCACGGTGACCACTTATTGTCCGGACGCCAATATACCCCGCAACCAGATGGCGATATTTATCGTTCGCGCCCGGCTGGGGTCGACGGCGAAGTTCACGTATGATTCGACGCCTTATTTCACCGACGAGCCGGCAACGGACACCTCGTACTTCAAGTACATTCAGAAGCTGAAGGACATCGGCATCACGGCGGGATGCACCGCCACGACATACTGTCCCAACGACTTGGTTACGCGCGGACAGATGGCGATCTTTCTGGTGTGGGCGGGCTTCAACGATCTGTTGTCCGGAACGGCGCCGCTGATCACTTCGGTAGTGCCGAACGACGGCGCGCCGGGTCAATCGGTCAGTGTCCACATCACGGGCATCAACACCCATTTCGCCTCGGACACGACCGTTGTCGCAGAGAATGGCGTGAAAGCCGGAACCCCGGGCATTACGGACGCCACGCATCTCTCTGTGACGCTGACCATTCCTTCAGGGACGCCGCCCGGGCAGATTTCACTCACGGCGAAGACACCGTCGGCCTCCGATGAAGACGCGACGATTACGAACGGATTCACCAATTCCACCCCTTCGAACCTGCCCTCGGTGGTGATCGATGCGCCGGGAGCCAACGCAGCGCTCGCTGGCACAGTGGAAATCTCGGGCTGGGCAATGGAGAGTATTAAAGGGGTGGGTCCGAATGCGGTCAACTCCGTGACCGTATTTGTCGACGGGACGGAGGCGGGTAAAGCTACTTACGGCGGTTCGCGGCCGGACGTTTGTACAGCATACGCCGGGCGGCGGGGTTGTCCCAACATCGGCTGGAACTATAACCTCAATGTCTCAGCACTGGCGACCGGCGATCACATGCTGAAAATTGTGGCGACCGATTCGGAAGGTAACAGCGGGTCGACCCAGACAACATTTACAACATCATTTCAGCCGTCGGTGCTGATCGATGCGCCGGGAGCCAACGCGATTTTGAGCGGCACTGTGCAAATTTCGGGCTGGGCACTGGAGAATGCGAGCGTGGCGGCCCCGAATGCCGTCAAGTCGGTGACGGTGTTTGTCGATGGGACGCAAGTAGGTACGGCAAAATATGGCAGTTCGAGACAGGATGTTTGCGCGGTGTACCCCGGACGGCCGAGTTGCCCAAATGTTGGCTGGAGTTACAACCTCAATGTGTCCTCGCTTTCCTCTGGCAGGCACGCGCTGAATATCGTAGCGACCGATTCGGCGGGTAACAAGGGGTCAGTCCAAGTCACGTTTCTGAAATAGGGTGAAGCCCTGCTCTTCGGTAATTCCAGGCGACCTGCTTCTTTCCACCCTGCACAGGACGGGCGTGGAAAAGGATGCCGTCGGCCACAGCGCGGTTACCGTTTCGCTCTGACGCTTGGGAAATGATGCAGTTGGATATCGGCGGCCAGCTACCCGGCTGACGTTTGGCGTCGCCTGCCCTCATTTCGCTGCGGCGGCCGGGCAGTCGGGGCACGCCGGAAGTTTGCCGGAAGCGGCTTTTCTATGTTTCACCTCTGCGGTGCGAGGCGACAGCCGGCTTTTACCGCGGGACGGCAAGTTTGAGTTCAACCGGGCACTCATAATAGCGCACGGTCGCGAGGGCGCGAAATTCTGACCGGTCATCCAGTTTGCTCTCGACTACATCGAAACCGTCGGCAGTAATCGTGTACTCCGTGGCGTCACCGATGTGAGCCCACTTTTTTTCGCACAGATACCACAGGGCGGAGGCCAGTTCTTCCCGCGTACACCCGGTCAACTGCTCCAGTTCGAGAATCGTAAGCCCGGGTGACTCATGAGTGCTGATCCGCTGGCGATAAAGAAGACAAAGCGCAGCCAGCCGGCGATTCTGTTCACCCCGGACGCCATCGAAGAATTCGCGGCCCCGCAGCCGGAACCGGGCTGAAATGCATTGCCGCAGCGCATTGTATTCCGCCCGTCTGTTCGGGTTGGAGAGGGTCTCGTAGGCTTCTCTGATGCGGAGAAAAGTCTCGGCGTCGCCGGTGCTTGGATTATCCGGGTGAAAGCGGCGTGCCAGCGTATGGTAAACGCGCTCGATCGTTTCTTCGTCAGCGTGTTGGCCGAGCCTCAGAATCTCGTAGTGATCGGTGACGAAAACGCTTTCTTCAAGCGGGGTAAGAGGCGCAATGTCTAACGTGAACGCGTCATTCCCGGAGGAAGGGGACTCGACCGGGCACGGATCCGTTAAGTACATGAAATTTCAATGCTCCAGAACTTATTTGCAGGTGGTGCGCCGGAACGCGCATAGCACCAACCGACGCGATACTCCGGGCGAAGAAAGCGGCCGATCTTCCCCGGCTGCCCGCCATGATTAAGCCTTGTGGCGGCAGCCGTGAGGATGACGGAACGAAGAGGAATAAGTGCCGAAACATGAACACCCACCAGTATTAGTATGTCCGCCAGTGTCTATCGGACGCAATACTATCCCTCGTTACAGGTTGGTCGGCGGCGCCGGTCGAAATTCTAAGCGGATATGCATGGGCTGCCCGAAATGCAGGCGCATAAAAAGTCAGGCTGCCGATCGGGCTTTTCGGACCATTTCGACAAGGATGTCACGTGTTTCGCTCGCGCTCGCAACCTCGCTGAGAAAATTGATGCGCGCACCCTTCATTCCCTCCGCCGTCTTCAATCGAAGGTAGAACCCGAGGCGATCCACAGACGTCATTGCCGCCTCCGTTGCTTCGAGCCCTGCATGCGTCCGGGCCAGCAGAATCATCGAATCTTTGTGGTCTGCATTCATGTGGGCAATGATGCCGGGCGCGGCGGCCGCCAGCGGATCGGGCCGCGCGACCTTATAGTCTTCAGCCGCCACCCAGCCCATCACGCCAAATCCTCCAACATAATAGACATCAAGCGGCTCCAGGCGGAAAAAACTGAAGTCCGCAAAATCGACCCAATACCGGCTGTTCTCGTGCCTTGCGAGGTAATGTTCTCGCGCAAAAGCCACTTCCCCCGCAGGCGCTGGTTCTGCCCGCCCAATGAGAGTCGCCCGGGCGGCGCCCAACGGATCGCCATCCTCCGCCGTTTGCGCGATGAAAAGACTGGCTCGCGGATCGGCCTTCAGATTCTGGGTGTGCATGGCCATGTTGCTGATCAGAAAGATCGGCCGGCCCTCAGTATCCAGTGCGTAGGGCATCAGGGAACCGAAAGGAAACCCGGCGTGCTTGCGCGAAAGCGTGGAAAGGGTTGCCACTGAAGCCAACGAGACGAGCGTCCGGGTGCGCTCGGCGTGACTCGGTTCAGGCAACTTTGGCGCCGCAGGGCCGCTATACGCATGTTGGCGGGGCAGAGAACTTTCGCTCGACGACATTAAAGCCTTTCTCGTTCCTACCCATGGTAGTCCTCAGGCGGGGTGAACCCAGGAAGATTTTCCACGGAGATCATTCCCATAGTTATCGATGGATAACAAGAAAATGAGATTACAGGGCCATTGGTCCGATGGCAGGCACCGGATAAATCTGATGGAGAGGAGCGGGTTGCCTGGAATTGTCAGCAGGGCAGGGCAGCAACCACCCATTAAGGCGGATTGCGCTTTTCACTTTGTCGGCGCTTCCGGGTCGCCGGTGACGGGGGCTGCAGCCAAGCCCCAACTTGTGCTCAGTCTGCCGGCCTCGTACTTAACGTCCCGCCACAATTGCCGTACCTCGCCGCGCATGGATCCGGTCTCGAGGGTCGCGAGCCTGCCGTCGTCCTTTATCGAAACGATGTCTGCCTGCCATTCCGTCCGCGCCGATCTGCCGAAATCTCTGAGCATTCTGGCGTGGTAGTAAAAGGTAACGGCGCAAGAGAGCGTGATTGACATCAGGAACAACAATGCGGTTCGCCGGACTGCAACTCGCCGATCGAACGCATCAAAGCCATTTCCGCAACCGCCGCACTGATAATGGTGTCGCCCGGTCAGGAGGAGCAGCGTCTCCTCCAGCCTGGAACGCTGTTTGAGCGTAAGGCAAAGGGAACTGCATTCCGGGCATCGCACGGCTCGAAGCATAAGAGAATTGCCCAAATCATTTCGCTCCGGAGACGGTTTTCGAAGAACGCTGTAATGGATCCCGCCAGCGCGTCCGCCTGCAAATCGTTCAGGCAGCGGGATTCGTCGGGAGCCCTTGCTGTATTACGTCTTCATTATATGGCTGCATCCGGAAAATTTACTCACCGTTTTTATGATGATCCACGAAATGAACCGCGAGTACTCTTTGGCGAGGTTTTTATCGCCATAAGATATGGTCCCGTAGTCCCGGGTAATGGCGCGACCGTATTTCGTCAGTTGACGAACTCCAGTCATTGCCGCAGAACCGGGCCGGGGCCATCCCTGTCGCGAAATACAAGCAGCCGTGCCTGGTGCCGTTGCTGACCATCCGCGCAACAGGTGGACTGCGGATTGCCTCTGCCTTCACAGGGAGTAACAGAAAATGCCTTTGCTCAACCTTGTAGTGGTCCTGATTGTCGTGGGTGTCTTGTTGTATCTGATCAACCGCTATATCCCCATGGCATCCAGTATCAAAACGATTCTGAATATTGTGGTTGTGGTGGCTGTGTGTGTATGGGTCCTGCAGGCAATGGGATTGTGGGACGGCGTGCGGAATTTCCGCCTCCGTCAATAACTGCGACTGGCGTCCCGGAGTGGTCGGGCGAAAACGCCGCGGCGCGCAGGGAACCAACGTGAAACAAGGAAGCAGGATTTATAAAAACGTTTTGAATTCCATCACGTCGCCATCCTGGACAATGTATTCTTTACCCTCAGTCCGCAGTTTTCCGAGTTCGCGGGCTCTGGCAATGCTGGCGCAGGCGACAAGATCATCGAAGCCAACCGTCTCTGCGGAGATGAAGCTCTTTTCGAAGTCTGAGTGAATCACTCCGGCAGCTACGGGCGCTTTGTCGCCGGCGCGGATAGTCCATGCGCGCGTTTCCTTCTCCCCTGTGGTGAGATAAGTGCGCAAACCGAGCAGATAGTACGCCTCTTTGATGAGTGTGCCGGAGCCCGATTGATCGACCCCGAGTTCTGCCAGATATTCCGCACGTTCATCGGGAGGTAAAGTGCAGAGTTCCGATTCGATTTCGGCCGAAACAACAACGGCGCGGGACCCGTGGTGCTGCGCAGCGTAATCGCGGACCTTTCCCACCCAGGGGTTGGATTCCGGATGGCCCAGATCTTCTTCCGCGACGTTGCAGGCGAAAAGCGTGGGCTTGGCTGTCAGCAGAAACAGACGTTTCATCGTCGCCCGCTCCTCCGGCAACATTTCAAGGCCGAAGGCGAACCTGCCTTCATTCAGATGGGGCTCCAGACGATCCATGAGTTCGAGTTCAGCTTGTGCCTGTTTGTCCCCGCCTTTTGCAAGCTTTTGCTGTTTCACGCGCCTTTTTTGGATGCTGTCGAGATCCGCCAGAATCAGCTCAGTGTTGACGATTTCGATATCGCGGATCGGGTCGACCGAATCCATCACATGTTCGATATCGCTGTTTTCAAAGCAGCGCACCACCTGGATAATCGCATCCACTTCACGGATGTGGCCAAGGAACTGGTTGCCGAGGCCTTCGCCCGTACTGGCCCCTTTTACGAGGCCCGCAATATCCACGAACTCAAAGATGGCGGGTATCAGTTTCCGGGAACCGCTGATGTCGGAGAGCACCGCGAGACGCTCATCCGGAACGGTGACGATTCCCTGGTTCGGTTCTATTGTGCAAAAGCGATAATTAGCCGCCATTGCTTTACGGGTCTGGGTGACTGCATTGAAGAGAGTGCTTTTGCCGACGTTGGGAAGGCCGACAATTCCTGCGCTGAGCATGTAGATTTGAGTGTATCGGTCGGGTCAACGAGCCGCCGGGCTCCCGTTCCAATCGCCGGCTAAACCGCGTTGGCGTAGAAACGGTTCACCGCTTCGTCGCGGACCGCATAGTGCACTTCAATGGGTTGGCAGCAAACTTCGCAGTCTTCTATATAAGTTTGCGCCTTCACCGAGGTATCGAGCACCATCGATATGCGTTCGCCACAATGCGGGCAAGCGAAAAAATACTCCATTCAGAGCCCATGGTATGCCATCGTTCTGCAAACAGGAATCGAGGCAGGGAAGGCACCTGATCTGAAAACGAGCCTACTCGCCACCTTTGATATAAGTCCAGCCCGCTTCCTGCTTGCGGACCAACTCGGCAACGCCGGAATCGACCTCGGTGGAAAACGGGAAAATATCTTCGCTCTTCACTTTTTGGACGCGCATGGAATTCTGGCACGCGGCAAGGATCACGCCCTTGTCAGCCGCTTGCTTTAATCGTTCGGCGTAGGCTGTGTTAGTCTTCAGCAGCATAGGCAGGCCCTTGCCGAAGAACACGATTGCCACCTGCACGCCGTCGTCCTTGAAAATCTGCTGGATGTTAATTACGTTATTAAAAATCTGGTCCCATCCGGAGGGCGAGGGGGCGTTGAGCTGGAACACGACCTTGTGTTTGCACGGTTTTTCTCCTAACGCATCCTGTCGTCGGTGGCATCGCGCTTCGGCTGCCAGTATGATCGATGTTATCAATTAAACGCCATGCCTGAGAGTCCGGAACCCGCTTCGTCCGCTGCTGTGGAAACACCGCTGGTTTATGCGCACGGCCTCGCCGCGCTCGTGACGTTACTGATTTCTGCCGGCTTCGGCTTTCTGGCGGCAACCGAACTGCTGGTTCCGGAAGTGGCGGGCAGTTCGCCGTGGCTAACCTGGGGACGGCTGCGCTATGACCATACTCAGGGCATCATGCTGGGGTGGCTCGGCAACGCGTTCTTCGCGTTCCTGTACCATGCGGTCCCGATCCTCACCGGGCGGCGCGTGACCAGTCCGAAGCTCGGGCAGTGGATCTTTGGCATCTGGAACTTCGCCGTCGTCCTGCCGGGCTGGATTCTGGTATTAGCTGGTTACAGCCAGCCGCTGGAGTGGGCAGAGTTTCCGCTGGTGATCGACGCATTTGTTGTTCTCGCCCTGGTACTCGCGATTGTCCAGTTCCTGCCGCCGTTCTTCTCGCGGCACCTCGAAGATCTGTACGTGTCGAGTTGGTACATCATTGGTGGCCTGGTCTTTACGCTGTTCGCCTATCCCATGGGGAACTTCGTGCCGGAACTGGTGCCGGGGGCGCGCGGGGCGGCGTTCAGCGGGCTCTGGATTCACGACGCGATCGGCCTGTTCGTCACGCCGCTGGCGCTCGCCATCATTTACTTTGTGATCCCGGCCGCGACCCGGAGGCCCATCTACAGCCACTTCCTGTCCATGCTGGGTTTCTGGCTGTTGTTCTTTCTTTACCCGCTCAACGGAACGCATCACTACGTGTTCTCGGTGATCCCCATGAGCGCGCAGATCGGAGCCATCACGGCATCTACTCTGCTCGGTGTGGATGTAATTATCGTGGTGACGAACCTGTTCCTGTCGTTGCGCGGCACGGGGTGGTTTCCACGCGACCCGGGGCTTCGGTTTGTCGGCACCTCGACCATGTTCTATCTGATCGTGAGCATTCAGGGCTCGGTGCAGGCGCAGATGTCGGTGAACCAGAGCGTGCATTTTTCCGACTGGGTGGTGGGTCACTCCCACCTGGCCATGCTGGGTTTTGCCAGTTTTGCGGCCCTCGGAGGTCTGGTGCATGTGTGGCAAAGGATTCCATGGGCGCGCTATCACGCCGGTCTGGTCAACCTTGGCTACTGGCTGTTGCTGGCGGGCGTGGTGGTAATGGTTTCGGACCTGACCATCGCAGGGCTGGTGGAAGCCAGTATGTGGAAATCGACCGCTCCGTGGATTGAATCCGTACGCGCAGCGAAGCCTTATTGGATCATTCGCATGCTGACGTTCCTGCCCATCGGAGCGGGATTCTTTATCGTGATGATCGGGTTGTTTGCCGGGAACCCGGGCGACGGGCTCAAGGCGATTCAGCAGGACATCGGGCTGGAGCCGGTAAAAGCGATTGCCCCGCAATATGCGCAGGAAGTGTCATGAGACGACTGCTGCGGATGTCTTATCTGGTGGCCGGGCTCGGCGGCGTCGGCTTCTTCGCTATGTCGGTCCTGTTGCTGGGTGTCTGGCCGGGACGCACGCTGGAGGAACAGATCCGCCGGACGCAGCCGGAGCATCCGCTGGCCCCGACAGCGAGTGAGCAGCGAGGGCGAATCATCTATGGGCGCGAAGGCTGCGCTTATTGCCACACGCAGCAGATCCGCTATCTGGAAAATGACGTGAAACGTTTCGGCAAGGCGACGCTGGCGTGGGAAACGATCTTCGATTATCCGCATCTGTGGGGTACGCGCCGCATCGGGCCGGACCTTTCGCGCGAGGCCGGAGTGCGGTCGTCCGACTGGCAGTTCTCCCATCTCTACGGACCTCGCACGGTGGTGGCGGATTCGGTGATGCCGGCCTTCCAATGGCTGTTTGACGGCGCTCCGGACCGGCCGGGACAAGAGGCGCGGGATCTGGTGGATTACCTCGAGACGCTGGGGCGGGATCGCGGGCTGGCCGGACCGGAAGGCGAGGCCCATGCCCGGGCAGCATGCAACTGTTCTGACGATGAGAAGCGTTTTGCCTATGGACCGGGAGCGCTGAACGCGAGTACTTCGATGACGCGGCGCACCGGCGATGTCCCTGACCTGCCGTCGGGTGATGCAGCCCGCGGGGGTCCGCTTTACGCACGGAATTGCGCGACTTGCCATGGCGCGCGGGGCGAAGGTGACGGGAAGGGTGCCACGGGTCTGCACCCGAAGCCGGCCAACTTCACCGAACAGCAATACGCGCCCGACCGGCTGAGCTTCGCGCTCTGGAATGGCGTAGACGGGACAGCGATGTCTGCCTGGCGTGAACTCGATCGGGCGGATCTGGCGGCCATCGCCGCTGCGGTGCGCGGGTTTCATACAGCCCAGGCCGAGCCGCAAATTCCCAAAGAGGTGCTCGATCTGGGCGCGCGGGTTTATACCGATCGGTGCGCGCAATGCCACGGGATGAACGGCGCCGGAGACGGGAAGGCTGCGGGCCAGTTCCCCATCGCGGCGACGAATTTCCGCACACAGCGGCCCGACCTTGCAGCGAGCCTGCGAGTGTTGCGCAACGGGATAGAAGGCACGCCCATGGCGCCGTGGTCCACCGAGTTGTCGGAAGCGGAGTTGTCGGCCGTCGCGTATTACGTGCGGACTTTCTTTGCCGGGGGAGCGCAATGAATTCAATGCCGCAGCCAATGTTGGACTTGACGGCGATGAATATCATCGTCGCGCTGGCGCTCCTGTTCGCCGCGGCGTTCTTCGTGGCGTGGGCGGTGTCGCCTCGGCTGCGGGCATGGATCGAACAGCCGAACTACCGGTTTCGGGAAAATGCGCGATTATATGATGAGGGGCTTGGAATCAGGAATCGGCGGGAAAGGAAGCTGCTATGAATCCGCAAGCGACGCGCGGTATGGGAATGGTGGTGGCGCTGTGCGCCCTGGTTGGGCTGATCACGGTAGCGGTGACGCTGGCGTTCGGCCGGGTCAGCGTACCCGAGCAGCGCGTTCCGGCATCGGCTGGAGGCATTGGCGCCACGGAAGAGTATGGCCGGCGCCTGATTTCGCAGACTTCGGAATATCTGGGGCCGGATGTCGCGGACCCGAAGATGCGCAAAATGGACAGCCGCCTCGCGTGCGCCTCGTGCCACATCGGAGCGGGCGTGGAGCCGGGCAATCTCAGCCTGGCGACGGCTTTCAGCAAGTATCCGCGGATTTCGCCCCGCAGCGGGGGAAATGAAACGATTCAGGACCGCATCAACGGCTGCAT
>ODAK010007966.1_pt1 | contig 10635 bp, 11 predicted proteins | sample 1539591 | NCBI WGS metagenome assembly ODAK01 (sample SAMEA3539303, study PRJEB22396) | soil metagenome | biome: tundra; feature: field; material: soil | place: USA | collected 2010-05 | depth 0.15 m | reverse complement strand
GGGCTCGAGCGACGGCACCGTCGAATTCGCCTCCCTGCACGGCGCTCGCGTGCTGCAGAAGGAGTGGCTGGGGTTCGGTGCGCAGAAGCAATTCGCGGTCGAAGCCGCGCGCCACGACTGGGTGCTGTGCCTGGACGCCGATGAGCGCGTGAGCGAACCCTTGCGCGCGAGCATTCTTGCGGCGCTGGCCGCGCCCGCGGCGCTGGCCTACGCCATGCCGCGCCGCAACCGCTTCATGGGACGCTGGCTGCGCCACGGCGAGGGCTATCCGGACTGGAGTCTGCGCCTGTTCCACCGGCGGCACGCGCGCTGGAGCGATGATCCGGTGCACGAAAAGGTCCTCGCCACCGCGCCAGTGGCACGCCTAGCGGGCGATCTGCTGCACGATTCGGCCGAAACTCTGGCCGGATATCTGGACAAGCAGAACCGCTATAGCAGCATGCAGGCGGAGGCCCTGTTCAAGGCGGGAAAACGGGCCAGCGTGGCGCAGCTAGTGCTGTCGCCGGCGCTGCGCTTCGCCAAATTCTATTTCCTGCGCTTGGGTTTTCTCGACGGCACGGCCGGCCTGGTGCATATCGCCATCGGTTGCTGCAACAGCTTTCACAAATACGCCAAGCTGATGACGCTGCAGAAGAATAGAGACCGAGGGTGAAAATCACGCAAACCGCCTTGCCCCGCGTTGCCGTCGCAGAAACGACGCCCTGCGCCGATGATCGCTGCGCTTTCAGCATCCGCTACACGTGGAGATGAAGCTGGTGCGCCGTTTCGGAGGGCGGGTGGCCGGCATTTGGCCGCCATGATTTTCGCCGGCAGAGCGACGCAGTGAAGTCTGCCTGCCGAGCGGTCGTGAACTGCTGTTATCATTTCACTCGTGCGGGTACGACTGCTGATCGATCTCCAGTTTATAAGCAAAAGGATTGCCGATGGACGCTACGAACAATTCAATCGATGTAGTGCTGGTGAACCCGGGTAGCCGGCAGGCTGTTTACCAGGACCTTGGGAACGATTTTTCGGCAATCGAACCTCCTTCGCTTGCCGGTCTTTTCGCCACATACTTGAGAAACAAGGGGCTCACGGTTGCCATCGTGGATGCCCCCGCCCACAATCTCAGCCCCGCAGACGTTGCCGATTCCATCTCCGCCAACTATAAGCCCATGCTGATCGTGATGGTCGTCTATGGCTTTCAACCTTCTGCGTCCACACAGAATATGTCCGCGGCCGGGGAAACCTGCCGCGCTCTCAGGGCAATCAATCCAAGTTTTCGGATCATGATGACCGGGACGCATCCCGCGGCTTTGCCGGAGCGCACCCTGCGCGAAGAAGCGATTGATTTTGTCTGCGATCGCGAGGGTCCGGAAACCATTTTGCTAACGGTGATGGCGCTGAAAGCCAAGATCTCCTCCTTTGCCGGCATTCCCAGCCTCTGGTATCGCGTGACCGACGTCGTCATGTCCAATCCGCCGGCCGCCCTGATGGAAAATCTCGATGGCGAGATGCCCGGCGTGGCGTGGGATCTGCTGCCGATGGAGAAATACAGAGCGCACAACTGGCACTGTTTCGAGCACATCCACGAGCGCCAGCCTTACGTGTCGATGCACACGAGCCTGGGTTGCCCATACAAGTGCTCTTTCTGCTGCATCAATGCGCCTTTCGGAAAACCGTCCTACCGCATGTGGTCGCCCGACACTGTGATCAAGGAAATCGATATTCTCGTGAACAAGTACGGGGTCAAGAACATCAAGTTCGTGGACGAGATGTTTGTGTTGAACCGCAACCATGTCATCGGAATTTGCGACCGGATCATCGAGCGCGGCTATGATCTCAATATCTGGGCTTATGCGCGGGTGGATACGGTCAAGGGCGAATTTCTGGACAAACTCAACCGAGCCGGCTTCAGGTGGCTGGCTTTGGGCATCGAGTCGGGTAGCAAGCATGTGCGCGATGGTGTCGAGAAGGGGCGCTTCGGCTCCATCGAGATTATCAAGACGGTGAAGGATATCCAGGAAGCCGGCATCAACGTCATCGGCAACTATATTTTCGGCTTGCCCGACGATACCCATGAATCCATGCAGGAAACCCTCGATCTCGCGGTTGAGACCAACTGCGAGTTCGCAAACTTCTACTGCGCCATGGCCTATCCGGGCTCCAAGCTCTATGCGATGGCAATCGAGAACGGCTGGGCTCTGCCTGATTCCTGGATCGGATACTCACAGCATAGCTACGATACACTGCCCCTCAGGACGGAAACGCTGACGAGTGCCGAAGTGCTGAAATTCCGGGACGAGGCGTTTCAAAAGTATTTCACCAATCCCCGCTATCTCGACATGGTGCGGAAGAAGTTCGGAGAAGATGTGGTGGTTCATTTGAAGGAAATGACCAAAATCAAGCTCAATAGAAAGCTCTTGTCCGAGTCCGCAATTGCTTCCGGTTGTGCTTAGCACTAAGCTCATGCGTCGGCATAGCGATAGGAGTTGCCCCCGGTGATTGTCACCCGTACCCCATTTAGAATCTCGTTCTTCGGCGGCGGCACCGACTATCCGGCGTGGTATCGCGAGCATGGCGGGGTGGTCCTGGCGACCACCATCGACAAGTACTGCTACATCAGCTGCCGTTACTTGCCGCCGTTTTTCGAGCATAAGCATCGCATCGTCTATTCGAAGATAGAGAACGTCAAGGGCATCGCAGAGATCGAGCACCCCGCGGTGCGCGCGGTGCTCGCATGGGCCAAATGCGAGCGCGGGCTGGAAATTCATCACGATGGGGATCTCCCCGCCCGGTCGGGGCTCGGCTCCAGTTCGTCCTTCACTGTCGGGCTGGTGAATGCGCTGTGCGCGCTTGACGGCAGATACACTTCGAAAGAGGATCTCGCTAGGAAGGCCATCGATATCGAGCAGGACATCATCGGGGAGAACGTCGGCTCTCAGGATCAGATTTCGGCGGCCTTCGGCGGCTTCAATCGCATCGAGTTTCACCAGAATGATACTTTCCAGGTCTCCCCGATCATTCTCTCCAAGAAACGACTCGACGATCTGCAGGGTTCGCTCATGCTGTACTTTACCGGCTTTTCCCGCATTGCGTCTGAGATAGCCAAATCCAAAATAGACAACTTCAAGAACCGGGTAACGGAACTCGAGAGAATGGGAGAAATGGTCGACGAGGCCATCAAAATCCTGCAGGCTCCGCGTACCCCACTCGACGAGTTTGGCATACTGCTTGACCAGAGCTGGAAATACAAGCGCAGCCTGTCCGACAAGGTGTCGACACCGGAAATAGACCAGATTTACGAGGATGCGCTCAAGGCGGGAGCCACGGGGGGGAAAATACTCGGCGCCGGCGGTGGCGGCTTCCTGCTGCTTTCCGTCAGGCCACAATTACAGAAGAAGGTTAGTAGCCGTTTGGCTCGTTTGATTAATGTGCCATTCCGGTTTGAGAATTCCGGCAGCCGGGTGGTGTTGTATCAGCCCGATGGTTTGGTTTGAGTCCGGTGGAACTGAAACATGAAAACACGGACGTACGCTTGCCAAAGACAGTCTTATAACGGGCAATCGCTTCAGAATGGTATTTGAACAACCCGTTAGCGTTAAGGGCTTGCGCGAGAGCATATGGACGAACTTATGACCAAAGATGAGCTGATCGCGTTTGAGGACGAAATTGCGGTACTTTTCAATTCGGGAAAGATTCGCGCGCCGGTGCACCTATATTCCGGGAACGAAGATCAGATCATCAACGTGTTTCGACAAATTCGTTCTCAGGATTGGGTATTCTGCTCATGGCGTTCTCATTACCAGTGCCTGCTGAAGGGCGTACCCAGGGAGCGCGTTCGCGATGAAATACTGGCGGGGCGGTCGATATCGCTTTGCTTTCCGGAGCACCGAATCTACTCCTCGGCAATTGTCGGCGGCGTGCTTCCGATCGCTGTCGGTGCGGCAATGTCCGTTCAGCGGCGCGGCGAGGATGCCAAAGTTTATTGTTTCCTGGGTGAGATGACCGCTGAAACCGGGATTGCGCACGAGTGCATAAAGTACAGTCGAAACCATCGCCTTCCAATTCACTTCATTGTCGAAGACAACGGGAAATCGGTATGTACAGATACCCGGGAGGTATGGAATCAGCCTCGTCTGAGTTTTGAGGGCGCCGACGACGACTACGTCAGCTATTACCGCTATCAAACCAAGTATCCCCATGCGGGAGCGGGCGTGCGGGTTCAGTTTTGAGACGGGCGCGATGAAATACTTCGACGAGCTCAAACGTTCGATGGACTTTCTGGCGCAAGATCGGCGCACGGTCTTTCTGGGGCAGGCGGTGGCTGTCGCCGGCACCGCAATGACCAATACGCTGAAGGACGTGCCTCCAGACCGCCTGATCGAACTCCCGGTAGCCGAAGAAATGCAGATGGGAATGACCACTGGCATGGCACTCACGGGGATGATTCCCGTGAGCATTTTCCCGCGATGGAATTTCGTGCTGTGTGCAATCAACCAGTTGGTCAGCCATTTGGACAAAGTTCAGGTGATGTCCAATGGCGGTTACAAAGCGAAGGCCATTATTCGAACGGGGATAGGCTCGCAACGGCCTTTGCATCCACAGTATCAACATGTGGGTGACTTCACCGATGCGATACGGGCTATGTGCACAACAATCGAAGTGATCCGGCTGGAGGAGCCGTCCAATATTTACCCGGCATATGAAAAGGCCCTTTTGCGCGATGATGGTCGCAGCACAATCTTGGTCGAGTATGGTGATTTTTATGGCGACAAGTAGTCAAGTCAATTTCTTTGCCGGCGCTAATCGGATCCTGATCATTGCCTTTGAAACCTTATTCAAGACGTTGATGAGAGAAACATGAAATATCCGTTGATGCGGAGCAATATTCTTCGCGAGGATCTGGATGCGGTTATCGGTCATCTGAAGCAGGACGATCCGATTCTGACCCACGGCGCCAACGTGCGCGCGTTCGAAGCCGAATGGTCAGAATGGCTGGGCGTGAGGCACAGCGTGTTCGTGAACTCCGGCGCTTCGGCGAATCTGCTGACGATGGCGATTCTCAAGATTCGGCATCCGCAGGGCGGCGAGGTCATCGTTCCGCCCCTGGCATGGGTTTCCGATGTCGCATCGGTACTGCAGAATGGATTCAAGCCGGTTTTCGCGGATATCGACCCGCGTACACTGGCTATGGATCCCGCACAGATTCTGACCAAGATCAACGCCAACACGCGGGCCGTGTTCCTGACCCACGTGCAGGGTTTCAATGGGCTGACCGACGAGCTGCTGGATGAGTTGAAACGGCGCAATATTCCGCTGATCGAAGATGTCTGCGAGTCCCATGGCGCCACACACAACGGCAGGAAATTGGGCAGCTTTGGCTGGATATCGAATTTCTCCTTTTACTATGCCCACCACATGAGCACCATCGAGGGCGGCATGGTCTGCACCGATGACCCGGAGGTCTATCAGCAGGTTCGCATGCTGCGCTCCCATGGCATGGTTCGTGAAGCCAGCGATCCTGCCGTGCGTGCAGCCTATCAGACGGAAAATCCGGAATTGAACCCGGACTTCATCTTTGCCTTCGCCGCCTACAACACGCGCAACACCGAGATCGGCGGCATCATGGGACGCAGCCAGCTCAAGCGTCTGGATCGCAATGTGAGGCGCCGGACCGCAAACCTGCTGCGCTTCCTGAAACAGATCGATCCGAAAAAGTACCGCACCGACTTCAAGCTGGAGGGCTCAAGCAACTACGCCTTCAACCTCATCTTGAAGCACCCGGATGACGATCTGGTCCAACGACTCATGCGGAAGATGCGCGATTCGGGCGTCGAGTTCCGGCGCGGCAGCGCGGGCGGCGGCAATCAGATCCGCCAGCCCTATCTGAAGGGTATTGTTCCGGACGGCCATCATCGCGATTTCCCCGAAATTGAGCATGTCCATTTTTACGGTTTCTACATTGGCAACTTTCCGGACCTGAGGGACGAGGAAGTGGACGAGATTTGCGCAATTGTGAACTCGGTCTGAGTTTGCAGTGACCACGGCCATCATTCTCGCAGGCGGCCTGGGAACGCGGCTGCGCGAGACGGTTCCCGACTTGCCCAAACCTATGGCGCCGCTCAACGGCCGGCCTTTTCTCGAGCATCAGTTGGACTACTGGATCGGGCAAGGCGTCGAGCGCTTCGTGCTCTCGGTGGGCTACCGGCACGAGGTGATCGTCGATTACTTCGGCGCCAGCTACCGGGGGATTCCACTTGACTACGCCATTGAGCGCTCTGCGCTTGGCACCGGAGGAGGACTGCTGCTGGCCGCGGAAAGGCTCTTTGGCGAGACCGCCATTCTCGTGCTCAACGGCGACACCTACTTCGAAGTGGAGTCGGCCGCGCTGCGCGGTTTTCACGAAACCAAGAAGGCCGATTGGACGTTCACTCTGTTCCGCGCGGCGGAGGCCGGCCGCTACATGGGGATGGGCATCGCGGCGGACGGGCGGATCATTGCGCTCAAGTCCGGCGCCGGCAAACCGGGCCGGCTCGCCAACGGCGGGGTCTATCTCGTGAATCCGGAGGCCCTGCGCATCGGCCGCTGGAAGGCGGGCGACAGGGTATCGCTCGAGGATGACATGCTGCCCGCCGCGTTCGCGTCCGGCCGCCGCTTCTACGGCTTGGAATGCAGCGGCACGTTCATCGATATCGGCGTGCCGGAGGACTACGCTCGGGCGCAAGGCCTGCTGGCGACCCGACGGGAGTGAGAGCCTTGGATTACATTGCTGTTCGTAAATACAATCTGCCCGAATCGATCGCAGACCGGCGAGAACGTCTGCCTTTGGCGAGTGACTTATTCCATTTAACAACCAGGGAAAAAACGATATGAACTACAACATCCTCGTCACCGGCGGCGCCGGCTACCTGGGATCGACCATGGTCCCGGAGATGCTTGCCAGGGGTTACAAGGTCACCGTCGTCGACAACTTCATGTACCATCAAAACAGCCTGGCGCACGTATGCCATAACCCGGATTTCGAGGTGGTACGGGGTGACGTCCGGATAGAGAGCGTGATGCTGCCTCTGATCAAAAAGGCCGACATCATCATCCCGCTCGCGGCCTATGTCGGGGCACCGCTGTGCGCGCGCGACCCGATCGGCGCCTCGAGCACCAACCACGACGCGCTTATGATGATGCTGAAGAACGTGAGCAAGCATCAGCGCATCCTGATGCCGACCACCAACAGCGCCTACGGCAGTGGCGACGACAACAACTTCTGTACCGAGGAATCGCCGCTGCGGCCCATGTCGCTGTATGCGGTCGAGAAAGTGAAGGTCGAAAAGGAACTGATGCTGCATCCCGGCGCGATCAGCTTCCGCCTGGCAACTGTTTTCGGCATGTCGCCGCGCATGCGCATCGACCTGCTGGTGAACGACTTCACCTATCGCGCCGTGCATGACCGGTTCGTGGTGCTGTTCGAAGGCAGCTTCAAACGCAATTACATACACGTGCGGGACGTGGCGCGTGCATTCATACACGGCATCGAACACCACGAGAAAATGAAAGGTCAGGTCTACAATGTGGGCCTGTCGGATGCCAATGTCTCCAAGAAAGAGCTATGCGAAGCCATTAAGCAGCGGATTCAAGATTTCACGTTCATGGAGGCCCCGATCGGCAAGGACCCGGATCAGCGCAACTATGTCGTGTCTAACGCCAAGATCGAGGCCACCGGTTTCAAGCCGGCTCATTCCCTCGATTTGGGTATCCAAGAATTGATCAAGGGATACACCATGATCAGGAACACCATGTACGGCAACGTCTGAGCCCGACGCCAGAGTGCCTTCGGCTCCCGCGCGCGGTTGGCCTGGTGCATATCGCCTTCGGATACTGCAAAAGCGTTCACAAATACGCCAAGCTGATGGCGCTGGAGCGGTGTGAAACCTGAGAGGTTCAACCCATCTGGCGCAAGAGCGGCCCCGCGCTACGCTGACAAACCAGACGCTTAGAAGGTGGCGTCCGGATGCGTAATCCGCTAAAATTTTATATTTAGGTTTCAGGGACATACAATATGGCGCAGGACAACACTGCGGAGCATTGCATCCAGCAGTCGATCGCCGAGCACCTCGCTATCGCTCAAAGCGTGGCGCGCGATCACGCGGGCACCATCGCGGCCATCGCCGCAGCCTTGATCGAGTGCATGAACAAGGGCGGCTCGATTTACTGGTGCGGCAACGGCGGCAGCGCCGCCGATTCGCAACACCTGGCGGCAGAACTGATAGGCCGCTTCAAGCGCGAGCGACGCGCGATCCGATCGGCAGCACTGACCACCGACACTTCCGTCCTGACGGCCCTGGGCAACGACTACGGTTTCCATACGATTTTTTCGCGGCAGATCGAGGGAATGGGGCGCAAGGGCGATATCCTTGTCGGCATCTCCACTTCCGGAAACAGCGAGAATATCCTGCTGGCAATGCAGCAGGCGCGCAAAATGGGCATGGACACGGTGGGGTTTCTCGGACGCGATGGCGGCAAGATCAAGGCCGAATGCCAGCACGCGTTCATCGTTCCTTCCTCCGACACTGCCCGTATCCAGGAAATGCATATCATGGCCGGGCATATCGCCTGCGACCTGGTCGAACAAGCGGCAGAACATGCGCCGCCGCGCTGAAATCCACTGGCCAAAACCGTCCTGTATCCATACCGTCGTCTTCGATTTCGATGGCGTGTTTACCGACAACAAGGTGTACGTCGGCGAATCCGGGAAGGAATGGGTGCGCTGCGACCGCGCCGACGGCCTGGCGCTGGATTGGGTCAGGCATTACCAAAAGGAAAAGAAGCTGCAAACGCATTTTTTCATCCTGTCCACCGAACGCAATCCGGTAGTGCGGGCACGCGCCAAGAAATTGCAACTGGACTGTGTCTTCGCCACTGGCAATAAATTAAAATATCTGCAAAAATATTTTGCCGACAGGTATCCTTCCGACCCTGACCCGTTCAAGGGCCTAGTCTATCTCGGGAACGATCTCAACGACCTGCCGGCGATGGCGCAAGCGGGTTTCGCGGTGGCTCCCAACGATGCGCACAAGCTGGTGAAGCAGACGGCTGACGTGGTCTTGCCCCAGAATGGGGGCGACGCCTTCGTGCGCGCATTCATCGAGGCATTCTTGGCAATCGAAGATCTTCCAATCGGAGAAGTTCATGAGCTTGTATCTAATCGCTGAGGTAGGAATCAATCACAATGGAAGTCTGGATCTGGCCAAGCAGCTGATCCTTGCCGCGCACGAAGCGGGGTTTGACGCGGTAAAGTTCCAGAAGCGCACCATCGACAAGGTCTATACCAAGGAAATGCTCGACAGTCCGCGCGAGAGCCCTTGGGGTACGACCCAGCGCGCGCAGAAAGAAGGGCTCGAATTTTCGCGCGCCCAGTACGAGGAAATCGACCGTTACTGCAAGGCACTTGGCATCGCGTGGTCCGCCTCGGCCTGGGATCTGGACAGCCAGGCGTTCTTGCGCAGCTTCAACGTACCGTTCAACAAAGTAGCCTCTCCGATGCTGGGGCACAAGCCGCTGTTGCGCGAAATCGCGGGCGAACAGAAGAAAACCTTCATTTCCACCGGCATGTCGACGCTAGAGGAACTCGACGAAGTGGTCAACATGTTCCGGCGTGCAAATTGTCCGTTCGAACTGATGCATTGCAACAGCACTTATCCGATGAGGGATGAAGACGCCAATCTGCTGTGCATTTCGATGTTGCGCGAGCGCTACAAATGCGATGTCGGCTACTCCGGACACGAAGTCAGCCTGATCAAGGTATGTGTTGCCGCAGTCGCGCTGGGCGCAACCTCGATCGAGCGTCACATTACGCTGGACCGTGCCATGTACGGCTCCGATCAGGCCGCCTCGGTCGAGACCCACGCGCTGCGCAATTTCGTCGAAACCGTGAGAGCCATCCCGCTTGTACTGGGCAGCGGCAGGAAAACGGTGGGCGAGAGAGAATTGCCGATTCGCAAAAAACTACGCGTGGAAGTCAGCGATTAGGATGAGCTATGTCGTAGCGCTGGTGCCGGCGCGCGCCGGCTCGAAAGGCGTCCCCAACAAGAACATTCGCTCGCTGGCGGGCCACCCCTTGCTTGCCTATTCTGTCCGGGCCGGCGTCAAAGCCGGGAATATCGATCGTGTGATCGTTTCGACCGACTCGGCGGAATACGCCGATATTGCCAAGCGCTACGGTGGTGAAGCCCCGTTCCTGCGGCCGGCGCCGTTAGCCGGCGACCGCTCGTCGGACTACGAGTTCATTGCCCACGCCCTCGACTGGATGCAGCAAAACGAGAAGCGCCTGCCCGACCTGATCGTGCATCTGCGACCGACGACGCCACTGCGCGAAGCCAGCCGCGTGGCAGCAGCGGTCACGGCCCTGGGACTGGACACCGAGGCCACGGCACTGCGGTCGGTGCACGAAATGTCGGAATCCGCCTACAAGTGTTTCGAGGTCGAGGAACAACGGCTGAAGGCGGTGGGGAGCGGCTCGTTCGAACTCGATGCCGCCAATCAGGCACGGCAACTGTTTCCCAAGACCTACCAGGCGAACGGTTATGTCGACGTGCTCAAGACCGCTTTCATCCGGGCCCACGGCCGCATCCACGGCAACCGTGTCACCGCCTTCATCAC
>ODAK010007965.1_pt1 | contig 10635 bp, 7 predicted proteins | sample 1539591 | NCBI WGS metagenome assembly ODAK01 (sample SAMEA3539303, study PRJEB22396) | soil metagenome | biome: tundra; feature: field; material: soil | place: USA | collected 2010-05 | depth 0.15 m | reverse complement strand
GCTGTCCGATAGTCACCCTCGGCGCCCCTTTTCCGAGGTGCCCGCCCGTCGCTCGCGGCGCGGCCAGGGTTTTTCACTGAGGACGAGAATGCTCTCATGAGTCTTTCGGGAGACGGTGGCAAGTCGGCGGCGACGACGACGATCGGTGCGGCAAGCGTCGACGAGTTGCGTCTTCGCATCAAGCGCAAGAGCCGGCTGAAGGGCCGGCAGGCCGACGAAGCGTCGCTGGCCCAGGTGCGCGAGCTGCTCGGCGAGCCACCCGCCGGCGGGTGGCAGCGCGACCGGCTGATCGAACACCTGCACCTGCTCAACGACCGCTACCGCGGCCTGTACGAGCGGCATCTGGTGGCGCTGGCGCGCGAGACCAACGTGCCGATGGCCGAGATCTACGAAGTCGCGACCTTCTATCACCATTTCGAGGTGCGGCCCGACGGCGAGAGCTCGCCGGCGCTCACGGTGCGGGTGTGCGACGGCCTGAGTTGCGAGATGGCCGGAGCGCGCGATCTCTTGCAGCGCCTGCCGGCCATCCTCGGCATCGACGTGCGGGTGATCGCCGCGCCGTGCGTCGGCCGCTGCGAGCAGGCGCCGGTGGCGATCGTGCATCAGTGTCCCGTGCCGTGCGCCGATCTCGCGGCCGTGACTGCCGCGGTGCGGGGCAACCGGACCTCTCACCCCGCGGGCAGCGGCGGCGCGGGGTTCGCGCCCGAGAGCTTTGCCGAGCGCAGCGTCAGCGAGCGCGACGCCGATGTGGCGCCGGCATTCGTCGACTACGCCAGCTATTGCGCTGCCGGCGGTTACGCAGCGGCGGCCGCGGTGATCGGCGGCCGCAGCGACGCCGAAGTGCTGATCAAGGCGCTCGAAGCGTCCAGCCTGCGCGGCCTTGGTGGCGCCGGCTTTCCGGCCGGCCGCAAATGGCGCATCGTGCGCGACCAGCCGGCGCCGCGGCTGATGGCGGTCAACATCGACGAAGGCGAACCGGGCACGTTCAAGGACCGCACCTACCTCGAGCGCGACCCGCACCGCTTTCTCGAAGGCTTGCTGATCGCGGCCGCCGTCGTCGGCATCGATGCCTGCTACATCTACCTGCGCGACGAGTACCACGGCTGTCGCGAGCTTCTGACGGCCGAGCTGGCGAAGCTGCAGCGCGCGGCGCCGTTCAAGCTTCCGCACATCGAGCTTCGGCGCGGTGCCGGCGCCTACATCTGCGGCGAAGAGTCGGCGATGATCGAAAGCATCGAGGGCCAGCGCGGTGAGCCGCGCCTGCGGCCGCCCTATATCGCGTCGGTCGGATTGTTCGGCCGGCCGACCCTGGAGCACAACTTCGAAACGCTGTACTGGGTGCGCGACATCGTCGAGCGCGGCCCGGCCTGGTTCGCCGGCTTCGGCCGCCACGGCCGCAGGGGCCTGCGCAGCTTCAGCGTCAGCGGACGCGTCAGGCAGCCCGGCGTGAAGCTGGCGCCGGCCGGCATCACCCTGAACGAGCTGATCGCCGAATACTGCGGCGGCCTGCCGGACGGGCACGCCCTGTACGGGTACCTGCCCGGCGGCGCGTCGGGTGGCATCCTGCCGGCGAGCATGGCCGACATTCCGCTCGACTTCGACACCTTGCAACCGCATGGCTGCTTCATCGGCTCGGCCGCCGTGATCGTGCTCAGCGACCGCGACCGGGCCCGCGACGCGGCGCTGAACATGATGCGGTTCTTCGCGGACGAAAGCTGCGGCCAGTGCACGCCGTGTCGCGTCGGCACCGACAAGGCCGCGCAACTCATGGAGGCGGCGGTGTGGGACCAGCCCACCCTGGAAGACCTCTGCCAGGTGATGGGCGATGCGTCGATCTGCGGCCTGGGCCAGGCGGCGCCCAACCCGATCCGCAGCGTGCAGCTGCACTTTGCGCACGAGATATCGGGCGCCGGAGCAATGCCGTGAACGCACCGGTCGTCATGGCCCGGCTCCAGGCCGCGCAGATCGAGATCACACTCGACGGACGCAAGGTCAGCGCCACCGAAGGCGAGACGATCCTGAGCGCGGCCGTGCGCGAAGGCATCGCGATTCCGACTCTGTGTTTCAAGAAAGGTTACCGGCCCGACGGCAATTGCCGCGCCTGTGTGGTCGAAGTCGCGGGCGAGCGCACGCTGGCGCCCAGTTGCTGCCGCAGCGTGCAGCCGGGCATGGCGGTGCAGACCGGCAGCGAACGCGCGAAGAAGAGCCAGCGCCTGGTGCTCGAGATGCTGCTCGCCGACCTGCCGGAGAAGGGCTACAAGTGGGTCGACGACGTTGGCGCGCTGCCGCATGGCGAGCTGAGCGAGTGGGCGGCGCGCGAGCGCGTCACGGTTCGCCCCGAATTGCGCGCGCTGTGTCGCGAGCAGCCCGCGCCTGACCTGTCGCATCCGGCCATGGCCGTGAACCTCGACAGCTGCATCCAGTGCAAGCGCTGCGTCCGCGCCTGCCGCGAAGAGCAGGTCAACGACGTGATCGGCTACGCGCTGCGCGGCTCGCACAGCCAGATCGTGTTCGACCTCGACGATCCTATGGGCGCGAGCACCTGCGTCGCCTGCGGCGAGTGCGTGCAGGCCTGCCCGACCGGCGCGCTGATGCCCAAGACCTCGCTCGGCACGCAGCAGGTCGACAAGAAGGTCGATTCGGTGTGCCCGTTCTGCGGCGTTGGCTGCTTGTTGACCTACAACGTCCGTGACAACGAGATCGTCAGCGTCGACGGCCGCGACGGCCCGGCCAACCACAGCCGGCTGTGCGTCAAGGGCCGCTTCGGCTTCGACTATGCGAGCCATCCGCAGCGGCTGACACAGCCCCTGATCCGCAAGGCCGGCGTCGCCAAGGATCCCGATGTCGTACCGAACCCGGCCGACTGGTCCGAGGTGTTTCGATTGGCGAGCTGGGAAGAGGCGCTCGACGCCGCCGGCGGCACGCTGCGCAGGCTGCGCGACGAGCACGGTCCGAAGTCGCTCGCCGGCTTCGGTTCGGCCAAGGGAAGCAACGAAGAGGCCTATCTGTTCCAGAAGCTGGTGCGTACCGGTTTCGGCAGCAACAACGTCGATCACTGCACGCGGCTGTGCCATGCGTCGAGCGTGGCGGCGCTGCTCGAAGGCGTCGGCTCGGGGGCGGTCAGCAACCAGGTGAACGACGTCGAGCACGCCGAGCTCATCCTGGTGATCGGCTCGAACCCGACTTCCAATCATCCGGTGGCCGCGACCTGGATGAAGAACGCGGCGCAGCGCGGCACGAAGATCGTGCTCGCCGACCCGCGCCGCACCGAACTCTCGCGCCATGCCTGGCGCACCCTGCAGTTCAATGCCGACACCGACGTGGCGATGTTGAACGCGCTGATCCACACGGTCATCGAGGAAGGCCTGACGGACCTCGAGTTCGTGCGCCAGCGCGTCGACAACTTCGAGGCTCTCAAGGAAAACGTACGCGGCTACAGCCCCGAGGCGATGGCGCCGATCTGCGGCATCGCGGCGCCGACGCTTCGCGAGGTGGCGCGCGCCTTCGCCACGGCCAAGAGCGCGATGATCCTCTGGGGCATGGGCATCAGCCAGCACGTGCACGGCACCGACAACGCGCGCTGCCTGATCGCGCTGGCGTCGGTGACCGGCCAGATCGGCAAGCCCGGCTCCGGCCTGCACCCGCTGCGCGGCCAGAACAACGTGCAGGGCGCGAGCGACGCGGGATTGATCCCGATGATGTTTCCGGACTACCGGCGTGTCGACAATGCCGACGCGCATGCCTGGTTCGAGAACTTCTGGCAGACGCCGCTCGATCCCGTCCCGGGCTACACGGTCGTCGAGATCATGCACAAGGCGCTCGCGCCCGACAGCGACCCGCACAAGGTGCGCGGCATGTACATCATGGGCGAGAACCCGGCGATGAGCGACCCGGATCTGAACCACGCGCGGCATGCGCTGGCCTCGCTCGAGCACCTGGTCGTGCAGGACATCTTCATGACCGAGACGGCCTGGCTCGCCGACGTCGTGCTGCCGGCCAGCGCCTGGCCTGAAAAGAGCGGCACGGTGAGCAACACCGATCGCATGGTCCAGCTCGGGCGGCGTGCCCTCGACCTGCCGGGCGATGCCCGCCTCGACCTGTGGATCATCCAGCAGATCGCCCGACGCCTCGGCCTCGAGTGGCGCTATGCGGGCGACGACGCCGGCGTAGCGGCAGTCTACGAAGAGATGCGCCAGGCCATGCATGGCGCCATCGCCGGCATCACCTGGGAGCGGCTGCAGCGCGAAGACAGCGTGACCTACCCGTGCCTGAGCGCCGAAGATCCGGGGCGGCCGATCGTCTTCGACGACCGTTTCCCGACGGCCGACGGCCGCGTGAAGCTGGTGCCGGCCGACATCATCCCGGCCAACGAGCGGCCCGACGCCGAGTTTCCCTTCGTCTTGATCACCGGGCGCCAACTCGAGCACTGGCACACCGGCAGCATGACCCGCCGAACCATCGTGCTCGATGCGCTCGAGCCGATGGCCATGGCGTCGATGAACGGCCTGGATCTTGCGGAGATCGGGCTCGATCCCGGTGACGTGGTGACCTTGCGCTCGCGCCGCGGCGAGGTCGCATTGCACCTGCGACGCGACGATGGCACGCCGCGCGGCGCCGTGTTCGTGCCGTTCGTCTACTACGAGGCGGCCGCCAACCTGATGACGAATTCGGCCCTCGATCCGTTCGGCAAGATTCCGGAGTTCAAGTACTGCGCGATCCAGGTCGTGCCCGGGGGCGAGCCGCACGCCAGCCCGGGCTACGGTACCGGCTCGGGTTGAGGGTTTACCGGATCCCCCCAAAACCTTGTCGATCGGTTCGCAGCGATGACGAGCGTTGGTCTAGACTGCGACGATGCCCACCGTCGATATGCACGCGGCACGGCGACCCGCGGTCCAGGTCGCGGTCGTCATGGAGCGCGAGGCCGCGCCGAACCGGTGGGAAGACTGGCGTTTCAGGATCACCGAAGTCGTGCCTCATGAAGACGCGTTCGGCAGCGAGGCGCGCGTGCTGCGCGACGATGGCCGGCTGCGTCGCACGCTTCACCCCGGCTTCAGGCTTGAACTCTTTCGCGATCAGGGCGAGGGCTACTACCTCAACCTGACCTCGGGCGCGCCGGTGTGGTTCGTCGTCTGGCGGATCGACGACGAGGATCCGTCGCGGGCCTGGCCGGAAACGGTGAGCCTTTCCTACAACGAAGCGGGGCGCTGGCTCGACGCCCAGGAGCGGGTCGACAACGTGCCGCTACAGGTCGACCTTGTCGCATGGTTGCAAGCCTATACCGACGAGAACTATCGGCCGGAGCCGAAAATACGCCGGCGTCCGCAATCGTTCGTCGCTCCGGACCAGCGGTCGTGACGGACGCGGCCGACGGCTTCGTGTCGCGCTGGTCGCAGCGCAAGGCACGCGTGCAAAGCGGCGCAGCCGATGTTGCTGCGGCGCCGCAGCCGGCGCCGACCGACGCGGTGGCCGTGCCTGCGGTCCACGCCGAGACGCGTCCGTCTCCGGAGGTCCCATCCGCTCCTTTGCCGACGATGGACGACGTCGCGCTGCTGACGCGCGGCTCCGACTACTCGCGTTTCGTCGGGCCGGGTGTCGATCCGGGCGTCAGCAACGCGGCGATGAAGAAGCTCTTCAGCGACCCACGCTACAACGTGATGGACGGCCTCGACACCTATATCGACGACTATGGCCGGCCCGACCCGATCCCGCTCTCGACCTTGCGCCAGATGAGCCAGTCGAAGATGCTCGGCCTCTTCGCTGCGGACGAAGACGAGGAATGCGCGCCGCCGGCATCCATCACGGGGCCGCCGGCGCTCGCGCCGGCAATCCCCGCTCCTCTCCTTGATCGCGCGCCGGCCGCCGGCGCCTCCCAACCCAGCCCCAATGACGACGCTGATCTGCGACTGCAACAAGACGATGCCGCTCGACGGCCCGGCGCTCGCCCGGGCGCTTGGGCCTGAGGCGGGGCGAGGCCTCGACACCGTCCACTCGACGCTGTGCCGGCGCGAGGCCGGCGCCTTCCAGCGCGCGAGCAAGGACGGCGCCGATCTGCTCGTCGCCTGCACGCAGGAGAGCCGTCTCTTCCTCGAACTCGCAGAGGCCACCGAAGGCGCGCGGGGGCGCGCGGAACGGCCGATCCGCTTCGTCAACATCCGCGAGACCGCGGGCTGGTCGAAGGACGCGGCGGCCGCAACCCCGAAGATCGCCGCCCTGATCGCCGCGGCGCAGCGGCCCGAGCCCGAGCCGGTGCCTACCGTCTCTTATGTGTCAGCCGGGCGTGTGCTCGTGATCGGCAGCGCCGAGCCGGCGCTGCGCGCCGCGGCGATGCTCGCCGACAAGCTCGACGTGAGCCTGCTTCTGGCGCAGCCGGGCGGCACGCTGCCGCAGGCGCGGACGATGAACGTGCACGCCGGCCGGCTGACGCGAATCGCCGGCTGGCTCGGCGCCTTCGAGGTCAGCTGGTCGAGCGACAACCCGATCGATCTGGATCTTTGCACGCGCTGCAATGCCTGCATCGATGTCTGCCCGGAGCAGGCGATCGACTTCAGCTACCAGATCGAGCTCGACAAATGCACCGGTCATCGCGACTGCGTGCGCGTTTGCGCGGCGGCCGGCGCGATCGACTTCGGACGTACACCCGCCGAAGTGAGCGAATCGTTCGATCTCGTTCTCGACCTCGGGGCCGTGCCCGCGATCGCCCTGCACCAGCCGCCGCAGGGCTACTTCCACGCGGCCGACGACGCCAGCCTTGTCGACGCGGTGCTGCAGCTGCGCGAAAGCGTCGGCGAATTCGAGAAGCCGCGGTTCTTCCGCTACAAGCAGAAGATCTGCGCGCACAGCCGCAACGGCCAGATCGGCTGCACCGCCTGCATCGACGTCTGCTCGGCTGAGGCGATCCGCAGCGACGCGTCGATGAAGGGCCGAACGGCCGGCGGCGGCATCGTCGTCGAGCCGCACCTGTGCGTTGGCTGCGGCGCCTGCACGACCGTCTGCCCGAGCGGCGCGATCAGCTACGCGACGCCGCGACCGGACGAGCTGGGCGCACGCATCCGTACGCTGCTTGGCACCTATGCGCGTGCCGGCGGGCGCGACGCCGTGCTGCTGATCCATAGCCAGGGCGCCGGCGCGCAGGTCATCGATGCGCTCGGGCGTGCGGCCCGCACCGATGCCGCCATCCACGGCCTGCCGGCGCGCGCCTTGCCGCTCGAGGTCTGGCATACGGCCTCGGTCGGCATCGATCTCTGGCTGGCCGCCATCGCGTACGGCGCGGCCCAAGTCTGGGTGCTCGTCACGCACGAGGAAGCGCCTGTCTACCGCGAAGCGATCACGGCGCAAATGCGGGTTGCACAGGTGGTGCTGAGCGGCCTCGGCTTCGCGGGCGAACATCTGCGCATCGTCGGCGGCGGCGAGGTCTCGCGGCTCGCGACGCATGCGGCCGAAGCCGGTCCGGCGCGCGTCCCGGCGGGTGCCGCGCCGCGCACCGAGCCTGCCCTGCTGCGCCTCGACCGGGCGCTGCGGCGGCCCTCGGCGGCGACAGTCGGGCGCCCGGCGACCTTCGCCGTGCAGGCCGAGAAGCGCAGCACGCTCGACCTCGCGATCGAGCATCTGATGCTGCAGGCCGCTGGCGTGCCCGACGAGATCGCGCTGCCGGCGCCCGCCAGCCCCTTCGGCAGCATCGTGGTCGACACGCAGGCCTGCACGCTTTGCCTGGCTTGCGTCGGCGCGTGCCCCGAAGCGGCGCTCGCCGACAACGCCGATCGGCCGCAACTGAGCTTCATCGAGAAGAACTGTGTCCAGTGCGGCCTGTGCGCGAGCACGTGCCCCGAAAACGCGATCGCGCTGCAGCCGCGTCTTCTTCTCGCCGACGACGGCAAGGCGCGCCGGCAGGCGCGCGTGCTGAACGAGGCCGAGCCCTTTTGCTGCGTCCGCTGTGCCAAGCCGTTCGGCACGCTGCGCGCCGTCGAAACCATGATCGGCAAACTGGCGGGCCATTCGATGTTCCAGGGTGCTGCTGCCGAACGATTGCGGATGTGCGGCGATTGCCGCGTCATCGACATCCACAGCGATCCGAACGAAGTGCGGATCACCGATCTGTGAGCACGGAGCGCCCGATGCCGGCCCTGAACTTCGCCGCGCCCGACGACGGCGACGAGCTCGCGCGCGCCGAGGTCTACGGGCTGCTCGCGCAGCTTTTCTACGCGCCGCCTGCCGAGGCGCTGTACGCACAGTTCCAGGTCGCGGTCACGGTCGCCCCGGTGAGTGGAGCCTTTCTCGAGCGCAGCTGGAGCGAGCTCGTGGCGGCGGCGCGGCGCATCGACCGCACAGCGATCGGCCGCGAGTTCGATGCGCTGTTCCAGGGAATCGGCAAGCCGGAGATCTTTGTCTACGCGTCGTTCCATCTCTCGGGCAAGCTCAACGAGAAGCCGCTCGTCGAGCTGCGTCATGCGCTGCGCGCGCTCGGCCTTCAGGCCGCCGGCGAGACGGGCGTGACAGAGGATCACATTGCAAGCCTGTGCGAGGTGATGCGCTTCCTGATCGCCGGCGAGGACGCCGGCACGAGCAACCTCGCCGCGCAGAGGCGATTCTTCGACGCCCATCTGCGGCGCTGGGTCGATGCGCTCTGCGACGCCATCGAGGCGAACCCGGGCGCGGATTTCTACCGCGCGCTGGCCCGCTTCGCACGCGATTTCTTTGCCGTCGAGGCCGAAGGCTTCGATCTCCTCGATGCCTGATGCCCGCCGGCAGGTCGCGGGCGGCGCGCCCGCTCGCCGAGGGCCTTCCCTTGGCCGCCTGCACCAGACCGAGCGGGACAGTGCAATCCCGAGGGACTCGTGCGCCGCAACGGTGCTAATCTTGTCCAAGATGCCGCAAAGGAAGCAGCGATGAAGTTCTTCGGTCCGAAAGAGGCGGCTCCGGCCATCGATCCTTCATCGGCGCGGCTCGACCGGCGCGGCCTGCTCGTCGGTGCGGGTGTGACAGGCGCTGCCGCACTGGCGGTGGCTGCGCTGTACCGGCCCGGGGTCACGGCGTCGCCCGCCGCAGCCGCCAAGACGGCGCACGACGCCGGCGACGGCTACCGGGAAACGCAGCACGTGCTGCGGTACTACGAAACGGCGCGGGCCTGATTCGCGGCGATCGGCAGAGGGACCTTCCATGTTGCTCACGCGCAAGTCTTCAGCTGCCGGCCCGGCCGGATCGTCGTCGCTGGTCTCGAGCCTGGCACGTGGTGTTCGCGGCGCCATCCCGACCATGGATCGCCGGGCCTTCCTGCGCCGCTCCGGACTGGGTGTGGGCGTCGGCATGGCCGGCTCGCAGCTGATGCTCGTACGCAAGGCGGCTGCCGCCGATTCCGAGGTGGCACGGGCGAAGCCCGTCGTCCGGCGCACCGTATGTTCGCATTGCTCGGTCGGATGCGCCGTCGACGCGGTCGTGGAAAACGGCGTCTGGGTACGCCAGGAGCCGGTTTTCGATTCGCCGCTGAATCTGGGCTCGCACTGCGCCAAGGGTGCGGCGCTGCGCGAGCACGGCCGCGGCGAATACCGTCTGAAGACGCCGATGAAGCTGGCGGCCGGCAAGTACGAGCGCATCAGCTGGGACACGGCGCTGAGCGAGATCAGCGCCAGGATGCTCGAGCTGAAGAAGCAGAGCGGGCCCGACTCGATCTTCGTCGTCGGTTCGTCGAAGCACAACAACGAGCAGGCCTACCTGCTGCGCAAATGGGTGAGCCTGTGGGGCAGCAACAATTGCGACCACCAGGCGCGCATCTGCCACTCCACCACCGTCGCCGGCGTCGCGAACACGTGGGGCTACGGGGCGATGACGAACTCGTACAACGACATGCGCAACTCCAAGTGCGCCATGTACATCGGCTCGAACGCGGCCGAAGCGCACCCGGTATCGATGCTGCACATGCTGCATGCCAAGGAAACCGGCTGCAAGATGATCGTCGTCGATCCGCGCTTCACGCGAACGGCGGCGAAGGCCGACGAATACGTGCGCATCCGCTCGGGCTCCGACATTCCTTTCCTGTTCGGCCTCCTGCATCACATCTTCAAGAACGGCTGGGAAGACACGAAGTACATCCATGACCGCGTCTACGGCATGGACAAGGTGCGCGAAGAAGTACTCGCCAAATGGACGCCCGACAAGGTGCAGGAAGCCTGCGGTGTCGACGAAGCGCAGGTCTACAGGGTCGCGAAGATGATGGCCGAGAACCGGCCGAGCACGCTGGTGTGGTGCATGGGCCAGACCCAGCACACGATCGGCAACGCGATAGTCCGCGCCTCCTGCATCGTGCAGCTGGCGCTCGGCAACGTCGGCGTCAGCGGCGGCGGCGCCAATATCTTCCGCGGCCATGACAACGTGCAGGGTGCGACCGACATCGGCCCGAACCCCGACTCGCTGCCCGGCTACTACGGCCTGTCCGAAGGCGCGTGGAAGCACTTCGCGAAGGTCTGGGACGTCGACTTCGAGTGGATCAAGAAGCAATACGCGCCGGGCATGCTGACCAAGCCCGGCATGACGGTGTCGCGCTGGATCGACGGCGTGCTCGAGAAGAACGAGCTGATCGACCAGGACAGCAACCTGCGCGGTCTTTTCTTCTGGGGCCACGCGCCGAATTCGCAGACTCGCGGC
>ODAK010007964.1_pt1 | contig 10636 bp, 10 predicted proteins | sample 1539591 | NCBI WGS metagenome assembly ODAK01 (sample SAMEA3539303, study PRJEB22396) | soil metagenome | biome: tundra; feature: field; material: soil | place: USA | collected 2010-05 | depth 0.15 m | reverse complement strand
GGTGGGGGACGCGGGGAGGGGTGTGAGGGTTGCGGACATGCTGCTCCTGGTCTCCGGAGGGGAGAATTTTATTGTGTCACAGGGATTGGATGTGGGTAGAGGTGGGGCAGCATGGGGCGCCCAGATCATGGGGCCCGAGACGAAGGTTGCTATACCTGCCCATGACGCAAGTCGGTTTGCCTAAACAATACGCATGTGCTGGTGCCTAAGAGCGATCATCCGAACATTAGGTTTGTCTTGGCCGTTATCAACTCGCGCCTGATGAACTGGTACTACCACACCCTGAATCCTGAGATCGGCGAAGTTTTTGCCGAGGTGAAGAAGACAAACGTGGGCAAACTCCCAATTGTCATACCACCGGAAAACGATGGCCTATATAGGGCGCTCGTTGCACTTTGTACGCAAATGCTTGATTTGTGCGAGCGTAGACGCGGCTGTCGCGTGGATCGTGAACGCACTGTGTTCGCGCGCCAGATTGAAGCGACGGATCGGCAGATCGACAAGTTGGTGTATGAGCTCTACGGTTTGACGGGCTCTGAAATCGAGATTGTCGAGTCGTCGACGACGGTCGGTTAACCACCGGACAGGTAAACTGGGGGTTAGCGATGGCGACGGATTCAATCACGGTGGGTGCGGGGCGGGTGGTGGGCGAGAAAGCGCTGTTTGGGATGGCGGCGGAGGAGTTGCGCGGGGTGGTGGAGGGGTTGGGGCTCCAGAAGTATCGGGCGGTGCAGTTGGGGGATGCACTGTACAAGCAGCGGGTGGAACGGCTGGAGGAGGTGACGACGCTGCCGGCAGAAGTGAGGGAGCGGCTGGCGGCGGAGGGGTATCGCGTGGGGCTGCCGGAGATTGTGCAGACGGCGAAGAGTGTGGATGGGACCGAGCGGTATCTGATGCGGATGGGTGATGGCGAGACCGTGGAGACGGTGTGGATGCCGGGCGGGGATGGCGGCGAGCGCGGGGATGGGAGCGAGGCGGCGGTTGAAGAGGAAGGTGAAGACACGGAACAGGGATCAGTCACCCCAGCGAGCCAAGACCGCTCGCCGGGGACCCCGACAGTCACCCCAGCGAGCCAAGACCGCTCGCCGGGGACCCCGACAGGGAACAGGGAACAGGGGCCACCCGGTTTGTCGAAGGGCAAATACGGAGATTCTGACTCTTCGAGTCAGAATGACGAACGTAAAGGGAGTCAGAATGACGAACGTGAAGGCGAGAAGCAGAGTCCCTGCGGGAATGACAAACAAGAGGCGGGTGGGTATAAGCGGGCGACGATTTGTGTGTCGAGCCAGGTGGGGTGTGCGGTGAATTGCCAGTTTTGTTTGACGGCGAAGCTGGGGATGCGGCGGAATCTGACGGCGGGCGAGATTGCGGGGCAGGTGGCGGCGGTGCTGAACCGGCAGCGAGTGCGGATTGGGAGCGGCAAAGGGGTAGAGACGCCGGCTGGAGCTAAGATCAGCAGGATCAACCTGGTGTTTATGGGGATGGGCGAGCCGTTTCTGAACTACGACGCGTTTATGAAGAGCGTGCATGTGCTGCGCGGAATGGGGATTCCGGAGTCGCGGATGACGGTGTCCACCAGCGGGATTGAGCCTTCGATCCGGCGGTTTGCCGAGGAACCGGTGAGGCCAAAGCTGGCGCTGAGCTTGAATGCGTCGAATGACGCGGTGCGGCGGGAGATCATGCCGATTACGAAGAAGTGGGACATCGCGGCGCTGCTGGAGGCGGTGCGGGCGATACCGTTTGGCAAGCGCGAGTATGTGACGTTCGAGTATGTGCTGCTGGGCGGAGTGAACGACCAGCCGAAGCATGCGCGCGAGGTGTTGGCGCTGTTGAAGGGGATGAAGGCGAAGGTGAACCTGATTGTGTGGAATCCGGGGCCGGGGATTGATTACCGGCAACCGACAGCGGAGGACGTTGCGGTGTTTCACCGGATGCTGATCGATGGCGGGATTCCGACATTTACGCGGCGGCCGCGGGGGCGGGACATTTTTGCGGCGTGCGGGCAGTTGAAGCGGACGGTGGAGCCGGGGCTGGAGCTGGTGGAGATTGCCCGGTAGGTCCTAATTGGGCCGAGCGAGGGCGAGTTTGAGGAGGGCCTCGGTGACGCGGTCGGGGTCGTGGCGGAGGACGCTGCCTTCGTGGACGAAGCTGCCGGGGATGGGTTCAACGCCGAGGGCGCGGATGCGGTCGAGGTCGGGCTCGATGGGGGCCTGGCCTTCGCGGGCGTACTGGGCGAGGAGGGTCGGCGAGATGGGCGCGGTGTTGATGAGGGCGTAGTCGAAGAGCTTCGGGGGCGAGCCAGAGCCGCAGTTGGCGCCGCAGTGCTGCATGATTTTTTCGATGTGCTGGGAGGCGGTGAGTCCGAGCGACTCGTTGGCCTGAGTCATGAGGTTGCCGACGTAGACGCGGGTGGCGCGGGAGGCGGCGATGGCTTCGGGGATGCCGCGGACGAGCAGATTGGTGATGAGCGAGGTGTAGAGCGAGCCGGGGCCGAGGGTGATGAGGTCGGCGTTGGCGATGGCATCCAGGGTGCCGGGGAGGGGTTCGGCGTCGGCCGGGGTGAGGATGAGTTCGACGATGCGGTGCGGGCTGGCGGTGATGCTGGTCTCGCCGTGGACGAGGGAGCCGTCATCCATGCGGGCGGTAAGGGTGACGTTGGTATTGGTGGCGGGATAAATGCGTCCGCGGGTGGCGAGGATCTGCGAGGACATCTGCACGGCCTGGGCGAAGTCGCCGGTGATCTCGGAGAGGGCGGCGACGAAGAGGTTGCCAAAGCTGTGACCGTCGAGGTCGCCCTGGTGGAAGCGATATTGGAAGAGCTTGGCGAGCAGGTGCTCGTCCTCAGAGAGCGCGACCATGCAGTTGCGGACGTCGCCGGGGGGAAGCATTTTGAAATCCTCGCGGAGACGGCCGGAGGAGCCTCCGTCGTCGGTGACGGTGACGATGGCAGCGAGATCGTGGATGAGGCAGCGGTGGGGCGAGGCGGCGGGCTGGGCGCGGCGATCGGCGGGGGAACCGGGCGGAAAGGCTGGGCCGGGCACGGGTTCGGCTGCTGGGCGGGTGCGGGCGGGTGCGTCGCTGGCGCGGCGCGAAGCGGCGGGGGCGGGCACGTAACGCTTGAGTCCGCGGAGGAGGGTGGAGAGCCCGGTGCCTCCACCGATGGCGACAACGCGGAGGGAGGGCTGAGGATTCCTGGCGGCCGGGGACTCGGAAGGCGAAGTCGGATTCAAGGTCAGGATATGAGACATCGGCTGATGACGAGGGTATCAGGTTCGATGCGGCGGAAGACACGCGCGGAGTTAACGAGGGATGGACAGCAAAGCGAGCATTCCCCACGATAACCTGCGCGTTCGCTGCGCGCACGCTTCGTCGATCGAGGGGCACCCGGCTCTAGACTTCGGGGTAGAGGAGTTCGGTGAAGCGGGGGTCGTCGGCCATGTCCTGGAAGTCGGAGTCGGCGCGGGCCTGGATGCGGTTCTGCGCGTTGAGGTGGATGGCCTCCGTAAGGTGCTCGAGGCAGGTGTGCGCATCGCCGGTCATGCTGGCGAGGACGGCGAGGCCATAGAAGGCGTAATCGGCCTGGCCGTTCTCGGAGGCGATTTTCTTGAGATGGGTGCGCGCGTCCTCGTAGTTACCGTCATTGAGCAGGGAGATGGCGTAATCGTAGCGCTCTTCGTGGGAGGAGAACTGGGTATGATGGCGCGAGATCTGCTGGATGCAGGCGTTGATGTACATGCGGATGCGCTCGGCGAGATCAGGCGGGGCGGCGGCCAGCATCTGATTGAAGGCGGTGTGGGCCTTTTCGAACTTGCCCTCCTGCATCAGGCGAAGGGCGGATTCGTACTGGGCGACAGCGCGGGCGCGGGCTCCGACGGCCGATGCCGTTGCGGTTCCGGCGAGCGTACGTGGACGTTTGGAGGGTGCGGAGGAGGCGGTCTTCATTGGGTCGGTGTTCCTGTGTTCCTGGTAATGTGCCGGTGGGTTGTTGCGGAGGGCCGGGCGGGTTTGAGGGATTGTCTTCGGCGGGCTGCGGGCGCGTCTGGGATCCGCAGATTCCGCCGGGGGACGTAGTTGGTCGGCATCCCACACTATATATCTAGTGGTCTTGATCCGGTTTTATACGCAGACTTGAGGAGAAGGTCAACCCGTCTTTGCGGGGGGCTGGTGCGCGTAGATCGCCGGGTTGAGATCGGGGTCGTTGTACATCTTCATCTGGCGGTAAAGTTTGAAGCGGCGGCGGCCGGCGAGGACTTCGCTCCAGAGCGTGTCGAGACAGGAGGTGAGGTCGCTGCGCTGCTCTTCGAGCAGGGCGAGGCGGGCGAGATTTTTCTGGCGATGGGCCTCGGTGGCGGTGGTGCGGCGGGTCTCTTCGGCGGTGTGGTAGACCTTGAGCGCGAGGATGGAGAGGCGATCGAGGATAAGGCCGGGCGATTCGGAGTGGAGCGGCGCGGCCGGGTTCTGCACGCCTGCGGCTTGGAGGAGGGTGTGGTCCATGGCCTCGACGAGATCGTTGCGGGTTTGGTTGAGGACGTCGATGGCGCGCTTGACCGCGGCGATGCTGGCGTCGGTGGCTCCGGGCTCGCGGGCCTTGTCTTCCTCGTGCCAGAGGTCGAAGTTGGCACGGTGATGGGCAAGGACGGTATCGAGTAAGGTGGCGGCGGGCGAGGCGGCGGGCGGGTTCGGCCAGGGGGCGTCCTGGTGCCAGCGGAGTGTGGCTTGGTCGTGGAGGCGTGCGATCTGGAGGGCGTTCAACATTGCGGGCGGGGTGACAAGGACCATTCAACTGTAGCAGCCGGTAGCGGGTGGATTCCAGAGCGCAGTGCAGGAACCAGTGGGGTTGTGGCAGGGAAGTAGGCGGGGGTTTCGATTTATCATCGAATGAGTTCCAGCAACGGTCGGAATTCTGCACTGGGACGCGGACATTCCTGATGGGAGAAGCAGCTTGCCGCCTGAGTCACCGATTCGGAGGGTCCTGATCTACCGCTTGGGGAGCCTGGGAGACACGGTGGTCGCACTGCCGTGTTTCCACCTGATTGCGCGAACGTTTCCGCAGGCCGAGCGGTTTCTGCTGACTAATTTTCCCGTCCACACGAAGGCGCCGGCTGCGGCGGCGGTGCTGGGCGATTCCGGCCTGGTACACAGCTACATGCGGTATACCGCGGGCACGCGCCGGGTGGATGAGTTGCTGCGGCTGGCGTGGGAGATTCGCAGGTTTCGACCGGACCTGCTGGTGTACCTGATGCCGATGAGGCCGTGGAAGGATTTGCAGCGGGACCAGATGTTCTTCAGGATGGCCGGGGTGCGGAAGATGGTGGGGCTGCCCGGGGAGCAGGATGCGGAGCGGCGGTTCGATGCGGGCACGGGGCTTTACGAGCCGGAGGCCTTGCGTCTGGGCCGGATGATGAGTGAGCTGGGCGATGTGAATGCGGGCGATCCGGCAAACTGGAGTCTCCACCTGACCGACGCGGAGCGCGCGGTCGCGCGCGCGGCGCTGGGGGCGCTGGCGGAAGGGCCGCTGATGGTGTGTGGGCCGGCGACCAAGATGCAGTCGAAAGACTGGGGCGGCGACAACTGGCGGGAGTTGTTGGCGCGCTTGCACACGGAGTATCCGGAGCACCGGTTGGTGCTGGTTGGCGCACGCGAGGATGCCGAGGCGAGCGAGTTTGCGGCACAGGAATGGACGGGCGCGAAGGTGAACCTGTGCGGGCGGCTTTCTCCGCGGGAGACGGCCGCGGTGCTGGAACATGCGGATGTGTTTCTGGGGCCGGACTCCGGGCCGATGCACCTGGCGGCGAGCGCAGGGGTTCCGTGCGTGATTGCGTTTTCGGCGCATGGGCTTCCGGGCGTGTGGTATCCGGCGGGCGACCGGCACCAGATCGTTTACCATCAAACAGATTGCTTCGGCTGCGGTCTCGAGAGCTGTATCGTGGAGGCGAGGAAGTGCCTTCGTTCGGTGACTGTGGACGAGATGGCGCGGGCGGTGGGGCGCATTCTCAGCCGGCAGGTAGAAGCTTAGAGGCGAAGGCTGAAAGTTAGAGGCAAGGAGAGCAGGTTTCTATGTTGATTGTCACCGGAGGCGCGGGCTTTATCGGCAGCAACCTGGTCCACGAGCTGAATGCGCATGGCCTGACCGACATCCTGGTGGTGGACAACTTCGCCAACGCCAAGAAGTTCGAGAACCTGCATGGGGCGCGCTATGTGGACTATATGCACAAGCGCGAGTTTCGGCGGGCGATGGCGGAGAATGCGCTGGGCGGCGGGAGGATCGAGGCGATCCTGCACCAGGGCGCCTGCTCCAACACCCTGGAGGACGACGGCGCGTACATGATGGACAACAACTTCCAGTACACGAAGGAGGTGCTGGCGTTCGCGATCCAGCAGGGCGCGCCGCTGGTGTTTGCGTCGACCGCGGCGGTGTATGGGCGGTCGGGGCCGGGGCACTTTACGCCGACGATTGAGAACGAACGGCCGCTGAATATCTATGGGTTTTCGAAGCTGGCGTTCGATCACTACTTCCGCAACCAGGTGGCGCTGGACCGGGTGCCGATCCCGGCGGTGGGGCTGCGCTACTTCAACGTGTATGGGCCGCGCGAGCAGCACAAGGGACGGATGGCTTCGGTGATTCACCACTTTTCGAAGCAGATGAAGGAGACAGGCAAGGTGCGGCTGTTTGCCGGGACGGGAGGCTACGGCAACGGCGAACAGCGCAGGGACTTTGTGTATGTGCGCGACCTGGCGCGGATGAATATGTTCTTCGCGGGGATTGGGCCGTACGCGCCGAAGGCCGATGAGGACCGCAGGATGGTTCGCGGGGTGGTGAATGCGGGGACGGGCGCGAGCCGGAGCTTCAACGATGTGGCCAAGGCGCTGATGGCGGTGCATGGGCCGGCAGAGATTGAGTACATTCCGTTCCCGGCGGACCTGGAAGGGCGGTACCAGCACTTTACGGAGGCGGATTTGACGGGGCTGCGCGGGCTTGGATGCGATCTGCAGCCGACGGGGCTGGAAGAGGGAGTTGCAGAGACGTGCGCGACGCTGCGGGCGGTTGGGGCGTAGTTAGCTGGGTTGGTTCGCGAGGCTTGCGAGCAGGGCTTCGGTGGCTTCGGGCAGGGATGGGAAGTGGAGGTCGGCCGAGGCGCCGGCAGATTCGGCGCCGGGTTTCTGCAGCGCGGGGTCGCCGTCGATGAAGATGGTGAGCAGGCCGAGGCGGCGGCCGAATTCGATGTCGGACCAGGAGTCTCCGATGATGGCGCTGGATGCCGCAGTGATGTCGGGGAAATCTGCCTGAGCTTGCTCGAAGAGGCCGGGGAGCGGCTTCCGGCAGTTGCACCCGGCTTGGTCGTGGGGGCAGAAGTAGAAGGCGTCGATGTGGGCTCCGTGGGCTGCCAGTTCCTTCTGGAACGCGGAGTGAATGCTGAGGACATCCGCGGCGGTGTGGAGTCCGAGAGCGATGCCGCGCTGATTGGAGACGACGATGACGCGCAGGCCGGCGCGGTTGAGCCGGGCGATGGCCTGGTGTACGCCCGGCAGCGGCTGGAAATCGCTGAGAGACGCGACGTATCGGCCTTCCGGCAGTTTCCGGTTCAGAACGCCGTCGCGGTCGAGGAAGATGGTGTGCAGGGCGCGGGGCAGAGAACTGTTTGCTTGGTCGGCCACGCAGTTATGATAGCAATGGCAGCAGCACAGAGAGTGAGGGAGTTCATGTCAAGCAAGCCGGATGGTGCAACCGTCTTTGGCGCAGCTATCGCAGAGCACCTGGAGGTGGTGCGCCAGGTGGAGGCGCAGCAGGGTCTGCTGGAGTCGATTGCGTTGGCAATGACGGCGAGCCTGCGGGCCGGGGGCAAGATCCTGTGGTGCGGCAACGGCGGCAGCGCGGGCGACTCGCAACACCTGGCTGCAGAGCTGGTGGGGCGCTTCCAGCGCGATCGGCGGGGAATGGCGTCGCTGGCGCTGACGACGGACAGTTCAGCGTTGACTTCGATTGCGAATGATTATGGGTTTGGGGCGGTTTTCGCGCGACAGGTGGAGGCGCTGGGCGTGCGCGGGGACGTGCTGGTGGGGATCTCCACCTCAGGCAACAGCGAGAATGTGATTGCCGCGCTGCGGGCTGCGCGAGGGCAGGGGTTGGTGACGGTGGCATTTACCGGGGCGGGCGGAGGCAAGATGGCCGGCCTGGCGGACCATCTGTTTGCGGTTGCTTCGCGGGTGACGGCGCGTATCCAGGAGGCGCACATTCTGGCGGGACATATGCTGTGCGACTGGATCGAGCTGGATGCGGTTGGCGCGGAGGCTGCGGTTGCGGGCTCGGCCGAGGGGGCGCGGTGATCGAGCAACTGCAGGAGGTTATCCAGGAGATCGAGCAGCGATGGGCCGACAAGCGCCTGCTGGTGGTGGGCGACGTGATGCTGGACAAGTACATCTGGGGCGAGGTGAGCCGCATCTCGCCGGAGGCGCCGGTGCCGGTGGTGCGCGCGACGCATCGGCGGGAGCAGCCGGGCGGCGCAGCCAACGTGGCGATGAACATCAGCAAGCTGGGCGCGCAGGTGGAGGTGATCGGGTTTACCGGCGGCGACGAGGGCGAGCGGCTTCTGGCAGACTGCTTGAGCGCGAACGGGATCTTTCCCCGATTCGTGGTGTCGGACGGCTTTCCGACGATCACGAAGCAGCGGATTCTGGGCGGGCAGCAGCAAATGCTGCGGCTGGACAACGAGCGGACGGGCGCGCGGGCGCAGGGAGACTATGACCGGCTGCTGGAGAGTGTGCTGGCGCACCTGCCGGGCTGCGACGCGGTGGTGCTCTCCGATTACGCCAAGGGAGTGCTGACGGCCGAGGTTTGCCAGGCGGTGATCCAGGCCGCGCGGGGGCTGGATATTCCGGTGCTGGTCGATCCAAAGAACGCGGACTTCACGCGCTACCGGGGCGCGACGACTGTTTGCCCGAACCTGGGCGAGCTGGCTGCGGTGCTGCACATGGATGCGCGCGAGTTGAAGCCGTTGCTGGAAGCGGCGGAGATGCTGGTGCAGAAGCTGGATCTGGAGTTCCTGACGGCGACGCTGGGCGACAAGGGGATTGCGCTGGTGCGACCGGGGAACCGTTTTCTGGCTCCTGCGGTGGCGCGGCAGGTATTTGATGTTTCCGGCGCGGGCGATACGGTGATCGCGGTGCTGGCGCTGTGCCTGGCTTCGAGGTTGAAGCCGGAGACGGCGGTGGAACTGGCCAATGTTGCGGCGGGCATCGTGGTGGGCAAGGTGGGCACGGTTCCGGTGGAGAAGCACGAGCTGTTGGCGGCGCTGGCTCCGCAGATTGCGCTGCATGCCGAGGACAAGGTGCTGAAGCGCGAGGAACTGGTGCAGCGGGTTGCGCTGTGGAAGGCCAACGGCGAGCGCGTGGTGTTCACCAACGGCTGCTTCGATTTGCTGCATATCGGACACATCACGGTGCTGGAGCAGGCGCGGCGGTTCGGCGACCGGCTGATTGTGGCGATCAACAGCGACGCGTCGGTGCGCGGGTTGAAGGGGCCGAAGCGGCCGATTGTGGGCGAGCGGGAACGGGCGCGGGTGCTGGCGGCGCTGGCGGCAGTGGACGCGGTGGTGGTGTTCGGCGAGGCAACTCCGTTGGAGCTGATCGAGGCGACAAGGCCCGATGTGATTGTGAAGGGCGGCGACTACGGGGTGGATACCGTGGTGGGCGCGCGCGAGGTGATGAGCTGGGGTGGGCAGGTGAAGATTGTGCCGATTGTCGAGGGGTACTCGACGACGCAGTTGATTGCGAAGGGAACTGAAAAGTAAAGCAGTGGTCAGTGGTAAGTGGTCAGTTAGAGGCACCGGAGGTTTTGGCGCGTCGATTTCTCCTGGTCTGGGGTACCCCCCTCCGGCGTGGGAAACTTCTGTGGAAAAGTGGGACGGCGGAACAGTGGTCAGTGGTCTCAGAAGGACAAAGGCCCCCTCCCCCATACTCTTTTTGTCAAAGTCCAGTTGATAAAAGGGTTACGGTTTTGTGTATACTATTTACCACGCTCTCTCCATTGAAATGATTGGGGTTGCGATCGGGTGTATACGATTTACCACACCCTTGATTCGTTGGTTGGACGGAGCCCTCCAGCGTTAAAGTGCAAAAGCCCGGCGCGTCGGCCGAGCTTGTTCTCTTCTGCTTACTTACTACTTCCAGTATAGCAGCGGGACCATAACTCATCTGCAATCTCTATTTCGTTGTGGGTCATGGAGTTAGGTGGTTTGGGGGCTTGACATGCGATTTTGCTGGGGTTTTTGGGGAAAACAGAAGCAAATCACAGAGAACACAGGGGAAAAGAGAGAACACGGAGGGTGGGGCACCCGATTCCGGGGCGGCCCAAGGACAACTACGGAGATTCTGAGCTTCGCTCAGAATGACGACGTTAGAGTTTATGACGGACGTTTGAGTTCGGCGGGGGACACCATGGGCCCACATCTCAGAATCGAGATGTGGGGCACCCGTCTTGGTGCCGACCGAGAGCGGGGAGGCGGGTCAAAGTGTAATCCCATGTCTCAGAGGCGAGACATGGGGCACCCGACCGGTTGCGGCCGCAAACAGTGACCTCAGCGGCTAAAGCCGCGATGATTATGCGGCGTTTACGGCACGGATAAATCCGTGCCCTTAA